>RCUP01001086.1_pt1 | contig 17616 bp, 12 predicted proteins | sample 2166341 | NCBI WGS metagenome assembly RCUP01 (sample SAMN09932325, study PRJNA488358) | compost metagenome | isolation source: compost soil in succinonitrile-enriched | place: Germany: Experimental Botanical Garden | reverse complement strand
GACTTGAACCGCAACAGGGCGTCCATCTCGCTCCGGAGTTGTGCAGGGGCGGCCAAATCGGACGGCCCGCTTCCGTCAAAGCGAAGCGCGAACCGATGCTTCGAAACCGTTGAATGATAACGATGATAAGCCGTGCCTCCGGACAGGATGGTCGAGCGCACCCAGGCCAGGATTTCCTCCCGTTCTTGGGCCGACCTCTCATCGAAGTCATCCGGCAGGTGCCAGGCGAGACGACGCGATTCCGCATGTTGCACCTCGGGCGGAACTAGGCCGGAGAGCGCGCGCCGTCGCTGCAGACGCGACCGCAAATAACCGGTCTCCAACTGATAGCGATGCTCGATGATGTCGAGGACCTTCAGGCTGGCAGGCGTCTGCGGGACCTTCAGCCCACGCCGCCAGGCCGCGAGGGTCGTGCGGTCCGTCAACCCGCCGGCGACCACGATGGCCCGGTGCAGGCGATGTGAGTTCTCGCCATGCCGGCGGATCTGGAGATCCAGCGCGGCGTGGAAGTCCCGGGGGTCATCATGAACCTCCCACAAGGCAGCGGGATGGACGACGACGGGCAGCGGCGGGCGGCCTCTCCTTCTCTGAACGGGTTCGCCAACCGGCGGGGAAACGACAAGCTTTGAACTGCGCACAAAAACTCCACTGGAAACATCGCCTTACAGGCGACGGGTGGAGAGACGAATGCAGAGCCCCCAGACCCTAAATACTCGTGCAGAATATCGCGGATTTGTCGCCCCACGTCAGCAGCAGGGGCTTCAACGCGCCAAGAGGGGAAGTTGGGATCGGAGCGGAGAGCGGACGTTCATGCTTCCTCCCCGCCTAGGGCGGCTTCTACCCCTAGGGGAACACATTCGCAGTTGGATTACCCCGCCACCCCGGCCTCTTGCCCGTCAGGACTTGCGGGAGCCGGCTTCCAGGGCCTGAAGGAAGCTCTCGACGCGCGCGGAATGTCGCTCTGTCGGTTCGGGGCCGAGCTCGGCTTCGAGGGCCGTGATCTCTCGCAGAATTTGAAGCACGGTTTCGGCGGAGAACGAGGTGGCTGGCACGCCTTCCCGTTCTTCAAGAGCCGCGATCATTCGTCGGGCGAGATCCTTGACCGCCTCGCTTGGGATGCTTCGATACTCATCCTCGAAGACGTCTTTCTTGTACTCTTCGAAGTATCCGGCCTGCTTCACGTAACGGCTCACGTAGTAGAGCGAAGCGCGAGCCGAAGGCTCGTCGATACCTTCGATGAAGCTGTGAAGGAAGGTCATTTGTCGATCCTTATGATGTCGAACGCCGCCTGCGGCAGATCCGCCACAATGTACTCGTGCGACAAAGGGTTCGCTCGCCGCTCGATCGGCACCTTCTTGTAGTATTTCAGGGCCTCGATCCGAGGAATGACACAGAGCAGCGGCTCGAACACGTGCATCGGGGTCTTCTTGGCGATGGCGTGAATGTCGTCGCGGTCTTCCTCACTGATCCTGCCCGCAGCGAACATGTTGTCCGCCCCGCGGCGAATGCCCATTCGGTTGAGCTTGACCTTCTCGCCGTGAAGATCGCCGCCTCGGATCTCGTTCTCAATCGTACGGTAGATTTCGAGCGGTGAGGAACTCGGCGGCACCGAGAAATGCGGTGAATCGTAGTGCGGGCCAAAATACGGCGTGCACCACATGTAGTGGAGATCGTTATAGTATTCCTTGTTGATGCTGTAGGCCACCTTGGTCATGGTTGAATACAACACCGGGTTGTCTGTTTTCATTGGTCCCGACGCCTCCTCCGCCTCGCGAGCGGTGGTTCGCCAGGTTCATGCAGCCTATATGAAGTCGTCGCCGACGGCAGCATAATCTGAGGCCCCAGATGGAGCGATCTGCTCCAGCGCCGTTACGCGCTCGCCGCTTCCTTTTTCAGTCGCCTAGAACGTTTCTTTTGAACTCAGAAGAGCAGGATTGGCGCACTGTAATCTCCCCAGGGTGGCGCATCGCCCCGCCATTGTACACTGTTCGAACGTGAGCGGTCTGCGCAGCGCCAGATGCAGACATTGGCGAGACCGCGAGAAACCGACATCTATTCGGGCTTGCCCCATAAGTCGGGAGCAATCTCATGGAGTATCGTTCACTGAAGCAACGACGCCATCCCGATCGCGCCCAGCACAGGCGCGCGAGGTAGATCCCCGGGAGCCGCCGCGAGCTTTTTCCTTTCCGCGATCACCGTCCAAATGGATCTGTGACGACATCGCTGATCCGATTCAGGGCTAATGCCAGCCATTCCGCATCTTCTCTCCCGAAACCTGCCTCTGCCAAGCGCTCAAGCTCCTCATCACGCTTCAAGGCGGCGATCGCCGGCGGCGTTTGCCCAAAGCCGACGACCCTCATCCGACCTATCGGCGAAGGGATAGAGGGCCGGCCTCTCTGCGGTGCTTCCTTAAGCGCCTCGACAGTGACCCCGTCCTCCAGATGGCGAAGGGTTGCCAGCAGTTCGAACCTCTCGAAAACCTCATCGAAGTCGGCAGAGGAAATGAACTCACTTATCAGCACGCCGTGCAGCCAAAAGCGAACGTAGTCGGCGAATGGGTTTCGGGTCTGGCTCTGCAGTCTCCCGGCCCAGTCGCCTTCTCGCGAACCATCGTATTCCCAGTGAAGAAACTCGCGGACCGACGGCGTATCCCCTTCGCCGTACCGATTGGGAAACGGAAGGTTCAGCCATCGATAGACCGCCGCCAGGCGACCGCATTTGGTCGCGCCCAGACCATAAGCGTACCAGAGCAGCACAGCAGGATAGCCGCCCAAAGCTATCCAGAGGACCGAACCGCTCTGCAACTCGTTGCGGTTAAAGGCCCGTATTAGACGGGCGACCTCGCGGTCTTCGTCCCCAGAGTCCCACCGTCCGATCAGATAGAAAAGCCGAACGAGCCGTTCCAATGCGCCTTCAAAGACGTCCACGCGACGCGTGAATTCCTCGTCGCGAGTCGGCGCGATCACACGCTGCCCGTAGACCTCAGCGGCCTGCAACAGTGCGTTCGCTGTGCGTGCCTCGGTCTGGAGAAGATCGCCGAGTTCGACCCTTGGGGACGGGAAAGAGAGGAGCTTCTTCGTCTGTGCCGCGAGAATGTCGACCGAGAGAGGATGGGGTCGCGCCATGCGTCTCTGGGTTTCAATACTCGCCTGAAGCTCGTGGAAAAACACATCTGCAGTTTCGATGGGAACCCATCGCCCTGCGCGGCCGGTCAGAAGGTCAGCCGCCAGACCGGCAGGTTCGCGGCGGCTCGCCCAGAACATGGGATAGCGTCGGCTCGGAGCGCGCTGGATCGCCGCGCGGAGGGCGGGGTCCCAATCGCCTGACCAACCGCAGACCAGAAGCCCGTACTCATCGAAGACCCGGTCGAGAAGAGCGTTAAGGCTGGGGTCGTAGTCCGCGAGTTCGCCGTCAGTGTTTAGAATCCGAGTGTCCAGATAGTCTCCATGAACCTTGATCACCAAGCACCGCTGGTGAACGAGAGGTTCCATGCCCAACACGCCGTCGGCGGAACTGACTACCACCGGCTCGACGCCCTCCTCCTTTAAGGCCGTCTCGAGAAGGCGATCAAAGTTCGTGGTTATGATCACGCGAACGACACCATCGCGAACGAGACGGGCAACGGCGCGGTGCGCGGCTGTGGGACGCCGTCGAGTTTTGTCCGGGTCTGTCGCCAACGGTTCGATATAATCGTGGATAAGAGAGCGTCGCTCGGCGGGCGTCGTCGCCAGGGCTTCTACGAGCGACGAATACTCGGGCGGCCTGCCGTGCTTAGCCTGATACCAGAGCGCAGGATCAGCCGGTGTCTGCCCCTCCGCGGCGGCCAGACGTGCGACAAGGTCGATCACGATTTCCCAGCCGGTCGGGATCTGCGCCGCACGCGACGCGCCGCTTCCGACCAGCAAGGCGTAAATCCCCGGGTTTGCGGCCATGGAGAAGCTTAGCGCAGTCTGGGCATCGAGAAGGGTCATGCGTTTCTCGCTATCGATGAACAATGCGGGCTGCCATCGACGTCTTTCATACGCGGTCCGAGAACCGATCGTGTGCATCGATCCGGCGGACCAAAAGGTCGATCTCGCGGCGGTAGATCTCCGCCTTGAGGAAGTGCAGTTCGGCCTCCTGCTGGCCGTCGAGGACGTCGATGTACCAAGCTCGGGGAAGTGGTCCAGGATCACCGTTCCAACGGTAGCCGCGTGCCTTCAGGATATCCTTCAGCTCATAGGGCGAGTGCTCTGCCCAAATCCGCCATGTCGGGACGCGGGCGGCATCTAGAAGCCTACTGAGGCCGGTGACGCGCGATCGCGGAAGAGGTGACGCCAACAGTTCCACGGTTGCCAAGCAGTCGTGCATCGCGCGATGGCGCTCGTAAAAGAACCCTGCGGCTTGAGCTAGATACGCGAGCTTGACGCCTTCGAATCCCTCTGCGGCCCAATCAACTTGGCTGAGTGAACAGGCCCAAGGCTTGGTCGAGAAGACGTGGTCGAAGCGCTCTAGGAAGCGGCGGTCGAACGCCGCGTTGTGCGCTATGATGAGCGAAGCTGGCGCTGCAAACCGCGCGACAGCGTCAAGGTCGACAACCTGACCTTCGACCATCGCATCCGTGATGCCGGTGATCGCGGTGATTTCCGGCGAGATTGGTTCACTGGGCTGCCGCAGCGCCTGAAAGCTTTCGCCGACCATGAACACCGTGCCATCCAGCCCGTAGCTGAACGGCGTCATTGCCAACTCGATGACCTCGTGCCGCAGCGGATCTAGGCCGGTGGTTTCCACATCGACGACTAAGCCATAACGCACCGAAACGCCCGGCGGCGGTATGGTGCCGAGGTGAGGCTTAAGGCGGCGAACGACGCGATAGTCGCCCGAGGCCTCCAGTGCGCCTGCCATGGCTTCGAGCTGCTCAGGCGAATACGTCATTGTGGTCTTCCGCAGCGTCGATCTCGATCTCGCCCTCGTCCGCGACAAGGGGCGTCAGGCGGATATCCGCCGGGCGTCCCTCTTCGTGGAACCAGAGGTCGACAACCTTGGTATCGTCGCTCTTCGGGCGCGGGTCGGCCTGACGTACCTTGAAGGTGGTCGGCAGGTTGACGGACGTTCCGAACACTAGAGCGTGCTGGCGCGGAAGAGACGGCAATCGCTTCAGGACAGCCTCGGAGATGAACGGAGTCATCTGGCGAATCTGCGAGAGATCGTCAGGGTTTTGGATACGGTGAACAAGGAAGTTCGAACATTGGCTCAGCACAGTCTTCGACAACTCGCTCGGCCGCTGGGAGGCCAGCATGACGAACAGGCCGTACTTGCGGCCCTCCTTGGCGATCCGCTCGAAGATTTTCGCGGCATCGATGGAGAAGCGCGATGGCGTGGAGGCGATATACCGATGAGCTTCTTCAAGCAGCAGATGGATGGGAAAGCGGTTGCGCGGCTCTGCCCGGCGCAAGAGCCGAAATAGCATTCGCGCGATCACCGCGCTGACCAGTTCAACGACTTCATCTTCGACCGCGTTTAGATCGATGATGATGACTTGGTCCTGCTTTTCGTACCGATCGCCCTTCGGCCTCAGGCCCAGCAATCCCGACAGAAAGGTCAACTCGTCCGGTGCCGCGCCAACGTCGGCACCATCATGCCGGAGAAAGCTGTACTCCACGCGTTCCTGCAACGACTTCAAGCGAGTGACGAGCGATGAGCAGTAGTCGCGGATTTGCCGGTTGCCGTGGGCTTCCTCGTAGAGGATTGCGAAGTCAAGGCACTCGTGCAATTCGTCGAATGAGAACGGTGTCCGGGTGTAGGCTGGCAGGGGCACGTCTTCGCGGAGCTTCTTGCGCACCTCAGCGAGGAAGTTCGCCTGACCGTTCGGGACCGTAAAGTTTCCATACTGAGTGTTGGGGCCGAATCTGTTCAGCAGCGCCATGTCCAAGCCGGCTGTCGGATACTTCTGCAGGAGCGAAACGACACGCTGAAATTTGGAGACAGGAGAGTCCCCGTCGGCACCTCGGAAGCACTCTACTATACAAGTCGCGACGAAATGCTCACGCAACGCCAGCGCCTCCGGCGTCTTTGCATGGAAAAGGCTCGTCAAGCCGAGCGCCGTCCTAAGAACCGGCAGTTGGGTCTTCTCACTCGCCTGAAGAAGCAATTCCCATTCAGCCATCTCCAGGAACCAGTGCGGCATTCGAAAACCGCCGGTGGCCGCGTCAAGCACGACGCGCTTCACACCGATACCGCCGGGCTTGGCCAATGAATTCAGCGCTTCTTGGTACTCGCCGTTGACGTCGAAGATGATGAAGGTGGCGCCGCGCGCATGGTGCTCATCAGCCTTCTCGAACAACGACTGCAGGATTGCGGCGACCGTGCAGGACTTGCCGCTGCCCGTGTTGCCCAGAACGGCGACGTGGCCACCGAAGAAATCGTCGAGACGGACTTTGACGTCGTAGTCTTCGAACACGACCGACCGCCCAATGGGCAATACTCGGTACCGCGTCGCGCCGGCCGGCTTGCAGGCACCGCCATCCAGCCCCACCGACGCTTCGACAGCGCTCTCAGTCTCGAATATTCGGTCGAGCTCGTCATCCAAAGCGTATAGTGCGTCGGCATAAAGGGACGGAAACACCGAAACCCCGAACCGGAATGAGCCGCCGCGCATTGGCAACATGCCGACCGGCACCACGTCGAGAAACTTGGACGACCCGGCGCGGTCGAAATCGCCGAGGTCTGACGGAGAGCTCGGGTCGCGCTCTCGCAACCCGATGACTTCCACGACGACATATTCGGACTGCGCCGGGATCATCAGAAAGGAGCCGAGCCGGGCGACGTAGTGGACGCCGTCGAAGCCCACCACGGTGAAGTTGTCTGTACCGGCGTGCATCTCGACGACGAAGCGGTCGGCGGCGACGGAGACCACCTTGCCGATCGCGCGCTTGCGGTCGTCGTGGCTCATTCCCCGTCGTCCTTCCGCGCCGGTGCCAAGTCGGAGAGCACTTTGCGCACGGCATCATCGATCCGATCGCTCGGTCGCTGGGGAAGGAAGTGATCGACGATCGTGTTGAAGTAGTGGGCCTTGGTTCCAATCTCTCGACCGTCCCCCCCGATGATCCAAACGCGGGGGTCGCGAAGCGCCCGCAACTTGGCAATCTCACCCGGCATGTCGGGATCGGCGAAAATGATCAGCCGGAAGGTGGGGATGGTCAGCGCTTGGTAGATGATGTTGTTGAGGTGCTCGTCACCAAAGGCATAACCTGCGGTGATCAGGACACTCTGTTCGCGCACCGTACGCGACTGGAACTCGCGGAAGAGGTCGGCGTAGGGGGAACCCAGCGACGAATTCTGTTTGGCCGGCGTCGGATAGATCATCATCCGCTTGGCATCGACAGGCGGCCAGCTTTCCCGGATGGGGAAAAGCCCGTGGTCGTCCTCCGTCCAAGTGACTGACCCATGCAGTTTGCAGAGGTAGACGAAGGCGTCGACCGCCGACCATTTGCGGCTGGCAACGTCGAGCTGCTGGGCGAGCGCGTGGCGGAAACTCGCCGGATTGAAACGACGCTCGACCAAGCCGGTGAAGCCGTTGGCGTAGGGAATGCCAAGGCGGTCCATGGCCATTTCGTTGAAGTGATCGTAGTTGGTGGTGAAGACCCAGGGGCGCGGAAGGGCGCGGTCGCGGAGCACGAGCTTCTTGTAGAACCGCTCGTAGAGATCCCGCACTGAGGTGTCACCGTTCGCAAACGCGCCGTTGGTCACCCGCGCCCACAAGTAGTCCTGGAGCTTGGTAATGACCCCATCGATAAGATCGCGCGAGGGCCAGAGCGCAGCGTTGACGCTTTGCCGAAGCACGAAGCGCTGCGCGAAAAGAACCTCCATCAACCTTTCAAGGTTGCGGTTGTAGCCTTGCTCGAGATCAATCCCTAGGGCGTCGAGGTATTCGATCTCGGCCCTGGTTAAACGCCACGGTGCCGGGGCCGGCTCGGCCTCAACCTCGAGAGGATCGATTGGATCAACCTTGGGTCGCGGGCCAAGACCCTCCAAGTCATCCTCGTCCTCATCGAAGACATCATCATCGTCGTCTTCGCCAGCTTCGGCCACCTCAGTTCCAGCGTTCGCCGCCTCCGCTGGCGCGTCGGCATAATACCCTGCAGCGCGCGCGCCCAAGGTCTCGCTGCAGAACTCCATGGCAAGCGGCGCCATGGTAGAGATTCCGACCTCAACGCCCTCCTTCATTAGCGATGAGCAGCCAGCGCCGAGCAGGAAGGCGATGTTCTTCGCATTCATTGCTTCCGAGATCGCTTGGCGCGCGGTCTCCGCCTTGCTCCAGTCCAATGCTTCGGGCTCGGCGGCGCCGTTGCGCAAGAACATGAACGTCCGTCCGACCAACTCTTCGGCCATGCCACCCCCTGCACCAGCGCTCTCGTGGCGCCAGATTAGTGGCTAAGCTAGTGCAACTTGTGCGTGGGGCGAACGTAAATCTGCACTGCGCGGCAACGAGTAATTGCCGCCACGCCGACGGATTGGGCGCAAACTGGTATTCGACTCAGCTAGGGAGTCATGCTCTGCCCTAGTGCGGACCTTCCTAACGTCGCCAATGAGTCAAAAGCCGAATTTGAATGGGCTCCCGAGCCCCGTCCTACTCCATCTCGCGACTTGTATGAGGAACCTACAGGGCCAGGCAGGCGAATAAAATTATTGCGATAAATCAATAAGAAGCGCGCGATAGCCAACGCGATGCATCTCCACAGTTGCGATGCAGCGACCTCAGATCGACGAGGTCGTTCGTGCAGCAGTTGCTATTCTGCGTCTTCCGTCAATCGATCTCGATGAGCCCGCGCCTTACGCCGACGGCGACCGCCTCAATCCGAGTGCGAACACCCAACTTGGAGGCCGCCTTCTCGAGATAACTGTCGACCGTGCGAGCCGACAGACCAAGTATGGCGCCGATATCGGTAGAGCTCTTGCCCTGACTGACCCAGGCGAGACATTCGAGTTCGCGCGGGCTCAGCCCGGGCGTGACCGGCCATGCGGTCTGGCTGTTCAGGTTGGCGTCCATTCCTCCCTCCACAAGCTGCTGCCATCGTCCGTACACGCGAGAAATGGTGATTCTCTACGCCTTAGAGTTGCGGTCGGACCGCAACTTCCCTGCGGAACAGACCTCCATCCTGCGCTTGAACCCGGTCCAGCGGCCGCCTAGGACTGGAGCGTCGGGCGCCGCGAAACAGGCGCGGAGCTTGAGCCGGGGGCCCCTTGGGGCAAGGCGGCGCTCCGTTGGCAGATAGCGGGCCTCGTTCCGCGAGGATTCCAACGCCCGACCCCCTCGCCTTGCGTCCGGATTCGGTTTGATTCATGCTCGGGCGTCGGCCGCGCGTCGACAGGGGCTTGGAATCCCCTTTGCGGACTCAGATTTGGAAAGCGCGATTGCTGCGTGAGATGTCGTCGTACGTGACGCAGGCTATGTCCTGCGTCCGGATGATCATGGCTGACCAAGACCCACGGGATTCCCGGCCCGCCCTGGAGGCGGGAGATCGACGTGAGCGACGTCAAGGAATTGAAAGCGGATGCGCTGGAGGGCCTGAACGCCCTCTATCGCCAGTATTCACGCTGGCTCGACGGCAGGCTGCGCGCCCACGTCGATCCGGATCAGGCCGCGGACGTGGTCCAGGAGACCTACCTCCGCGCCGCCCCCTATTCGGCCGGGCTCATCCGCCACCCCCGGGCCTTCCTCCTGCGGATCGCCATGAACGTGGTCCGCGACGAGAGCCGCCGCCGCAAGAGACGGGGGACTTCAGAAACCCTCACGGAGGCCGCCGATCCGGGAGAGGCGGCCGGCCAGATGGAGGCCTTGATGTTGAAGCAGGCGGTGCTGACCATGCCCGCCCTTTACCGTGAAGTTTTCGTCCTGAGCCGTTTTGCCGGTATGAGCTATCCTGAGATCGCCGCAGCACGCGGGCTGAGCGTCAAGGCGGTCGAGTGGCGTATGTCTAAGGCGTTGCAGCACTGCGTCGAGCAACTGGACGGATAGGCGGGATGACGATCGATAAGGAACGGGACGCCCGGCGGCACGAAGCCGCGACCTGGTTCGCCCGTCTCGGTCAGAAGCGCGTGTCGACGGCCGACATCCACGACTTCTTCGAATGGCGGAAGGACCCGGACAACGCCCGCGCCTATGCGCGCGTGGAGAAGGCCTGGAACACAAGCCAAGCCCTTGCCGAGGATCCTGATATCGCCGCCCTGACGGCGGAGGCGCTCGGTCAGTCGCCGCCCCAGGTGCAGGCGCGCCATATGGTGTCACGCCTCTGGAAGCCTATCGCCGCCGGCGCCATGGCGCTCTCCGCCCTGGGCCTTATCTCTGTCTGGACGCTGAACCGGCCGCAGAGCTACGCCACCGGCGTCGGCGAGCAGCGCACCCTGCGTCTGGCCGATGGTTCCCGGGTCATCCTCGACACCGACAGCCGGGTGGAGGTCCGCCTGCGCTCAGACCGTCGATCGGTGACCCTGGTCTCCGGCCAGGCCTTCTTCGACGTCGAGGGCGATCCGGCCCGGCCCTTCGTGGTCACCGCCGGCGAGACCACGGTCACCGCCGTCGGCACCCGGTTCGACGTCCGAAGACTGGGCCTGGGCGCGAAGGTCACCCTGATCGAGGGCCGCGTCGACGTGGGAACCTCGAGCGCGTCAAAGCCCACCTGGTCCCTGACGCCGGGGCAGCAGGTCGTCACCGCCCGACGCCGTCCGGAGGTCCGGTCGGTCGACGCCGCCCGTGAAACCAGCTGGACCGCGGGACGGCTCATCTTCGCCGCGACCCCGATCCGGGAGGCTGTCGCTGAGGTCAGCCGGTACAGCGACCGCCGGATTGAACTGAAGGACAAAGGCATCGCCCAGATCCCGGTCAGCGGCGCCTTCGACACGGGCGACACCGACGCCTTCATCGCCGCGCTTTCCGATCTCTACGGCGTCACGGCTTCCACAAGCCCCGACGGCGTCATCATCCTGGAGGCTCCGAAGACCTGACGAAAATAATCTGCAGGCGGAGTTAGGGGGTCCACGCCTTCCCGGCGTCTCTGCCCGTCCCGCACCACGCGGGAGGAGCAAACGGGGAAGATCATGCGTATCGGTTTGGGGACGACGACAGCACTTTCAACCGCCCTTATAGCCTGCGTCGCGCCGGCCTGGGCCCAGGGCGCGGACGCCGTGAGGCGGTATGATGCGCCCGCCGGGCCGCTCGCCCACAGCCTGAGCGTCTTCGTCGAGCAGAGCCGCCTCCAGATCCTCTATCCGGCCGCTCTCGTGGAAGGGCGGACCTCGCCCGGCCTGCAGGGCGACTACACCGCAGAGGCGGGCCTCGCCGCCCTGCTGCGCGACACCGGCCTAGCTTTCCGCCGGACCCGCCCGAATGTCTACGTCCTGTACGATCCGAACGCGCGTGCCGGACTGGACGACGACGAACTGACCGTCGTGGACGACGTCGTCGTCACAGGCAGCCTGATCCGCGGGGTTGGCGACGGCCCCTCGCCCGTGGTCAGCATCGACCGCGACAGGATGGACCGCGAGGGGCGGGCCACCGTGGCCCAGCTGCTCGCCGCCCTGCCCCAGAACTTCGGGGGGACCGCCAATGAAGCAGCTCTGAACAACGGCGGGGATCGTTCGGGGACCAACTCGACCTACGCCAACGGCGTCAATCTTCGCGGGCTGGGCAGCGACGCCACGCTTGTGCTGATCAACGGCCGTCGCATGGCGGGCACGGGCTCCAAGGGCGATTTCGCCGACGTCTCCTCCATTCCGACGGCCGCGATCAGGCGGGTCGACGTCCTTCTCGACGGCGCCTCCGCCCTGTACGGCGCCGACGCTGTGGGCGGTGTCGTCAATATCATCCTGCGGGACGACTACGACGGGGCGGAAACCCGGATCCGGGTCGGGAACACCAGCGACGGGGCCAGCGGAGAATACCAGTTCGGCCAGACCTTCGGCCGTCGCTGGAGCAGCGGGAACGCCCTGCTCACCTATGAGTACAACGATCGCGAGGCCCTCTCGGGCACGGAAAGGCGGCTGGCGAGCGACTCCGACCTCCGATGGCGCGGCGGGGCAGATCGCCGTCAATTCTACAGCAACCCGGGAAACATCGTCGTCTTCGATCCGGCGTCAGGCGGCTATATTCCGGCCTGGGCCATCCCGCCGGGACAGTCAGGCGTCGGCCTCGGCCCCGGCGACTTCCTGCCCGGCCAGATCAATCTTGAGAACCAGCGCACCGGCATCAACGTCCTTCCGCGGCAGACCCGTCACAGCGGCTACGCCCTCTGGCGGCAGAACCTCGGCGACCGCCTCGAGATCACAGCCGACGCCCGATATGGAAAGCGGAACTACGAGACCGTCTCCTTCCCCATCACCACCCTGCTGACGGTGACCGACGCCAACCCGTATTTCGCGTCTCCGACCGGGGCCCGCTCGCACACCATCGCCTATTCCTTCCAGGGTGAGATCGCCCCGCCGCGCATCTTCGGCGAGGTCGAGAGCATCGGCGCCAGCCTGGGCGGGGGCTTCGACCTGCCCAGGGACTGGCGAGTTGACGCCTATGTCGCCTGGGCGTCTGAAGAGAGCCGGACCGGCTCGTCCGGTGCGCTTCAATCCACCTATCTGCGTGAGGCGCTCGGGGCGATCGCCGATAATCCCGCGACGGCTTTCAGCCCTGCGCGGGATGGATATCTGAACCCCTTCGGGGACGGGGCGGTGAACACGGCCGCCGTGCTCGACTTCATCAGCTCAGGCTATTCCCGGGCCCGCAGCCGGAGCGGCGTCGCCTCGGCCAACTTCCAGGTTTCCGGCGCCCTCATGGAGCTTCCGGGCGGCCCCCTTCGGCTGGCGACGGGCCTTTCCCTCCGCGAGGAGACCTTCAAGCGGCAGTCTACCGGCTTCTCGAGCGGCCTCGCCCCGACCGTCGGCGCCGCAGCCCGAACGGAACGGCAGGTGGCGGCGGCCTTCGGCGAGGTCCGCGTCCCTGTTTTCGGCGCCGACAACCGTCGCCCGGGCTTCAAGCGGCTCGAGCTCTCGCTCGCGGCGCGGTTCGAGGATTATGGCGACGCCGGCCAGACCACCAGTCCCAAGGTCGGGGTCGTCTGGGATCCCGTCGACAGCCTGCGGCTCAAGGCCAACTACGGTCGCTCGTTCAGAGCCCCGGCGCTGCGAGAGGTCAATGACGCGCCCAGCGCCAGCCCCTCCATCCTCCCGCGCGGCTCGCAACAAATTCTGTCCATGATCCTCTACGGCGGCAATCCCGATCTGCATCCGGAGGAAGCCGACACCTGGACCCTCGGCTTCGAAATCCGTCCCGACCGTGTTCCCGGACTGCGTATCGGCGTGAACGGTTTCAGGACCGATTTCGAGAACCGGATCGGCCAGCCAGCCCTGGAAAGCATCCTGACGGCGTTGAGCGATCCTTCCCTGGCGCCCTTCGTCAGAACACTGGACCCCGCCGACAGCGAAGACCTCGCCGCGATCCAGGCCATCCTCGACCTGCCCACGACCGCGCTGCGCGACCAGTTCCCCGCCTCATCCTACGGCGCCATTGTCGACGCCCGCTACGTCAATACGGCCAGCGTCCTGGTTCAGGGCGCCGACCTCAATGTCGACTACGGCTTCCGCCTTGGAGCGGACGCTTTCGATCTCGGCCTCAACCTGACCTGGCTCGAACGGTTCGACGCACGGCCGACCCCGACCTCCCCCACCGTCTCCCAGCTCGACCGGCCCAACTTCCCGGTCAGTCTGCGCGGACGCGGTTCAGCCTCCTGGTCGCGCGGATCCTGGTCCGTCTCGCCCTCGGTCAACTTCGTCAACGCCTATGCCGACCTGACCGGAAGGCGCATCGGCTCATGGACGACCGCCGACCTCGCGGTCCGCTTCACGCCCGATCAGGGCCCGCTCGCCGGAACCGGCCTCACCTTCACCGTGCAGAACCTGTTCGACCGGGATCCGCCCTTCTACGACGCGCCGGAGGGCGTGGCCTACGACGCCGCCAACGCCAATGTCATGGGCCGCTTCGTCTCGCTGCAACTGACGAAGGCCTGGTGATGCGGCGCTCTCTTCTCGCGCTCGCCCTGGCCACGACGGCCGCATGGCCGGTCGCAGCCCAGACGCCCCGCCCCTTCTCGATTGACGACCTGCTGGGTCACGAGGACATCGGAACGACCCGGATCAGCCCCGACGGGGCCTGGGTCTCGATCGAGCATCAGCGCCCCTATGACCAGGCCGGAGCCTATGATCTGTCCACCATGGTCAACGCCATGCTGACCGACCTGGAGGTCCATCGCGTCGGACAGGATCAGGCGCCGATCCGCCTTGCCGCGCCCAGCCACGAAGCCGGCCACCTGTCGGGCCCCTTCTCTCCCGACGGGGCCCGCATGGCGGTGTTCCGGGTGACGGCTGACGATCTGCAGCTCGGCGTCCTGACCCTGGCGACCGGCGTGACGACGTGGTTTCCGTTCACGCCTGAGATGTCCCAGTTCGGCCAGACCGTCGCCTGGCGCTCGCCCACCGAACTGGTCTTCGTCGCCCGACCGCGTCACGATCCGCCGGTCGCCATGCGGGTCGGCTTCAAGGTCCAGAAACGCGTGGAGCAGCTGTGGCGCACGGCCGCGAGCGGCCATGGCGCCAGCGCCGTCTACATCCCGAGCGGTCAGACCCGGACGTCCCGGACCCAGGCCGAGCCCTCCACCCTGGTGGTCCTGAATGTGCGCACCGGGACGCCGCGGCTGCTGGCTCGCGGGGAGTGGTTCGACCTCAGGCTCTCGCCTGACGGCCGGCAGGCCGCGCTTCTGGAGGACGCCGAAGATCTACAGCCACGTCCGGATCGCCCGGTCCGGGTCGGCGATCCCATCCGTCGCGGCCGTCTGAGCCTTGTGGAACTCGACAGCGGCGTCGTACGCGACCCGCTGCCCGACCAGGATCTGGCCATGTACCTCATGACCTGGTCGCCGGCGTCCGACGCCCTGATCGTCTTCGGCCGCCCCCTAGGCGGCGACTTCGACGAAGATGGCCGGTTCTGGACGGTCTCTTCAGACGGGCGCGCCAGAGCGCTTGATCTCGGCCCGCTGACGCCCTGGGTGGAGCGCACCTGGGACGGCGTCGCCATTCCTCTTGCGAGCTGGGACGGCCGCCGGCCGATCGTTCAGGCCCGGACGGCTGGCAGCGCCCGGGTCTGGACACGCCCCGGCTCAGCCTCATCAGACCTGGTGCCCGTCAGGGAGCCTTCAGAGCGGATCGTCGAGTTCAAGGGTCGCGCCGCCATCCAGCGCGCAGACGGCGTCTATGACTTCACGCCGGACAGTCCCCTCCTGGCCCGGGGGCGGCTTCGCGACCAGGGACAGATGGCCGACATGGGCAACCCGGTGCGGTGGAACCCCTCGCCCCAGGATCTGGGCGCCCGCACCCTGGTCGATCAGGTCTGCCTGTCACGGCTTGCCGGGACGCCTGCCTGCCTGACGCCGATGGGCCCGGACGAGGCAGTCCTGGCGGCCAGTCCCAACGCCGACTTCCTTGTCACCCGCCTCACGAAACAGGGCGAAAGCGAGGTTCGTCTCAGGTCGTCTGCAGGGGTCCAGCCGCTGGTCTCCCTCAACAGGGGATGGTCCGATATCGACTGGGGGCGCGTCGTGCCCGTGCCTCACCCGGGTCCAAGTGGCGAACCTCTGACAAGCTGGCTTCTCCTTCCCCCCGGCGCAAACTCAGGCGAGCGTCTGCCTGTCGTCGTCGAGGTCTATCCAGGAACAGCCCCCCGTTCCGCGCCTTCGGCGCTCCTCCCCGGAGGAACCCGGCTGCAGAACAATCCAGCGGTGATCGCGGCGGCCGGCTACGCCGTCCTCATTGTCAGCCTCCCGCTCGAACCTGGCGAAAGCCGACCGGCCGCAGGGATCGCAGATCGCATACTGGTTGCGGTCGACGCCGCCGGCGACCTGGGGCTCGTTGATCCCGGGAGGGTCGCTCTGATCGGTCACAGCTTCGGGGCTTACGGCGTTCTCAGCGCCGTGGCCCAGAGTGACCGGTTCAGCGCGGTCATCGCCTCAAACGGATACCCCGATCTGAGCCTTTCGATGCAACTGCCGCCCTTCTTCCGCGTCGCACCAGAGGAAGGCGTCCCGATCGGCCGCATGGTCGGATGGGGCGAGACCGGACAGGCGTCGATCGGAGACTTCGCCGCGGCGCCCCAGGCCTATGTCGAAGCCAGCCCGCTTTATCAGGCCGAGGCCATCCGCACGCCCGCCCTGCTGATCGAGTCGGACCTCGACACCCAACGCATGAGCACCCTTTTCAGCGCCCTCTATCGTCGCAATCGGGAAGCTGGACTTCTGACCTATTTCGGCGAGGGTCACACCTACGCCAGCCCCGGGAACCTGAGGGACCTGCACGCCCGCATCCTCGACTGGCTGGCGCGCTATCTCGGCCCGCCGTGATCGGCCGCTAACAGCGCCCGACATCGCCGCTCGCCCTGCAATTTCCTTCTTCGATAAGCTCGGCAATACGCCGGCAGCCGATATCCCTCATTGTTCTAGCTGATGTCGCGGCGGCACAGGTGTATTCCAAATGGCCCGGGTGCGTAGAACTGGCGCGCCCACGGAGCGCTCCCTGGGCGCGGTGGTCTCACTCCGTCAAAATCCGTTGAGCGCAATAGGATCAGCGACCAGTCGATAGCCGCGTCCCTGTATCGAGTGGATGTATCTCGGTTGCTGCGAGTCCACCTCGACCAGACGTCGTAACCTGGCGATCGTCACATCCACGCCTCTCCCGAAGTCAGGGCGAGGCCTGAGCCTGTCGCGCGGCACCACACGCCCGCCCGCAAGGGCCAGACGCCTCAGCGTGAACGTCTGCACCGGACTCAGCGGGCGACGGCTTCCATCGATGACGAGGTGAGTTTCCATAGGGTCGAAAGTCGCTGGCCCCATGACAATCCGCGGCACGCCTGAACCTTCCAGCGGACGATCCCGCAACACCCGCGCAACCCGATCGATCAGGCGCTGATGTCGACGCCCCCGCTCGCCAATGGAGCTGCCCCCCTCTTCCGGCGCCTCTACCAGGACGACCTGCGAAGGTCCCAACCAGGCAGGACTGCCTGAAAAATGGCCAGCAAGCCCAGCGCTCAGGACGACCGCGTCAAAGCTGAGCGTGCGGGCGAGCCGCTCGCCCTGACAGGGGCTTGAAACGACGGTCACCCTGTAACCGGCAGCGCAAAGTCCCCTCTTCAACCGTTGCCGTTCAACAGACCCCGGCGCCGCCAGCAGAAGATGCCGGCAGCCCTCGAGACCAGCTTCGGGTCCATACATTGCAACACCCCAGTCTCAGCTACCCTGTCGACAAGGTCCGCCCCAAAGGGGCTGGTCCCCGCGCATGGCTTCAACGCCTCCTTGATCTGCTCTCACTTCGAGGGACAGGTCGCCTCGGCGTCGTGGGGAACGAGAGCGATGTCCGCCAGGGAGATGCGGAGCGGGGCCTTTGAGCCCAGGACAAAGGGCGTCTCCACCGCCGCCAAGCCCGCCGCCTCGGCATCAAAGCAGGCCAGCCTGATCCTGATCGTCCGCCACTCGCCGATCGTGGCGTCATGCAAAAGCGGCGCGATATCGATCCGATCCTTGCCGAAGCCCAGTTCAACAGGTCCAGCGA
>RCUP01001085.1_pt1 | contig 17625 bp, 17 predicted proteins | sample 2166341 | NCBI WGS metagenome assembly RCUP01 (sample SAMN09932325, study PRJNA488358) | compost metagenome | isolation source: compost soil in succinonitrile-enriched | place: Germany: Experimental Botanical Garden | reverse complement strand
GATGAGATCCTCGTCGTTCGGCGCAAAGCGCGTGCTGACGTAGAAGCCGTTCAGCTTCTCGCCGTCGGCGAGCGGGAACACGCCCGTGTTGACGCGGGTGGAGGCCACGATGATCCCGCTGTCCCCGGTCTGGCGGTGAACTGTCTGAAGTCGCGCGACAGGGATCATGCCGCAGTCGATCAGGTCGCGGAGAACCTGGCCGGCTCCGACGGACTCCAACTGGTCTACGTCGCCCACGATGAGCAGGCCGCCATCCTTGCGGATCGCGTCCGTGAACGAGTTGGCCAGCATGAGGTCGATCATCGAGAACTCGTCGACGATCATCTTGGCGAATTCGAACGGCTTGGAGCTGTCGTATTCGAAGCCACCCTTCTCCGCCGAGAAGCTGAGGAGGCGGTGGCAGGTGCTCGCGGCCTTACCGGTGACATCGGCCAGCCTCTTGGCGGCGCGCCCGGTCGGCGCGGCGAGGCCGTACGTAACCTCGATGATTTCGAGAGCCTTCACCACGACCCGCTGCGTCGTTGACTTGCCGGTGCCGGGGCCGCCCGTGATGATCGACAGCGGATGGATGACGGCCATCACAGCGGCTGCGAACTGACCGGGATCGAGGTTCACCCCCAGTTCGTCCGACGCCTGCCGAACGGATGCCTCCGCCTTGTCCGCGTCGACCCGCGCTCCGTTGCGGATCATGTCGATGAGGCGGTCCCTGAGCTGCCTTTCGGCGCGGAACAGCGCGGGCGGATAGATGAGGCCAGTGTCCTCGTCAATGACGACGAGATCCGTCTCCAGGACGCGTGCGACGCCCTCCTCCGCCAGGTCGGCGGAAACCTTCAGCAGTGCCCCTGTCTCACGGACAAGAAGGTCGCGCGGCATTGCGCAGTGCCCCCCCTGGAAGGTTTTCCGCTCAAGGGCGTGCTTAACCCCCGCATCGATGCGAACGGGGCTGTCCTGCTTGTGGCCGGCGGCGAACGCGATCCTGTCGGCCATCTCGAACCCGATGCCGTCGATCGTCTCTGCAAGCTTCCACGGGGTCTCCTCGATGATCCGCTTGCAGGCGGCGCCGTAGCGCTTGATGATCCTGTGGATGCGGTTCTCGCCCAGTTCCCGGAAGCGTCCGAGATATTCGACGAGATCGGCCTGACCGACATTGTTTGTCCACGCGTCGGAGATCGCAACCGCGTCCTTCATGCTGATCTTCGGAGCTTTGCGCAGCTCTTCGGGGTCATCCATGATCTCGGGGAGCCTGTCCCCGTGGAATTCCGCAAGCGCCTTGATCTTCGCTGCGCCGACTCCGGCGACAATCTTGTTCTTCAGCCACCGCATCACGCCCTTAGCGCCCGGCTCGATCTCGTGCATGATCGTCATGGCCTTGAACGTCGGCTTGCCCTTGTAGCTGCTCCACGTTCCCTTGGCGATGATTGTATCGTTCTTCTCGGCGACGACGGAGCTGGTGACCGAGATCTTGTGCTCCTTCTTCATGCCGTCGAGGATGATGTAGACGGAATAGCCGTCGGACGTGCGGTAGATGACCTTCCTCACCGATCCGCGCAGCTCATCGAGGGCCGGGCCATCCGGCTTCTGTTGGACGACAGGGTCGGAAAGGAAGTCGGGAGCGTCGTCGCTATGCGATTCCTGCGGTGCGGATGGACGGCCGCCGTTGAGACTGAACCCCGAGCGCCGTACAGGAGCGAATCCTTGTTCGTCGCTATCGAATCCTTCCTCGCGGCGGGAGGAGGTGTTGAGGGACAGTCTTCTGGTCAGGGTCATGCTGCTCTGCTTCGGTCTCGGCAAGGATTCGATATAATGGCGCGTGGAAGATGCATGATAAGGGGTTGTGACGCAAGGCTTCAATGAAGGATTCGCACGACCCATCTCGACGGGCGACATTTTTACTGGCTACACTTTTGGATGCTGTGTGTTTGGAGGCAATCTGCATGAGATATCTAGGAAAACTGGTGGTTATGGCATCCCTGCTTGTCGCCTCGGCGGCCTCCGCCAGTGATGCATGCAAGGATTCGTTGAGAGACATCGTGACGAGCTCTCCATACATCGCCGCGAACATGGTTGCGGTGGACTCCTCCAAGCCCGCCCAGATCACCTTCAGGCACCGCGACGACGCACGCATGATCGTCAATTTCGAGGGGCGCGCCTCCGATCCGATCGCCGGCCTGTCCCGCGGCGGCTACGTCCAGTCCCTCAAGGACAGTGCGGATGCCTATGTCGCCAAGGTGAAGCGCCAGGGGCGGTGGGCGGAATCGTCGGCATATCCGTATGAGCCTATAGGCTGGAGAACAGTGGAGGAGACGCAGATCGCCAGCGTGGGCGACGCGCTCGTCGGACATCTCGAGATCCGCTTCTCCCCGGACTGCACCGTCGTCTCGGATTTCGTGGCTCCTTCCACCCTCAGCCTCCGCTCGCGCTGGACAGACATGGTTCTGGCCATCGGCGAGTTGCGCACGAACGCGGCCAAGCACGTCGTGGTCGAGCAATGGGAGCGTGAGGACACCAGCCCGGTAGGCGTTCCCGCGATCGCTGGCGGCTTCATCGCGCCTCTTGGCGTCATGCTGGTCGTCTACATGATGATGTCGAGCCTGATGCGCTTCGAGGATCCCAACATCGGCGTCCGGGCCATCATCGCTGGTGTCGCCGCGGCATCCGCAGCCGCGCTTGCCGTCCAGTCGACAGCCTTCCAGGATGGATTTTCGAGCCTGAAGTATGTCGACAACATGCTGCTCTACGGATTCACGGGGGTCGTCTCCGCGGTCGCCTGCCTTATGGGATATCGGGCTGGGTCCTTCGCACTGATCGCCGCCGCCGTGTCCGGCCTTGCTCTCGTCGTTTCGGCCTTCTTCGGCTGGACTCCCTCGCCGGTCCTGAACGGCAGCATCGGCGGACTGCTGATTCTCCTCGGCAGTGGCGGCGTGTATCTGTGGTCGATGGTCGAGTACGGCGCCTTCCGGAACGTCAGGCGCAAGTAGCAGGGGTGCCCACGATCGAGCCGATGGATAGCCGCCCGTGACATGAGCATGTCGGGCGGCTATCTTCGTTTTAAAGAAACATCGAAAGGCATGCGCATGGGCCACGAAAGCGAAAGTATTCAAACACGTGAGGAGATCGCGCTCGGCCAGATCGCGACTGAACTCGGGCTAGCCTCTTCGGCGGACAGTTCGTCGATTCTCCGCGCCATCCGCCAGCTCAAGGCGCTTGCCGCATCCGACAGCGCCGACGGCAACTTCCTCTACTGGAGCGTCCAACATGGGAATGGCGGAACGTCCGAGACCACCGACGAGGCAACGGCGAGATCGAAGTTCGAACGGTGGTGCGAGGCAAACCCAGACGATCGCATCGAACTCGTCCGCATTGTCGGCGTGCCGATCGATGGTCAGAACCTGGATGTCGAATACGATGTCAACGGAAGGCGTCTGGGCGGCACCGCCGGCAAGCCACAGCCATGAATTCGCCCGACGCAGACATCGAGCAGGCGCTCAGAAATCCGCTTCTGGACGACGAGCGGATCATGTCCGCCTGGGATTCCTGGAGGAGCTACATCGCCGATGGCTGGCGGGGTTCGTGGCCGCGTGACCAGTTCGAGCTGCTGTTGTCCTCCATAGACGGCGAGCGCGAGGATGCGGCCGATGAGATTGCCCGCCTCAGGCTCCGGATCACCGAACTCGAATCCCGCTAGTCGCGGTCGGTGGATGGGAAAAGGCCGTCGCCGAACCCCATCGTCGGCTCTGCCTGCGGGCGCGGCATCTCCGGAAGGTTGACCTCCGGATTGATGGCCATGACGATCGCCTGCAATTGCAGGCGCTTCCCTTCATCGACCGGAAGGCCGAAGTCGGAATAGCTGTAGTTTCCGACCATCCTCAGATAGTCCTCGAGTTCGGGATGCGCATCGAGCGTCCGGCGGACTGTCTTGCTGTCCTTTGCCGGATCCCTCCATGAGAGCGCCTCAACGAACGACGACAGTGATCTCATCGAAGCAGTGAACCGCTCCTGGTGGGACGGCAGCGGCCCGCCCGTCGCCGCCGCCTCGGTGATGATGGTGTAGGCCTGCTCAGCGTGCATGGCACACTGCCTCAGACGGTCGGCTACGCTGAACGTCCAGGGATTCGGGGTGGCCGCTGCGGGGGGCGGAAGCTTCATGACGGCGGCCTGCTCCGCTGCGGAATGCCCGGATGCCTCGGAGCTGATCTCCTTGCTGATGTTCTCTCGAATTGCGCGCTCCACGCTGGCGCTCGCAGGCGAACGAACCCTGATCAGCAGCCGGCGAAGGGCATTGTGCTTCCCGACGCCCCAGTTCTCGCTCTCGCTGTCGGTCAGGAGGCGTTTCGTCCTGCCGAGCAGTCCATTCTCCTTCGAGTAGGCGACGTGTCTCTTCAGGCTCGCGGCATGGAGTTCCGCAATCTTGAGTGCAGCTCCATCCGTGCCCTGGTCCGAGGGGATGAAGAAGTGTCGATGATGCTTCGCGAGGCTCTCCGCGGTCTTTGCAAGAGCCTTGTCCTTGGCCGTCGAGGATAGTTCCTTCAGCCATAGGGCGACGTCTGCGGAAGATGACTTCGCGTGAAGCCTGCCCACCGCGTGCCGGAGTTCGACCATGCCGGCATCGCTGATCGTGAATTCCCTGGCGATCCTGTGCGCCTGGCGGACGACTTCGGCCGGGTTCGCTGTTCGGTGATCGTCAACGATCCGGGCCGCTGCATTGAGGGCTGCACGCGCCGCCGCGCCCGAGAAGTGCTCGATCGCGTCGATCCTGATCCTCTGGCCGTCATTCGTGAAGGAGAGACCTATGATCGCAGCTTCACGGCAGCTCACGATCCTGCTCAGATCCTTCAGGTTCCGTCCGGCCAGCGCAAGTTCGGTGATGGCGAAGGCATCCGCGAACGCCTCCAGCTTCCGGAGCTTATACGGCGTCGCCATGCGAAGGTTTCTGGAATTGTCGTCCATGGAATGCGCGTACTCGTGGACCGTCATGAACTCGTGCGCGAGCGAGGACGGGATGTCGAACTTCGGTAACATTCCAGCACCGCTGATACCAGCGAGATGGGTGTAGGAGCAGCTCTCCACGCTTCCGAAGTTCAGGAGCCAGGCGTTCGTCTCCCCTTTCGATCCGAAGGATGGTGTGACTGAAGGCCCCGTGACGGTCAGGCCCTCCTCCTGCAATCCGGCAGGCAGCGCAGCCTTACGCCTCGCCTCATAGGCCGAGCTGTTGCGATAGACGACGGGATCGAGGACGAAGCGCGGTGCGTCGTAACCAACCATGTTCTGGTTTGAATGTCTCGACATCACGTCGAGCGCGTGGTGAGCTGCGACCAGCGGCCTTATCACCGATATCGTTGCGCCGTCGAACACGGTCCTGACGTCACCGTGGCTTTCCGCCGTCGCGATGTTCGACAGGGTCTTCCATTCAGCGTCTATGCGCGTGCCCCGCATCCCTGTTCTGACGCGTTTCAAGGCCGCCGCAGCCGATTGGTCGATGCCAATGTTCCGGACAACCACTCTGCCGTCCCTCTCCGTGGAGAGATCGCCCATGGTCATGATGTCGTCGCCGACGGTTGCAGCAGGTGGCTTGGGCAGCTCGAGGAACGCCGACCCATCGCCCGAGGCGAGCATGATCTCCGCGATCCATGGCGCACCTTCGCCACCGCCGCTCAAAACCCTCCGGATCGTCCCGTAGATCTGCCTAGCCAATGCCTGCCCTCACCGTCTCTCCACGCCCGCCACGGACATGGATATCTCGGCATAATTCTTCGCTCCGGGCTCGCCTTGAACAACAACGACGTTCCGACGCTTTGCGATCTCCTTCGCGAGATGCTGGGGGCCTCCACCGAGAAGCATCGAGACCGAACTTCCGTCAGGAAAGGTGCACCTGACGCCAATCCTGCTGGGCAGCCCGTCGAGGGTGGAGACGGTCGTCCGGTTCACAATGACAGCCACCGATGCCGGACGTAGAGCAAAGGGTTCCCGCCTGATCTCGATGATGAGGTCTCCGTTGTCCTGCACCGCCCCATGCCAGTCCGTGGCAGGTATGGCCATGCGCTTTCCCCCGGTGAACGGGCGATCCGCCCGGTTCCCTTCGTTGGAGGCCATAATCCGTTTCCGGAAACCCTTCTGCGCGGGGGTTTCGTCTAGTCCCAGCGGCGTGCATGTGAACGGCAGGAGTTCCTTTGTCCGATCTCTTCCATGCCGGAGGGTGGCCGCCGCCGCCAGACAGGCGGCCATTGCTGAATGGATCTTCTCCTCGCCGGAGCTGCCGATCTCCGCGGAGAGGTCGCGGGCGAACAATGCGATCCGCTCGTCGACGGGAATCCACGCTCCTCGCCGGAATCTTGCCTTTCGTCCGGGTTGAGCACCCGCGGAGTCATCGATCACACCCACGATGCGGACTGCCGCCCCTTCGCGAAGCGGAAGCGATGGAACCAGCTCGAGGAAATTTTCGCCCGGCCTCCCCTGCGCGGTTACGAATCCCCGCCATACTCCGGTTTCGGATCCGTCATCGACGACCCGCTCGACTGTGATCGAATGAATCTTTCCTTTCGCGTAGGAGATCTCAGGCTTCTGCCCCTTCTTCAGGACGGGCGCGACGGCGAAGGACGGCCCCGAACCGCCCACAAAGCCCAGGATGACGGACTGGGCTGATGAAATGAGGCCGTCGGCGGCTCCTTCCGCCAGCCGTCGGCCTTTGGCCCGCGTGGAGGAGGCGTCGCGTATCGATGCTCTGCCGTCAGAGCTGACGCTGATGACCGGGGCCTTGAACGGCCCGGCATCGAGGACGAGCAGGCGTTCGCCGACTGGGGAAAGAGCTATCGACCAGTCGACGTCGCCTTCTCCAGCCTCTGAATTCAGCCCAAGCCAACGCCGCAGCATCTGATCGTCACTTCGTCATCTGATCGGCAGCGGCCTTGCTGACCGAGGCGACGGCCTGCAGGATCGATTCCTTCGTCTGAGGCCCTGCGAGCGCCTGGACCTTCTTGCCGACGACGATGATGATGGCGGGAAGCTCGGTGACCCCTGCCCGCTCGGCGAGGCGCGTGCTGATCTCCATGGTCTTGGCGGCCTTGCGGCGGTCGTCGTTGCTGACCTCGACCCCGGCAGCGGCCAGTGCCTTGATCCGGGTCTCCGGCTTGACTCCCTCCTTCAGATAGACCGCCCGCATCGCCTGCCAGTCTCCGCCGGCCGCGGCCGCGGAGATCATGTCAATCGAGGCCGCCGTGGCATCCATGCTCGAGCGCGGGCTGTCGCGATGAATGATCCTGATGTCGGGATCCATCGATGCAACCTCCTTCAGAGTGCCTGCGACTTCGTTGCAGGGCGCGCACCCGTAATCGCTAAATTCCAAGATGGAGACCGGAGCTTCCGCCCTGCCTGTCACGGGGTCGGGGAAGCGCTCCGCTGAGGCCTCCGGCTTCGGTGTCTCGTCCTGCTGCCCCTCGCGCCACTTCACGATGGCTTCCACGAGTTCCTGCGGATTCTTTTTGAAGTAGTCGATGACTTCGTTGACGACCTGCTGCCGGTCGCTGTCGGTCAGCTTGATCGGCTCCTGGGCCATGGCTACTGTAGAAGACAGCATTGCAACGAGGGCTGCAGTAAGGATTCGCATCGCATGCTCCTGGGATTTTTCTGTCCTATCGGGCCGCAAACGCATTCTTCTGTCAACATGAAACGGCATCGGGATGAATCCTTTCGATCAACTTGGAATTCCGCGCGGATCGGCCGCGGACGTCGTCCGTTCCGCCTATAGGCGGCTTGCCAAGACGACGCACCCGGATCAGAACCCCGACGATCCGTCCGCGGCATCCAGGTTCGCTCTCCTGCAGGAGGTGTACCAGGCGGCGCTGCGGGCCAGCAACGAGATCTCCTCCTCCGGCCAGTCCGATCCGGTCGCGGCAAGGAGGCATCCTGCACGGCACCGCACGGTCTACCGGGAGGTCTATCTCGAGGTCATGCAGGCGGTTCTCGGTTGTACTGTTCCTATGGAAGGGGCTTCCGGCCTCTGCGCCCCCTGTAGCGGCACTGGTAGGCTGGCATGCGATCATCCTGTCGGCTGCGCCACCTGCGACGGCTCGGGTATAATCAGCTCCCAGTCCAAGGGCTACATATCGGTCAAGCTCGAATGCCACGAGTGCCTCGGGACAGGGACGACAATGCACGTGCCCTGCCATCATTGCGGGGGATTCGGCGTCAGCAGCATGTCGCCCTGCCATGTCGAGATCCCAGCCAACGTCAGGGATGGCGACACCTTCCGGGTGGAGGGGGCAGCCAGCATTCCTGACGAGAATGTCCGCGGCGACATCGAGTTCGTGGTCCGGATCAGGGACAAGCGGTTCCGTCTGAACGGCAATGACATCGAGATGACGGCCTGGCTCGACGTCTGGCAGGCCGCGCGCGGGTGCGTCCTTCCACTGAAGCTGCCGGATGGCACTCCTGTCCGCCTCACAGTGCCGCCCGGCACGGCAGGAGGCCGCCGCTTCACGATCAAGGGCAAGGGAATGCCGCCCATGGATGGGGAGGAGCCGGGTGACTTCGCCGCGGTGGCCGCACTTCGTCCGCTGACGGTCTCGTCACCCGAGATCGATGCCGCCCTGATTGCACTGGAGAAGGCAGTCGTAGATGCACGAGCCGCCCAGGCGGGGCACTGATCCGACTGCGCGGCTTCGATAGCAGAAGGCCCCGCAAACCTCTCGGTTCCGGGGCCTTCTCATTCCGCTTCCGTGGATGTCAGTTGCTCATCAGACTGCGGAAAAAAATCACGAGGTTGATGATATTGAGGTACAGGCTGAGCGCGCTCCAGTAGCGGCTGGCAGCAAGAGCCTCTTCACCGAAGCTCTGGGAGTAGTTCTCCTTGAGGTTCTGGGTGTCATAGGCGGTCAGCCCGGCGAAGATCACGATGCCGATGATCGAGATTGCGAAGTCGATAGCGGGACTGCCGAGGAAGATGTTGACGATCGATGCGATGATGACCCCGATCAGGCCGATCACCATGAAGGATCCCATTCCTGAAAGGTTCTTCTTTGTGGTGTATCCATAGAGGCTGGTCGCCGCGAACGTGAATCCTGCCAGAGCCAGAGCCTTGCCCACACTGCCGCCGGCGTTCTGCGTTACAAAAAGAGAGAGGCCGATGCCCTGGAGGGCCACGAAGGCCCAGTACACCGATCGGATCGAGCTGAGCGAGCGTCCGATCTTCCCGAAGCTTGCGAGCAGAAGCAGCGCCAGCGGCGCGAACATGCTGACCAGTCCGAGGATAGTCATCTTGTTGTCGGCGCTGAAGAACAGGGCGCGCAAAGGCGTTTCGGCGACGGCGAACGCACTGGCGGCCGAGACCGCGAGACCGAGTGCGATGAGGTTGTAGGTCTTCAGCATGTGGGATCGCAGACCCACGTCGACCCCGGTGGCGACCGTGCTGGAATTGGCGAACTGGTTTCCTGACATTTCGTCCTTTCCTCCGGATGATGTTGCCCGGAATTGAATCCTTGAACCGGACTGTCCCGGCAGGATTCATATATGCACGAGGGACGCTCCATTCAACACACATTATGGCGAGCAGCTTCATGGAGGGTGGACGTGGCGGTTCTTTGACGGCGAAAATACTGATGAACCAATACGGGGATCCCATGCTGCTGGCCGCACTTTCAGTTTCAATGCTCTCGTGGCTGCTCGGCCCATCCCTTCCCGAGGCCTGCCCGGCCACCGAGAGTGTCATCAATGTCTATTCGACCAATCCCGGCTTCACTGTCGACCACGCCAAGTCGCGGGCGGAGCTGGGCGGCCTGATGGGCCAGAAGGCGTTTCCCGGTTTCTACACGCAGGGCCTGACTGACGTCACCTACTCGACCGCTCCTCGCTTCCTGATCGCCAGCCACGAGCTTGCCGACGGGAGATGGTGCGCCTCGCTGAAGCGCGCGAACGTCGAATTCGGCCTCGGAGAGCCAGCCCGCGTTCACATCGCCCGCGAGATCCCGGAGGAAAGCTGCCGGTATGTGACAGTGCTCGCACATGAAATGCAGCATGTCGGAATTTCCCAGCGTACCGTTGGCAATGCGGTAGAGGAGCTTCAGCGGGCACTCTCGAATGCCGCTCCGAAGACGTCTCCGGCCTTCGGGAAAAGCGAAGAGGCCGCCAGCGATGTGCTGAAGGCCTCTCTGCAGAAGATCATCGATGATGTGACACGTCGGTATATAGCAAGAGCGGAGTTCGAGAACGCCTCGATCGACACGCGGCAATCCTACGAAGCCCTCTCCGCCCAGTGCCCCGGATCCGCGTACTGACGTTGGTCAGGCGGCGCGGCGGTCGGCCTCGACGCTGCCTGTTGCTTCAGTGGTCTGGTGGGGGATGGTCGGTGCCGGAATGGGTCGCTTGAGCACGCCCGGCATTCCCTTGAGGACGAGATATTCGATGCTCTTGCCGATTTCCTTGGCGAACATGGCGACCTGCTCGTGGTCGTTCCGGTCGAACCATGCGGCGATGCGTCTGGTTCCGGTCCGGCAGTCCGGCCCTTCGGTCAGCACCTTTGCCGGAGCCTTCTTGCGTCTGACGAGCCTGTCGCGGCTCACCTTGAGGAACGGCGTCCTGCCGAATTCCGAGACCGAGGCATTCACTGCGAGGGCGATCAGCTCCTGGAGCGTCACGTCTTCCTTCTCTGCCTTGCGATGCGCCGCCTCGACGAGCGCCGGGTCGGCGTGGGCTATTATCTGCTTCTTGTTCTGACGCGACGGAGGCGTCTCGCGTATGCCCATCTTCATGACGAAATCCTTATCTGAGGTTTGCGTGTCCGGCTGCATCTCGCCGATTTCATTGTTGACAATACGTCATCTTGTCAGCGCCGTCAATTGTTGACTAAAAACTCGCTGAAGAGGCTGGACTTCCGGTCCTAGAGGACGTTCAAATCATGTGGCCTGAATCCTTATGCCCACCATCGGACCGTGCGCTTGCAGGATTGGCTTTCGCTATTGGTGTGGAGTCCAGCATGAACGATCGAGACCAGACCTCGCCTGCCGTCCTTGCCGAGCGGGAGAATCTTTCCCGTGCAGGCCGCAGATACCAGGTTCTTTTCAGGATACTGGATCTCGTCTCCCACGAAAGCCCGGCGACCGTGCTGGAGCAGGTCTGCGCCCTCCCGGACCATGAGGTCACGCGGCTCTTCGAAGCCTACTTTCCCGATCTCCCGCCGTCCGAGCACCGACAACTCGTGGAGGATTTCCTTCAGGAGGATCGGGAGGCGCTCGCCATGTCCAACGCGCTTCGCGCCGTCTCCGCATACAAGCGCCGTGGCCTGAAGGAATTCATGGCGCAGGTTCATCCATTCAGCGTGGCGAACCGCCGCCGCCGCATGGAGGCGGCCCCGTCCCGCCATGACATGACCGTTGCGCGCTTCCTGGACGGGCAAGCCAGCGGGAGGATCGTCAGAGCGGCGGTTCTCTACAAGGGCTTCGTCTGGTCGAAGCCATCGCCCATGCGCCACTCCGACATCATCAACGAGATGTTCGACATCCTCGGAGGGAACGTCGACTCCATCCAGACGGATGGCTTCGTGTCCGCCTCGGGCCATTTCCTCGAACGCCGCAGCGCGCTGATCCTCGCCCGTGACAGCGGACAAGAGTTCATCGAGGAGCCTGCCGGAGGGGAACTGTTCTCCGAGAATCTCTGGTAGGAAACATCGTGGATTGATGCGTGCCGACGTGGCTGCATCAGTGCATGTCAGACTTGCATCAGATACCCGTCAGCCAGGGAACCGTCCACGTCACCTCCGATCCCGGGGTGGTCCTCTATACGCCGCTTGGATCCTGCATTTCGGCCTGCCTCTTCGACCCGGTTGCCGGTGTCGGCGGCATGAACCACTTCATGCTTCCGCGCCCGCCGGGCAACGACAACGCCGCCGCTCCCGGCGTCTTCGGGATCAATGCAATGCCGATGCTCCTCGATGCGATGATTGAAGCGGGTGCCCGTCCCGAAAGGATCCGCGCCAAGCTCTTCGGCGGTTCACGCACCGTGTTCGGCGGCCGCGACATCGGCATGATGAACCGGGACATGGCCGAGGATTTTCTTCATGATAGCGGCGTGCGATGCCTTGGCGGCATCACATGCACGGACGAGGCCATCAGTGTCTCCTTCCATGCCGCGCTTGGAAGGATCGAGGGTCGAAGGTATCAGAAAAGGCGGAGAGCTGAGCTCCCCGCCTTGGATTCGGAATATCCGCGCTCCATCCGGCGATGATCCGGCCTTACCTGCGTCCGAGCAATCGGGGCTCGTCGTCGTCATCCGGTGGCGGCACCGGATCTCCGAACTCGTCGACCTGGCTCGAATTCCTGAAGTAGAACATCTCGTCATGACGCGATACGATCGCCGGGCCGTCCGGATTGTCCATCCGGTTGTCCTTCCTTCGCAGGACAACGACCGAGTCGTTCCTTCCGCGCCTGATGACGTGCGTCTCGGGGTTCCAGTTGAATTCGGGAACTCCGGCCTCTGCTGCCACGGCGTCCGCGAATGCCTTCAGAATGCGGCGATGTCCCGTGTAGGGGCCCATGAAGCGGATATCCTCGTTCGGCTGCGTGGGAAGACCGGCACTGCTCCATTCCATCTTGCGATGGATGGTCCCGTCTGCGCCGCCCCATACAGCCTGCAATCGGCCATCGCGCTTCATGACGATGATGTTCGGCACGTCGTAGCCATCCTCCGAGAATCCGCTACGCGTCATGACAACGTCCTGATCCTCGCGAAGGCGGCCGGTGAGGGCTTCGGACAGCCTCGACAAACCTTCGGCAAGATGCTTGCGGTCACACACCAGCAGGTCGATGTCACCGGATACGACTGCCTTGAACCGTCCGAGTATGGACTTGCCCGGCTCATGAATGACCTTCTGCAGAAGGTCCGCATGCTTGGATGACATCAGGGCCGTTGCAAGGCTCCCGACCGACTTTCCGCGCCTGATAGCCTGAAGCGCGATGCCGCGAACCTTCGCGTCGAGGTCGGTGAGCCTGTCCGATGCCTGTCCCTTCACAAGATCCTCGATCTTGTCTTTGGCAAGGACTGCCACCGATGCCGTCGCCAGAAATCCGATCCCGCTCCCGAGACTGCCCTGAAGCATTCCCTCCACGTCCATCGGGAACACACTGCCGAGGCCGATGAGACTGCCGGTGATGGCAAGGGTGGACAGGTGGTTCTTCACAGTCGTGATGCGCTTGTCCCAGATGAAGGCCGCATCGGTTGATGGGGACGGCTTATTAACGCCAGCTTTCTTCGGATCCGTGAAGGTCGTGCCCTTGTAGCTGTTCCCTACGATAATCGCGTCCTTGGTCCTGTCGGGCAGGAACTGCTCGGGCGTGTTCTTCATCCTCGGAGAGATGACGGCCTTATCGAAGTTGTTGGCGTACTGCACGCTGTCGACCCAATCCACGTTGTGGGCCTGCACGCGGAAGAAGTTGCACCTGCGCAGATACGTACCGACGAATGTCGATGAACAGACGTCGGCCTTCGACCAGTCCACCTTGAGGCACTTCGCCTTGTCCCAGTGGGTGAATGGAAGATTCGCGCCAACGAAGCTCGTGTGTCTTCCGGTGGTCGGATGCGGCAGGAGCTTCGCGTCGATGAAGGTCGCGTTCGGCGCGGAAATTCCGTCGCAGGCGGTTCCGCGCATGCTTGCGAAGTCGAACATCGCCCTCTTTGCCCGGCATCCTGTGAGCTTCGCCCCATCGAGGTTTGCCCACGTGAAGTCAGCGAAGGACAGGTCGATATGCTCGAGATCGTCCCCCTGCAGATCGGCGCGCGCGAAAGACTTCTTTTCCTGGATCAGGCGCTCGATCATTGCCTTCTTGGACGGCGCCTGACGCTGGTACATGACGTTGCCGTCGATGTCCTTGATCGTGAAAACCTTCATACTTGATCACCTCGGATTTCGATCCTTCGATCCTGTCATGCGCCGCAGCAAGCGACACGGCGGCACCGTTCAACCGATCAGGTTCCGATACATTCCCGACAGCGCAGAGGCGGCTTCCGCGAGGCTGTCATGGCCGGTCGCCCTTGTGATAAGAATCGCGCCGGCCGACATCAGGATTCCCGTGGCGATCGCGGGGGCGACCTTCCGCGTCACGCCGAGAAATTCTCTGATCATCCTGGGCCTGCCAGTGAGTGCGGCCACGAGACAGAGAAGCAGCCATCCGGGCACCATGTATGGATGAACCAGGCCGACTGCGGGGATCATTGCCATGGTCAGTGTCGCGGCGGCAGCAGGGGCAAGCCGTCCGTGGCCACGCGAGTAGGCCCGCTGACGCTGCTGCCGGGCAACTTCGAAAATCGTCTTCTTCGCTTCCGGGATTTCAATTCTGAAGAACTCGCGGTTCTTGTTTACCCGGCGTGCGGCGAGGCGCTCATGCACCTCGCGCTCGGTCCATTTCGCGTTTCTGGAGGCTATGACGGCCTCGATGACGAAGGGGAGAACTCCCGTCGCCGAATTGATCTCCCTGAGCCTCACGTCAGGGTCGCGCGTCGTCATGCCGATCTTCACGAGGCCGGGCATGGACTCGTTTGAGAGAACGTAGACGAATCCCGCCTTCGACTGGGGCTTGGGTGCGGGCATCGGAGACTAACGTCCCATGGCTGGCCCGGACTCTTCGTTGAAGTAGTCAGCCAGATCGGGGAAGTGCTCCGCTACCTGCTGCCGAGCAGCCTCGACGCTGGCTTCGTTGAAGACGTCGGGAACGAAGGCTGCCACCTTGCTTCCCTCCGGCCCCATGTCATACCAGCCGTTGGCATTCCTGGCTTCGGCGGGAATGTGCTCGTTCATCTCTGGAGAAAGCTGGTAGCCGTTGTCCAACCTGTTTCCGTTCACGCCTGTGTGGAGGACGACCCCCGGTGCAAAGGTTGCTCTCGTTCCGGAGATGAAGTTGTCAACGACGCCCGATCCTCCAGCCGCGTGCTGCGCAACCGTAATCATATGCTCGTAGAACTCGGTCTTGTTGTGGACCGACTTCGCGATCGGACGATAGTCGACCCATTCTCCATTCCGGAAGTCGGAGCGGCTGACGACGCCGACCACGCTCATCTGGAATCGGGCGATGCCGTTGATGACCGCCGCTTCCTGCCCGTTCCTGCTGTCCCTGATGTAGGTGAGGTTTTCCATGTCGTTTTCTCCTGAACTATCTTCGATGGTCGCATCGGGAGGTGCAAGGAGGAAGGACCCGGAGCTTGCGGGATGCCCGCCGTCTGTGCAGGATGTCATCGATAAACGGAGACTTTGCAATGGGCCTGCTGGACACCTTTCCTTCGAGTTACAAGACGCTCGAGTACATGATCGGCGCGGTCGCCTTCGAGCGGTCGTTCGCGGAACTCTACCATGTGCTGCAGGACGAGAGTCCGTGCGGCGTCGAGGAAGGCGCGGCGATCGTCATCGAAGCCCTGAAGAACGGCGTGGAGCCCTATATCGGCGTCGCCCACAAGGGCATCGTCCACGCCTACGGCGGCGAGTGCAGCTACGAGGACATGAGGCATTGCCTGAGAGGCTACGTCGCCGAGGCGCGGGAACGCTTCGTGATGCGCGCCGCCGAGGTCGAGATCGTGCAGGCACGAGCCAATCTCAATGCCCTCTATGGCGAAGACCATGGCGATGGTTCATGGAGCGACGCTGCGGTCAGGTTCAAGGGGTGATCGGACGGCTGTTGAAGTTCGCTCCGCGGCATGGCATAGATCTCGCATGAAGAACGCACTGAACACCACCTCTGTCATGATGATGCCGCGCTCATAGCGTGGCGGTATTCGTGCGTCTTCACCAACGCCACCCGCCCTCGAGGCGGGTTTTCTTTGTCAGCGCATCCGTCTCGCGGGCTTTCATAAGCCAGCAAAGGATCGTTGCAATGACCAACTTCTACCTCTCGACCTCCATTCCCTACGTCAACTCGTCGCCGCATGTCGGCTTTGCCCTCGAGCTCGTGCAGGCGGATGCACTGGCCCGGCACCTGCGGCTGCTGGGTAACGATGTGTGGCTGCAGACGGGAACAGACGACAACAGCCTCAAGAACGTCCGTGCAGCCGGTGAGGAAGGCGTGAGCACGGAGCAGCTCGTTGCTCGCAACGCAGCCCGTTTTGAACGGCTTTCGGCGACGCTCGGCCTCCGGCCCGACACCTTTGTCAGGACAGGGTCTGACCCGAGGCATGAACCCGCCGTCCGCGCACTATGGCAGGCCTGCCGATCCAACGGAGATCTCTACCGCAAGTCCTACAGCGGCCTCTATTGCGTCGGCTGCGAGCAGTTCTACGACGAGGGAGATCTGGCGGGCGGATGCTGTCCCGAGCACGGCACCGTTCCGGAGCCGGTCACCGAGGAGAACTGGTTCTTCAGGTTGTCGCGCTACGAGCGTCCTCTGCTCGATCTGATCGAGGGCGGCACGCTGGAGATCGTTCCCGAGCATCGGCGCAACGAGGTTCTCTCGCTGATCCGTTCCGGCCTGCATGACATCAGCGTCTCCCGCAGCTCGGCGCGCGCCGGCGGATGGGGGATTCCGGTGCCTGACGATCCGTCCGAGGTCGTGTACGTGTGGTTCGATGCCCTTGCGAACTATCTGTCAGGAGTTTCCTACGGCACCGATGCCGAGATCTTCGACCGCCGCTGGACGGAGGCGACCACGCGCTGCCATCTCATCGGCAAGGGCATCTCGAAGTTCCATGCGGTCTACTGGCCTGCCATCCTGCTTTCCGCGGGCCTCGCGCTGCCCACCCGCCTCCTCGTCCACGGCTATCTGACCGTCGACGGACGCAAGATCGGCAAGTCCTTCGGCAACGGGATCGATCCTGAGCCGATCGTCCTCGAATACGGCACGCCGGACGCGCTCAGATACTATCTCCTGCGGCACATCCGGCCCTTCGATGACGGAGACTTCTCCGAGGTGCGCCTGCAGACGGCGTGGAACGGGGAGCTCGCCGACCAGATCGGCAATCTTGCCAGCCGCGTGCTCACCCTCATCGAGCGGGAGTGTGAGGGCATCGTTCCACGGCTTCGTGAGAGCGAGTTCACCAATGCCACCGACAGCGTCTTCAACGAGGTTCTCGAAGCCTGGAGACGAAACGAGTTCAATGTGGCGCTGGGATTGATCGTCGGTCACGCGGGATTGGCCAATGCCCGGCTTGTCCAGCGCGCTCCATGGTCGGATGCCAAGAGGCTGCGGAACGATCCGGGCGAAGATGCCCGCTCCCTGCGGACGAGGATCGGGGAGAGCCTTGCCGAGCAGGTTCACGCCCTCTGCACGATCGGCCGGCTGCTTCTGCCCTTTCTGCCGTCATCGGCCGAAGCGCTTCTCGCAAAGCTCGGCCACGACGTGCCTCGGCTCTATGAAGAAGAACTCGTTTCCGATGGCAGGAAGGTTGCGCCGGGCGGGGTGCTCTTCCCCAAGAGGCAGTCCGCGGCTGCTTGAGCCTTGCGCGTCGGCGGGTCTATCGTGCCTGACAAACATGGAGGCTTGCCGATGACCAACTACAAACCCGAAGACCTTGTCTCGCGCCTGAAGCCGCTGAACCGGAAGAGCCGCGAGGACATGGCCTACCTGTTTTCGGAGCCGTCTCGCGCCGCAGCCACGCTCAACATCCTGAACGACGCCAACCTCCTGGACGCGGCGCTGACTGGCAGTCTCGACGGCCTTCCGT
>RCUP01001083.1_pt1 | contig 17670 bp, 16 predicted proteins | sample 2166341 | NCBI WGS metagenome assembly RCUP01 (sample SAMN09932325, study PRJNA488358) | compost metagenome | isolation source: compost soil in succinonitrile-enriched | place: Germany: Experimental Botanical Garden | reverse complement strand
GTAGGGTTTTACGTGGGTCAGTCTTAGACGGAAATTACTGCGTTAGCTGGGTCAATTTTCGGCGGCAATCAACAGACAGGGCTCCGAGGCGGGGAATAAGTGGCAACCGGGGAACGATACCCCATCACAGCGTCTTTTCCCCCGACTGTTCCCCGGCTTGTTCCCCGGTTCAGCTTTGGCTGCCAGCAAATCTCATCGGACGGCCTCGCACAATAGACAACCGATTTCCCAATGGAAAAGGGCGTTCACTGGACTTCAGTGAACGCCCTTGGACGTTGTGTTGGTGGAGCTGGGGGGATTTGAACCCCCGTCCGCAAGCCTTCATCGCGCAGTTCTACATGTGTAGTGATCTGATTTAAGTCTCGCTTCCGGAGTCGCGCAGTCACACGCTAAACCGGACGCCAGCACCCTATTTTCTCGCCCCGACCCAAGGTACCCGGATCGGAGCCAGCCCATGTAATTATCCTTGCAGCCGGGAGGTCAGGATTGCTCCAGACCCCCTTGCCCAGCCCATCGGCCAACTGTTGCAAGGCTCACTGGCAATTAAGCAGCGAGTGCGAAACGTTCGTCGTTTGCAGTTAGTTTGTTTGAATCTGTTTTACGAGCGCATTCAGCTCGACATGCCCCGCTGCGACTCCGAACCCACGTCGAAACCAGTGCAGCCCCAAGCGACTCATTTTAGGCGCTATTGAGTAACTTCAAGAGCTCCAGGGGCGAAGAGATTGAGGCATCGGCTTTCCACAGCGCCGCATCGGCCTGCGAACCCATGTAGCCGTAGGTGGCCGCCACGGTTCCCATGCCCGCGGCGCGGCCCGCGATGATGTCGCGCTCGTCGTCCCCCACGTAGATGCAGGCCTCGGGCGCCACGCCGAGGCGACGCGCCGCCTCGTGCAACGGCTCGGGGTGCGGCTTGGCGAACGGCGTGGTGTCGCCGCTCACGATCGCGCCGGCGCTCGCGAAGAGCGGCATCGCGGCGGTCAGCGGTTCGGTGAAGCGGGCCGACTTGTTGGTGACCACGCCCCAGCGCAGGCCGCGCTCGCGGATCGCCTCGATCAGCGGCGCCACGCCGTCGAACACCAGGGTGTTGAGCAGCATGCGGCGCTCGTAGCCGACGTAGAACTCCTCGCGCAGAGCGTCGAACTCCGGCGCCTCGGGCGTGATGCCGAAGGCGATGCCGAGCATGCCGCGCGCGCCGGCGCCGGCCATCGGGCGGTAGCGCTCCAGCGGGTAAGGCGCCAGGCCGCGGTCGGTGCGCATCTTGTCGGCCGCCGCGCCCAGGTCGGGCGCGCTGTCGATCAGCGTGCCGTCGAGGTCGAACAGGATGGCCTGTGTGGTCGTGCTCCCGATCTTCATCATCCCTGCGCCTCCGGCAGCGCCGGCTTCTGGGTCGCGAAGAGGTAGTTGACGCTGGTGTCGGCGCTGAGCCAGTAGCGGCGGGTCAGCGGGTTGTATTCCATGCCCCGGGTGTGGCGCAGGTCCAGGCGGGCAGCGCGGCAGTAGCCGGCCAGTTCGCTGGGGCGGATCAGCTTGGGGTACTCGTGCGTGCCGCGCGGCAGCATGCCCAGGACGTACTCGGCGCCCACGATCGCCAGCATGAAGGACTTCAGGTTGCGGTTGATGGTCGAGAAGAACACCCAGCCGCCCGGCTTCACCAGGGTGGCGCAGGCCTGGATCACCGACGCCGGATCGGGCACGTGCTCCAGCATTTCCATGCAGGTGACCACGTCGAAGCTGCCGGGCTGCTCGGCCGCCAGCGCCTCGGCACTGATTTCGCGGTACTTGACGCCGCGCGTCCCGGCTTCGAGGGCGTGCAGTTGAGCGACCTTGAGCGCCTTGGTCGCGAGGTCGACGCCCAGCACGTCGGCGCCCTTGCGCGCCATCGAATCGGCCAGGATGCCGCCGCCGCAGCCGATATCGACCACGCGCTGGCCCGAAATAGGCGCAATACCGTCAATCCATTCCAGCCGCAATGGATTGATTTCGTGCAGCGGGCGGAATTCGCTCTCCAAATCCCACCACCGGTGTGCGAGTTCCGAAAACTTGGCCAGTTCGGCCGGGTCTGCATTCACGTTTTCTGTCATGGGGCAATTATGAAGCGAGCAAAGCCCGGCTCGAACGCAATGGGCTTGCATCGGGCACGGCCGCAAATACGGCAGGCATAAAAAAACCCCGCCGAGGCGGGGTTTTCATTCGTCGATGGAATCGATCGATCAGTTGGCGCGGGTGCCAACCACTTCGATTTCCACGCGACGGTTCTTGGCGCGGCCTTCCTTGGTGCGGTTGTCAGCCACAGGCTGCTTCTCGCCCTTGCCTTCGGTGTAGACGCGGTTGCGTTCGATGCCCTTCGAGACCAGGAAGGCCTTGACGGCTTCGGCGCGACGCACCGACAGACGCTGGTTGTAGGCGTCGGTACCGATGGAGTCGGTGTGACCCACAGCGATGATGACTTCGAGGTTCACGCCACGGATCTTCTCGACCAGGTCGGTCAGCTTGGCGCGACCTTCGGGCTTCAGCACCGACTTGTCGAAGTCGAAGAAGGCGTCAGCAGCGAAGGTGACCTTCGAAGCAGCGACTTGAGCCGGGGGAGCCACGGGAGCCACGCCAGGAGCGGTGGGCACAGCAGCCGGAGCAGCCGGAACCAGAGCGCCGTCGCAACCGGCGGCAGCCGTTGCGGGCGTCCAGTTGGCATCGCGCCAGCACAGTTCGTTCGTGCCGTTCTTCCAGACCAGTTCGCCGGTGCCGTTTTGCCAGTTGTCGATCGTAGGACCGCCGTTCGCAGCGGTGACACGGGTCTGCGCGCCGGCGGCAGTGGCGAGCGCAGCGACTGCAAACATCATCGCCACTTTATTCAGTTTCTTCATGGTTCTCCTCTTGGGGAAAAAGCCGCAGCCGCGCTGCGAATCAAGGACGCTTTAAGTGACCACCACCCAAAACGTTGAGACGATTGTGCCATAGGGTCTTTGGCAAACAGGCCGCTGGACGCCCCTGAAGCGTAGGACGGAGGCGGAATAGAGCCCTTGTGTTGCGGCGGTGCGACACCCCTCACAGCGTAAAATTTCGCCTTCCTGCCGCCAGCCTCTTGCTCATGACCTCCTTCGCCAAAGAAACCCTGCCCATCAGTCTCGAAGAGGAAATGCGCAGCAGCTACCTCGATTACGCCATGAGCGTGATCGTCGGCCGGGCGCTTCCCGACGCCCGCGACGGCCTCAAGCCGGTGCACCGGCGCGTGCTGTACGCGATGCACGAGCTCAACAACGACTGGAACCGGCCGTACAAGAAGTCGGCCCGTATCGTCGGTGACGTGATCGGTAAGTACCACCCGCACGGCGACCAGTCGGTCTACGACACCATCGTCCGGCTGGCCCAGGACTTCTCGATGCGCCACATGCTGGTCGACGGCCAGGGCAACTTCGGGTCGGTCGACGGCGACAACGCCGCCGCAATGCGTTATACGGAAATCCGGCTGGCCAAAATTGCGCACGAAATGCTGGCCGATATCGACAAGGAAACTGTCGACTTTCAGGACAATTACGACGGCTCCGAAAAAGAACCGAAAGTTTTGCCCAGCCAGCTGCCGAATTTGCTGGTCAATGGCTCCGGCGGTATTGCGGTCGGCATGGCCACCAATATCCCGCCGCACAACCTGAATGAAGTGGTGGATGCCTGCCTGTATCTGCTGCGCAATCCGCAGGCGAGCATCGACGAACTGATGGAAATCGTGCCGGCGCCCGACTTCCCCACCGCCGGCATCATCTACGGCATCAACGGCGTGAAGGACGGCTACCGCACCGGCCGCGGCAAGGTCGTGATGCGCGCCAAGTGCCACTTCGAGGACATCGACCGCGGCCAGCGCCAGGCGATCATCGTCGACGAGCTCCCCTACCAGGTCAACAAGAAGACGCTGCAGGAGCGCATGGCCGAGCTGGTGCACGAGAAGAAGATCGAAGGCATCAGCCACATCCAGGACGAGTCCGACAAGTCGGGCATGCGCCTGGTGATCGAGCTCAAGCGCGGCGAAGTGCCCGAGGTGGTGCTCAACAACCTCTACAAGCAGACGCAGCTGCAGGACACCTTCGGCATCAACATGGTGGCGCTGGTCGACGGCCAGCCCAAGCTGTGCAACCTGAAGGACCTGATCGAGGTCTTCCTGCAGCACCGCCGCGAAGTGGTCACGCGCCGCACCGTCTTCACGCTGCGCAAGGCCCGCGAACGCGGCCACGTGCTCGAAGGCCTGGCGGTGGCGCTGGCCAACATCGACGAGTTCATCCGCATCATCCGCGAGTCGCCCACCCCGCCGGTCGCCAAGGCCGAGCTCATGACCCGCAGCTGGGACAGCAAGCTGGTGCGCGAAATGCTCACGCGTTCGCGCGCCGACGGCGGCGTGATCAACGCCGACGACTACCGCCCCGAAGGCCTCGAGCGCGAATACGGCATGGGCGGCGACGGCCTGTACCGCCTGTCGGAAACGCAAGCGCAGGAAATCCTGCAGATGCGCCTGCAGCGCCTGACCGGCCTGGAGCAGGACAAGATCGTTGCCGAGTACAAGGACGTCATGGCCGAGATCGACGACCTGCTCGACATCCTGGCCAAGCCCGAGCGCGTCTCGATCATCATTGGCGACGAACTCGGCGAGATCAAGCAGGAGTTCGGTCAGTCGAAGATCGGCGCGCGCCGCAGCCTGGTCGAGCACAGCGCCTACGACCTCTCGACCGAAGACCTGATCACGCCGACCGACATGGTCGTCACGCTCTCGCACAGCGGCTACATCAAGAGCCAGCCGCTGGGCGAGTACCGCGCGCAAAAGCGCGGCGGGCGCGGCAAGCAGGCCACGTCCACCAAGGACGACGACTGGATCGACCAGCTCTTCATCGCCAACACGCACGACTACATCCTGTGCTTCTCCAACCGCGGCCGGCTGTACTGGCTCAAGGTGTGGGAAGTGCCGGCGGGTTCGCGCGGCTCGCGCGGACGCCCCATCGTCAACATGTTCCCGCTGCAGGAAGGCGAGAAGATCAACGTCGCCCTCGCCCTCACCGGCGAGAAGCGCAACTTCCCGGCCGACCAGTACGTGTTCATGGCGACCTCGATGGGCACGGTCAAGAAGACGGCGCTCGACGAATTCAGCAACCCGCGCAAGGGCGGCATCATTGCCGTGAACCTCGATGAAGGCGACTACCTCATCGGCGCGGCGCTCACCGACGGCAAGCACGACGTGATGCTCTTCAGCGACAACGGCAAGGCCGTGCGCTTCGACGAGGAAGACGTCCGCCCGCTGGGCCGCAACGCCCGCGGCGTGCGCGGCATGTCGCTGGAGCCCGGCCAGGGCGTGATCGCCATGTTGGTGGCCGAGGACGAGCAGCAGAGCGTGCTCACCGCCACCGAAAATGGTTACGGAAAACGCACAAGCATTACCGAATACACGCGTCATGGCCGCGGAACCAAAGGCATGATCGCGATTCAACAGAGTGAGCGCAACGGCAAGGTCGTTGCCGCCACGCTCGTTCATGCGGACGATGAGATCATGCTCATCACCGACAAGGGTGTGCTCGTGCGCACCCGTGTGGCCGAGATTCGCGAACTGGGTCGGGCGACGCAAGGCGTCACGCTGATCGGGCTCGACGAAGGCGCCAAACTCAGCGGGCTTCAACGCATCGTCGAAAACGACGCGAACGGCGAAGGTGAGCCGGACGCAGACGACACTTCCACATCTTCAACGGAGAATCCTCAGTGAAAAAACAACTCAAGCTCGCACTCCTGACCGCTGCCCTCGCCGGCTCGTCCATGGCCGCCATGGCCCAGGACAAGGCCACGCTGATCAAGCAGTTCATCGAGATCCAGCGCCCCGGCATCGAGTCGCTGGCACGCGGCCTGATCGAGCAGTCGAGCGCCCCCATCGCGCAAGCCGGTTCGCAGTACCTGCAGACCCAGGTGCCCGAAGCCAAGCGCGAATCCGCCGCCAAGGCCGCTGACGCCGAGCTGAAGAAGTACTTCGACGACGCCTACCCGCTGGTGCGCGACAAGGCCGTGCAGATCGCCCCTGGCGCCCTCACGCCCATCCTCGAGCAGAACTTCAGCGAAGACGAGCTCAAGCAGCTGCTGGCCTGGATCAACTCGCCCCTGAGCAAGAAGTACCAGGAACTGAACCCGAAGATGCAGACCGCTCTGACGGAAAAGCTGGTGACCGAAACCCGCGCCACCATCGAACCCAAGATGCGCGCACTCGACACCAACGTCGCCAAGGCCCTCGGTGCTCCGACCGACGGCGCAGCAGCTCCCGCCAAGGCGCCCGCCGCCAAGGCTCCCGCCAAGAAGTAAAGCAACGTGACCCAGCAGCAGACGCCGGCCGGCAAGCGCCCCTACAACTTTTCGGCCGGTCCGGCTGCCATGCCGGAGGCGGTGCTGCAACGCGCCGCTTCCGAGATGCTCGATTGGCAGGGCAGCGGCATGAGCGTGATGGAGATGAGCCATCGCGGCAAGGAATTCGGTGCCATCTGCACCCAGGCCGAAGCCGACATCCGCACGCTGCTGGCCATCCCCTCGCACTTTCACATCCTGTTCATGCAGGGTGGCGGCCTCGGCGAGAACGCCATCGTGCCGCTGAACCTGTCGCGCGGCGGCGTTGCCGACTTCGTCGTCACCGGCAGCTGGAGCGCCAAGTCGCACAAGGAAGCGCAGCGCTACTGCACCGCCCGCGTGGCGGCCAGCAACGCCGACAACCAGCACACACAGCTGCCCGATCCCGCCAGCTGGCAGCTGTCCGCCGATGCCTCGTACGTGCACGTGTGCAGCAACGAGACCATCAACGGCATCGAGTTCCAGCAACTGCCCGACCTGGCCGCGCTCGGCAGCAAGGCGCCGCTGGTCATCGATTTTTCTTCCCACGTCGCCTCGCGCAGCGTCGACTGGAGCCGCGTCGGCCTGGCCTTCGGCGGCGCCCAGAAGAACCTCGGCCCCGCCGGCCTGACCATCGTGGTCGTGCGCGACGACCTGCTGGGCCACGCGCTCGAGATCTGCCCGAGCGCGTTCAACTACAAGACCGTGGCCGACAACCACTCCATGTACAACACCCCGCCGACCTGGGGCATCTACATGGCGGGGCTCACGTTCCAGTGGCTGCTGCAGCAGACCGAAGGCGAACTCACCGGCATCGCCGCCATGGAGCAGCGCAACGTCGAGAAGGCCACGCTGCTGTACGACTTCATCGACGGCTCCGACTTCTACGCCAACCGCATCGACGCCAACTGCCGTTCGCGCATGAACGTGCCGTTCTTCCTGGCCAACGAGGGACGCAACGAGGCCTTCCTGGCCGGCGCGCGCGAAGCCGGGTTGCTGCAGCTCAAGGGCCACAAGTCGGTCGGCGGCATGCGTGCGAGCATCTACAACGCCATGCCGCTGGCAGGGGTGCAGGCCTTGGTGGCCTACATGAGAGAATTCGAGCGATCGCATGCGTAGGCGCATGCCCTGTTGCTCGCACCGATGACCGCCTCTGCCCCCACACCACCCACCACCCCCGACAATTCCGAAAGCCTGGCCGGTCTGCGCGTGCAGATCGACTCCCTCGACCAACGGCTGCTGAGCCTGCTCAATGAGCGCGCCCATGTGGCCGAGCTGGTCGGCGAGGTCAAGAAGCGCGAAGGCACGCCCTTCTTCCGCCCCGACCGCGTCGCCGCGGTCATCGACAAGATGCAGAAAAGCAATGGCGGCCCGCTCAAGGACCTCCATGTCGCAGCCATCTGGCGCGAGATCATGTCGGCCTGCCTGGCCCTCGAGTCGCCCCAACGCGTGGCCGTGCTCGGCCCCGAGGGCACTTTCTGCGAGCAGGCCGCCATCGAGTACTTCGGCGGCGCCGCCGACCTGATCTACTGCGCCAGCTTCGACGAGGTGTTCCACGCCACCGCCGCGGGCAGCGCCCAGTACGGCGTGGTCGGCGTCGAGAACTCGACCGAAGGCGTGGTCACGCGCTCGCTCGACCTGTTCCTGCACTCGCCCACCCATGTCGTCGGCGAAGTCAGCCTGCTGGTGCGCCACCACCTGATGCGCAGCAGCAATTCGCTCGAAGGCGTCGAGGCCGTGCTGGCCCATCCGCAGGCACTGGCGCAGTGCCAGACCTGGCTGTCCAAGCACCTGCCCAACGCCGAGCGGCGCGCCGTGTCGAGCAACGCCGAAGGCGCGCGCCTCGCGGCCACCAACCCGGCCTGGGCCGCGCTGGCCGGCGAACGCGCCGCCACCCGCTTCGGCCTGCACATCGTGGCGCACGCCATCCAGGACGATTCGTACAACCGCACCCGCTTCTCGGTGATCTGCCTGCCGCAGACGCTGGCCATGCCGCCGGCCTCGGGCAAGGACTGCACGAGCCTGATCGTCTCGGTGCCCAACCGCCCCGGCGCGGTGCACGACCTGCTGGTGCCGCTGAAGGCCAACAACGTGTCGATGACACGCTTCGAGTCGCGCCCCGCGCGCACCGGCCAGTGGGAGTACTACTTCTACATCGACCTCGACGGCCACCCCTCGCAGCCCAACGTGGCGGCGGCGCTGGCCGAACTGCGCGGCCTCTGCGCCTTCTACAAGGTGCTCGGCGCCTACCCGATCAAAGCCTGAGCCGAACGGACCGACGCGATGTTCGAGCAACTGGGATTGATCGGCTGCGGCCTCATGGGCGGCTCCTTTGCGCTCGCGCTCAAGCGCGCGAAGCTGGTGAAACGCGTGGTGGGCTACAGCAAGTCGCCCTCCACCACCGAGCGGGCGCGCCAGCTCGGCGTGATCGACGTGGCGGCGCCCTCGGCGCTGCTGGCGGTGTCGGGCGCCGACATCGTGCTGCTGGCCGTGCCGGTGGCCGCCTCGGAAGCCACCTTCAAGGCCATCCGCCACGGCATCTCGGCCGACACGCTGGTGATGGACGTGGGCTCGACCAAGGGCGACGTGATCGAGGCCGCGCGCAACGGCCTGCAAAAGCAGTTCGCCAGCTTCGTGCCGGCGCACCCGATCGCCGGCAAGGAAGTCTCCGGCATCGAGCATGCCGAAGCCTCGCTCTTCACCGGCCGCCAGGTCGTGCTGACCCCCGTCAAGACCACGCTGCGCTCCAACGTGCAGCGCGCCTCGCAGGTGTGGAGCGGCATCGGCGCCAACGTCGTCACCATGACGCACGAAGAGCACGACGCCGCCTTCGCCGCCGTGAGCCACCTGCCGCACCTGCTGGCCTTTGCCTACACCAACGCGCTCACCGGCCAGCCGCAGGGCGACCGCTTCCTGAGCCTCGCGGGACCGGGCTTTCGCGACTTCTCGCGCATCGCCGCCAGCGACCCCGTCATGTGGCGCGACGTGCTGCTCGCCAACCGCGAGCAGGTGCTGCAGCAGTCGCAGGCCTTCCGCAAGGCGCTGGAAGACCTCGAGACGCTGATGACCGCCGGCGACCTGCAGGGCCTGGAGCAATCCATCGCCGCCGCCAGCAAGGCACGCGCCGCCTGGAAGCCGAATTCGAGCACCGACGCTCTGGCCCAGCAGGACAGCTGACATGTTCTCGACCGCCTTCCTCGACCTCCCCCCCCTCGCGGGCGCCGCCGGCACGGTCCGGCTGCCGGGCTCCAAGAGCATCTCCAACCGCGTGCTGCTGCTGGCTGCGCTGGCCAGCGGCACCACCACGATCCACGACCTGCTCGATTCCGACGACACGCGCGTGATGCTCGACGCCCTGCGCGCGCTGGGCTGCGGCATCGAGCCGGCCGGCGCCTCGCTGCGCATCACGGGCCTGGGCGGCCAGCTGCCGCCTTCGCTGGGTGCGACGCTGCTGCCGCTGTTCCTGGGCAACGCCGGCACGGCCATGCGTCCGCTGACGGCGGCGCTGTCGCTGCTCGGCGGCGAGTTCGAACTCAGCGGCGTGCCGCGCATGCACGAGCGCCCGATCGGCGACCTGGTCGACGCCCTCACGCAACTCGGCTGCCGCATCGACTACCTCGGCAACCCCGGCTACCCGCCGCTGCGCATCCACCCGGTGTCGCACGACGAGCTGGCGCTGGGCGCACCGATCCGCGTGCGCGGCGACGTGTCGAGCCAGTTCCTGACCGCCCTGCTGCTGGCGCTGCCGCTCGCGGCGGCCGACGACATCGTGATCGAGGTGGTCGGCGAGCTGATCTCCAAGCCCTACATCGAGATCACGCTGAACCTGCTGGCGCGCTTCGGCATCACGGTGCAGCGCGACGGCTGGGAGCGCTTCACCATCCCCGCCGGCAGCCGCTACAGCTCGCCGGGCGAGATCCACGTCGAGGCGGACGCCTCGTCTGCTAGCTATTTCATAGCACTCGGCGCCATCGCAACGGGCGTTTCGGGCCGGAACGGCATCCGCATCGAAGGCGTCGGCGCGGCCTCGATCCAGGGCGACATCCGCTTCATCGACGCCGCCCAACAGATGGGCGCGCGGGTCGACAGCGGCCCGAACTGGCTCGAAATCCGCCGCGGCGCCTGGCCCCTGAAGGCCATCGACCTCGACGCGAACCACATCCCCGACGCCGCCATGACGCTGGCCGTCATGGCGCTGTACGCCGACGGCCCCAGCACGCTGCGCAACATCGCGAGCTGGCGCGTGAAGGAAACCGACCGCATCGACGCCATGGCGAACGAGCTGCAAAAGCTCGGCGCCACGGTCGAGGCCGGGCCCGATTTCATCCGCGTCCACCCCCTCCCCGCCGCCGGCTGGCGGCCCGCCAGCATCCGCACCTACGACGACCACCGGGTCGCCATGTGCTTCTCGCTCGCGGCCTTCAACCCGGCCGGCGTGCCGGTGCGCATCCTCGAGCCGCACTGCGTCGCCAAGACCTTCCCCGACTACTTCGAGACCCTGTTCTCCGTGGCCGAGGCCGCCGAAGTGCCCGTGATCTGCATCGACGGCCCGACCGCCTCGGGCAAGGGCACGCTGGCCGCCGAGGTGGGGCGCCTGCTGGGCTACCACTACCTCGACTCGGGATCGCTCTACCGCGTGACCGGGCTCGCCGCCCGCCGCGCCGGCCTGGAGGCCAACGCCGCGAACGAAGCGCAGATCGCCGCGCTCGCCGCCGCCCTGCCCCTGCAGTTCACCGAGGGCAAGGTGCTGCTGGCCGGCGAAGACGTGAGCGACGACATCCGCACCGAAGCCGCCGGCATGGACGCCTCGCGCGTCTCCGCGCTGCCGGCCGTGCGCGAGGCGCTGCAAGACCTGCAGCACCGCTTTCGCCGCCTGCCCGGCCTGGTGGCCGACGGGCGCGACATGGGCACCGTGATCTTCCCCGACGCGGCGCTCAAGGTGTTCCTCACGGCGGGTGCCGCCCAGCGCGCCGAACGGCGGCATAAGCAGTTGATTTCAAAGGGTATTTCGACTACACTCGACAGTCTTCGCTCCGACTTGGAAGCACGTGACGCCCGGGACTCTTCCCGCAGCGTTGCACCTCTGAAGCCGGCGCAGGACGCTCGCCACCTCGACAACTCCCAGCTGTCCATCGAACGCTCGATCGACACGGTGTTGAACTGGTGGCAAGAAATTCAACCGTTCAAGTCCGCTTGAGCGGATTGAAGTGCAGCCTTTCAAGTCCGCTTGAAAGGCTTGCGTCTCCCGGGTGTTCCGGGTGGCGCCTACCGCTCCAGCAGGCTCCTTCCGCGCGACAGCGCACCGGCCTGCTGGTTGTTCAACCAACCGGGCTCACGCCCACAACCTAACCGCCGTCTACAGACCCACAGCAGCCGCACGCAATTTCGCAAGAGCGCCTGCCAACCCTGCCTGACGGAAGGAACCATAAATGTCTGAATCTTTTGCCGACCTATTCGAAGAGTCCCTGAAGCGTTCCGAAATGCGCAGCGGCGAGGTCATCACCGCCGAAGTCGTGCGTGTCGAACACAACCACGTCGTCGTCAACGCCGGTCTGAAGTCCGAAGCGTATGTGCCGATCGAAGAGTTCAAGAACGACAAGGGCGAACTCGAAGTCCAGGCCGGCGATTTCGTTTCCGTTGCCATCGGCAGCGTTGAAAACGGCTACGGCGACACCATCCTCTCGCGCGACACCGCCAAGCGTCTGGCTTCGTGGCTCGCCCTCGAGAAGGCCCTGGAATCGGGCGACTTCGTCACCGGCACCACCAGCGGCAAGGTCAAGGGCGGTCTCACCGTCCTGGTCAACGGCATCCGCGCGTTCCTGCCGGGTTCGCTGATCGACACGCGTCCGATCAAGGACCTGACCCCGTACGAAAACAAGACCCTCGAATTCAAGGTCATCAAGCTCGATCGCAAGCGCAACAACGTCGTGCTGTCGCGCCGTGCCGTGGTCGAAGCCAGCATGGGCGAAGAACGCGCCAAGCTGATGGAAACCCTGAAGGAAGGCGCAGTCGTGCGCGGCGTGGTCAAGAACATCACCGAATACGGTGCGTTCGTGGACCTCGGCGGCATCGACGGCCTGCTGCACATCACCGACATGGCATGGCGCCGTGTCCGCCACCCGAGCGAAGTCGTTCAGGCCGGCCAGGAAATCACCGCCAAGATCCTCAAGTTCGACACCGAAAAGAACCGTGTCTCGCTGGGTCTCAAGCAAATGGGTGACGACCCGTGGATGGGCGTTTCGCGCCGCTACCCGCAATCGACCCGCCTGTTCGGCAAGGTCACGAACATTGCCGACTACGGCGCGTTCGTCGAACTCGAACCCGGCATCGAAGGCCTGGTGCACGTCTCCGAAATGGACTGGACCAACAAGAACATCGCTCCGAACAAGATCGTCTCGCTGGGCGACGAAGTCGAAGTCATGGTCCTGGAAATCGACGAAGACAAGCGCCGCATCAGCCTGGGCATGAAGCAGTGCAAGGCCAACCCGTGGCAAGAGTTCGCTCAGAACACGAAGCGCGGCGACCGCGTCAAGGGCCCGATCAAGTCGATCACCGACTTCGGCGTGTTCGTGGGTCTGGCTGCCGGCATCGACGGCCTGGTTCACCTCTCGGACCTCTCGTGGAACGAAACCGGCGAAACCGCCGTTCGCAACTACAAGAAGGGCCAGGAAGTCGAAGCGATCGTGCTGGCTGTCGACGTCGACCGCGAACGCATCTCGCTGGGCATCAAGCAGCTCGACAGCGATCCGTTCACCACGTTCACCACCGTGAACGACAAGGGCCAGATCGTGACCGGCAAGGTCAAGACCGTGGACGCCCGCGGCGCTGAAATCGACCTCGGCGAAGACATCATCGGCTACCTGCGTGCTTCGGAAATCTCGCGCGACCGCGTCGAAGATGCCCGCAACGTGCTCAAGGAAGGCGACGAAGTCACGGCCATCGTGGTGAATGTGGATCGCAAGACCCGCAACATCCAGCTGTCGATCAAGCAGAAGGACATGGTCGACGAACAAGGCGCCATGGCCAGCCTGAGCCAGCAGTCGGCACGCGAAAACGCGGGCACGACCAGCCTGGGCGCCCTGCTGCGCGCCAAGCTCGACAACAGCGACAACAAGTAAGCTGAGTCCGAAGACAGAGGCAGGCCCCCGGGGCCGCTCTGTCTTTTTTTTCGTCCACGTTTTTCGTTTATGTTTGGCCTATGACCCGCTCAGACCTCGTCGAAGAACTCGCAGCCCGTTTCGCGCAGCTCACGCACCGCGATGCCGAATACGCCGTCAAGACCATCCTGGACGCCATGAGCGACGCGCTGGTGCGCGGCCATCGCATCGAGATCCGTGGCTTCGGCAGCTTCTCGGTCAACCGCCGTCCGCCGCGCATCGGCCGCAACCCGCGTTCGGGCGAGAGCGTGCAGATTCCCGAGAAGCGCGTGCCGCACTTCAAGCCGGGCAAGGCGCTGCGCGAAGCCGTCGACGCGAAGACCGCCGAGCTCGATGCAGGCAAGGAAGCCGCCGGCCGCAAGGCCTGATGCAAATGAATGCAAACGTAGAATGCTCCCGGCAACGGGAACAGCTATGAAGTACCTCCTGTGGCTGCTCAAGGCAGCCATTTTTTTTACGCTCTTCGCCTTCGCGCTGAACAACCAGCACGACGCGACCGTCTACTTCTTCTTCGGAACCCACTGGCGCGCGCCGCTGGTGCTCGTCGTGCTCGCGGCCTTTGCCGGCGGGCTCGTGGTCGGCGCGCTGGGCATGCTGCCCGGCTGGTGGAAACACCGCGCCGCCGCCGCCCAGGTGCCTGCGGTTTCCGAAGCCCCCTCGCCCGCACCGCTGGCCACTGCGACCGCCTCCGCGGCAACGCCGTCCATCTCCGCCACCGACCTTCCCGCCGTACGTCAACATGGACTTTGATCCCAGCTGGCTGCTGATCGGCCTGCCCGTCGCCTTCGTGCTGGGCTGGCTCGCATCGCGCTTCGACATCCGCCAGCTCAAGCTCGAGAACCGGCAGGCGCCCAAGGCCTACTTTCGCGGCCTGAACTTCCTGCTCAACGAGCAGCAGGACCAGGCCATCGACGCCTTCATCGAGGCCGTGCAGAACGACCCCGACACGCAGGAGCTGCACTTCGCGCTCGGCAACCTGTTCCGCCGCCGCGGCGAGTACCAGCGCGCGGTGCGCGTGCACGAGCACCTGCTGGGCCGCGGCGACCTGAGCCGTGCCGACCGCGAGCGCGCGCAGCACGCGCTGGCGCAAGACTTCCTGCGCGCCGGGCTGCTCGACCGCGCCGAAGCGGCGCTGCAGAAGCTCGAAGGCACGCGCTACGAGAACGAGGCCCGCCTCGCGCTGCTGGCCATCTACGAACGCTCGCGCGAATGGGCGCAGGCCGCCGACGTGGCGCAGAAGCTCGACGAGTCCGACCAGGCCAGCTACAGCACGCGCCGCGCCCACCACCTGTGCGAGCAGGCCAACGAACGCGTCGCGGCCGGCGACCTGCAGGGCGCCGGCGACCTGCTCACGCAGGCCCGCGCCCTGGCGCCGCAGGCACCGCGCCCGGCCATCGACACCGCCACCTTGCAGCTGCGCAACGGCGAAGCCGCCGCGGCCTTCGACACGCTCGAAGGGCTCAGCGACACGGCGCCGCTGGCGCTGCCGCTGTATGCCGCGTCGCTGCAGAAGGCCGCCGTGGCCGCGCAGCGCGAAGGCGAGGCGCTGGCGCTGCTGCAGCGGCGCTATGCCGAGTCGCCGTCGATCGACGTGCTCGAGGCGCTGATCGCGCTCGGCGGCACGCCGGCCCGCACGGCATCGGACACGCCCGCCGAAGAAGCACCCGCCCCCACGCCGCGCGACAGCTACATCGCCCACCTCGCACACCAGCCCTCGCTGGTCGCGGCGTCGCGCTGGCTCGCCGGCGAGCGCTTCGAGCACGAGCAGTTCCACCCGCAGGTGCAACGCGCGCTCGACCAGGCGACCCGTCCGCTCATGCGCTACCGCTGCGCGGCCTGCGGCTTCGAGGCGCACCAGTACTTCTGGCACTGCCCCGGCTGCCAGGCCTGGGACAGCTATCCACCGCGGCGCGTGGAAGAACTCTGACCACGGTTCAGAACAATCGTCACACGGGGCCTCTGGCCCCGTTTTCACGTCAACTGCCGCGCGCGCCCTCTCGTTGAGCCGAAGCCGATATTCCTGTCGGCATAGCCATACCAACGATTGAAGAGGGAGTTTTCACCATGTTCAAGAAAGTCATCGCCACGCTCGCCATGTGCTTCGCGGCCGTCTCGTTCGCCGCCGTCGACGCCAACAAGGGCAGCGCCGCCGACCTCGACGGCCTCAAGGGCGTCGGCCCGTCGCTGTCCAAGCGCATCCTCGACGCGCGCAAGGAAGGCGAGTTCAAGGACTGGCCCGACCTCATGCAGCGCGTGAAGGGCGTGAAGGAAAAGAGCGCGGCCAAGCTGTCGGCCGAAGGCCTGACGGTCAACGGCCAGAGCTTCAACGGCGCGGCGGCACCGGCCAAGGCAAGCAAGGCCGCCAAGGTGGCCGAGGCGAAACCCGCCAAGCAGTGACCTCGCCCTGAAACGAAGAAACCGCCCCCGAGGCGGTTTTTTCATGCCCGCGCCGGGTGCCGCATCGACACCACATGGCAGGGAAATGCCTCAGCGAATGGCCCGGAATTTGCACGTATGCTTTTCTTTCATTCAGCTTTGACTACATTCCGGAGCGCGTCCATGAATCACAAGTTCGGCATTGCCCTGGCGGGCCTCACCCTTGGCGCCGCCGCCTTCGCGCAAACCAAGTGGGACCTGCCCACCGCCTACCCCGCGACCAACTACCACACCGAGAACATCACGCAGTTCGCCAAAGACGTGGACGCGGCCACCGGCGGCAAGCTGAAGATCACGGTGCACGCCAACGCGTCGCTGTTCAAGGCGCCCGAGATCAAGCGCGCCGTGCAAAGCGGCCAGGCCCAGGCCGGCGAGATCCTGCTGGCCAACTACGCCAACGAGAACCCGATCTACGCGCTGGACGGCGTGCCCTTCCTGGCGACGACCTATCCCGAGGCCCGCAAGCTCTACGACGCCTCCAAGCCCGCGATGGACAAGCTGCTGGCCGCCCAAGGCATCAAGGTGCTGTTCGTGGTGCCCTGGGCGCCGCAGGGCATCTACACCAAGAAGGAGATCGGCTCGGTGGCCGACCTGCGCGGCATCAAGTGGCGCGCCTACAGCCCGGCCACGGCCAAGATCGCCGAGCTCATCGGTGCGCAGCCCGTGCAAATCCAGCAGGCTGAACTGAGCGCCGCCATGGCGACCGGCGTGATCGAGAGCTACATGAGCTCGGGCTCCACCGGCTACGACACCAAGACCTTCGAGCACATCAAGAACTTCTACGACACGCAGGCCTGGATTCCGAAGAACGCGATCCTCGTGAACGCCAAGGCCTTCGATGCACTCGACGCCGCCGGCAAGGCCGCCGTGACCAAGGCCGCAGCCGATGCCGAGGCACGCGGCTGGAAGGTCGCGCAGGAGAAGAACGACGAGTACAAGCGCCTCCTGGCCGAGCGCGGCATGAAGATCCACAAGCCCTCGCCCAAGCTGGACACCGACATGCGCCAGGTCGGCGGCATCATGCAGGCCGACTGGCTCAAGGCCGCTGGTGCAGACGGTGCTTCCATCGTCGACACCTACAAGAAGAAGTAAGCCGTGCGCCGCTTCCTCGACCGCCTGTACGACGGTGCAGGCGCGCTGGGCGCTTTCTGCGTCTTCCTGATCTTCGTGCTGATGATCGTCGCGGGCGTGGGCCGCCAGATGAACTGGCACGTGAGCGGACTCAACGACATCGTCTCCTGGCTGTGCGCCGCTGCGGCCTTCTTTGCGATGGCGCATGCGTTCCGGCATGGTGACTTCGTTCGCGTGACGCTGCTGCTGGACGCGGTGCCGCTGAAAGTGCGGCGCGTGCTGGACGTGATGTGCCTGCTGATCGCGGCAGTGTCGGTGGCCTACCTCACCTACTGGGCCACCAGCTTCACGTACGAAAGCTACGAGTTCGCGGAGATGGCCACAGGGTTGGTGGTCATTCCGATCTGGATTCCGCAGTCCGCCTTCGTGATCGGCTGTTGGCTGCTCCTGATCGCCATGCTCGATGAGCTGGCCGGCGTGGTGCGCGGCGAAAAGCCCAGCTACCAGCGCGCCATCGAAGAACGGCACGCAGCCGGCGATTTTTCCTCCGACGTCTGAACGCACGCCATGCTCGAAACACTGCTCATGGGCGCGCTCTTGCTCGCCATCATGCTTCTCCTGCTCGCCGGCGGCGTCTGGATCGCCATGACCCTGGCCATCGTCGGCTGGGTCG
>RCUP01001081.1_pt1 | contig 17686 bp, 15 predicted proteins | sample 2166341 | NCBI WGS metagenome assembly RCUP01 (sample SAMN09932325, study PRJNA488358) | compost metagenome | isolation source: compost soil in succinonitrile-enriched | place: Germany: Experimental Botanical Garden | reverse complement strand
GATGGTAACTTTGGGGGAACCGCTGGGATTGCCGAAATGCTCCTGCAGAGCCATTCAGATTGTATCGAGCTTCTGCCTGCGCTGCCAATGGCCTGGCGTGATGGAAGCGTGGAGGGCCTTAAGGCAAGAGGCGGATTCACTATCGATATGGAATGGGATGACAGCCGTCTCTTACGTGCCATCGTTCGCTCCCAGCATGGGGGAGTATGCCGTATTCGATATTTGGGCCAGCTCCTTGAAATAACCGGACGATCCGAGATTCAGAGTGGGGAAGAACTGAGCTTTACCGCGGAGCCCGGTGTGGAATATACAATCCAAATCAAGAAATCATGAGAGGATGAAGATGAGCATGCTTAATTCTAAATTGCCAAAAATTTGGTACGGCGGTGACTATAATCCGGAGCAGTGGGAACCTGAAATCTGGAGTGAAGACGAACGGATGTTCAAGCTGGCTGGAATCGACGTAGCTACCCTTAATGTATTCTCTTGGGCGCTCAATCAGCCAAGTGAAGAGGAGTATGACTTCGCCTGGCTGGATGAGCAGATGGACCGCCTTTCCAGTACCGGCGTATTTGTATGCCTCGCCACAAGTACAGGAGCGCATCCAGCCTGGATGGCGAAGAGACATCCGGATGTACTGCGTGTAGACAAACAGGGCAAAAGAAGAGCTTTTGGCGGAAGACATAACTCCTGTCCGAACAGCAAGACCTATCGTAAATACTCCGTTCAACTAGCGGATAAGCTGGCGGAAAGATATAAGGACCATCCTGCACTGCTTATCTGGCATATTTCCAATGAGTATGGGGGCTATTGCTATTGTGAGAATTGTACCTCGGCCTTCCGGACTTGGCTTCAAGATCGTTATGGCAGTCTTGAAGCCCTGAATAAAGCGTGGAATACAAGGTTCTGGGGCCATACGTTCTATGATTGGGATGAAATTGTACCTCCAAGCGAACAAAGTGAAGAGTGGGGGCATAACCGCACGAACTTCCAAGGTATTTCCCTGGATTACCGGCGCTTCATGTCTTATAGTCTGCTGGAATGCTACAAGCTGGAGTATGAAGCAATCAAGAAGCACACTCCTGATATTCCGGTGACCACGAATCTGATGGGGCTCTATCCGGAACTGGATTATTTTGAATGGGCAAAATATATGGACGTGGTATCTTGGGACAATTACCCGTCGCTGGACACACCGGTCAGTCTGACTGCGATGACCCATGATCTGATGAGAGGGCTGAAGCAAGGCCAGCCGTTCATGCTTATGGAGCAGACGCCAAGCCAGCAGAACTGGCAGGCCTACAACTCCTTGAAGCGCCCGGGGATTATGCGCCTGTGGAGCTATCAAGCGGTGGCTAGAGGTGCGGATACCGTGCTGTTCTTCCAGCTTCGGCGCTCTATTGGGGCCTGCGAGAAATATCACGGGGCCGTGATTGAACACGTGGGACACGAACATACCCGGGTATTCAGGGAATGCGCTCAGCTTGGTGAGGAGCTTCATGGTCTTTCGGATAAGCTGCTGGATTCCCGCAGTCAGGCTAAGGTAGCGATTCTCTACGACTGGGAGAACAGATGGGCGCTTGAGCTGTCCAGCGGTCCGACGGTGGCGCTCGACTATGTGAAGGAAGTACACAAGTACTATCATGCACTCTTCGAGCAGGGCATTCAGACGGATATGATCGGGATCTCAGAAGATCTCTCGAAGTATGACATTGTCATTGCTCCGGTTCTGTATATGGTCAAACCGGGATTTGCCTCCAAAGTGGAAGACTTTGTTGCAGGCGGAGGCACGTTTGTGACGACCTTCTTCAGCGGCATTGTGAATGAGACTGATTTGGTCACGACCGGGGGATACCCGGGCGAACTTCGCAAAGTCATGGGAATCTGGGCTGAAGAGATCGATGCCTTATACCCGGATCAACACAATCAGATTGTGATGAAGAAGGATTGGGAGAATCTAAGTGGCAGCTATACCTGCGGCCTGCTCTGTGACCTCATCCATGCGGAGGGGGCAGAGGTTCTGGCTGAATATGGCGAAGATTTCTATAAGGGAATGCCAGTGCTGACCAAGAATGCCTTCGGACTGGGCAGTGCCTACTATGTAGCAAGCAGTCCGGATGCCTCATTTATGAAGGGATTCATGAAGAACCTTTGCGAGGAGAAGGGGATTGCCCCGCTCCTTAACACGCCTGATGGTGTAGAGACTGCCTTGCGGGTGAAGGGCTCGTCAAGTTATCTGTTTGTGCTTAACCATAATCCTGAAGAGGCTGAAGTAGAAGTCGGCCCAGAAGCTCTTCAAGAGCTGCTGACAAATACACAGGTTCATGGAAAGGTCGTTGTCCCTGGACGGGGTGTGTTAATTCTAGAACAGAAGCAGTTATAATTAGCGAAATAACTATCTATTCTGTTAGGCCGACAAGACCCCACTACCTCGTTCTGCAGACAGGACGAGGTAGTGGGGTCTTGTTATTCTTAATTTAATAAGTATCTACCACCCTCCGAAATTGGTATGATAGAATGAAGACTCATATTATCCTAATTTAACCAATTATATGGAATGAACTAAAGACTTCGTGAATGACATATACTTCTTTAGTTCATTCCAAATGAGGCATAGGATTAGAACAACGGAGTAGGAGAGGGAACCGTGCATTTTCCAGTCTATATACATATCGGCAGCTTGGTTATTCATCCGCATGTTTTATTTGAATCTTTGGCTTACTTTATAGGCTTTCGAATCTACTTATGGACCCGCCGCAAGACAGAAGTCCCATCCAAAAATATGTTTTGGGTCATTGTTGGGGCGGCAGTTGGTGCAGCACTGGGATCGAAGCTGCTGTACTGGTTCGAGAATCCGTCAATTCTATTATCAGTCTGGGATCACCGGAAAGAACTGCTCGGCGGCAAAACCATTGTTGGCGGCTTGCTGGGTGGTCTGATCGGCGTGGAACTAGCCAAGAAGTGGGTTGGCATCACCCGTTCCACTGGAGATGACTTTGCTTTTCCTCTATTAATTGCAATTGCCATAGGACGCATCGGATGCTTTTTGACAGGGCTTGATGATCACACGCATGGAATTCCGACCGATTGGATCACCGGCTTTGATTATGGAGACGGCATACCTAGACATCCAACACAGCTGTATGAAATCGGCTTCCTATCGCTATTCGTCCTAACCTTATTTTTGATCAAAAGAGTGAGAAACTCGCGTTTAGATCCCCTCCCAGATGGGGCTATATATCAATGGTCCATGTTTGGATATTTATTCTTCAGATTTTGGGTCGATTTCATCAAGCCAACGCCGCATCTTTATTTGGGACTGAACAATATTCAAGTCGCCTGTCTGCTCGGTATGATGTACTTCGTATTTGTCTATAAGACCCAGAAGCCACAGGAACATACACTCTAGTCCATCACATTTAGAGAAGGGAAGACAAGATCCATATGCCTACCAAAAACAGACCGTATCTATTCTACGAATTGACAAACAGTATCTGCTCCAAGTGTATGAAGAAAGTGGAAGCCAAAGTTATTATTGAGAATGACTGTGTGTACCTGTCTAAATATTGTTTCGAGCATGGACGGGAGAAAGTATTGATCTCCACCGATGTGGAGTATTATAAGCGTTGCCGTGAATTCATCAAGCCTTCGGAGATGCCTCTTCATTGGAACACGCCGATCAAGTATGGATGTCCTTACGACTGCGGTCTTTGCCCGGATCATGAGCAGCACAGCTGTCTGACGATTGTGGAGATTATTGACCAGTGTAACTTGAAATGTCCAATCTGTTATGCCGATTCCTCGCCGGATAAGAAATTATGGCGTTCATTGGAAGAAGTAGAGCGAATGCTGGATGCCGTCGTGCGTAATGAAGGTGAGCCGGACATTGTCCAGATCAGTGGGGGAGAGCCGACCATTCATCCACAATTCTTCGATATTCTGAAGCTGGCCAAATCGAAGCCTATTCAGCATTTGATGATTAACACGAACGGAATTCGTATCGCCCAGGACCGTGAATTTGTGAAGCAGCTCGCTCAGTTCACCCCGGGACTCGAAATCTATCTGCAATTTGACAGCTTTGAGAAATCCACTTTACAGGAGCTGCGGGGAGCGGACCTCCGGCAGATTCGAAGCAAAGCGATCGAGCATTTAAATGAGTTCAACATTTCGACGACCTTGGTGGTTACATTAAAGAAAGGTCTGAACGACCATGAAATTGGCGAGATCATTCAGTATGGCCTTAAGCAGCGTGCAGTCAGGGGGGTAACCTTCCAGCCCATCCAAGCGGCGGGGCGGTTAGAAGAGTTCGATCCAGCTACTGACCGGCTTACCTTAAGCGAAGTTCGGCAGCAAATCATTGACCAGTCTAATTTGTTCCAGGCGGAAGATATGATTCCGGTTCCATGTCATCCTGACTGCCTGGCTATGGGATATGCGCTCAAATTAGACGATCAGGTTATTCCCTTAACCCGTATGATGGACCCAGAGATTCTACTCGAAGGTGGACGTAATACGATTGTTTTTGAACAGGATGAGAACATCAAGAACCGAATATTCGAACTGTTCTCCACAAGCCACTCACCGGAGTCTTCAGCACTTTCATTAAAGAGCCTGCTGTGCTGCCTTCCCTTGGTACAGGTGCCTGAGACGATCAATTACGATAATGTATTTCGGGTAATAATTATGCAGTTTCTGGACCCGTATCATTTCGATGTCCGTTCAGTCAAGAAATCCTGTGTTCATATCGTCCATCCTGATGGAAGAATTATTCCGTTTGATACCTATAACATGTTCTATCGCGGGGATCTGGAAGAGAGGTTGAATGAGCTGAAGGCCGATATGGAAGGAGCCAAGCCATGAGTGAGACCCGGGATCAATTACCGGAGGATTCTGCGCATGATCCTAGCTCCGCTCGGGCCGGGGATGACCTGAATCCGAACAATTACGAGAAGCAGAGCCATGGTAAAGAAGTGCTGAAAGGTGTGTTGCTTTTAGGTCTCCTACATGTTCTTCTGGTAGTCTTTCCATTCGCCTATTTCGCAATCGGAGTAGCTCAGTTGATCTATTTAATTCCAGCCTTGATCATTGCATTAGTCAAGAAGAGAGTTGGAATTGCCCAGGGACTTATTCTTGGAGGCGTAATTACATTCCTGCTTAATGCTGCTTGCTTCGGACTTATTTCGATATCCAATTTCTAAGAGGGGGTGTACAAGAAGCCATGCCAAGCACGTACAAGATGATCTTTGGCTGGGAGGACGATAATGACCTGGGTGAACAGCTCATCCAGCAAATTATCCGCGGTGAGAAAACCGCAACCTGTGCCCCCAAGATGACCTATTCGGAGCAAGAGCTTAGAGAGGTCTATGAAGCTGCTAAGCAAGTGGTAAAGGTATACGATAAGTATGATCAACCACGCTGCCGGGTGAGAATGGTGGATGTATTTGAGACGACTTTCGGTGACCCGGATATAAGACTGGTTCGGGGAGAGGGTAACGGAGAAGATGTTCGACAGTTTCAGCAGGATCATAGAGAAGCCTGGGCCGGACTGGTAGAGAGCGGATTCGTTCTCGATCAGGATACCCTTCTCATAGTCGAGCTGTTCGAGCTCGTTCAAGATAATTCATCTGTAAAATAAAGTCCTTAATGATACCTAAAATGATGGACCCCGATGCTTCATCGGGGCCCTTTTTAGTATATATATACTTGATAACGAATATTAAGAATTTGATTTGAGAATATCGTATACTTAAGTTATCAACTAAGTATAGTCACATCTATGTATAAGGAGGCCTATGTAGTGACGGTATCCTCATCTACTCAACTGGCAGTATTCAAGCAATTATATACACGTTCACCCATAGGTATAGCTGTCCTGGCACCAGATGCAAGCCGATTTCTGATGGTGAATCCTGCCTTTTGTCAATTGTTTGGATATAGAGAAGAAGAACTTTTGGCTTTAGAGCCTGCGGGGGTGCTTCATCCAGAAGCCAACAATGCAAGTTCATCTTCGCTGATGATGAATCTGCTCGCTTCACATAAGGATAGTGATGAAGTAACACTTACGGAGCGTTATATTCATAGATCGGGCGGGACATTAACACTTAAGCTTCATATTTTCCCGATTATAGAGGACTCTTCGGGCAGTACGGAATGCCGGGTAGTACAATTTACGGAGATACCAGCCGAGCCTTTCGATGAAGGCCAGCTTGAAATTAATCATGATCTGTATAAATTGATCACCAGGAACACCCCAGACTTGATTACGGTGAGCACGCCGGATGGATATATCACTTATATTTCACCTTCCTGTGTAACCATGCTTGGCTATACGCAAAGTGAAATGTTAGGACGCCACCGTACGCTGTTCTATCACCCTCATGATGCCGATAAGATGAGGCGCGACAATACCCTATATTCGGAAAGTGATGTGTATAGAAGACGTGTCCGGCACAAGGATGGCCATTACTTGTGGATTGAAACTTCATTCCAAATTGTCAGAGATGAATCGAACAACATTGAGAAAGTCCTGGCCATCGGCCGAAACATTACGGATAGAGTTAACTTTGAGAAAATGCTGGCTGAAGCTCAAAGTATAGCGAATATGGGAACCTTCGACTGGGATATTCCAAACAACAAGGTCACTTTTTCAGAGGAAATGAGAAAGATCTTTAGTTATGGTGTGAAGCCCGTGGATACGATGAAGCCTATGACAGAAATTCTACACCCTGAGGACCTGGAGAGGATCAGGGAGCTATATGAGAGTACGATATCCCAAGGACTTGATGGAGAAGCGGAATACCGTGTGATGAAGCCTGATGGCAGCATCAGAACGCTCTTTTCCAGATGGAGAATGGAAGTAGACCCGGTTAGCGGACAAGCTGTTCAGATGCTGGGAACTGTTCAGGATATTACGGAACGCAAGGAGACAATCGATAAGCTGAGAGAGAGTGAACGACAATTCAGATTAATCTCGGAAAGCTCTCAGGACTTTATCTCTAGGCATGCGGCCGATGAAGAGGCCACGTTCCTCTACGCGTCTCCTGCCTGCCGTACGATTCTAGGATACGAGCCTGGAGAGATGTTAGGCCTGTCCGGACTATCCTTTATCCACGAAGAAGACCGGGATGCGGTTAAATATTACCTGGGGATGAACCAGATAGGTCTTGGTCCTGAGACGGTTGTGTACCGTTTCAAACGCAAGGATGGCACGTGCGTATGGTTTGAGACCTCTTCCATCTTTGCCTACGATGAGTCCAGGCAGGTTGAGGAGATCATTGCGGTCTCCCGCGATATAACTGAGCGCAGACTGATTGAGCAGCGGCTGCAGGAGAGTCAGAGCCGATATAAGTCACTATTTGAATATAACCCTGCCGGTATATTTGCGATTGATCTTGAAGGCAGGTTAATCTCGATCAATACCAGTCTGGAGGCTTTGATTGGATATTCTCGTGAAGAAGTGATGGGAGGCTACTTGCTGCCCTTCTTCGACATCGATGACCAGGAAGAGATCAAGCTTAGTACCCAGAATGTATTCCGCGGAAATACGAGATCCTATGAGACCCGTATTCTCTCAAAAGGGGAGCAGCTGGTTGATATCAGCCTGACCCTGCTTCCCATCGTTGTGAATCATCAAATTGTAGGGGCTTATGGGATTGCCAATGACATCTCTTCTCGCAAGCAGTCCCAGCGGATGCTGAAAGAGAGTGAAAGCCGGTATAAGTCCTTATTTGAATACAATCCCGCAGCGGTCTATTCGATGAATCTAAGCGGAGATTATTTAACCGCGAATGAGAATTTAGAGCTGCTAACGGGTTATACACTGGATGAGCTGATTGGTCGATACTTTGGGCCACTCGTTCCAGAAGCTTTTACCCGGAAGACTCTTCATCATTTCAACTTGGCCGCTAAGGGATTTCCACAAAATTATGAAATCTCGATTCTTCATAAGCTAGGTCATTTGGTAGATATCTCGGTAGCCAATATACCGATTATTATCGATGATGAGATCGTGGGAGTATACGGAATATCCAGTGATATTACCGAACGTAATGACTATATTAAGCAGATTGAGAAGCTGAGTAACGAATATACCCTGATCCTGAGTTCGGTATCCGAGGGGATATTTGGAGTGGACAATGAGGGGAAGACGACTTTCATTAATCCGGCCGCAGCAGCTATGCTTGGTCTGGATTCCAAAGATATTATTGGACAATTTCAGCTGGACTGGATCCAGCAGACGCGTGGAGATGGCACCTACTATGCCCCTGGGGAGACGCCGATCTACAAGGCGGTCAAGGAAGGCCGCTGGTATCAGAGTAAGGAAGAGATCTTCTGGAAAAAGGATGGGACCAGCTTTCTGGTTGAGTACCGGATCAGTCCCCTGGTCGATAAGGGAGAGCGGAAAGGTGCCGTTATTGTATTCCGGGACGTAACCGATGAGAAAGAGATCATCCGGGCCAAGGAATCGGCTGAACAAGCGGATCGTGCCAAATCGGAGTTTCTCGCTATTATGAGTCATGAGCTGCGGACCCCTATGAACGGAATAATTGGGATGACCGGGCTGCTTGCCACCACGGAATTGGACGAGGAACAGCAGGAATATACCAATATTATTGTACAGAGCAGCAATTCGCTGCTGCATATTCTGAATGAAATTCTGGATTTCAGCAAAATCGAGGCCGGTAAAATGGTACTCAGCCATGATCCGATCTGCCCTGTTCAGGTAATGAAGAGCGTGATTGAACTGTTCGCACCCCGGGCTGAGGAGAAGCAGGTTAAGCTTATCTGTGAGATTGATGCCTCCGTCCCAAGTCCAATCATGGGAGATGAGGTGAGGCTGCGCCAAGTGCTAATTAATCTGGTCAGCAACGCGGTGAAGTTCACAGATCAAGGAACGATTAAGCTATCGGTCTCCGCTAAGAAATTAACGAATTCGCCGGAATCCCTGGTTCTTGAATTCATAATTCAGGATACCGGGATAGGGATACCTGTGGATCTGCAGAGCCAGCTCTTCCAATCATTCTCCCAGCTTCACCCCTCGATCAACCGGAAGTATGGAGGAACAGGACTGGGACTTGCGATTAGCAAAAAATTGGTGGAGCTCATGGGAGGCACTATTGGGGTGGATAGTGAACCCGGCCAGGGATCTACATTCAGGTTCACGCTTCTATCAAGCCAGTATCGGGATTCTTCCGAGCCGAATGTGGATCGTGAGGAGATTGAACTCGCAGATGCCACGGACTCAATCAGCAGGCCCACAGTTGTGGCAGCAGGGTATGGTCCTCTTCGTATACTTATCGCAGAGGATCATCCGGTGAATCAGAAGCTTCTTCATACGATTCTGGCTCGAAGAGGGTACGAGGCAGATATTGCGTCTAATGGGAAAGAGGCGGTAGAGGCGGTTCTAAAGGGAGATTACGACTTGGTCTTCATGGATGTACAAATGCCGATTATGGATGGGCTAGAAGCGACCTCTTCCATACGTAAGCATCCTGAACATGTTCAAAAGCCCTTCATTGTGGCGGTTACGGCCTTCGCGAAGAATGAGGACAAAGAAAGCTGTCTCGCCAGCGGAATGCAAGATTTCATTGCCAAGCCGATCTATATTTCTGAAGTCGACCGGATCTTGAAAGAATGGTCACCCCATTCTGCTGAGCAAATCCAAGATTAATGTTCTGAAGTTAGGTGCTTATCTGAAAGAAGCAGTGCAGTAGCGCTGCTTTTTGTTTTCCTATACTCTTAAATTAGCTGTCATCTATATTTGGGAGTAAAGGATGGTTTTATTTTCCTCGCCCAGGAAATGCTAGGCATTATGGACGTATGGATGTTCTTTTATTGAAGGACTGTGTAGAATAGGAACCAGGTACAATGTTAGTTCGGACTATCTCAGGGGAGACCCCAGAGGATGAGGAGGGAGCAGAGGGATGAGATTCTTCTTCAGTGCAGCGGTAATCATTATAACTTTATCTGTAGTAATCGGATGTACACATGAGGTCAGCCCTCCTGAAGCAGAAGCGGACGAGCTGCAGACACCGGCTCATGAACAGCAGGCTGTGAACAAGAACGCCGATCAGGCGAACAACCAATCAAACAAGGAAATCTACGATATACGTGAGGTAAGCCAGGTTCAGATTCAGGACCATAAGCAGATCAGCTGGCAGGAGGATGACGTGTCGTTGTCTGCGGTGGTGGTTCACCCTAATCAGGACGAGGCTTCTTCGGAGATAAGCTCTATAAGGGTCAATAAGGGAGACCTTGGCTATCCCATTGAACTTGAACAAGCGCCCATCTCGATCTCTTCAGTCTCGTTGTCATCAGATCACCAGTACTTAGCTATGCACCTTAAATATAACGAAGGACATCGACTGGTTATCATAAATATGACGGCTGGAGACTATTATCTGCTTAACGATTATTTAAGCAGGAACGGTAGGGGATCGGTGGACACCATCCAATCGTATCGATGGGCTCCTAGCGGGAACCATTTGGCTCTGGCATATGGAGACGAGACCCGAAGCAGCGTAGCTCTCTATCAGCCTGACAAAAAAATGCTGCTCGATATCCCAACTTCTGTAATTTATGAGAATACACCGGTTATTGTATGGCATAAGGAAGGCAAGGGGTTTGACTTTGTGAGTGCCAGAGAGGGAGATATCTATGTGCTTAACCGATATGTACGGGAAAAGAACCTGGTAAATAAGGTGAAGGTAATAGATGGGGAAGAGGTTGATGCCCTGCGAACCATAAGTCCGACTTATGCAAAATAAATACTCAAAAGAGGCATCTGAACCTGCGATCAGATGCCTCTTTTGATGTTTAGGAGTTGGTGGACAAGTAGATCGCTGCCGCTGCAAAGCTTACTGCAGCTGCCGTAATATAAATCCAGGATAGCTTACCCCAATTCCGTTTTGTCCGATTGTCATATTCCGGGTTGCTTACCTTGTTGGCTTTGGAATGGCCAATTACAAGCGTACTGACACCGCCAATCACGGCGACCAGAATGATCAGGATATACGGAACAACTTCCATCATCATTATACCCCCATGTCTCTCATTGTCTTGTTCTGAGATATAGATCACCTTTGCGTGTTACTTCTATTATGAAGGAAACCTGCAAGGGTTACCAGATTATCAGTTATATTATGGTAATATGTTGACTAAAGGAAGAAGAAGTTAGCTTTAATTATAATGCAGGATATTGAATGGAGGTTACATAATGATCTACATTGCATTGCTGCGGGGGATCAACGTAGGGGGAAACAACAAAATCAAGATGGCTGATTTGAAGAAGGCTCTGGAGAACAGGGGGCTAGAGCGGGTCAAGACGTATATTCAAAGCGGGAATGTACTATTTGAATCGGATAAGGATGAACGCACACTTGTGGCGGAGATTGAAGAGGAGATCCATACCTCCTTTGGGATTGCGCTCAAAGTCATGCTGCGAAATTCGCAGGAACTGGAGGATCTCATCGTTAATTCGCCGTTTGCGTCTCGTGAGCTTAGCGATGGAGAGAGTCTGTATATATCAATGCTGGGAGAACCTTTGACCGAAGAGGAGATTCATAAGCTTGAACAATCGGAGAAGGGAAACGACGAGTTCGCGGTTATTGGGAGAGATGTTTATTTCCTCTTCCACCAGAGTATTCTGGATTCCAAGCTTGGGGGTGCGCTTGTTAAATTAAAGATTCCTTCTACTTCCCGCAACTGGAATACGATGAATAAGCTAAATGCGCTGGCTCAAGAAATGAAGCAGCAGGGTTAAGACCAAACCGCGCCTTAAATAAAAGAATTGCCCTCGCAATGTAATTGTACAGACAAAAAGGGGCGGTCCCAGGTAATTCAACCTTGGGACCGCCCCTTGATGCATTTATACAACCATTTCAGCTTTCTCTCTGCATGCATCGGAGCAGTAGTGCTCATGCTTCTCTTCGCATTCCGGACAGCTGATGTGCTGCAAATTGCAGACCGGGCAGTTCACATAATGATCATTCGCCGTGCCGCAGTGGTAACACTTTCCGACCACAACATCTTCATCGGTATGGTTAATGGGAATGGAGATCCGTTCGTCGAAGACGTAACACTTCCCGTCGAATAGACGGCCTTGTACTTCAGGATCTTTGCTGTAAGTCACAATGCCGCCTTCCAATTGGGCCACATCTTTGAACCCTTCCGTTAGCAGATACCCGGACAGCTTCTCACAGCGGATTCCGCCTGTGCAGTAGGTTAAGATGGTCTTGTCCTTGTGCTCACTCAGGTTCTCCTTAATCCATTCAGGGAATTCACGGAAAGACTCCACTTCAGGCCGGATCGCGCCTCTAAAGTGGCCGATATCATACTCGTAATCCGTTCTTCCGTCAATGACAATGACATCATCACGCTCAAGTGTATCATGCCATTCTTTGGGCGAAAGTCTCTTCCCGCTGATCTTGTTCGGATCAAGCTCTCTGTCGTCAACCCGGAAGGTGACGAGCTCCTGCCGATAACGTACAAACAGCTTTTTGAAGGCGTGACCTTCGGACTCATCAATCTTGAAGACAATGTCTTCAAACAAAGGATTAGCCCGCAGATCAGCCATATACTTCTCGGTCTGTTCCACGGTGCCGGACAAAGTACCATTGATGCCTTCTTTTGCAATAAGGATACGGCCTTTGATGCCTAGTTCCTTACAATATTGAAGGTGTTCAGCAGTAAATGCTTCCGGATCTTCTATATTTACAAATTTATAAAATAATAGAATCTGGTATGGACTGGACAATGCAATCACCCTAACTTATTAAAAATATATAAATACCTAATCTATGGAATTGACCCATAATTCTAAGGAGTTCATCCATATTCCTATGGAATTCACTCCTAAATTCTAAGGAGTTCATCCATATTATTAAGGTAAATTTAAATTTTATACTCATTTTGGATATTCGTCAATTTAGGATCTCTGGTTGCCCTTCCAAAATCACTGAACCGCCTTCCCCAGACAAGTGGCATGGTGTTCGGCTTAAGAGCAGGTGCGAATGGCTTCTTACTCCCTTCAGACCCGCGGCCTACCCGTTTGGTCGTAGTTCCGGCAGACTTGGTATATCCGCATCCCATTTGGCCATGGCACGGCCTAAGTCTTACCTGATTAACAGGCTGCCGCTTAAGGTTAATACGAAGTAATCCACCCGAACGGGGAATAGACCAAATGGAGGGCTAATTATGCAAACTGTATGGAAAGGTGCAGTCAGCTTCGGTCTTGTCAATGTTCCGGTCAAAATGTACACGGCAACTCATGACAACGACATTCCGATGAAGATGCTGCATAAAGAATTTGGTGTTCCCATTCAGTATCATCGGACATGTCCGAAGTGTGAAGAGAATGTAAGCTGGAATGAAATTGTCAAAGGTTATGAATACGAACCGGGTCATTTTGTCACTTTCGAGAAAAAAGAACTGGAGAAGTTGGCTTCTGAAACTTCGCGTGAAATCCGGATACTAGACTTCGTCGATCTGTCTGAAATTGACCCGATCTATTTCCAGAAGACTTATTATCTTGCTCCTGAGGAGAGCGGGGAGCACGCATATAATTTGCTGGTGGAGGCACTTCTGGATACGAAGAAGATCGGTATTGCGAATGTCAGTATCCGATCTAAGAGCAGTCTGGCCGCAGTTCGAATCGTGGATGGTGTTCTCTCGATGTCAACCATGTATTATGCGGAAGAGATTCGCCCAAAGGAGCAAATTCCTAACCTGCCGAAGCAGACTAAAGTAGACGAACGGGAGCTGGAAATGGCCCGAATGCTGATTGACCAGCTCGCCGCACCGTTTGAACCGGACAAATACGAAGACGAATATAGGGAGCGCCTGATGGACGCTATTGACGATAAGGTGGAAGGTAGTGAAGTGAAGTTCGCTCCCGAGGAGAAGAAGACCAATGTCATTGATCTGATGGACGCCCTGAAGGCGAGTCTTAAGCAGAGCAAAGAAACTGCCGGGGCCAAGACAAGGGAGTCTGGGAAATCCGAGACAAAATCGGCAAGCAAGCCGCCAGCCAAACGTTCATCCAAGTCCAAGCCGAAGTCCAGCTCCAAGTCCACAACAACTGCGCGCAGCACATCTTCCAGGTCTTCCAAAGCTGCATCCGCTGCCAAGACAACAGCCAAACCACGCCGAAGAAAGACGGGATCTTAAGCGATGCGTCCTTTCACGCCCATGTCCCCGATTCTTACGGAGGAACTTCCTTACGGGGAGGAGTGGATTTATCAGCTGAAATGGGACGGATTCCGAATTATCGCCTGGGTACAAGAAGGAGAAGTTGAATTGTACTCCAAGAAAATGCTGCTAAGGAACAAGAGTTATCCGGATCTGGTGCAGGCTCTCTCCCAGTACTCAGGGACCTTTCTGCTGGATGGGGAGGCCGTCATCCTTGATGGAGCTACCGGCCAGCCCAGCTTTCAGCTTATGCAGCAGCGGGACAAGCTTTCGGATGCTTCTCTGATTAAGAGGGCGGCAGACCGACACCCTGTGCAGTATATTATGTTCGATCTCCTGCAGCTTGGAGACCACGATCTTCGCGGCCTGACTTATGAAGAGAGAAGAGTGCATCTTCAAGAGCTGACAGCAGGATGGGAATCACCTTTGTATCTTGCTGATGAATTCGAGGATGGCGAAGTGCTCTGGAGTTGGATTGTTCAGCAGGGCTGGGAAGGCATGGTGTGCAAGAAACGGTCGAGCAAGTATAAGGAAGGCAAGGAGCACCAGGACTGGTTCAAGCGGAAGACCATTCTTCATTTCGATGTGGATATTGTGGGCATTATCTGGAAGGAGGGACGGGTATCCAGTCTGGTTATGCAGCGGGACGGGCTTTATTTCGGCCGTGTCTCCTCAGGACTGAACGAGCGGGTGAAGATGAGGCTAAGAGAGCTGCATGCCGCAGCGAATCAGGAGAACTATTTCCCTGACCTCCCTGAGGGACTGAGAAATGCGGACGTCAGATGGCTTAACGTTCCACTGGAAGCTAGGGTAAGCGGTAGAGAGACCACCGCTCTAGGACTGCTTCGTCATCCCAAGTTAATTGATTTAGGAGGGATTCCTATATGAGTAGCGAGAATACAGGAATTCTCGAAGTGGAAGGACATGAGCTCAAGGTGTCTCACCCGGATAAGATGCTATGGCCGGAACTCGGGATTCATAAAGCCATGTATTTACAGAAGCTGATCATGCTGGCTCCCTATCTTCTTCCTTACTGCAGGAACAGGTATTTAACCACAATTCGGTATCCGAATGGTGTGGGCGGCAAGTCTTTTTACCAGAAAAATGCCCCTAAGCCGCTTCCAGACTTCGTCCATACCGCCATGAGTGATGGCGTGGACTATATTAATCTGGATTCTCTCCCAACCTTATTATGGCTTGGCAATCTGGCTGCGCTCGAATTCCATCCTTCCTTTGAATACATCGGAGGGGAAGAGCCCGCGGAATGGGTTCTTGATATTGATCCGAGTGAAGAGCTGCTGCCAAGGCTAATGGAAGCGGTGGCTTTAATAGGTGAGGCGCTGGATTCGATGGGGATTCAGTCCGTGCCCAAGACCAGTGGGGCGACAGGAGTGCAGATTATTATCCCAGTGAAGAAGGGTTATACCTTTGACCAGCTCCGAAAAGTCGGCCAATTTCTCGCTAAATTTCTAACCGAAAAGTATCCTAACCTGTTCACCACCGAGCGGATGATCATAGACCGGAGGAACAAGATCTACATTGATTATGTACAGCATGCTGCAGGTAAGAGTTTGTCGGCGCCTTACACTCCAAGAGCCAGGGAGCATGCTACCGTCTCGACCCCCTTATTATGGGAGGAAGTTCGAGCAGGCATAGATCCCAAGGACTTTAATTTGCTGACTACCCAGGAACGCCTGCACAAATTCGGTGATCTGATTGCAAAGACGCCGAAGCAGTCGCTGGATGCTGTGATCGCTTTTGTGAAATAAGGCGTGCATTCGGGTAATAATGACTATAATTCAACTCTAGGGAGTGAAGATCATGTCGAAAATCAATGAATTTATTCATACTACACCAAACCCGAATGGCGGTTGGGACAATCAACAGGACGGGGAGAAAATAAGCCACCATAGAACCAAGGCGCAGGCTGAAGAACGAGGCCGGGAAGAAGCGAAGAAGGAAGAAACGGAACACAAGATTCACAATTTGGATGGCAAGATTTCGGAATCCAACAGCTACGGGAATGATCCGTTTCCGCCGCGAGGTTAATTTTCTGCGAGAATACCGTGAGTGGGAGTGATCATATGGACAAGGCTAAGTTTGAAGAAGCCCGCAAGGCTGAAGAGACTTATCACAGCAAATTGTACAATGAGAAAGAGATTTTGGAACCGGGAACCTGGATGTCTGAACCGATCCCCTTGGTTATGGAGCTGCAGGATCGTCTGCTTCAATATAAGAAGGACATCGTGATTATGGATCTTGGCAGCGGAGCTGGCCGGAATACGATACCTCTGGCCCTTAAGCTGAAGGGATCAAGCAGCAGAGTGATAGGTATTGATCTGCTGGATGAGGCCGTGAATAAGCTTCGTGAGAACGCGGCGGAGTATGGCGTGGAGCAGCTTGTTGAAGCACAGAAAGGCGATGCCGAGCATACAGATTTCGGCGATGAAGAATATGACTATATTATAGCCTGCGGGTGTCTGGAGCATGTCTCCTCAGAGGAAGCTTTCGTCCAGGTTCTGGAGCGAATGAAGCAGGGGACCCGGCTCGGCGGAATCCACTGCATCGGGATGAATACCAATATTCAGGAAGTTGAAATGAACTCGGGCAAGGAACTGGAGACACTTATTGAGCTTAACTTGTCATCAACCAAAGCAGTCCAGATTCTTGAGCGAGTCTATCAGGACTGGAATGTGCTGGAACAGAAGGCGGTTCTACAGTCCATTGAAGAGGAGAAGTATGAGGTGCCTTCGGAGTTTCGAGCACAGTCCATTACTTTTGCCGCCCAAAGAATCAAGTAGAATATTACCTGCTTCTAATAAAGAAATAGCCACTCATTTAAATCTAGCGTTCAAATTTTAAAAGCAAAAGAAACCTCGCCTGGTTAGTATGGATACTACCTACCCATTCTAAATAAAGCGAGGTTTCTTTATGTACAAAAAATATATCCTGGATAGGGTTCTCGTTATCGGTAGAGGTAATGCTCAGGATAGACACTGCAGGTGATTTCAGTTATTATCAGACCAAAGATAGGGGGCGGACCTTGATGGATGCACTGAAAGACTTGTATTCGAGAACTTTTTTTGATCAATTTGTATCGATTGTGAAGGGAGCCTATTCCTCGTTCGACGAACAGAACTTCCTGAACCTCATTTATGACGATGCATGGGAAGGCAGGGAGCTTAAGCAAAGAATCCGGCATATTGCAGTTACTTTGACGCGTACACTTCCTCATAACTATGAGACCGCTATCGGTATTCTTACCGAGATCGCGCCGCAGTGCAGGGGATTTGAATATTTATTTTTCCCGGATTTTGTGGAGTTGAATGGTCTGGATCAGTACGATATATCAATCCCTGCCCTGGAGCAATTCACTACATATTCGAGTGCCGAATTTGCAGTACGGCCTTTCATTACTAAGGAACCTGAGCGTATGATGCAGCAAATGCTGAGGTGGTCCTCTCATGAGAATGAGCACGTTCGCAGGCTTGCTACCGAA
>RCUP01001079.1_pt1 | contig 17734 bp, 16 predicted proteins | sample 2166341 | NCBI WGS metagenome assembly RCUP01 (sample SAMN09932325, study PRJNA488358) | compost metagenome | isolation source: compost soil in succinonitrile-enriched | place: Germany: Experimental Botanical Garden | reverse complement strand
TGCCTATTTATTTACCATACCGAAATAGAGGCCTGCAAGACTTAATTTACGAGATGGGCGGCAAAAACATGCCAATTTTCATAGCTTTGGCCATACCAGGACGTAACTACCGTTCACCCGGTAATCCCGGACTTCCCGCCAACCCAGCGGTCCGAACGCTTCTTTATATAATGAGAGAACACATAACGCCAAGGAATGCAGAAGGGGAAAACCGCTACGACCAAGCATTCGAACACGACTCCCAAGGTTGAGTCGTCTATCTGCCCGGCAGTATAGAGCGGGAGAGCAACGACGGATAGCCAGATCAGCTTCCAGAGCATCTCCCATAGGAGCAGCGGAAGCATCTGCAGTGGATACCGGAGACCCAAGAGGGAGAGAAGCGAGAAGGAAGCCAGCATGCATTGAACGACGCCCTCCATCAGATCCCACTGTTCGTGGCGGATGATACCGGGCCATACTACGATTCCGAGTCCTACAACAACAAGGAGATACAGAGCCCGCAACAGGTAAAGACGAAACAACGAGATTTCTTTCATAGTTAACCGCTCCTTCTAATAGATTTCCTTCATCCACGCCGTGATGCCCATTCCGTCCGAGCCATACAATTCTTCGACATCGGCATAGCGAAGCAAAGCTCCGTCCTTGATAGCAATGAAGCTATCCCATATCGATTCGAACTCCGAGATCTCCTGGCTGGTCATAATTAGCGACTGGGTTTCCAGGTCAAGATAAGAAATCATTCCTCTGACAATCGATTCACGCACCATCGGATCCAGTCCGGACAACGGCTCATCCATCAGAATGTACGGCACTTCTCTTGCTAGAGTGAGCATGATTTTGACCCGGCTGCGGTTGCCCTTCGATAGATCTCTAATTCTCGCATTCGGTTCTACCTGCATGAACGCCATGATCTCCTCCGCCTTGGCAACTTGAAAATCGGGGAATTGCGCAGCCTGATAGGCAATTGCCTCTCTCACCGTAAACCAGGCATAAGTCGAGTCCTGGTCGGATAAGTAGGAGACAAGCGTACAAATTCTTCGGTGTACCTTCTTCCCATTTATAGTGACAGAACCGCCCGTTGGCTGAAGAAGTCCCGCAATAAGCTTTAATAAGGTGGATTTGCCGCTGCCGTTCTCTCCTATGATTCCAATGATTTTCCCCACAGGCAATGTTAAAGTAATGTCTCGAATGACGGGTTTCTTGTTATAAGTCTTCGAGACGTTCGATAATGCGATCACGTTACTCATCTCCCTTATTCCTCTTGTTCAAGTGATCCTGCAATCCGGTGAGGATCTCCTCCGAACGATAGCCCATCTCCCGCATAACCAGGACAAAGGAGGCTATCTGCTCTTCGATCATATTCAAGCGAAGCCCAGTCAATAACTCTTCCTGCTCCGTGACGAACGTGCCTTGTCCTCTTCTCGTCTCCAGCACCCCTTCCCGTTCCAGTTCGCTGTAAGTGCGTTGAATGGTATTCGGGTTGACCTTACAGGTTACCGCCATCTCCCGGACGGATTGAAGCTTCTGGCCCGCTTGCAGTTCCTGACTGACAATTTGCCTTTTGATTCGATCAGCAACCTGGAGATAGATCGCTTTGGAAGAATGATACTCATCCATGATTAAACCTCGACTTTCCTGTCAACGATCCATGAACTTAAGTAGAACAGACCGATGACAACGATCAAGTTATAGAAGTATTCGCCCAAGTAGAGAGGGAACGGATCCAGCAGGAACGTCGGAAGATAGACCTCCATGCCACCCCATTGCGTAACCAGCTTGTAAAGACCCGTGGAAGTGATATTATCGTCGATCCAGCCGGACAAAAGAACGCTGCCGATAAGGACGACCCAGGTCAAACGTCCGATTCGATGTTTGAGCGCATGGTACAGGGACCACAGAAGGATGACCCAGACGCTGAGTGCCGCAGAGATCAGGATGGCGTGCAGGAAGATCAACCATCCCGCACTCCAGGTATCCGTCCAGTGCTCTTCCATTAACCGAAACTTCGTCCGCAGCAGGATTCCAGCCATCGAGTACAGAAAGGCCATAGAGACGAGCATCGTGACCAATCCGGCCGTTAGCTTGCTTAATAACAAGCTGAGAGCCGGCCTTGGGTTGTGGAGCCAGACGTGCATTTGAGCAGCTTCCGTTCGTAGGCTTGCGAACAACGCGATCGGAAGATAGAAGACATGGAACCCGGCAGCGGCTAACAACGGAATGAACAGATATTGGCCGACGAATCCCGCAATGACGAGGCTGAAGACGTTAATGACAAGCCCCCCGAATAAGACGGTCGTCGATAATCGCAGATCCTTTTTTACTATTGCTGCCCATTCGGCCATTGTGATATCCCCTTTTTTTAGAAGAATTGTACTAGTAGAATAGTACACCAATACATTATGACACGTCAATGGGCAAAAATATGCTGGCCGCATCCCGATCGTCAGAGATACTTCTCTATACGAAGAATGGTTTCGCAGTTCAGCGACAACAAGAGCTTTTATACATTCATACCACCTAAGGGTCTCACACTCTCTCCGTCCTTGCCTCTACGAAAAAAAACACCTCCCTAGGAACCCAAGTTCCTAAAGAGGTGTTCTAAAATGGTGCTCTTAAGCCGAAGCCGATTCCGCTTATTTCTGCGCCTCTGTATCAGCATCAGTAGGCTTGTCGGTCAAGGTGACGGTCAGGGTCATCTCCTTGCCCTCCCGGTACAAGGTTACTTCCATCTCTTCCCCGACCTTCTTCACATCGTACAGATATTTGCGGAGTGCCAGCGTGGATTCCACCGGCTTGTTATCCAGCTCGGTAATCACATCGTTCAGCTTGATTCCGGCTTTCTCCGCAGGTCCATGAGCCTCCAGGACAAGTACACCCTCTGTAATATCGGCGGGCAATTTCAGATCCTTGCGTTGTTCATCACTAAGCGGAGCATAGGGATTGTTCAGATCCAGAGAATATACCCCTAGATAAGGACGAATCACCTTGCCGTGCTCAATCAGGTTATTGACGGTGTTCATCACATCATCCACTGGAATGGCAAAGCCGATCCCTTCGACACCCGTATCCGAAATCTTCATCGTGTTGATGCCGATCACCTGACCATTCAGGTTCACCAGGGCACCGCCGCTGTTCCCTTCGTTAATCGCCGCATCCGTCTGAATCACTTCCTGCTCCCAGTCGTACACGCCGTCCTGATTGAGAGACACCGGAATAATCCGGTTAGGGTAGCTCACTATGCCGGATGTGAGGGTATCACCCAGACCTAGCGGATTCCCGATCGCTATTACGGTCTCTCCAAGACGAAGGCCTTTGGACTCGCCCATCTCCGCTACCGTACTGATGCCATCCGCATCCATTTCGAGAACGGCAAGATCACTGACCTGATCCTTGCCAACCACGGTTGCTGTCCTCGACTCTCCGTCCACCGTCACGATCTCAAGATCTTTCGTATCCGTAATCACATGGGCATTCGTGATAATGTAGGCCTTACTATCCGCCTTCTTGAAGATAACCCCCGAGCCCAGTGCAGCATCCTCATCCGCCTTGGCCTTGGAGGATGAATTAGCCTGGTGATTCAGAATACTCACGACCGCCGGCCGGACCTTGGCTGCCGCTTGAACAATTCTTTCGTAGGGATCGCTGTCTGTTTTATGCAGGAGACTCCCGTTCAGTGCTCCACTTTGCATCTTGGAGGGAGGGCTTGCAATGAAGCTGTACAGCAGAACAGCAACAACCGCACTGAGTACGGAACAGATTAATGAAATTTGAAACGTGCTGAAGCTTCTCCGTCTCTTAGACCCCGAGGACCATTTGCTGCTGTCCGTGTTCGTCCTGCGGGTTAGCCGTCTTGATACTTTGGTGGAATAAAAGTCGTCGTCAAACAATCCCATGGGTGATTCTCTCCCTCCGTTGATACACTCCCGGTACTTTCCTTGTCCTGGTATTCATCTCTCTATATGTGTGCTGCATTATTACTCTTGCTCTATCCCTTTATCAGCCACCTCTTCGTGGCCGCATGGTATTCGATAATTATGGAGGGGACTTACTCGTCAAATTAGATATTCGCCTCTTCATGTTATGCTTTTTACGTATCCATGTATGATGGTCGGACTCGCTCATTTCCATCTTTTTTGCTTAATCGAAAGAGTAGGCTTCTGTCGTCCGTTCACTCTGCAATACTGACGTAACGAGCGTCCAATAAGTTACCCGTCTCACAAGGCAAATCGGTGACTATTTTTTCACGGAAATAGGAATGATTTCCCTTACAGGTGATTACACTAGTACAAGCCTCATAGATATATCCATTCTATCAAAATTAAGCCCGCTGTAGGAGAAATAAATTACGGTTTTTATTGGGAGTATCCACGTACCCGCTTTGGAGCATTGGCTTACAACTTGCTGTATACACCTTTTACCCGATTTCCGGGTCTCTCACCCTGTGAAAGTGCCTGTTTTGTAAAAAAAATACGCTCAAGGAGCTGAACTTATGGATCAGTTGTCATCCCCTATGAACGAAGTTAATGTGATTGCCAAGCTGGCCGATCTGAAAGACGAGCACTACCATACCGTGCTTGCCCTCAGCGTCGCTATTGAATTATTGATCGAAAAAGGAATTCTGTCCCGGGAGGAAATTGCCAGAAAGGCTGCTGAGCTCGATCAATTCATGGTTCCCCCACCCTATCCCACGGTGTAGGCCGGTCATAATAGGTCTCGCACAGCTTGAACTCGCTGTCCTTATAGAAGCAGCCGCGGTCTTCCATCGCGCCCCGCACAGAGAGCTTGGCCAGATCGAGCATATTATGCTCGCGGCTGAGGTGAGCCAGGTACGTCCGCTTCAGACGACCGTTCATCAGCTCACTTAGTGCCTCACCCGAAGCTTCGTTGGATAAGTGCCCCATATCGCCCAGAATCCTGCGCTTCGTATTCCAAGGATACCGCCCCATTCTAAGCATCTCGATATCGTGGTTGGCCTCAAGCACGAGTACATCCGAATCCACAATCGTCTCTTTCACTTTATCGCTGGCATAGCCAAGGTCAGTTACAACACTCAGCTTATGCTTCCCGTCCTGAAATACATAACCCACCGGCTCCGCTGCATCATGAGAGATCGCGAAAGATTCTACCCGTAGGGACCCGAAATCACGGGCCTCTCCCGTTCCAAATACGATACGCTGGTCGTCCGCAAGCTTGCCGACACTTCGGCTCATCGCCTCCCACGTCTTCTCATTGGCATATACGGGAAGATTGTATTTACGGGCCACTGCACCCAGGCCCTTTATATGATCCGAATGCTCATGGGTTATGAGTATTCCGGTAAGCTGATCTCCTGTTAAATCGCGCATTCCCAGCAGCTCATCGATCCGACGGGCGCTGAATCCCGCGTCAATCATAAGCGTAACTTGACCGTCCGTAATCACGGTAGCATTTCCGGTCGATCCGCTGGACAAGACTGTAAATTGTATCCCCATAATCCTGATTACTCCTTTATTTTCTCTGCATCCGGGCTAATCACGTCTCCGCTGCCCAGCACGTAATACTTCTCCCCGCTTCCCAGCGTGAACCGCCAGGCGGGAGCGGCAACCTGGGCGTCTGAATTGAATACCTGCCCATAATAACCAAGCTCGATATCGGTAACAATCGTTTTTGGCGGCAGGAACTTATCAATCAGGAATCCCAGTGCCTTGGAAGCAGGAAGTACCTGCTGCATCTTCTCTTCATCCATTTGAACCACTTCGATGGCTTCCAGCCGGTAAGACAGCACCTTCTGATTGCTGTAGTTCAGCTCCAGATTAATATTGAACAGCGGCCACTCCTCCAGGGCAAGCGGATGAAGTACGAATACACTGTCCCCGCTGCTCTCCTGGTCATAACGATAATTGCCGATCGAAGGAATCTGAGCCTCAAGGGCACTCACCAAGTCTTTGGAATTAAAGATCAGCCGGCTGTCCACTGGATCTGTAAGCTTTACTGGCTCCTTACTGCTCGGCTTAAGCAGCCGATAGTTAATCTTCGGCAGCGCCGGTGTCTCTGCCGGGATTTGAGCACGAACCTGAATTTGCTTCTCGTCCATACTTCTCTGCGTACTCTCGGCCAGGGAGGTGAGGTCCAGATTGGCACTCGCCTGATCCTGCTTGTCCATCCACAGCTGATAGCCGAGCACCAGATTAAGCAGAAGGAAGGCGTAGATCAGTACATTTTTGGCTCTGCCCCAATGCATTATTCATCCTCCCTTTCCGGGTACTACTGCAGTATTTCTCTCTCCCCATTCGCGAACACCAGCATCCATACGGGCGTAAGCTTAAGCCCCTCGTCTGTAAGTGACGGCTGATAGGCCGGATACAACCAGCTTATTGTCCGATCCTTCGCGGCCGAAGCAATTAGCGCGGTCAGCTCTTTGCCGCCTGCAAGCTGCTTCTTGAACGTCTTAGTCGCACCCGTTCCTTTGGTATAGATCAGTGAACGTTCATAACTGGTCACCGTACCTTGATGCATATCCAGTCTCATAACGCCATAATGGAATCCTTCAAGGTCCAGGATGGGCAGCGAGCGGTAATACTGCTGGAATGTGACTGTATCCTGCCTGTGCTTACTGTCGACGTTATACCCGGCTTCACCGGATACCTCCATCCGATAAGTCCCCCCGCTCCCCGCATCCCATCCTCCATGCTGGTTCACGAAGTCTACGGCAGACAGCGCATTCTTGCCGAGGCTGTTATCCGTGCCACCCGAGGCGGCCGGATCGGTATAATTAATCCAGTTCTGATTCTGCTTGAATTGAAGGCTGCGCTTAATATCGGTATAGATCTCTGACCCGTCCTTCTCCCGGATGTTCCGGGTAATACTAGGGTCGGAGAATAGACTCTTCTGCATCTGATCCGTAGTGAACACACCCGTGTCCAGAGTAACCTGAAGCGCCTCAACCTTGCCATCAGGGACATAATAACCGCTGTCCATCAAGGTGTAAGAAGGTGTCCACTCCTTGCCGAAGCCCACCTGCTGCCGCACATCCTGCACGGTCAGGTCCGCATTCTTCGCCTCATAGACTGTACCGCCCTGCGCACTGAAAAAGAACGCCCGTACCTTGTCCTCATTCTTCACATTATAAATGAGAATCCGGTTAATCGTCTCCTCTTGAAGCAGCGGGTCATTCGAGATTTGCATGACCTTTTGCAGCAAGGCCACTGGCACGCCCTTACCAAAGCGAAGTTCAATCCCCTCGTTCTGCTGGCGTATCGTATTCCAGTTCGTGCCCGTGGCATCATAGCGCTGAAATCCATCAAACAGGCGGCCCTGCAGACGGGTATTGATCAGCTTATAGAAGGTGGAGCCCGGGTAGAAGAGGGTATGCTTACCTGCACCCATATGAAGAATCATTTCGGCAGGAAAGACCAGCTCCTCGGCCTTCATTTCCGTACCCATATTCTCGGTCTTCACGTAATCGCTCTCTGACTTCACCACAGGGTCATTGCCGGGCAGCCGGTAGATCAGGAAATAACTTTGTACCAGACTGCAGGCGATAAGCAGCACCAGAACTGTAGATTTAACGGTCTCCTTCACCGCTCATGGCCCCCTTTCATCTCAACCGGCAGCGTAAAAGTTACTTTGGTGCCCGTGCCAAGCTCGGATTCCAGGGAGATCGTCCCGCCGTGCGCTTTTACAATTTCCCGGGCAATGGATAACCCAAGTCCCGTGCCCCCCATATTGCGGGAACGTGCCTTGTCCACCCGGTAGAACCGCTCGAAGATCCGGTCCAGATCCTTCTTCGGAATTCCGATTCCCGTATCCTCGACCGAGATGGCCAGCATCTCTTCGTCCGTTAAAAAGGCCCGGATTGTAATGGAACCCCCCGAAGTATATTTCATCGCATTCGAGATCAGGTTATCGAGCACCTGGTCGATCTGATCCCGGTCGAACCATACCTGGCTAATCCCATCTTCCACCTGAACCCGAACTTCAATACCCTTCTCCTGCATTTGAAAAGAAAACCGGTCTGCCACCTCGTCCAGCATCTCGTTAATATCTGTCTGCTGCATACGCAGCGGCGATTCCTTGGAATCAAGCCGGGATAGATGCAGCAGGTCGGTGACCAGGCGGATCATCCGCTCGGTCTCATTCTGTATGACGCCGACGAAGCGCGGCGCAAGTTCTTGATCCTGAAGCGCGCCGTCTTCGAGCGCTTCCGTGTAGCTCTTGATGGTCGTCAGCGGTGTGCGAAGCTCATGTGAGACATTCGCGACGAATTCGCGGCGGGAAGCCTCCAGCTTCTCCTGCTCCGTGACGTCTTGCAGCACGGCAATCGTGCCGATAATCCCGAATTCCCGCCGGTGAATCGGCGTGAAGGTCACCCGCACTAGAGAAGCGCCGCCTTCAGGCGTGGCAATCTCCAGCAGCTCTGTCGGCATACTGCCTTGGGCGAAAGCCATGCGCCCATCTTGGGACAGGCTCAGCAGACTCTGAATACTTGTCCCAAGCCGGTCCTCACCTTCAGCGAACAGCATCGCGCTGGCTCTGCGGTTCATCAGAATGACCGTGCCCACTTCATCGGTCGCGATGACCCCGTCACTCATATTCGTAAGGATGGAAGCCAGCTTCTCCTTCTCCTCTTCGTTCTGGGCCAGCGCATCCCGCAGCCGGCTGGTCATATAGTTGAACGCCTTGCTCAGCTGACCGATCTCGTCATTTCCGAGCACCGGAACCTTCTGGTAGAGCTGACCTTCAGCCACCGCGGTTGCCCGCCGGGTCAGTTCTTTGATCGGCGAAGTAATCGTATGTGCCAGAATAACGCCAAGAATCGCGGTCAGGCCAAGCGCTAGCAGAATCCCGGAGATGAAGATGCTGTTAATCCGGTCCATGGTAGCATACAGCTCGCTCATGGATGCTGCGATATAGATGGCACCCACGATTTTGCCGTCATTGACGACAGGCCTCGCCACCACCTTCTTGCGGACATTATCATCATCAATAATATATTCTTCGTTGTCCTCAATGCCTTGTAAGGCCATGCTGACAACAGTCTGGGTATTCTTGCGCCCTACATAATCCGCATGAGACCACTTGGAGGTCTTAAGCACCTTGCCGCTGGGGTCAAGTACCTGGATCTCCGCCCCGGTCTGGTTGAACAGGTTGTCTACCAGCACTCCCAGATTATCCAGCTTGTCCTCTCTTGACTCCGCTGTCCCGGCTGCCCCCAGGTTCTGCGCAGCCAGCACAGACAGCAGCTCAGCCCTTGCCTTGAGCTCTTGTGTAAAATTGCTGGTTAGGGAATTTTTCATCGCACTGACGAAATAAACCCCGATCAACTGCATCGCGATCAGGATTAATAAGACGTAGATAATAATTAATTTGGCTTGAATCGTCCGGAAAAAGGCGGGCAGCTTCAGCTCAAGCTTCATGCTAGAGTCCACCCGTCTTCGAGCTGCGCATCAGGTACCCGAGGCCCCGCCGGGTCAGAATATATTCCGGCTTGCTCGGATCGTCCTCAATCTTCTCCCGGAGGCGCCGGATAGTGACATCCACCGTTCGCACATCTCCGAAATATTCGAATCCCCATACAGCCTGAAGCAAGTGCTCCCGGGTCATCACTTTACCGGCGTTACGCGCCATATAATAGACAAGCTCATATTCACGGTGAGTCAGATCAAGCGGTTCCCCGCTCTTATATACGGTATACATATCTGTATCTATGAACAAATCGAACAAATGAAGTCCCTGCTTGCCGGCATCGCTCTCAGCGTTCTCGCCCGGCTTGCTCTGACGGCGGCGCATCTGTGCTTTCACTCTGGCCAGCAGCTCTCTTGTGCTGAAGGGCTTGGTAACGTAATCGTCCGCACCCAGCTCCAGACCCAGCACTTTATCAATTTCACCGTCTTTGGCGGTCAACATGATGATTGGAGTCTCCAGCTTGGCGCGTACCTCGCGGCACACATCCATGCCGTCCTTGCCGGGGAGCATCAGATCCAGCAGGATCAGATCCGGATGTTCAGACAGCGCAAGTTCCACCGCACTGATTCCGTCGAAGGCAAGGATGACCTCATAACCCTCTTTTTCTAAATTGAACTTTAGAATATCCGCAATGGGCTGTTCATCGTCTACCACTAGAATTTTCCCTTGCATTCTCTCTTGTCACCCCATATTTTCAGGCCTCTCGCCCACGCTTCTTATATTTTAACATACCTGAACCGCTCCATCCTAAACTGGCATCAAAAATAACCTGAAAGGACCATATCCCCTTCCATTCTCCCAGTCAGCTAACCCAAAAAGGGCACTCCGAACACGTCTATCTGTGTTCGGAGTGCCCTTGTACCAGCCTCCTGGATAAGACCCAGTTAGTAGATTGACATGCAGGGGAGGCGTAATGGAGGGGAAGCTTGGAACTGTAGGAGCGAAGCGATCGCCTTTGTCTCCGGATTTTATCCGCACCGCGGTATAATTCAAGAAATCTGGAGGCGGGCAGCGACCGAAAGTCCAAGCATTCTCCGTAGTTACGACCGCACCTCAAAATGTAAAGATCTTAACTTCGTCTTATTCAGCTTAAATATTTGATCGGGTTCTGTAACGACCCGTTCTTATGAATCTCGAAATGAAGATGAATGCCAAAGGAATGACCGGTATCGCCCATGATGCCGATATGCTCACCGCGCCCCACCTTATCGCCCCGCTTCACATCGATCCGGCTAAGATGCCCGTACAGTGTCTCATATCCGTTGCCGTGGTTGATGACAATACAATTCCCATACCCGGTCTTTACCCCGGCAAAGCTGACTGTACCGCCATCTGCGGCCATAATACTGTAATCGGAGGAGATCATGTCAATGCCCTTATGCATCTTATTCCAGCGCTCACCGAAAGTGCTGGTCACGGAATGCGCAATGACCGGCCATGCGAATCGGCCGGAGCCCGTGGTGCTGGCCACCTTGGTCCCCTGAAGGATAACCTTAGGCTGGGAGGGACTTGTGACCTTTTGACTTAAGAACTGCTTCTGAACCACTTGCCCGTTCTCTTTCACAACCCGGAAGGACATGAGCTTCTTGCCGCTTACCCCGGGTGCGACGACTTTGCTTACGCCTTTACGAAGCTGATTGGTCTTCCGTACTTCAACATCCGGACTTGTTACAGCTTCCTTGGCCATGCTCTCCACCGTCTTCACAGTAAGGACAGGCTCACTAGCCGATAGCTTCAGGTCCGCTCCAATCTGCAGCGCCGTCTCCTTGGTACCCGAATTCATACTCATGAGTTCCTTCTGACTTATCCCCGCTCGCTTCGCAATAGAGCTGAAGGTATCTCCAGGCTTAACCTCGTAAGTCACCGTCTCCTGTTCGCCTTGGGTCAGCAGCTTCACAGCTTCTTCCGCAGACAGTACCTTGGCCGGATCGGTCTCTACCTGACTCTGATCAACCTTCTCTACGAAGACGGCAGATTCAAGACGTTCTTTAGGCTGGTCCGATGCTTTCTTAGCCGTGCCGGGCGAGAATGAAGTTTGCACAATCTTATCTGCAAAAGCAGGTGTTGCCTCCGGTATGTACTTGTTCTTCACTTGGCTAAGTACGAATGCTGCGGCAGCTTTGTCTTTCACAATACCGATGACCTTTCCGTCCACCTTCAGTTCTACACCCTCGGCGGTGGGCTTCAGAAGCTTGTCCAGCTTCGCGATGGCCGTATCCTGGTCAATATCCGCCTTGTAAGCCTGTTCATACACCGCTTTGATATGATCCGTATCAAGCTGAATGTTTGCATCCGGATATTTAAGCTGGTATTCTGCCTGCTTGCGGTTATACAGCTTCGTAAGCTCTTCTTTATGACGAACCGTGCCTACTTCTTGTCCGTCCTTATATACACGATAGTAAGGTACTGTATTCGCCTCGACATACTGCTGTCCAGCCCAGAACAGACTTCCTGCAGCCAGCAGGCCTCCCGCCGCGGCGATTATGCTTAAGCGCAATTTCGATCTTGTATTGGAACCTTTCATGATGTTCTCCTTTTTCACGGTTGTTAAAAGGTTTCAAAATTTTAACCTTTATGACACTTAATAACCTTAACATATCCCAAACTACCATTTCAACTTTGCCCAAAAAGCTAAAAACCCGCTTAAAATGCGGGCTTTTCCCATATGCCTCATATTGGCACGGTTAGGTTTTTGATGACATTTTTGTTAATAGCACCTTGAAACCGTCCTATTTTCCCAAAATCTTCATCATTTTTGCATATTCGCTTTTGTCTAAATACTTAGACATAATCTGCTGAATCTGGATCATTTCACTCTCTGTAAGTCCATCCTCCAAGGAAGCCGTGATCGATTGCATTTCTTTTTGCGGCAGCTTCGTCATCAAGATTTGAAAGATATCCTCCTTGTCCTTATCCGGCAATTCCTTTTTCTTTGCGGCCATATCATCAGGTGTGACCACAATATTCTCTCTCGTACCGGAAGAGGACGACGATTCTTCTGTAGTCTCGCCTCCCATAACGGGTAAGGCATTGTCAGGGACATCTCCCGTGTTCTTCTTATCTGTGGGAATATCACTTTTGTTCTCATCTTTATAACTCGATCCTTTGGAAGCATTATCGGCCTGCCCAGTTCCTGAAGCACTGCCGGGGCTGCTAAATTCGCTGCTGCTCGTACCTGAGTTATTTTCCCCAAGTGCCTTATTTTCATTCATAATTCCGGATTTCTGGGTAGCGCTTGCTTTGTCAGGCTTTGTCCCTGAACCTAGGCCTACGGCTCCCTTAAGCAGACTTCCAAAACTCGAAGGCTGACCCTCCCACTTTATATTCAGACTCGTTAATAGGGAATGTACATAGGCATTCACAACATAGCCGGTTGTAAGCACGGTTAGCCCACTAATCAGTACCGTACCCAGCACGACCATGGCGATTCTCGTCAACCATTTCAATTTGGTTCCCTCCTTCTCTCTGGCATTCTATATGGATTGAACTAAAGACTGCGTGATCGATTCTCTTGCGCAGCAAACATAGCCTAAATCCAAACGTTCATTTCTTTAGTTCATTCCATATAGCTCTACCTATGGGCCAGTATTGCCGGATTCCTATGCTTTTCTACTTCTTTCCATGAAAAAAAAGCCCCTTTCCGTAGAAAGAGGCTTCTTGCAATTGAAGATCATTCGTAAATTGGCAGTACTTGATTCGTCTGATTCCGGTTACGGCCTACAGAGAAGATGGCGATTGGAATCCCTGTCAGCTCGGATACCCGTTTCACGTAGTTGCGAGTAGTCTCTGGAAGGTCCTCCAGCGTCTTCGCACCCGTAATATCCTCGGACCAGCCTGGAAGCTCCTCGTATACCGCTTCGCATTCTGCCAGCATCTTCAGGCTTGCAGGGTAGTGGGTGATCACCTCACCGCGGAATTTATACCCGGTGCAGATTTTCACAGTCTCAAGCCCGGTCAGGACGTCCAGGGAGTTGAGTGACAAGCCAGTCAGACCGCTCACACGGCGAGCATGACGAACCACAACACTATCGAACCAGCCCACGCGGCGCGGACGGCCTGTTACGGTGCCATACTCATGCCCAGTCTCGCGGATCAGATCCCCAACTTCATCATGAAGCTCTGTAGGGAAAGGACCATCACCGACACGGGTCGTGTAGGACTTGGCTACACCAATAACCTGCTTGATCTTGGAAGGACCTACACCCGAGCCAATACATACGCCGCCTGCGGATGGATTGGATGAAGTAACGAACGGATAAGTACCTTGGTCGATATCAAGCATCACACCTTGCGCACCCTCGAACAGGACCTTACGGTCTTCATCAATCGCATCGTTAAGAACCACGGACGTATCTGTAACATATGGACGAATAAATTCAGCATATTCCAGGTACTGCTTCAGGATTTCTTCCACATCCAGTGGATCCGCACCGTATACCTGCTGGATAATGTGGTTCTTCTCTTTCACCAAATGACGCAGCTTAAGCTCGAACTCTTCCGCATCAAGCAGGTCAGCGATCCGAATGCCATTTCTAGCCGCTTTATCCATGTATGCCGGGCCAATCCCCTTACGCGTTGTACCGATCTTGTTCGGTCCTTTGCGGTCCTCTTCAAGCGCATCCAGCACCATATGATAAGGGAGGATGACATGCGCACGATCGCTGATCTTCAAATTGTTCGTACTGAATCCGTTCTCGTGAATATATGTGATCTCCTGAATCAAGGCTTCCGGATTAATAACCATTCCGTTCCCGATGACACAGATCTTATCTTCATAAAAAACACCGGATGGAATCAAGCTCAGTTTGTACTTCTTGCCATCAATCAGTATAGTATGACCGGCGTTGTTACCGCCTTGATAACGGGCTACCACATCAGCGCTCTCCGCCAGATAATCCGTGATTTTGCCTTTGCCTTCGTCTCCCCATTGTGTTCCCACAACGACTACTGTTGACATGTACATTCCCCCGTCGGTGCACTCTGCACCTTTATTTTCATTCAAAATAGACGCCTTGTCGGCCTCTATGGATCAATTATTTCTTAGCCCTCAATCCATATAGCTTCTCGAACGCCTTAGACTTTATACATAATGCATCCATTTACTGCCCTAAAGCAGCAATACAAGTGTACCAGCCTGCTTTTTCAAAGTCAAATCAAAAACGAACAATTCCACACCTTGGTGTAGAATTGTTCGGAAATATACATAGTTATATGAAGATGAGTTCAGTAGTTCTGATCTGTTATCCCGCAAAAGGATCCGCATGAGCCCGCTCATAATTCGCGAACTTATTATAATTCTTCAGGAAGACCAGCTCCACGGTGCCTACCGGACCGTTACGCTGTTTGGCAATAATAATCTCGATAATATTCTTCTTCTCGGTCTCCTGATTGTAGTAATCATCCCGGTACAAGAAGGCTACGATATCGGCATCCTGCTCGATGGAACCTGATTCCCGAAGGTCAGACATCATTGGACGCTTGTCCTGACGCTGCTCCACGCCCCGGCTGAGCTGGGACAGAGCGATAACCGGCACCTCAAGCTCACGGGCAATCTGCTTCAGCGTACGGGAAATTTCGGATACTTCCTGCTGGCGATTCTCGCCCGCTTTCCCTCGCCCGTGAATGAGCTGCAGGTAGTCGATGACGATCATGCCAAGGCCTCTCTCCTTCTTGAGACGGCGGCATTTGGCCCGAATGTCGGCCACGGTAACCCCAGGCGTATCATCAATATAGATCTCTGCTTCAGAGAGAGCAGCAATGCCCATCGTCAGCTTGGACCAATCGTCATCGCTCTTAAAGTCCCCTGTCCGCATCACACTGGCGTCCAGATTCGCTTCCGCACAGATCATCCGCTGTACTAGCTGAGCCGCGGACATCTCCAGACTGAAGATAGCCACAGTCTCCTTGCTTCGCACGGCGGCATTCTGTGCGATATTCAGGGCAAATGCCGTCTTACCTACGGAAGGACGCGCCGCTACAATGATCAAATCATTTCGCTGGAATCCGGCAGTCATCTTATCCAGATCGGCAAATCCGGATGAGACCCCGGTCGTCGTTCCCCTGTTCTGATGCAGTACCTCCACGCGCTCGAACACTTCCATCAGCACGTCACGGATGGCAATAAATCCGCTGCCTGATCTTCCGTTGGAGATCTCCAGAATCTTGCGCTCCGCGTCGCTCAGCATCCCGCCTACATCATCGCCGTTCGTGTATCCATCACTTACGATCTGGGTTGCAGTGCGAATGAGCCGCCGCAGCATTGATTTCTCTTCTATAATTCGGGCATAATAATCCACGTTCGCCGCTGTCGGCACAGCATGGGCTAGTCTGGCCAAGTGGCTAACCCCGCCAATCTCCTCCAGCTCGCCTTTATCCTGCAGGCGGGAGGTCAGCGTGATCAGATCAATAGGCTGGTTCGCCTCGCCAAGCTCGATCATGGTCTCATAGATCATCTGATGTGACTTATCGTAGAAATCCTCGGTACGCACCCGTTCCATCGCTGTGATCAGCGCTTCGGACTGGAGCAGAATGGCACCGAGAACCGCCTGTTCTGCTTCTAGGTTCTGAGGAGGAATTCGATCGACAAATAACTCTGTGCCCATGCCCATGTTATTCCTCCGTCACTTGGACCTTAAGCGTTGTTTTTACTTCAGGATGAAGCTTCACAGTAACCTGGGTTACACCGAGTGTACGAATTGGATCGTTCAGTTCGATCTTCCGTTTATCGATCTTCACGCCAAGCCCCTGCATGGCTTCTGCAATCTGCTTGCTTGTGATCGCTCCGAACAAGCGGCCGCCCTCACCGGACTTTGCCTTAAGTCCCACAGTCATCTCTTCAAGCTTCTTGCCAAGCTCTATAGCCTCTTCCTTCTCCTGCTGTTTACGCTTAAGCTCTGCTGCTGATTGATTCTCGAGTGTCTTCACATTACCTTGTGTTGCCAGCTTTACAAGACCTTTAGGCAGCAGGAAGTTCTGTGCGTAGCCTTCCGATACTTCCTTCACCTGTCCCTTTTTACCTTGTCCCTTTACATCTTGCAAGAAAATTACTTTCATTCAAATAACCCCTCTTCCTTTTCGATTTCATCTAGTACTTCCAGCAGCCTCTTCTCGGCTTCCGCCTGTGAGCATTCCAGCTGGGCGGCCGCATTCGTCAGATGTCCCCCACCGCCAAGCCGCTCCATCACGACCTGCACATTCATGGTACCCAGCGATCTTGCGCTGATCCCAATCATGCCGTCAGGCCGGCTGCTTATTACAAAAGAGGCCAGCACGTTCGTCATATTAAGCAGCGTATCCGCAACCTGGGCGATCAGCAGCTGCGGTATCTTGCGATTCGGCTCGGTTACTGCAAGCGCAATGTGCCCGTGAATCATACGGGCATGCTTGATAATCTCCGCCTTCTCGATATACTCCTGCAGATCCTCCTTCAGGATGCGCTGCACCATGACGGTATCTGCCCCGCCACGCCGCAGGAAGCCGGCCGCCTCAAAGGTCCGTGACCCCGTATGAAGCGCAAAGTGCTTCGTATCGACGGTAATCCCCGCGAGCAGCGCAGTAGCTTCGAGCGGACTGAGCTCGACTTTCTCGTGAATATACTGAAGCAGTTCGGTCACAAGCTCGCAGGCGGACGAAGCATATGGCTCCAGATACACGAGCACCGCATCGTTAATGAATTCCTCACCACGGCGGTGATGATCAACAATAACCACCCGGCGCGCTTCCTCCACAAGTCTGGGCTCCATAGTCATCGAAGCCTTATGGGTGTCTACAATAATAAGCAGCGTATTCTCCGTCATCAGCGCCATCGCTTGATCCGGGCTGATGAACCTCTTTTTCAAGGCATCGTCCTTCTCAATTCGCTCCATAATACGTTCAATCGCCGGATTAACCCCGTCCAGCACAATATGTGCCTCGACATTGTACATATCCGCCGCCTTGAGGACCCCGATCGAAGCTCCAATCACGTCCAGATCCGGCACTCTATGGCCCATGATGATGACGCGGTCGCTCTCCTGCATTAAATCCCGCAGCGCATGCGCGATGACTCTCGCCCGGACCCGTGTGCGTTTCTCCACCGCCGTAGTCTTGCCTCCATAGAAGCTCAGCCTTTGTCCGGACTTCACAGCTGCCTGGTCGCCCCCGCGGCCAAGCGCCATGTCCAGACTCGATTGGGCCAGCTCCCCAAGCTCACTAATACTGCCTGCGCCAAAAGCAAGCCCGATACTCAGCGTCATCGGTACCTTCAGGTCAGCGGTCATTTCCCGGACCTCATCCAGAATCACGAACCGGC
>RCUP01001068.1_pt1 | contig 17860 bp, 17 predicted proteins | sample 2166341 | NCBI WGS metagenome assembly RCUP01 (sample SAMN09932325, study PRJNA488358) | compost metagenome | isolation source: compost soil in succinonitrile-enriched | place: Germany: Experimental Botanical Garden | reverse complement strand
GCCGCACAGGTGGGTGTCCGTTTAATCACGCAAGGTGTGTTGGGCGGACGCTTACTCCAAGAAGCGATGATGCCCGCCCTATATCGGCAGTTATCACGATCCTAGCCACCTATGCCTATCTATACGTCGTGAAAGGATCCAAGTCTAAACCGCTGCCGCCACTAGATGCGATTCTGGAGATTGTTAACAATCCAGCAGTCCTCTAGCATTGCGTTCAGTTCGATATGCTGCCGCGTAGTAACTATTTATCGCTGTTTCCTTGCGCTTTGTTTGGAGTTCGTTTTCTGTTTTTTACGAAAAGCAGTCGCGTTCTCAGATTTTTGCTTTCGCCACATACGGTTGGTGTCCTCCATTCCTGAAGCAACTCGTGCGGTGAGTCCCGTGGGGGACATAACCACGGCAGAGAAAAAATGTTTGATGAACGGGGGGAAGCGAGCCTGCTGCTTCGAGAGGCAGTAGAGAAGAATGGTACCGCCTAAGAAAAACTGTAGTCCGCAGAGAATGACTGATATCTGCAGGAAAATTGAGCACTCAACGGAAAGCTCGCTCGAAGAGTTTTTTATCAAGAGTGTTATTGCGCTTATAGTCATAATCAATATTCCCCCGAGCAAAACGAGCGCCACTATTTTTCGAATGGGCTTCCCTGCCACCTTAATCTGCCAACATTCAATGTAAGTGTAAAAAGCACTTACCAAGAAAGGAACTCCTACAAAAGCTATATCAATCCCGGAGAAGTTGTATTCGACAGCATCCAAGCAATATATTAATGCCAGAAGCAAGGCCGTGATTGAGGCAACAATCAGATCTTTCTGTACTGACTTGGCTTGTTCTAGGAAAAAGTCACCACTTTTACCCAGGCGCGAGTGCAGAAAATTTGCCAAACTGACATAGCAGGTGGGCCAAAACAACCCTAAAGCTATTCCATAAGCCATATAAGCTGTCGAAGTTATGAGATTTTTTAAAGTATAAATCCCTGGAGACATATCTGTTCCAAAGGCAACTCCCCACACGAAACCCACGAACAAAAGTGACCAGAAAATTATAGAGTGGAATCGACGCATAGAATAACTCAGTAAAGTGGGGACAAAAGACAGTGGGGCCCGTCTTATAGAGGCAAGGGTTATAGCCCGCTAGTGGATTCACAAGTAAAGGCTGGAGCGTATGGCTGCATGTCACCCGCCATCGATAATCTGGTCAAGCAGTTGGATCACATGGACGGAATCGATAAAGTACAGCCAGCCATCCCCTCCCCTGAGAGTCATTCCAACGTAATGGAATCGTGACTCGAACTCGGCAAACACAGCGCCACCACTCATACCGTCTATGCTTTCAAACCCTGTTGATTCATATGTCATCGTGTATAAGCCGGCGGCGGAAGTCCCGCGCAGCGTCCCCTTAAGGATAAGCGGTGTGTAGTGAGCGGAAAATGTCTCTGGGTCAAACGCGCCATCGGTGATTGGGAAGCCGGTGGCAAATAGGCGCTGGCCAGTTAATAGATCTGTTGCGGGTCGCACCCACTGATCCATCATCCATGCCCACCAGTCGAGTTTACGATCGCTCTCAAAATCTTGATCGATCTGCCAAGCAAATATGTCGTCTATCTCATCCAACTCCCGCCACGGCCCCGGTCTCGGAGTATGGGCTGCGCGTATTGGAAGAATGGTTTCATGCTCAGGTAGCACCAATCGAAAGTGGTCGGGATTGGCGGCCAAATTATCGATCACGTGCCGTGCGGTAACAGCAAACTGGTGTGGGCCACGTTGAACCAAAAACAACGAGCCGGTTCTCCACTGGATATTGTTCCAATCGGCAGGTCCGAAAACTTCTTGGAACAGCACCGGGTAGGTTCCGGTTAGCATCGCCATGCTTTCCTCCTGCTCACGATGGCGGGCAACAAGGCCTGCCATCTCAGAGGATACGTGAGCAAACTCGTCGTCAGTCAGCTCAAGCTCGAAAGCGGTATGAGATTTACAGAGTTCGTCCAGCTCAAAGACTGCTTGAGGATGGATTAGTTGGTAAGCACGAAATAAGTAATGAAATGCGATGGCGGGTGATGTCACCTTCCAGTTCATCCCGTCAGTAAAAAGCTCGTCTCTCAAGGTAGTTTGCTGTGACAGCTGAACCCAAAGAAGACTCTTTTCGTAATTATTTGCTTGGGTGTAGCGGAGAGCTATTTTATCAGCAGCTCTCGCATCACCGGCCTGCCATTCTCGAACGAGGCCAGCAAATTCATCCCTATCGCCCGGCCAATCGAGGTGCTCACTCATCTGCTCTGGTCCAATTGCTCTGTCTTAGGTACTGATGGCAATGATACTTCAGGGCAAGAGAAACGTGGTTCTGAACATTTGCCCCGCTGGGAAAGGAAGCGACGTAGGGTTAACAGCACTACGTTTCTCGCTGATCTCCTCGACCGCGTCGGCCACCTTCTCGTCCCCTCCACCAGTCCATGAGAGTCGTTTCTCGCCCGAGTGACAGACTTTTTTCGTAGACGTATTTAGAGAATGTTGCCTTTTGGTACCAACGACAGACTTTCCAAGGAAATTATTGGTTGGGTGATCTCAGGAGTATCAAGGCCTCCAGCCTGTAGGTCGCGACAGACTTTATTCTTCAAGATCAAATGCGATCGCGAAGAAGACAGTTTATCGGAGAGAGGCAATTCCCTCGGTTCCCATGCCCGTTTCAGGGCCCTGCACAAAACGGATAGTGGTCTGCGCAATGCGGATATTGACCTGCGCCTGGTAGCTCTACCCTCGGCTGTACGGACGTAAGCCGTGATACCCACGCTCGAAAAAAACAACAACAAGAGATAAATGCCATGCGCAAGATCGACGTACATGAGGTTATCGACAACGCTCGGTTCAACCGCTTTCACTGGATGGTGCTGTTCTGGTGTGCTCTGATCATCATTTTCGACGGTTACGATCTGGTGATCTACGGCGTGGTTTTGCCGATGCTGATGAAAGAGTGGGGGCTCAGCCCTCTGCAGGCCGGCGCACTGGGCAGTTATGCACTGTTCGGCATGATGTTCGGCGCGCTGTTTTTCGGACCGCTTTCGGACAGGATCGGCCGCAAGAAAGCCATCACCATTTGCGTGATGCTCTTCAGCGGTTTTACCGTGCTCAACGGCTTTGCCCGCAACCCCACCGAGTTTGGCCTGTGTCGTTTCATTGCCGGGCTCGGCATTGGCGGTGTGATGCCTAACGTCGTGGCGCTGATGAACGAGTACGCGCCGAAGAAAATCCGCAGCACGCTGGTGGCGATCATGTTCAGCGGCTATTCGGTCGGCGGCATGTTGTCCGCCGGGCTGGGCATTGTGCTGATCCCGAGTTTCGGTTGGCAGTCGGTGTTTTACGTGGCGGTCCTGCCGTTGCTGTTGTTGCCGCTGATCATGTATTTCCTGCCCGAATCGGTGGGCTTCATGTTGCGTCAGGGGCGTAATGAAGAGGCGCGCAATATTCTTCAGCGCATCGATCCGGCCTACGTCGCGCAAACCTCTGATCAATTGCACATGGCCGAAGTGAAAGGCACGGGCACCCCGGTGTTGCAGTTGTTCCGTGAAGGCCGTGCGCTGCGCACGCTGATGCTGTGGCTGGCGTTTTTCTGCTGCCTGTTGATGGTGTACGCGCTGAGTTCCTGGTTGCCGAAACTGATGGCCAACGCCGGTTACAGCCTCGGTTCGAGCCTGTCGTTCCTGCTGGTGTTGAACTTCGGGGCGATTTTCGGCGCGGTCGGCGGCGGGGTGTTGGGCGACAAACTCAATCTGCCGAAAGTGCTGGCGGTGTTTTTCGCCATGGCGGCGGTGTCGATCACGCTGCTGGGTTTCAACAGCCCGATGCCAGTGTTGTACCTGCTGATTGCCATTGCCGGCGCCACCACCATTGGCTCGCAGATCCTGCTGTACGCCTGTGCCGCGCAATTCTATTCCATGACCATTCGTTCCACCGGGCTGGGTTGGGCGTCGGGAATCGGGCGCAACGGGGCCATCGTCGGTCCGCTGCTGGGCGGTGCCTTGCTCGGGATCAGCCTGCCGCTGCAACTGAACTTCATGGCGTTTGCCTTGCCCGGTGCGGTGGCGGCCCTCGCCATGACCGTGTTCGCCATCAGCAGCCGACGCAGCGCCTCCAGTGTCAGCCCAGCGCTCTCCGCGACCGGTGCCTGAGTCATGAAAGCGTTCTTCCAGGACTTTTCGTTGTCCGCCGCCGTGGCTGGATTCATCGCCACGGTAATTTCCTACGCCGGTCCGTTGGTGATCATCTTTCAGGCGGCTGAAGCGGCCCATCTCTCGCGGGAAGTGTTGTCGTCCTGGGTCTGGGCGATCTCCATCGGCAGCGCGGTGCTGGGTATCGGTTTGAGCCTGCGCTACCGCGTTCCGGTGATCATCGCCTGGTCGGCGCCGGGCTCGGCGTTGCTGGTGACGCTGTTGCCGGACATCTCCATGGCAGAGGCGGTGGGGGCTTATCTGGTCAGCAGCCTGATCATTTTCGTGGTCGGGATCTCGGGGGCGTTTGACCGGATCATCAGCAAGCTGCCCGCAGCGATTGCGGCGGCGATGCTGGCGGGCATCCTGTTCAGTTTCGGCACCGGGTTGTTCGTGTCGATGCAGCGCAAGCCGTTGCTGGTCCTGGCGATGTTTGCCACGTACCTGATCTGCAAGCGTGTGATGCCGCGTTATGCAGTGATGATGGTGCTGCTGGTGGGCTGTTCGATTGCCGCGTTCACCGGTGATTTGCACCGTGAAGCGCTGGTGATCGGCCTGGCCACGCCGGTGTGGATCACGCCCGAGTTCAGCCTGGGCGCGATCCTGAACATCGCCTTGCCGTTGGTGATGGTGGCGCTGACCGGCCAGTTCGTGCCCGGCATGGCGGTGCTGCGCGCCAGTGGTTACTCGACGCCGGCGAGCCCGATCATTGCCAGCAGCGCGCTGGGTACGGCGTTGCTGGCGCCGTTCGGTTGCCATGGGTTGAACCTGGCGGCGATCACCGCAGCCATCTGCACCGGTCGCGAATCCCACGAAGATCCGCGCAAGCGTTACGTGGCCGGCGTTGTCGGCGGCCTGTGTTACCTGATGTTCGGGATCTTCGGCGCCACGCTGGTCTCGCTGTTTTCCGCATTCCCCAAAGAGCTGATCGCTGCACTGGCCGGGTTGGCGCTGTTCGCCGCGATTGCCGGGGCTTTGGCGGGGGCGATGGCTGTGCCGAACGATCGTGAAGCCGCGCTGGTGACCTTTCTGGTCACCGCGTCGGGCATGTCGCTGTTTGGATTGTCCGCTGCATTTTGGGGGCTGATTTTCGGCATGGTCACCCATGTGTTGTTAAACGCCCGTCGTCCTGTTCCCCGTCGCGAATCCACTGCAACTGAAGTTGTTCAACCTGTCGATCAATAACAATAAGAGAAAGACAATGAAACAGATTTTCCCAACAACCGGTTCTGCGTTGTCCCTGGCTGTCGCCTCGAGTTTTTCCACCGGTGCGATGGCCGCTGAAAAAGGCTTTATCGAAGACACCACTGCGACCTTGCAGGCGCGCAACTATTACTTCAGTCGCGACTTTTCTGACATCGTCGGTGCCAATCAGCAATCGAAGGCTGAAGAGTGGGCGCAGGGCTTCATTCTCAACGTGAAATCCGGCTACACCCAAGGCACCGTCGGGTTTGGTGTGGACGTCATCGGCCTGCTCGGCCTCAAGCTCGACAGCGCCCCGGACCGGACCAATACGGGCTTGTTGCCGGTGCAGGACGACGGCCGTGCGCCGGACAACTACAGCCGTCTCGAAGGCGCGTTGAAAATGCGCTACTCCAAAACCGAGCTGAAAGTCGGTGAGTTGCAACCCAATCTACCGGTGTTGGCGTTCAGTGACATTCGCCTGCTGCCGCCGAGTTACCAGGGCGCAAGCATTACCTCCAACGAGATCAGCGGCCTGACGCTGCAGGGTGGTCACCTGAGTTCAACCAGCCTGCGCAACGAGGCCGGTGACGAAAAGATGCAGGCCATGCTCGGCCATGTGCCGCAGCGCCAGGTCAGCAGTGACGGATTCAATTTTGCCGGCGCCGATTATGCCTTCAATGACAAGCGCACTTCGGTCAGCGCGTGGTACGGGCAACTGGAAGATATCTACAATCAGCGCTTCCTAGGCCTCAAACACAGTGAGCCAGTGGGCGACTGGATTCTCGGCGCCAATCTCGGTTACTACGATTCGCGTGAGGACGGCAAAAAGCTGCTGGGCAACATCGATAACCAGGCGTTCTTTTCACTGCTGTCGGCCAAGCGGGGTGGCCATACGTTTTACATCGGCTATCAGGGCATGTTCGGCGACAGCGCGTTTCCACGGGTGTTTGCCAACATCTCACCACTGGGCAACGAAGTGCCGACCTATGAGTTCGCCTACACCGATGAGCGCTCGTGGCAAGCGCGCTACGACTACGATTTCGCGGCACTCGGCGTACCGGGGCTGACCAGTACCGTGCGCTACATCAGCGGCAACAATGTCGATACCGGCAAGGGCTATGAAGGCAAGGATCGCGAGCGTGACCTGGACATCGGCTATGTGCTGCAAAGCGGCAGCCTCAAAGGCCTGGGTATCCGCGTGCGCAATGCGATGGCGCGTTCCAATTACCGCAGCGACATCGACGAAAACCGTCTGATCCTCAGCTACACGTGGACGTTGTTATGAGCCATTGATCAAAGGTTGCTGGTGCAATCGCCGATGACTTCGTACGTCACGCGGCGGGTCTGGCCCTGATGATCGACGTACACCATCGTCGCCGGCACAACCCCGCACGCGGTCGCGGTATCCGATACGGAAACCACCTTGGCGATGTCCAGTGGCTGCGCGGGGTTGTACTGGACAGCGGGTGGCTCGATTTCGGCGGCCATGGCCGAGGTAGCGATGACGGTCAGCAACAGGCTGAACAACGTTTTCATGCTGGCGTACTCCGGATCGGTTTTGATGTTTGAATTTTAGTCTTTGCCACCGTCCGATAAAGGGGCGAACGCCAGATGCAGTCTTGCGTAAAACGTAACAATCAGCGCCCATTTGGCACGAGATCAAAAGGGGCGGGTAGACTGGAGGCCTGTTCGCTTACGGCAAGACAAGGGAGCGCGCCCAGCCATGATCGGTGCCGAGTTGCTGTCATCTCAAACCCTCACCGTGGGGTGGCTGATCTACGGACCGGTTTTGATCTGGGCCGCTGCGCGCGCACCGTGGGTCGAGCTGTTCACCGACAGCCGTCGTCAGCATCTGCTGTTCGGCACGGTGTTCGCGTTATTCATGCTGTGGCTGGTGCGACGGGATTTCGATACCGGCGTGTCTTACCACTTCATCGGCATGACGGCGGTGACGCTGTTGCTGGACTGGCCGCTGGCGATCGTCGGCGGTGTGGTGGCGCAAGCCGGGCTGGTGCTGCTCGGGCGTCAGGACCTGGTGGCAATGGGGGTCAATGGCGCGCTGTTCATTCTGTTGCCGGTCTTGATCACCGAATGCTGTGCGATTCTGGTGGAACGCGCGCAACCACGAAATCTCTTCGTCTACATCTTCGTTTCCGGGTTCTTTGCCGCAGCGCTTTCGGCATTGTTGTGCCTGGTGCTGGCGCTCACGGTGCTGTGGTACGACGAACTGTTCGCCCTGCCGTACTGGCTCGAAGATTTTATCGGTTACCTGTGGCTGATCATTTTTCCCGAGGCGTTCATTAACGGCATGGTGGTCAGCGCGCTGGTGGTGTTCTGCCCGGAATGGCTGGAAACCTTCAACCGCACGCGCTATCTGTCGGCGCCGTGGAAGGACGACGATCCCAAGTCTTGATGGACATCAAAGCCTGAAATCGTCGACGCAATGGCTCAGTGACGCGGGTCGAAATCACCGCTGAACAGTTCGTCCTCGGCATCCGGCGCCACTGGGATTTTGTGTTCTTCCGAGGCCCACGCGCCCAGGTCGATCAGTTTGCAACGGTCGGAACAGAACGGTCGGAACTTGCTCTCGGGGCTCCATTCGACAGGGGCGCCGCAGGTCGGGCATTCGACGGTTGGAATCTGGCTCATGACTGGCCTCCAGGCAAAGTTAGGTAAAAGTGATGCAGGCGTTCGACCTCGCTGTGCAGCCAGGCGAGGTCGCGGTCGTTGACCACCACTTCGTTGGCATGGCTGACGCGGTCCTGGCGGCTGGACTGGACCTTGAGGATCGCCTGGACCTGCTGTTCGCTGGTCTGGTCGCGCTGCAGGGTGCGTTCGATCTGTAGCTCTTCCGGGGCATCGATCACCAGCACCCGTTGAGTCATGGCGTACTGGCCGGACTCGATCAGCAGCGGCGAAACCAGAATCGCGTAAGGTGATTTTGCCAGCGCCAGATGATGAGCGATTTCCTCGGCGATCAGCGGATGCAACAAGGCTTCCAGCCAGCGGCGTTCATCCGGCACTTCGAAGATCAATTTACGCAGGGCGGCGCGGTCCAGTTGCCCATCGGCCAGCAACACGCCGGGGCCGAAGTGCTCGGCGATCTTCGCCAGCGCCGGTCGGCCCGGCTCCACCACCCAGCGAGCCGCATGGTCGGCATCGACCACGTGCACGCCGAGGTCGATGAAGTGCTGGGCCGCCGCGCTTTTGCCGCTGCCGATGCCGCCGGTCAGGCCGAGAATCCAGGGTTTTTCCACAGGGGTATTCATTTCAAACCGACAAACTGCCAATAGAAGTCGGTTATTTGACCACCCCAGAGCAAGGCAATCCAGCCGGCAATTGCCAGATAGGGGCCGAAGGGAATCGGCGTCGAGGTTTTAGCCTTGCGCAGGCGCAGGTAAATCACGCCGATAACGGCCCCCACCAGGGATGAAAGGAGGATGGTCAGCGGCAAAACCTGCCAGCCGCCCCAGGCGCCAAACAGCGCCAGTAACTTGAAATCACCATGGCCCATGCCGTCCTTGCCGGTCATCAGCTTGAACAGCCAGAACACCGACCACAGCGCCATGTAACCGGCAATGGCGCCCCACAACGCGTCATGCAGCGGTACGAACAGGTCGAGACTGTTGACGATCAGCCCCAGCCACATCAACGGCAGCACCAGCACATCCGGCAACAGTTGATGCTCGGCGTCGATCAGGCTCATGGCCAACAGACCCCAGGTCAGCAGCAGCGCCATGCAGGCCTGCCAGCCGAAGCCGAAGTGCCAGGCAATGAACGCCGACAACAGGCCGCAGGCCAGTTCGGTCAACGGGTAACGCTTGCTGATCGGTGCCTTGCACCCTGAACAGCGCCCGCGCAGAAGCAGGAAACTGAGCACGGGAATGTTTTCCCACGGGCGAATCCGGTGGCCGCAATGCGGACATTGGGAGTGGGGCAGGAACAGGTTGAAGGTCGGCAGCGGGGTTTCACCGGGCAGCCCGAGGATCTCATGGGCCTGAACGCGCCACTCGCGTTCGAGCATTTTCGGCAGGCGCCAGACCAGCACATTGAGGAAGCTGCCCACCAATAGGCCAATCACTCCCGCGATGACAACAAATGCCAGCGGGTATTGGAGCAGGATTTCGTTCAAGGGCATGTCAGATCGCTGAGCCGAGTTGGAAGATGGGCAGGTACATCGCAACCACCAGGCCGCCGACAATAACACCCAGCACCACCATGATGAACGGTTCCATAAGGCTGGTGAGGTTATCGACCATGTTGTCCACCTCGTCCTCGTAAAAACCCGCGACCTTGTCGAGCATGTCGTCCAGTGCTCCGGACTCTTCGCCAATGGCGGTCATTTGCACCGCCATGTTCGGAAAGATGCCGGAGGTGCGCATGGAAAAATTCAACTGCATACCCGTCGAAACGTCCTGCTTGACGCGCAGCACCGCGCGCTTGAACACGATGTTGCCGGTGGCACCGGCCACCGATTCCAGGGCTTCAACCAGCGGCACGCCGGCGGCGAAGGTCGTCGACAACGTGCGGGCGAAACGCGCCACGGCGGATTTGTACATCAAGGTGCCCACCAGCGGCAGCTTCAGTAGCCAAGCGTCCATTCGGTCGCGAAAGGCCTGAGACGTCCTGAAGGCGTGACGCAGTGCGAAGATCGCGACGACCAGCACGCCGAGCATCATCCACCACCAGTCCTGCATGAACCGCGACAGACCAATGACCATCACAGTGAAGGCAGGCAATTCGGCGCCAAACCCTTCGAACACCGACTGAAATTGCGGCACCACCTTGACCAGCAGAATCCCGGTGACAACGATCGCGACCAACACTACCACCAGCGGGTAGGTCATGGCTTTCTTGATCTTGGCCTTGAGGCTTTCGCTCTTTTCCTTGTAGGTCGCAACCCGCTCCAGCAGGGTGTCCAGCGCGCCGGCCTGTTCGCCGGCATCCACCAGATTGCAGTACAGCTCATCGAAGTATTGCGGTTTTTTGCGCAGGGCCGCGGCGAAGCTGTTGCCGGCCGCGACCTCCTGTTTGACCTCGTCCACTAGCGTACGCATGGCCGGGTTATCGAAGCCTTCTCCGATGATGTCGAACGACTGCAACAGCGGTACGCCGGCTTTCATCATGGTCGCCATCTGCCGGGTGAACAGGGCAATGTCCTGGGCCTTGATGCGCTTGCCGACGTTGAACAGCGAGACGGATTTCTTGCGCACCTTGCCGGGGTTGATGCCTTGTTTGCGCAGTTGTGCCTTGATCAGCGCCGGGTTTTGCCCGCTCAACTCACCGGTGACTTTCGTGCCTTTGCGGTCGGTGCCTTCCCAGGCGTAAATGCTGATTTTCGCTGCCTTGACCGCCATGTTCAGTCCTTGGTAACCCGGTTGATTTCTTCAAGGCTGGTGATGCCCTGCATGGCTTTGAGCAGGCCCGAGGTGCGCAGGTCGTTGAAGCCGTCCTTGCGCATCTGCTCGTCGATGTCCAGTGAGTTGCCTTCGGCCATGATCAATCGTTGCAAGTCCGCTGTGTTCTTCACCACTTCATAAATCCCCACTCGCCCTTTGTAGCCGCCGTTGCATTGTTCGCAGCCGACCGGCTCATAGATCGTGAATGTGCCGATGCGTTCCTCGGGGAAGCCTTCCTTGAGCAGCGCCTCGCGGGGAATGTCGAGCGGCACCCGGCAATGGCTGCACAGTTTGCGCGCCAGGCGCTGGGCGATGATCAGGCTGACGGACGTGGCGATGTTGAAACCCTGGATGCCCATGTTCTGCAAGCGGGTCAGGGTTTGTGCGGCACTGTTGGTGTGCAGGGTCGACAGCACCAGGTGCCCGGTCTGCGAAGCCTTGATGGCGATTTCGGCGGTTTCCAGATCACGGATTTCGCCGACCATGATCACGTCCGGGTCCTGGCGCAGGAACGAGCGCAGCGCCTGGGCGAAATCCATCCCCTGCTTTGGATTGACGTTGACCTGGTTGATGCCTTCCATGTTGATTTCCACCGGGTCTTCGGCGGTGGAAATGTTGATGTCCACGGTGTTTAGGATGTTCAGCCCGGTGTAGAGCGACACGGTTTTGCCCGAGCCGGTGGGGCCGGTCACCAGAATCATGCCCTGTGGCTGCCTGAGCGCGGCCATGTACAGCTCTTGTTGTTCAGGCTCGTAGCCGAGGGCGTCGATGCCCATTTGCGCGCTGGAGGGATCAAGAATCCGGATCACCACTTTCTCGCCCCACAGGGTCGGCAAGGTGTTGACCCGGAAGTCGATGGATTTGCTCTTGGACAGGCGCATCTTGATCCGCCCGTCCTGGGGCTTGCGGCGTTCGGAGATGTCGAGGCTGGCCATGACCTTCAGCCGCGCGGCGATTCGATTGGCCAATTGGATCGGCGGCTTGGCGACTTCCCGCAGCATGCCGTCGGTGCGCATCCGCACGCGATAGATTTTCTCGTAGGGCTCGAAATGCAGGTCGGAAGAACCGCTCCTGATCGCGTCGAGCAGCATTTTGTGGACGAAGCGCACCACCGGCGCGTCATCGGCATCCTGGCCGACGATGGCGTCCTGACGCTTGTCATCGATGGTCTCGATGTCCAGGCCTTCGAGGTCGACATCGGCCATGTCTTCAAGACCGGTGCCATGGGTGTCGAAGAACTTCTCGATGGCATCGCTGAGCTTGTCGTCCTCCACGAGGATGGCTTCGGTGGTAAGCCCGGTGCTGAACTGGATGTCGTTGATGGCCTGGTGATTGGTCGGGTCGGAAATCCCCACAAACAGTTTGTTGCCTCGGCGCCAGAGGGGCAGCGCGTGGTGCTGGCGGACCAGCTTCTCACTGACCAGGCCTTTGGGCTGAATCTCCTTGTCCAGGGCATGAAGGTCCAGCAAGGCCATGCCGAAATGCTCCGAGGCGATCTCGGCGACCTGGCGGCTTTTGACCAGCTTGTTCTGCACCAGATAGCTGACCAGGGAGATGCGGTTGCGTTGGGCTTGCTGGGACGCCTGTTGCGCGCTTTTGTCAGTGAGCAGCTCGGCCAGGACCAATTGCTTGGCCAGGCCGCTGAGGGCGATGTCATTCATTGGGATACCGGACGCAGACAATTCATGACTTATAGCCTAGTCAAGCAATGGAGCCAAACCAGCGGTAGTGAGGTGACAAAAAGCGTCAGATAGTGCGGATCCTGGGAGTAGGAAAGGGCGTCGCAGACGGCACGGCCCCCGTCTATAGGGCGCACGGGGCTTGGCATGGGCTGTGCTGCGACAGGTTCAGATCATGAGATTTCGACTCATGCACGGAGGCTGTCTATGAACACTCAAAAAGGTTTTACCCTGATCGAGCTGCTGATCGTGGTGGCGATCATCGGGATTCTCGCGACGTTCGCGATACCGGCTTACTCCAAGTATCAGGCGCGGGCCAAGGTGACGGCGGGGCTGGCCGAGATTTCGGCGTTGAAGGTGCCGTTCGAGGACATTATCAATCAAGGGACCGATCCTGATTTGACCAAGGTTGGCGGGACGGGGACTACGTCCAACTGCACAACGACAGCATCGGGCAAGGCAGCTGATGGTACTGGCACGATTGCTTGCACGATCCTGAATGCACCGGGACCGGTGTTGAATAAAACCATTACTCTGACGCGCGCTCTGACGGGCTGGACCTGCACCACCACAGTGGATCAGGAATACGCGCCTAAAGGCTGCACCACGAAAGTCTGAGTCATCATCTGAGCACCGATACCCCGCTTACGCGGGGTATTTTTTTGCTCGCCGTCCAGAATGGCGAGTAAATGAGAAAACCTCCAACAATTCATGACTTTAGGCCTTGTTGAAAACCCGCAACTTGCATGTAGATAAAGTTCAACTCATGCATTTTGCACGAATCCGCAAAATAGTCTTTTTAGTAAGTCGTTGATTTATAAGGATTAATTATCTGTCTCAAACTTGGCACAGCGTTCGCAATATCTCTGGTAACCCTGCTGACAAGAACCCAGCAGACTTTCCAGAAAAACAGGAGTTACTCGTATGAAGAAGTTCGCTATCACTGCCGCTGCTGCTACCGCGCTGACCCTGACCATGGCCAACGCCGCATTCGCCCAAACCACCCAGGCTACCCAGTCGCCAATGGTGCTGGCCGCCGGTGAAATGACTGAAGCGAAAGAAGCTACTTCCGATACCTGGATCACTACCAAAGTCAAAGCCGACCTGGTCACCGAAAAAGGCATCCCAGGTACCGATATCAAAGTTGAAACCAACAAAGGCGTCGTGTCTCTGTCGTCCACAACTGCGGTAACTGATGCTCAGAAAACCACCGCCGTGGCGATCGCCAAGAAAATCAAAGGCGTCAAAGCGGTCTCCGCTGACGGCCTGAAAGCCGAGTAAGGCAAGACTTCTCGCCTGGACCGGGAGAAGGCGCGGTAGACGGGCCAAGTCATACGTCTGCCGCATCTCAGGAGTTCATGCGAACGGCCATAAGGATGTGGCCATTACAGGCCCCGGCATTCGTGTCGGGGCCTGTTCTATTTTTAAGATCAATGCATAACCCTGTGGGAGCGAGCTTGCTCGCGATGAGGCCATAACATCCAACATCTCTGTTGATTGTCAGGCCGTCATCGCGAGCAAGCTCGCTCCCACAGGGGATGTGTTGTGTTCAGTTACCGCGCTTGCTGGTGATCTGCACTAAACGGTTCGCCTCGAACCGCAGGTACTGATACATCCCGCCATTCGGCCCGTAGGTCCATTCCTCGACCTGGAACTCTTCCCGCCGATTGGCGCTGCGCTTGTACCCCAGCAAATCACGGCCGACAGGTTCGCCGCATTTCTGCAGCACCTCGCTCGACCGGTCGCCGACGCTGATCAATTGGCTGCCACACCGCAAGGTGTCCGCTGCCGAGGCCTGGCTCGCAGCGGTTGCCAGCGCCAGTGCGAGCAGCAGCCGAACCCCCATCATTCAGCGTCCAGATGCATCGGCGTCACGACCTTGCCGTCCTTCTCCGCTTCGCCCAATTGCGCATCGATGAAGTACACACGATCATCGGCCAGCTGACCCTTGTCGACCAGATAGTCCTTGATGCTGCTGGCGCGGTCCTGGCCCAACTGGCGCAGCAATACATCGCTGGAACTCCAGAACTGGATCACGCCTTCGCGCATTTTCGCCGTGCGATCATCCTTGCCCAGGTCCTTCCATTCCGCAGGCGGCTGAACCTTCAGGCGTGTGCGGTAGATGCCTTCCAGCAGCGGACCTTTTTCGCTGTCCGGAACGTCCAGCAACGAAGCCTGGGCCGGAACCTTGTCGCCGCGACGCTGGAGCATCTTGTAGTAGTTGTACTGGTATTCCCGTTCCAGACGTTGCTCGGCAATCAGCGGACCGTCGCTGCTCTTCGCCGCCGTACCTTCGATTTCCAGGCGCAGGGCGGGGCGCTCTTTCAGGGCCTTGCTCAGCTTGTCCAAAGCGCCTTCGGCGTCCTTGCTCAAGTCGCTTGAGCCTGGGGCGAACGACACGCTGCCCAAATCTTCCGAACCGCCGCCAGATACAAGGCCGCCAATAAGTTTGAACGGCGCGGCCGCGGCTTTGACGATCAGGTTACGCAGGGTTTGCCAGACAATCGGCATGACGCTGAACTGCGGGTTGTTCAGGTCGCCGGTCACCGGCAGCTCGATGGAAATCTTGCCGTCGACGTCCTTGAGCAAGGCAATCGCCAATTTCAGCGGCAGGCTCACGGCATCCGGGCTGTCGACTTTCTCGCCCAGTTGCAGCTGCTCGACCACGACTTTGTTTTCGGCTTTGAGCTGGCCCTTGGTGATCTGGTAATGCAGGTCGAGATTCAGCCGGCCCTTACGGATGCGGTAACCGGCGAATTTGCCGGAGTAAGGCGTCAGCGTGGTCAGTTCCACGCGTTTGAAGCTGGTGGCGATGTCGAGGCTGGCCATCGGGTCGAACGGGTTCACCGCGCCCTTGATGGTGACCGGCGCATAGCGGTCGACCTTGCCCTTGACGTCGACGCTGGCCGGTTTCGCCTGACGGCTATCGATGGTGCCGATCTGCCCGTTGAGTTGCTGGACGGCGGTGGCGAAGTTCGGTGTCAGGCTGAAGTCGGCAAAGTTGGCGGAGCCATCATTGATGGCGATGCCGCCGATGTGGATGCCCAGCGGCTTGTCCTTGCTCGCGGCGGGTTTGGCGGCGGCAGGTTTGGCGCCGGTATCGGCCGGTTGCGGGATCAGCAAGTCATCGATGTTGGTGGTGCGGTCATCGTTGATCATGAAGCGTACATAGGGTTGCAGCAGGTTGACCTTGTCGATCGACAGGCTGTCGCCGTGTTGATAGTTCAGGCCTTCGACCACCACCTGCTGCCACTTGAGGAAGTCGCGGGTTTTCAGGGTGTCGAGGGTGTGCAGTTGATCAACTTGGGCGCGGCCGGTGACGCTGAAGGCCAGCGGCTCGGTGCTTTTCAGGTTGACCGCCAGATCGCTGCCAAGCATGCCGCTGCGCAGCTCAAGGCGGATGAACGGGCTGATGTAGGACTGGGCGACGCGCAGGTCGATGTCCTTGGTCTGCACATTCAGCTTGGCGCTGACCGGCGCCAGATTGACCTCGCCTTCGGCGATGAGCTTGCCTTGCTTGCCCACGCCGGTGTCGAGCTTGAGCAAGAAGGGCGAGCCGTTGAGGCTGTCGAATTTTTGCAGGTCGAGATTCAGTGGGCCGAGTTCCAGTGCCACGGCGGGTTGAGCCTTGCGGTCTGCCAGGTGCACTTGGTAATCGCGCAGTTGCACGTCGTTGAGCAATACCTGCCAAGGCTTGCTTGGGGCAGTTTCTGCTTTCGGCGAGTCGGCGGCAGCGGGAGTGCTGGCCGGTTCGGCGTTAGCCTTGGCGGCAGGTTTGGATGGCTGGCTGGCAAACAGCTTCTGCCAGTCGAGTTGGCCATCGGCTTCCAGTGCGGCCCAGGTTTCCAGTTTGTGGCTGCGGATCTTGCCGACCACAACTTGCTGTTTGGCCAGGTCGACAGTGGTTTCGCTGACGTCCAGTCGTTCGAGCTTCACCAGCGGCCGACCGTCCGGTGCCTTGATGGCGAAGGGCGCGATGGTGGCCGAGACATTGCTCAGCAGCAGCTCGGTTTCCTTGGACAGATTGAGTTTGTAGTCGGTACTGATGCTCATGACGCCGCTTTCAAGGTCCAGGGGCACGGCATCGCGCACGTAGGGCCAGAAGGCTTTCATCTTGCCATCGGTGATTTTCAGCTTACCTTCGGAGGCGATCGGGATCAGGCTGAAGTTGCCGGTCCAGTCGATCTGTCCGCCATTGGGGCCGATGGCCACCAGGGTCATGTCGGCGCTGTCTTCGGGCAGGGTGCTGAGGTTTTTCAGCTCGAAATCGAGGGCGTCATAGAGGAATTCGATGGGCTCGCTAGGGCGCGCATCCTGGAAGTGCACGGCGCCACCGGCGAGTTTGATGCTGTCTATACGCAGCGGAAACGGCTTGGCGTCAGGATCGGCGGGGGTCGGTTCGCTGGCCGGTATCTTGAACAGCCCCAGCAGGTTGAGTTTGCCGTCCCTGCTGAAGAGGATTTCGGTCTTGGACTTGTCCAGTTCGATATCCGACAGATGCAGCGCCTTGGTCCACAGGCTATCGAGTTGCAGGTTGGCATACAGGCGTTCGAAGCCGACCTGTTCCTTGCCGGGCTCACCGATGCTCAGGCCCCAAAGCGTCACTTCGAAGCTGAACGGGTTGAGTTCGATCCGCTGAAGCGTGGCGGGCGTCGTGGAATAGTTGGCCAATTGCTGGTTGGCGATGCGCAAGGCGATGCCCGGCAAAATCAGAAAGCCCAGCAAGCTGTAGAGGGCCAGAGCAGTCAACAAGGCGCCGATGGCGCGAATCAATCCTTTGTACATGCGTGGCTTCATCTGTCTGAATCGGAGTGCCTTGGAGTATGGCACGCGATTCCGGTTCCGAAGCAAACAGCCTGTTCAGGATTTTTCAGATTTGTCTGACACGGATCAGAGCTGCAGGATCAGGGTTTTGAGTGGTGGTTGCTGATCCATCGACGGGAAATCGGCACCGGGTTTCATCACTGTCCACTCGCGCACCGGCCGCCCGGCTTTTTCGGCGCAACGCAAAACCTGCTCGCGCCAGTCGTCCATGCTGACTTTTGCCAGATTGTTGCAGCAGATCAACACGCCGTTGTCGGCGGTGGTCAGCAGGGCGGGTTTGAGCAGGCTCTGGTAGTCGCGCAGCAGGTCGACGGTGCCGAACGCGCTCTTGGCCCAGGCCGGTGGATCGAGCAGCACCAGATCGTACTGACGCTGTTCCAGGCGCTGATAGCTCGGCAATTTTTGCCCGCGACGCTGGCTGATGGGCAGTCCGGCCAATTGTCGGATGGCCGGGAAATAATCGGACTGGATGAATTCCATGGTCGGCAATTGTGGATTGAGCAAGCCGTTTTCACGACCCACCGCCAGATTGCCTTCGGCGAAGTCCAGGTTGCACACCTCGCTGGCGCCACCGG
>RCUP01001066.1_pt1 | contig 17875 bp, 20 predicted proteins | sample 2166341 | NCBI WGS metagenome assembly RCUP01 (sample SAMN09932325, study PRJNA488358) | compost metagenome | isolation source: compost soil in succinonitrile-enriched | place: Germany: Experimental Botanical Garden | reverse complement strand
TTACATCGTGTTGACTCGTTGAAGATCAAAAGATCGCAGCCTGCGGCAGCTCCTACAAGGGAACGCATTCCAATGTAGGAGCTGCCGCAGGCTGCGATCTTTTTACAGGCCGCGCAAATCCCGCTCTTCGATCGGCCGGCTCTGGCGCAGGCGTTTGCCGCCCAACACCACCCAGTCGATCAGACGGAACAGGCACTCGATGCCGAACGACAGCAGCAGCGCGCCGCTCATGCCCCAGATCATCGCTTCCGGGGTCAGCAGGATCTGGTAGCTGTAGCCATTCCAGGTTTCCTTGCGAATGTCCGGATCGGCGGCCAGCACCACTTGCAGGAAGCGGATGTACCACGGCCCTTGCATCGCCTGGAACTGTTTATCCAGCGCCACCTGACGGGTCAGCAGGTTGCTGAGGCTGTCGGCATCACTGCGAAAGATCGGGTCTTCGCTGGCGCGGTAATGGGCCACCAATGCCTGCATATCACCCTTGAAAAACTGATTGGCGGTGTTCTGGAACCCGCTCAAACCGGTTTGCGCCTCAATCAGATGCGCTTCGATCCGCTTGGCGTAATCGTTGATGAACCCCGGCACCTGGACACCGATCAACAGGCCCGCCGCGAATAACACCAGCCGTAGATAACTGAGCAACATGGGGAGCAGATCCTTATTCGGTCATGCCCTGGCTGACGCATTCACCGCGTCGCCACAGGCTCCATTGACCCGGTTCGTAACGGGTCCAGGTTTCGTTTTCGGTCAGGGGTTCGGTGGCGATCACGGTGACCACGTCGTTGGGCGTGGTTTCGGCCTGGAAGTCGACGATCACATCGACGTCCTTCAAGCGCGCCGGGCCGAACGGGGCGCGACGGGTAATCTGCGCCAGTTTGGTCGAGCAGTAGCAGAACAACCAGTCGCCATCGCTGAGCAAGCAGTTGAACACGCCTTTGTTGCGGTATTCGGCGCAGGCAGCGACCAGATCCGGCAGCAGCTCTTCGACCTCGACCGGCTCGGGAAACGCCGCACGTACACGGTTGAGCAAATCGCAAAATGCCGCTTCGCTGTCGGTATCGCCAACCGGGCGATAGAAACTGGCCTTCGGCTGAAAGTCGGCCAATTGGCCGTTATGGGCGAAACACCAATTGCGCCCCCACAACTCTCGGACGAACGGATGGGTGTTGGACAGGCAGACCTTGCCGACGTTGGCCTGGCGAATGTGCCCGATCACCACTTCGCTCTTGATCGGATAACGCTGCACCAGGTTCGCGACTTCCGACTCGCAGCTCGCCGCCGGGTCCTGGAACAGCCGCAGCCCACGGCCTTCATAGAAGGCAATGCCCCAGCCATCGCGGTGCGGGCCGGTGCGTCCGCCGCGCTGCATCAGCCCGGTGAAGCTGAACACGATATCGGTCGGGACATTGGCGCTCATGCCCAATAACTCACACATGCTCGGACTCTCGCTCAATGGCAGGGGGCAAGGTTACAGACGAGGTTCGACCCGCATGCGCTGGGGATTGCTCGGCAAAGGCGGACGGCCGTAGCGATCATCGCCGGCACCGCCGAACGGATGATCTTCCTCCGGTTCGTCGGCACGGGCGGCGGCCTTGGCGGCGGCAGCCTGCTCCTTGCGGGCATTCGCGGCGCGCTCGATGGGGAAGCGAATCGCCACGATCACAAGGTAAATGCCGAATGCGATCATGCCGTACATGAACAGATCGGAAATCGCTCGCCACGCGTTATTGCCGACCTTGAACAACAGGTCAAGTGCGGTAATGGCAATGGCCGGGGCGACCTTTTCCTTTACCGGGTCAATGATGGTCGGGCTGAACAGCAGCACCGCCATCAGCAACCGCAGCGGCTCACGCAGCCAACGCCACATCCAGCGGGTAATGCGCATCCACACCAACAGGCAGCCCAAAGCGGCAAAGGCGTAGAGGCCCCAAGCGATCAGATAGTCGTTCTCGGTCATGGTGTCCATGGCAAGGCAGGCAAAGAGGCGCTTATGATAACGGCTTTTCGCCCGTCAGGCTGCCCCGCTGACGGCGTCGCCTATTTCGAATACTGTCCGAGAGCCATTCATGTCCTTATCCGCGAACGCCAACATGCCCCCGATCGCCCACAAGGCCGAAGGTTCCGACCCGTATGCCTGGCTGCAGGAGCGCGACACCGCTGCGGTGCTCGACTACCTCAAGGCTGAAAACAGCTATCAGGAAGCACAAACCGCCGATCAGGCCGGTCTGCGTGAAACCCTGTTCGAGGAAATCAAAGGCCGGATTCTCGAAACCGACCTGTCCCTGCCTTCGCCGTGGGGCCCGTATCTGTATTACACGCGCACCACGGCGGGCGACGAATACGCCCGCCATTACCGTTGCCCGCGTCCGGTCGACGACAGCCTGACCCTCGATGAAAGCCAGGAACAACTGCTGCTGGACCCGAACGTGCTGGCCAATGGCGGCTTCTTTTCCCTGGGCGCGTTCAGTATCAGCCCGGACCACCAACGTCTGGCCTACAGCATCGATTCCACAGGTGATGAGATCTACACGCTGTTCGTGAAGGAATTGTCCGACGGTCGTGTCAGTGAACTGGAATTCCAGGACTGCGACGGCAGCATGACCTGGGCCAATGACAGCCTGACGCTGTTCTTCGGCGAACTGGACGACACCCATCGCCCGCACAAGCTGTACCGCTATCGTCTGGACGGCACCGCGGCCGAGGAAGTGTTCCATGAGCCCGACGGTCGCTTCTTCATGCATTGCTATCGCGCCAGCTCCGAGCAGCAACTATTGCTATCCGTGGGTAGCAAGACCACCAGCGAAGTCTGGGTGCTCGACGCCAACCAGCCGCAACAAGCCTTTACCTGTATTGCGCCACGGGTCGAAGACCATGAGTACGACGTCGACCACGGCGCCCTCGACGGCCAATGGACCTGGTTCATCCGCACCAACCGCGACGGCATCAACTTCGCCCTGTACACCGCCGTCGATACCGGCTCTGCGCCGATCGAAGCCGATTGGCAGAACCTGATCCCCCACAGCGATACAGTGATGATCGATGGCATGAGCCTGAACGCCGGCGCCATGACGCTGAGCTTGCGCGAAGGTGGCCTGCCGATCATCGAAGTCCATCCGCAAGATCTGCCGAGCTACCGGGTGCAATTGCCGGACGCGGCCTACAGCCTGCATGTGCAAAACAGTCTGGAATTCGTCAGCGAGCGGATTCGCCTGCGTTATGAAGCGTTGAACCGTCCGGCGCAGATCCGTCAACTGCAACTGAGCAACGGCGAACAGCAAGTGCTCAAGCAAACCCCGGTGCTCGGCCCGTTCGACGCCGACGCCTACGTCAGCCAGCGCCTGTGGGCCACCGCGCCTGACGGCACGCAGGTGCCGATCAGCCTGGTGGTCAAACGCGAAGCCCTCGGCAAACCGGTGCCGCTGTATCTGTACGGCTACGGCGCCTATGGCGAAAGTCTTGATCCGTGGTTCTCCCACGCACGCTTGAGCCTGCTCGATCGCGGCATGGCGTTTGCCATTGCACACGTGCGTGGCGGCGGCGAGCTGGGCGAAGCCTGGTATCGCGCGGGCAAGCAGGAGCACAAGCACAACACCTTCAGCGACTTCATCGCCTGTGCCGAACACTTGATCGCCAATGGTTTCACCACCGCGCCACAATTGGCGATCAGTGGTGGCAGTGCCGGTGGCCTGTTGATCGGCGCGGTGCTCAACCAACGGCCAGAGTTGTTCGGCGCGGCGATTGCCGAAGTGCCGTTCGTCGACGTGCTCAATACCATGCTCGACCCGGAGTTGCCGCTGACCGTCACCGAATACGACGAGTGGGGTAATCCTGAAGAACCCGACGTCTATGAGCGGCTCAAGGCTTACGCCCCGTACGAAAACGTTACGGCACAAGCCTATCCGGCCACGCTGGTCATCGCCGGCTACAACGACAGCCGCGTGCAGTACTGGGAAGCGGCCAAGTGGGTGGCGAAATTGCGCGCGACCAAAACCGACACCAATCCCCTGCTGCTCAAGACCGAACTGGGCGCTGGGCATGGCGGGATGAGCGGTCGATATCAGGGATTGCGTGACGTTGCACTCGAATACGCATTTTTGTTCAAGGTTTTGCGGATTGCCTGAGGAACTTGATCCGATGAACCGGTCTTAATTCCGTACATCGGGAGCCGATACAACAACGTCCCCTGTAGGAGCACAGCTTGCTCGCGATGAGGCCGCCACATTCAATATCAATTTTGACTGAATCGCCGCCATCGCCAGCAAGCTGTGCTCCTACAGGGCAATGCCAAACTCGGAAACAGACACAACAAAAAAGACCGCAAAAAAATGTCAGAACCGACCTTACTCAATAACGAAATCCGCGACTGGCTGATGGACTGCGGCCTGTTCAACCAGCTATTGCCGGCAGATTTTGCCGCCGCTTCGGGCTATTTCAGCATCAGCACCATTGCCCAGGGCGAACAGATTTTCCAGGAGGGCGATGCCGGCAGTTTCATGTGCATCATCCACACCGGCCAAGTAGCGGTACAAAAATCCACCGCCGACGGACAACGGGTGACCATCGCTACCCTGCGCAGTGGCCGTTCATTCGGTGAAATGGCCGTGCTCGACGGCGAACGTCGCTCGGCCAGTTGCGTGGCGGCGAGCAACTGCCAGTTGCTCAACCTCGGCAAGGATTCGCTGGAAAAGATGCTCAACGACGCCCCGAAAATCGCCGCCAAGATCATCCGCGCCCTCGCCGTCTCCCTGTCCAAGCGCTTGCGCATGGCCGACGGGCAACTGCTATCGCAACAGGTCTAACCGCCGGGTGACTTGACCTTCGGCGGGTTCTGCTCGATCCCCGGCACCGGCTGGTCCTTGGTCGGCGGGCTCGGCCTCTCGATAGGCACCAACGGCGGACCGCCACTGCCCGGGCCGACTTTCGGCATGGGCGCGGGAGTGATTTGCGGATACGGCGTGGGGGTTGCGGTGCCGGGCGAACCGGGCATCGGCGCGGGACTGACGGGCGAAGTCTGTAGCGTCTGGGCCTGCACTGCAGTAATCGAGAGCGCGGCCAGGGCAATGACCGTTAGAATGGTGCGCTTCATCAATGGCTCCGTTGGCCTTGTTGTCATTTGCAGGCTACTCCCAACTGCGTCCGTTTGCCTTCCCCTGTGCTGCCAATTTTCTTCAAGTGAGCCCCATGAAACGTTTCGTTCTGCTCGATACCGCCCCTATTCCCGAAAACGGCGGTGCCCTGTGCCTGTTCGAGTACGGCGAGGATTTCGTCATCAAGATCCAGGGCGGCGACGGCGGGCAACTGATGAACACGCGCATGCACGGTTCCGAAGATGCCCTGGCCGAGATCCCCTGCCGCAAGGTCGCCGGTCGGCCGAATTCGCGGGTGTTGATCGGTGGACTGGGCATGGGTTTCACCCTCGCCTCGGCGCTCAAGCACCTGGGCAAGAACGCTGAAGTGGTGGTTGCCGAGCTGGTCCCCGGCGTCGTGGAATGGAACCGTGGGCCGTTGGGCGAGAAGGCCGGAAACCCGCTCCTGGACCCGCGCACGGTGATCCGCCTGGAAGACGTGGCCAAAGTGCTGCAAGCCGAGCCGCAAGGCTTCGACGCGATCATGCTCGACGTCGACAATGGCCCCGAAGGCCTGACCCAGCGAGCCAACAGCTGGCTCTACTCCGCTGGCGGCCTGAGTGCCTGCGCCAAGGCCCTGCGGCCAAAAGGCGTGCTGGCGGTCTGGTCGGCCAGCGCGGACCGGCAGTTTTCCGACAAACTGAAAAAAGCCGGGTTCAAGGCCGAGGAAGTGCAAGTCTTCGCCCACGGCAACAAGGGCACCCGCCACACCATCTGGATTGCCGAGAAGCTCAAGGGCTAGGCTAAACTTCACCCTATAACCGTCATTAGTCTTTCTACAAAGGTGAACCCATGAGTTCGTCCACCCCGACCAACACTTCGAAGCTGGATCGCATCCTCGCCGACAACCAGCGCGACAAGGAAATGGGCTACCGCGACAAGGCCCTGAAGATGTACCCGCACGTCTGTGGCCGCTGCGCCCGTGAGTTCTCCGGCAAGCGCCTGAGCGAACTGACCGTGCACCACCGCGACCACAACCACGACAACAACCCGCAGGACGGCTCGAACTGGGAGCTGTTGTGCCTGTACTGCCACGATAACGAACACTCGCGCTATACCGACCAGCAGTATTTCGGCGAAGGCTCGCTGAGCACGCCGAAAATCGCCAAGGCGACGCATAACCCGTTTGCCGCGTTGGCCGGGTTGATGAAGAAAGAAGATTAAAAGCAAAGATCGCAGCCTGCGGCAGCTCCTACATTGGGACGTGTACACCTTGTAGGAGCTGCCGCAGGCTGCGATCTTTTGATCTTGCCACCCAACACCCTCTCTACCCTGCAATCCCCGTATAATCCCGCTTTTTTCCCGAAAGGCACCCCGCTCGTGGCAGACAAACGGTACAGCTGCATTGGTTTGTATAACCCCAAATCACCGGAGAACGTCGGTTCGGTGATGCGCGCCGCTGGCTGTTATGGCGTGGCGTCGGTGTTCTACACCGGCAAGCGCTATGAGCGCGCCGCCGACTTCGTCACCGATACCAAGCGCGTGCACTACGACATCCCGCTGATCGGCATCGATGACCTGAAGAAAATCCTGCCGCTGAACTGCGTTCCGGTCGCCGTCGAACTGGTCGAAGGCGCACGCCCGTTGCCCGAATACACCCACCCGGACCGCGCGCTGTACATCTTCGGCCCTGAAGACGGCTCGCTGGATAAAGAGATTCGCGACTGGTGCGAAGACGTGGTCTACATCCCGACCACCGGTTGCATGAACCTGGCCGCCACGGTCAACGTCGTGCTGTACGACCGCATGGCCAAGGGCCTGAATACTCGCTCGGGACCGAAATTCCGCTGAGTTGCCGCATATCCGATGGAACAAGCTACCCGCCCGCGCAGTCAGCTTAACTATCGATAACTTCCTGCCTGGAGACAGATCATGAGCGAACTCAAACGCGTAGAACGTATCGAATCCACCCCGTTCCAGAGCCACTCCGAGCAGAACGTCGAAGGCTGGGAGCGCATCGGCTCGCTGGCGGGTGGCGTGGTGATGGTCGGCAAGGGCCTGCGTCGCGGCGGCATCTTCGGTTTGATTCAAGTGGCCATCGGCGGCGTAGCCCTGGCCCGTGGCATCACCGGCCACAGCTCGGCGAAAAGCCTGCTGGAAAAAAGCCGTCAGGACATGAACAACGTGCGGGCGAAGATTCAGCGGGCAGGTGAAGAATTGAAGGCATTGAAGGCCAATGCCGAAGCGGCGACCAAAACCGCGACGGTCACGGGGAATGATTCGTTGAAGTCGCCGAAAACCGGGGTTTGATCCTTTAAAAGCAAAAGATCGCAGCCTTCGGCAGCTCCTACAGGGTGATGTGTACACCTGTAGGAGCTGCCGAAGGTTGCGATCTTTTGATCTTTACTGCAGCAACCCGGTATCCAGGACTTTTGAAGAATCACCGATAACACTTTCTGAAAGCTGCACAAACTCCTTGGTATCAATGCTCTCCAACCGCATTGCCCCGCGCATCACATCATCCAGCGAACGCTTGTTGCGCGTCTTCAGGCGAATCTCGCGGTCCAGTTCCTGCAACAACACCACGGCTTTTGAAACCTGCGCCGGGCTGACCTGCTCGCCGCGCAGCGTGGTGACTTTCTGTCCGTCCTTGACCAGACGACGGTGCAATTGATCGTAACGCTCATCGCTCATGCCACCAGCGCGGCGCACCAGTTCGATGGCGTAGTACTCGGCAAAGCCTTCGCTGATCCAGTCACTGCGCTGCTGGTCGTTGATCCGCCCGAACAACTGCGCCAACTCCCGCACCAGCGCGCTACTGCCACTTTCGCTGACCAGCGGCAACCGGCTGTTGACGTAGATCGATTCTCGCGCCGCCAGACTGCCCCGCCACATCGGATCGTTGGCGCCGACAATCAGCAACTTTGTGGGATGACGAGGGAACACGGCTTGCACCTGCGGCCAGACGAACGTCAACAACGTCAGCACATCCATGCGGCGCATGCCCTGCCCTTGCGGCGAGGCCACGGTGACTTCGGTTTCGCCGAGACGGGTGCGACGACTGCCAAGATTTCCAGCGAGCATCCAGCCCGTGGGCCGATCGAACAGGCGGGAAACGTTGTCGATGCGGAACTTGTTCTTGCCGATTCGCGGCCAGGCGGTTTCGACACTTTTCCAGCCGCTGGGCAATTCAAATTCGAGGCGTGACACCAGTTCGATGCCGTCCTGCTGATCGAGTCTGGCGGGCGGCACCAGATCGTCACCGCGCATCAACGCCCAGTTCGGGGTCATGCGCGTGTCAAAACTACCGGTTTTGAGGCCATGGCTGATACGGACGCGGTAGGTCAGGCTCGACTTGTCAGCGGCCGGGTGCCACACACCACGGGTGTGTTTTCCCGGAGTCAGTTGCCATTGGCCATCGGCCTTGAAATCGCTGTAATGGCTGCCGTCGCCGAGGTCGAAGTCCAGGCTGCGGACCGCCGAACCTTGGGCCAACGTCAGGCGCACTTCAGCCTGATCGCTTTGCGGCAACAGGCGCACGTGGTAATCCAGATCGACCTTCTTCGCCGCCCACACGGGCGAACTCAAGGCCAGTAACCCAACGACCAGTGCCCGCCGCCATCCCACAGCCATACACACTCCTTGGTGAACCGTTGACTCGCTGGGCGCTTAACCTGCGCGGAAAATCAGGTGATCTTCCCAGTCATCTTCCGGCACGCTGCCTTCGGCGAGCATACGCCCGGATTGTGAAATACGTTCGTGATGCACGGCATCGCGGTCGCCGCAGACCAGGTGATGCCACAACGGCAGATCCTTGCCCTCGCTGACAAGGCGATAACCGCAGGTCGGCGGCAGCCATTTGAACTCGTCGGCCTTGCCCGGTGTGAGCTGAATGCAGTCAGGCACAAAGTCGCGACGGTTCGGGTAATCCGTGCACTGGCAGGTTTTCAGGTCCAGCAGTTTGCAGGCGATACGCGTGTAGTAGACGCTGTTGTCGTCTTCGTCTTCGAGCTTTTGCAGGCAGCACAAACCACAACCGTCGCACAGCGATTCCCATTCCTCCTGATCGAGTTGATCGAGGGTTTTGCGTATCCAGAACGGTTCTACTTTGGCGGCCATGGTTCGAGCATCGACATCAGGTGGTGAAAAGGCCGCCAGTCTAGTGCCCGAAGCCCCTTGGGCCAAGCATTGGCGACTGTCGGTAGAACGGGCTTGTCAGTTTTTGCGCTGCCAAGTAGGGTTTTGCGTCGTTCCCACCTTCAAACGTAGCAAGGAATCTCTTGATGAGTGCCAACCCACGCGTTGCCGATTACGCCATTCACCCGCAGTTCACCGATCGCTGGTCGCCCCGCGCCTTCACCGGCGAAGCCATTCCCGAAGAAACCCTGCTGAGCTTCTTCGAAGCCGCGCGCTGGGCGCCATCGGCGTACAACTCGCAGCCTTGGCGCTTTCTTTACGCGCGCCGCGACACGCCAAACTGGGAGCGTTACCTGGGCCTGCTGAACGAGTTCAACCGCAGCTGGGCGCAACATGCGTCGGCACTGGTGATCGTGATCTCGAAAACCACTTTCGCCGTACCTGGCGCCACTGAAGAAACCCCGGCCCTGTGGCACACCTTCGACACCGGTTCGGCGTGGGGCCACCTGGCGCTGCAAGCGAGCCTGAGCGGCTGGCACACCCACGGCATGGCCGGCTTCGATCAGGAACTGACCCGCAAAGAGCTGAACATTCCTGAAGGTTACGCACTGCATGCGGCCGTAGCGGTCGGCAAGCTGGGCGATAAGGCAACCCTGGCGGATTACCTGCAAGCCCGAGAAGAGCCAAGCCCGCGTCGCCCGCTGAGCGAGCTGGCGGCGGAAGGTGATTTCACCCTCTAGAAAGCAAAAGATCGCAGCCTTCGGCAGCTCCTACAGGTGTACACATAACCCTGTAGGAGCTGCCGCAGGCTGCGATCTTTTTCGCTGCGCCTCAATACCCGCGATCGAAATCCACTTCCCCGCGCAACGCCTCACCCGCCTCATAAGCCCGCAGGTTCTCGACAAACAGCTTCACCATCAGGGATGGCGAAGTCGGTGCCGAGCTGTGGCCAGTCAGCAACAAACCCCACGCAGTCCAGAACGGATGACGCTGCGGCAACGGCTCCTGCCGGCAGACGTCAATCACCGCCCCCGCCAGATGCCCTTCTTTCAAGGCGTCCACCAAATCCGCATCGACCACCGCCACACCGCGTCCGACGTTGATGAACAACCCCGTCGGCTTGAATTGCTTGAACAGCACCGCATCGTAGATATCGTGGGTATTCGGCGTATTTGGTAGCAAATTGACCACGTAATCCACTTGACCCACCAGACGCGGCAAGTCCTCCAGTGAACCGACCTCGACAAACGGCGCGAGCTCACGGGCGCTGCTGGCGATTCCGTACAGCTCAAGGCCGAACGGCACCAGGAACTGCGCCACGGTCTGGCCGATGTCGCCGGTGCCGACGATCAACACCTTGCGCCCCGACAGGCTTTGGCCATGGCGACCGTCCCACTTGCGCTCGACCTGGCTGACCAGCCGCGCCAGTACTTCGCGCTCATGGCCGAGCATATAGGTGAGCACGTATTCGGCCATGACCTGACCGAAAATCCCCACGGCGCGGGTCAGACGATAGTGGCGCGGCAAGCCGTCGACCAGCAGTGGCGTGATTCCCGCCCAGGTCGATTGCAGCCACTGCGGTTGGTGACCCTGACGCAACAGCGTCGCCAACAGGTCAGGTTGACCGAGCCAGACCGGGCACTCAGCGGCCTGACGGGCCAGTTCAGCGGAGTCGCCGCTGGTCAGCACTTCCAGTTCCGGCGCCGCCTCGCGCAGCAATTGGGCGTACACAGGGTGGTCGTGTTCAGCAATCAGAACGCGCATGCTTCAACCTTAAAAAAAAACGCTGCAAACGGCAGACGACGCAGTATCCCTGCGTCGCCACGGCCATCGCCAAAATCATTCCAGTGTTTCACAGAGGCCCTGAACAGGACCTGTCTGCCGATTACATCGGGTCGTTGCGGCGCAGCAACTCTTCCGGCAAGTGCTCGATGTACTCGTCTTCGGCCGGAGGCATTTGCAGGTGATAGCCCTGCGTCTCGAGATTTTCCAGCACGACGGCGATGTCCTCGCGCGACAGTTTGCGCTCGGGGCTCAGTACCAGGTCGAAGGCGTGGATGGCTTTGCCGAAAGCGGCCATCAGCGGTTCCGGTACGCGCTCCAGAGCATCGCTCTTGAGCACATAGAGGTACATCTCGTTTCTCTTCGAACTGCGGTAGATGGAGCAAATACGTTTCAAGGCTGTTCTCCGGCGGTGGCCAGGCTGTCGAGCAGCGCCTGGCCCATCAATTCGCGGCGCCAGCCACGCAGCGAATCAGGCAATTGGTAGGGACCATTGGGGAAGCCGCTCTTGAGCAGCGCTTCCAGGGTTTTCTTGCGCAGCATCAGTTCCGGCGCAATGCTCAGGCGCTCGGCCTCAGCCTGGCCGATGGCTTTGAGCTGCTTGAGCAACACGGCAGCGTCCACCGGCAGCGGCTCCGGCACGGCTGGCGGCCATTGATCTGGCGACACACTGCCAGAGCGCTTGATCAGATCAAGCAGAAATTCGCCGTCCTGACGCACGGTACGCGGGTGCATGTCTTCGATTTTCGCCAATGCGCCGAGGTTGTCCGGCTGCGTGCGTGCCAGCGGCCACAACGAATGCTCGCGGACGATGCGGTTACGCGGCAGGTCGCGGGCACGGGCTTCTTTCTCGCGCCAGGCGCAAAGTTCACGTAGCACGGCGAGTTGGGCGCGGGAGAGTTTCCAGGCGAGCTTGGCGTCGCGATAGACCTCGTACGGGTCGATCTCGCGGCGCAGATTGGCCACAAGTTCCGCACCGTCTTCCAGCACCCAGGCGTATTTGTCGTCGGAAAGCTTCGGACGCAGCTGTACGAAAACTTCCGCCAGGTGCACGGCATCTTCGGCGGCGTAGCTGATCTGGGTTTCCGAAAGCGGACGTTGCAGCCAGTCAGAGCGGGTTTCGCCCTTGGGCAGTTCGATGCCGAGCACTTCCTGCACCAGCCGCGAATAGCCCATGGAAAAACCCAGGTTCAGGTAAGCGGCAGCCAGTTGCGTATCGAACAACGGCACCGGCAGGCTGCCGGTCAGGCGCAGCAGGACTTCGAGGTCTTCACTGCAGGCATGGACGACTTTGACCACAGCCGGGTTTTCCAGCAACGCGGCCAGGGGCTGCCAGTTGTCGATGGTCAGCGGATCAATCAGGTAAGCGCGTACGCCATCGCCCACCTGCAACAGGCCAGCGATCGGATAGAAGGTGTCGACCCGCATGAATTCGGTGTCGAGGGCAACGTAGGGCAACTGCTGCCACTCGGCGCAAAACCGGCCGAGGCTATCGTTGTCGCGAATCCAGTGAATATCGATGGCCACACGGCTCTCCCTTGAAGAATGGCGCGCAGTATATATCGCCCCCGGCGATTTCCGCGCATCCACTGAACAAGAGCTTTAGCGAAAACACCTGACATTCCAGAGAATAGCCCACCCGATACGGTCATTTGTCGGCCAACACACCATCGATGACCGCCCCACGGCATCCGGCAAACATATCCAGGTCCTGGTTGTAGACCTTGCTGCTGACCTCCAGCAGTCCCAGCATCGAATGGAACAGGTTGTCCTGGCTCAGAGGCTTTTCACGGCTCATTTGCAGGCAATGGGTGTCCACCGAGAACGACTTCTGATAGCTGTCCGAGAACCAGGCCAGCATCGCCACATGCTTCTGTTGCTCCGGCGCCAGCATGTAAGGCGTGCCGTGGAGGAACAGGTTGTATTCACCCAGGGACTCGCCGTGATCCGACAGGTAAAGCATGGCGGTATCGACTTTGTCCTGATTGCTGCGCAGTAAATCGATCAGGGTCGACAGCACGTGATCGGTATACACCAGCGTGTTGTCGTAACCGTTGACGATACTTTCGCGGCTGCAATTGTTCAGCGCATTGCTTTCACACACCGGGGTAAAGCGTTCGTACTCTTTCGGGTAGCGTTTGAAATATTCAGGGCCGTGACTGCCCATTTGGTGCAACACCAATACAGTGTCTTTATCCAGGTTGTCGATAAAGTGCTGCAGCCCTTGCAACAAAATTTCGTCGCGACATTCACTGTTGGCACACAACACCGGGTCTTTCAGATTGCTGACATCATCCAGCGTGACCCGATCACAAGTGCCTTTGCAGCCAGACTGGTTGTCACGCCAGATTACGTCGAGTCCTGCACGCTTGAGTACATCCAGCAAGCCTTCTTCATTCTTTGCCTTGCTGGCGTTGTAATCCTTGCGCCCCATGTTGGAAAACATGCAAGGCACCGACACCGCAGTTTCCGTGCCGCAAGAATGCACATCGGTGAACGCGATCAGACCGGCTTCTTTATCCAGTTGCGGCGTGGTGTCGCGGTCATAACCGAGGATGCCGAAATTCTCGGCCCGGGCACTTTCACCCACCACCAGAACGGTCAGGGACTTGCGACCGTGGTTTTGCCAGACGGGGTTTCGCTGGGCATCTTCACCGAGCTGAGTGAAAGGTTGCTGCGCAGACGCAACCTGTTCACGCAAGTAACCGAACGAGGCGCCGATGTAGTTGCTCGGCACCACCATAAGCCGCAACTCATGGTGATTGCGGAACAACGAAGAAAGGCCCTGGTAGTTAATCAGCGCCACACCACCAATCACCGCCGCCGATGCAACACTGACCAGCACCTTACTTAATAACTCACGATGCCAGCGACGATAGTTAATCGGGGTTTTCCACAACAACCACGAGGGTAAAACACCGAGCAACACAATATAAACAAGCAACTTGATCGACAGTAAATCTCGAACTTCGGTGGCATTGGTTTCCGCAAAGTTGCGAAACATACCTGCATCGATCAAGACGCCATATTGGCTCATGAAGTACGCCACGCCGGCACTGAACATGAACAACACAGTCAGGAGCGGCTTCATGACAGGCCGGAACGCCAGCAGGGTCAGCACAATGTTGAACGCCGCGAGAATCATCGCTCCGAAAGCCACACGCATGACGATGCCTTTACCGTCGGCCGCGGTGATATCGAACAGATGCCGCCACAATACAAAATTGAAAGCGGTCAATAAAAAGGCGCTGACAATGAGTGTCACCCACTCCGGGCGCACGGCTTTAATCTTCAACATGATGATCGGCTGTTCCTGAAAAGAAGTACCGTCGATAAATGTGAAAATTTCATTTACCGCGACAGCACTAACTCTAGGCAGCCGACCATCAATTTTTTGTGAAAAAGAAGCCAACGATTAGTTGGCTTTGCCGATTCTTCTTAAACTTTCAACTTATTTGAGAATGGTTCAGCTGTGGTTCAGGGCAAGCGTCCATTAGTGCCCCCTGCAAAAGCGCTGCCGAGCCGTATTTATTTTTTAGATAACGGCCCGGGTTTTCTGATTTGCCGCCTCCAGCCCCAGCGCGCCTAATCGACGCCCTACTTTTCAAGGACCGTAGATGGAAAACATTCGCGCAACCTCCCGCCCTGCCCTCTGGCTCATGCTTGGCATCGTTCTCGTTGCTTTGAACCTGCGACCCTCCATGGCTGCGGTCGGACCTTTGCTGTCCGCGATTCGTGGCGAAATTCCGCTTAGCTTTAGCCTGGCCTCATTGCTGACCATGCTGCCGATAATGGCCATGGGGTTGGCGATGTTCTTCGGGCTTGCAATCAGTCAACGCCTCGGCTCACAACGCACCGTCATGCTTTCTCTGTTGATCATCGGTATCGCCACAGTATCGCGACTGTTTCTTGATTCGGCGGCCGAACTGATCCTCAGCGCCGTACTGGCTGGTATCGGTATCGCGCTGATTCAGGCGTTGATGCCTGTGCTGATTAAATCCCGCTTCAGCGACAATGTTGCCCTGTGCATGGGGCTGTACGTCACATCGATCATGGGCGGCGCAGCCATCGCCGCATCATTCGCACCACTGGTGATGGCCAGCACCGGCAGCTGGCGTGTGGGGCTGGCAATCTGGGCGCTGCTGGCGGTTTTGGCATTGCTGTTCTGGTGCACCCATCGCGCAGAGACGTCGCAGGGCCGGAAGTCTTCGAGCACCCCATTCTTCTTCGCCAACTCCCGGGCCTGGTTGCTCGCTCTCTTCTTTGGTCTGGGCACGGCTTCCTACACCTGTGTGCTGGCCTGGCTGGCACCGTATTACGTGGAAAAAGGCTGGAGCGAACAAAACGCCGGATTGCTGCTGGGTTTCTTGACGGCCATGGAAGTATTCTCAGGCCTGGTAACTCCCGCCATCGCCAACCGCAGCCGCGACCGACGCCTGGTGTTGGTGGTATTGCTGACGCTGATAATCGCCGGCTTCTGCGGGTTGACGCTCACTCCGCAGCATCTGAGTCTGCTCTGGCCGTGCCTGTTGGGCCTGGGAATTGGTGGCCTGTTTCCAATAAGCTTGATCGTGTCGCTCGATCACGTGGATGATCCCCACCGCGCCGGTGGCCTGACCGCCTTCGTCCAGGGCATCGGCTACATGATCGCCGGACTCTCGCCGTTGATCGCCGGAATGATCCGCGACAAGCTCGGCAGCTTTGAATGGGCCTGGTGGTCACTCACCGGCGTGATGGTCCTGATGTTGCTCATAGCGTTGCGGTTCAATCCTCGACACTACGCCCGACACATTCACTGATCCGCAGTCCTGGTCGGAGTCGGCACGCTGACGTTGTTGATATTCTGTTGGCTAATACTCGGAAAAACGCTGAGTTACACGCTATGTTCACCTCGCTCCTGCATTCCGCTAGGATCATTCGCACGAGATTGCGTACGGTTAGCGCAACGAGCACCGCGAGACGGAATGGATGCTGAACAGCAACGCTCTAAGAAAACTGGATATGCAGGACTTCATGGTGTTCGTCGCCGTGTATGAGCAGAACAGCGTCACCGGGGTCTCCGAGACGCTGTGCGTCAGCCAGTCCACCGTGAGCTACTGCCTGAAAAAGCTGCGCAATGGCTTTGAAGATGAACTGTTCATCAACACCCGCACTGGCATGCGCCCCACTTACAAGGCCGGCAGCATGTATCCACACGTGCTGAAGATCCTCGAAAGCATCAATCTGTGCCACGCCGGCGCACCCGCGTTCGATCCGACCCTGCAACCGGCGACGTTCAACATTTGCGCACCGGAATACTTCGAGCAACTGGTATTGCCGCGCCTGTTGAAGAACTTCGCCTTTGCCGACCTGCCGGTGATGGTCAATGTGCACAAGCTTGAAACAGACATCCCGGCAGAAGCATTGCGTGATGGCAGCCTTGATCTGGTGATCGGTTTCGGTCCGAACTTTCATCGCAGCCATGGCGACTTCAACTCGCGCACGCTACTGGAAGATGATCTGGTCTGCGTCTTCGACAAACGCGCCACCCCGCGCGAACCGCGCTTGAGCCTGCAAACCTTTACCGAGCGCCGGCATGTGTTCCCGACGCCCTGGACATCCACCACCAACATGGTCGATGGCTGGTTGGCGCAACAAGCCCGGCAACGACAGATCGTTGCGCGAGCCAACAGCTACAGTGCGGCATTAAAGTTGATCACCGGTACCGACTTCGCCCTCACTCTGCCGCGGCGCATCCAACGATTGCTAGCCAATGATGCCGTCTTCGATCACTGCGAAGTGCCCAATGGCTTGCCGGGATTCACCCTCGACATGCAATGGAGCAAAAGCGTCGATCAGGACAGCGCCAACACCTGGCTGCGTGAGCAAGTGCTCAAGGCCTGCGTAGAACCGGGAATCTGAAACTCAAGCGCCAATGGCGGCCTTGGCGTAAGACTCGCGATCGATGTCGAGGATCTCCACGCACAACTGGACCTCAACGCCCGCCGGCCATTCACACAGACCCTTCACCACCACCAGCAGGCTTTCGGACAACTGCCGTTTGATCTGCGGCGAACGACCACTCAACAGCGCCAGTTTCACGTGCACAAACGCCCGCTCCGCCAATGCCGTACCGACCTTGAATGTCTCGACCTTCACCGCGCGACTCTTGATGTCGGATTCAGCACTGAACTGACCAGAACCCACCAGCGTATTGTTCAGCCGCGTCAACGCCACATCGGCGTTCAGGTCAGGCAGGTTGGCGGTGTATTCCAAGTGCAGGTGAGGCATGGTTTCACTCCTGTAGGTCGGCGGAAAGTTCGTACATATAACACAGTGCATCCCTGCTCACTGGGGCAACGACAACAGATTGCGCTCACCCATGAACGCTTCAAGCCGTGAACGCAACCAGCGTTCGGCAGGATCACTGTCGACGTGGCTCAGCCAGACCATCGACAGTTCAAGCGTCGGGGTCTTGAACGGAAATGGCTCTTTGTACAGCTGACCCGATGCTGCCATGGCCTCGGCGGTGTAATCCGGCAAGCTGGCAATCAGATCGGTCCCTGCCAACAACGCGGGCAATGAACTGTATTGCGGCACCGAGAGCACGACCTGACGCGAACGACCGATCTGCGCCAGCCACTCATCGGCGAAGCCGCTGACGTTGGCAATATGGGACACCAGCACATGCGGGCGATTGCAATATTCATCAACGGTCAGCGGAGTATCGGACGCATCGGCACGCAGTACACAAGGATGGATGTGCCGCAGTAACTTGCGCTTGGCGTTGGCCGGCAGACCGCGCGTCTGGCTGACACCAACCGTTATGTCGCCGGAGGCCAGCAAGTCGGGAATCCGCCAGTAATCGACGTTCTGCACCACGAACACCACCTTCGGCGCTTCCTGGCGCA
>RCUP01001063.1_pt1 | contig 17893 bp, 13 predicted proteins | sample 2166341 | NCBI WGS metagenome assembly RCUP01 (sample SAMN09932325, study PRJNA488358) | compost metagenome | isolation source: compost soil in succinonitrile-enriched | place: Germany: Experimental Botanical Garden | reverse complement strand
CGGGCAAATGGCAAGTGTTTATTTTGAAGGAGTTCCGACAAGTCTTTCCACCGACGATCTGATGAATTTATTGAAGAGTTTGCCGGCAAATTCGGTCGAAACGATAGAGATTATTTCCAATCCGGGAGCTTCATATGATGCGAATGTAAGTGGTGCAATTATCAATATTAACAGCATTGGAAAAGCAACCAAATGGTTGTCGGGAACGGTGACCGTGAATTACGGATTGAATCAAAACCAGAAGGTTTCCCCATCATTGGTTTTAAACGGTCGCCGATCCAAATGGAGCTGGCAGATGCAAACAGGTTTTTCCTATAATGAACGCTCCAGCAGAGATACTTCACAACGCGTTTTTAATTCGTTTAATCCGATGCTTGGGTTGAATGCTGACCGGAAAGAGCAGACAAAACACAATTATGTTTATTTCAAGCCTTCGGTAAATCTGAATTTATCCAAACGTTCGAACCTGATTTTGAATTACAACGGTTCGTTCGGGGATAATAAGATTAGGGGAATCTCTGCAACCGGAAGTCAGTCGATCACTCCGCCGGTATTGTTAAGTACGGATTACAACTCCCATAACTACGGAATGGGAAATGAAGGAATGATTAAATTCCGCCAGGAGTTTGATACATTGAAACGGGTTCTGAATGTGACGGCTTTCTATTCCAATTATCAGAATAAGTCGAAAAGAAACAATATCCAGCGGATTTCCGGAAACGAAGATTACAGTATTCTGGATTACTACATGAACATCAATCGTTTTTACCTGCGTGCTGACGCGGAAATTCCGTTCGAAAAGATCAAATTGTATGTGAATACAGGAATAAAGTACAGCGTAATGCGGGTCGACAATACGGGTTCTTACAATCTGAATAACGCTTCTCAGGATATTTTCACGAATCCGTTCTACACTTCCGTCATTGATTTTGATTACGTAGAAGACAACACAGCTGCGTATGTTGATCTGAAAAAGAAACTGGGAAAGAAAGTTTCAATCGGAGCGGGAATAAGAGCTGAGAATTTCCGATTGAACCGGGCTTCAAATGTGACCAGTAAGCTGGACAATAATTATTTCAATTTCTTTCCCTCGTTCAATGCCATTTACCGGGTGAACTCGCTGCTCAATATAATCGGAACGTACTCCCGGAAAATAGGAATTCCCGGTTTTACACAATATGACCCGAACAATTCAGGATATTACGATTCGTTCACTTCTTCGAGTGGGAATACTCAGCTAAAACCCAACTTTTACGATAACGCACAATTCAAAGTAACCTTTTTGGACTATGCACAGTTTTCCGTCAATTTTACGCATTCTCAGTTTCTGAATTTAAGCGAGGTTGTGGTGGAACCCAATTCCCTGCAAACGGTTTCGACTTACCGGACATACAACAATGTAAATTCGATGAATTACTTTTTGGCGATTCCGGTTCCCTTTGCTTTTTTTACCAAAGGCTTGAAGTTTATGGATGAGCCTGTTGAAGTAGATAAAATGTCGTTTTTGTACCTCTACAATTCGTTTACGAAAACAACGATTTCAGGATATAATTACCAGAATCAGAATAAAGGAATGTGGACTTTTGGAGCATATGCCCAGTTTATTTTACCCTGGAAAATCAGATTGAATGTGGATTATTATTTGACAAGCAAAGGAAACTATCAGATTTATGAATTTGTGAAAAACCGCTCGGCGTTTGATGTCATTGTAAGTCGTGAGTTCCACGATAAAAAGATAAAAACATCCCTTTCGTTCGAAGATATTTTCAATATGGATCAAAGCAATGCGCGCGTTTCGTTCCCGAATATTCACATGAACAGCTATTCCAAGCAAGATACCCGCATTATTTGGTTTAAGATCTCGTATTCCTTTGGTAGGGTCGAAAAGAACAGCGATCCGGAAGGATTGTCTTTGCCTGATAAATCATCCGGAACACCCGGAATGTAAAAAGTCCCGGATTACCCGGGACCTTATTTTCATGACATGCCTGCGAAATCCAGGAAATTTTCGGACAATGTATTTTTAAAGTGCGTTTAAAGCAGCGTCGTAATTCGGTTCATCTTTGATATCCGGAACCAATTCCGTGTAAACAACCTGGTGATTTTCATCCAAAACAACCACTGATCTTGCATGCAATCCTTTCAATGGTCCGTCAAGTAATTCCAATCCGTAGTTTTTTCCAAACTCACCATCTCTGAAATCAGAAAGCGTTACCACGTTTTCAATTCCTTCAGCTCCGCAAAAACGTTTTTGAGCAAAAGGTAAATCGCGGGAAATACACAAAACAGTTGTGTTGTCCAAAGAAGACGCTTTTTTGTTGAATTCGCGAACAGATGTAGCGCAAGTTCCTGTATCAATGCTCGGGAAGATGTTTAAAATCAGTTTTTTTCCTTTGTAAGTGTCTAATGAACTCGTTCCCAGGTCTGAATTAACCAATGAAAAGTCTGCCGCTGGTGTACCGTTTGTTGGTAATTCACCGTTTGTGTGTAGAGGATTTCCTCCTAAAGTTACGTTTGCCATTTGTTGTATTTTTTACTGTTAACTAAAATTAGTGCTTAATTCGTAATTCAGCATTAGGAATTCGCAATTGATTTCACCGCTTTCGTCATTTCGCGTTTTCCCGGAGGGCCAGGTAAAGAGCTTACTTCGAAACCAACCGATTTCAGATCGCGTTTTACTTGTCCTTTGGCGCAATAAGTGACCAAAACACCACCCGGACTTAACCAGTCGTAGATTTTTTGAAAGATTTCCGGACTCCATAATTCGGGCTGAACTCTCGGGCCGAAGGCATCGTAATAACACAGGTCGATCGTTCCTTTTCCCAATTCCAGGTCCTGAATTTTCTTCCCGATTTTCTCCAATACAAAATGTTCCGAGATTTCCCGTGCTACATTCCAATCTGCCTGATGCAGTTTTTGAAAGATCTCAGATGCTTCATCATCATTCGTGAAAGAAGTGTAATTCATGCCTTCAATTTCTTCCGTTGTCGGTGGAAAAGCTTCCAAACCGATGTAATGAACGTATTGATTTCTTTTTTCGGATGCGAAGTAGGTGAGAAGTGCGTTTAATCCTGTTCCGAAACCCATTTCAAAAATGGTGAGGTAATCATCTGATTTCGGATTCAGCCCATGTTTGATAAAAACATGTTGAGCTTCCTGTAAGGCTCCGTGGCTGGAATGGTAATGTTCATTCCACTCCGGAATGTAAATAGTTGTTGACCCGTCGGCAGTTTTAACCAGTTCACGCTTCATCCTGTAAAAGTAACAATACTTTGTCTGAAAGGCTTTAAAACAAACTATTCCGTACATGTTTCTGTTCACAGATTCAGAGCTACCATTTACCTAAAATTAAAGCGGAGTTATTCTTCAACAAAAATGAATCCGTAATTTTGCACCATGAGTGAAAAACAAACAAGAGGTTTAATCTTCATTTTATTAACGATTTGTATCGATTCGATCGGGTTGGGAATTATCATTCCTTCGCTTCCGAGTCTGATTGCAGATGCAACACATTTATCCATTAACGAATCCTCGAAATATTCGGGAATTGTATTGGCAACTTATGCGTTGATGCAGTTTTTGTTTTCACCCTTGATTGGAAACCTGAGTGACCGTTACGGAAGAAGACCCATCATTTTGATGTCGCTTTTGGGATTGGGGCTTGACTACGTATTTATGTATTATGCTCCCAGTTTGGCATGGCTGATCGTGGGAAGAGCCGTTTCAGGAATGTTTGGAGCAAGTTTTACAACCGCTGCGGCTTATATCGCTGATATTTCTACCAATGAGAACAGAGCACAGAATTTCGGATTGATCGGAGCCGCTTTCGGAGTTGGATTTATTATTGGTCCTGCAATCGGTGGTGTGGCTTCTGAATTCGGACTGCGTGTTCCGTTCATGGTTGCAGCATTTTTATCACTTGCTAATTTTGTCTACGGACTTATTTTCTTAAAGGAATCCTTACCGGCGAGTGAGCGAAGAACGTTTGAATTTAAGCGTGCAAATCCAATCGGAGCGTTGGTTCAGATCGTACGCTTTCCAAAATACAGAGGTTTGTTTCTGGTTACGTTCATCGTTTTATTGTCGAACATGGCGGTTCATTCTGTCTGGAATTACTATACCATTGCGCGTTTCGGCTGGGAAACCAAGGACGTAGGAATTTCTCTTGCTGTTGTTGGTGTCTGTTTCGGATTGGTTCAGGGAGCTATGGCCGGCCCGATTGTCAAACGATTGGGGGAAAAAGGAGCCGCAACTTTGGGCTTGGTGATTTTAAGTCTGGTGACTCTCGGAATCGGTTTGATTCCGTATGGCTGGATGATGTATGTGATTATTTTGCCGTACGCATTTTCAGGAATTGTGGATCCGAGTATCCGCTCCCTGGTTTCCGGTCAGGCGAAGAATAATGAACAAGGAGAACTTCAGGGGATTTTCACCTCGCTAATGAGCTTAGCAGAAATGATAGGACCTGTATTCATGATGTGGATTTTTTACAAATCGGTTCCTTTGGCGGAGAAAAACGCGATCTTTTTTGGAACACCTTTCTTCGTTGCCGGATTACTCGCTATTCTGGCATTGATCGTATTGCGTTACGTATTTCGTAAAATCGCATTTAAAAGTGCGGAAGAGCTTCTGGATTCCAATGAATTGGAAGAAGAATTAATAGAAGGCCAAAAACCCTGACGATATGTCATCAGGGTTTTGTCTTTAATTTACTCAGCTACAAAACAGCTGGTTTTCTTCAATTCCGGGTCGTTTAGTTTGCTTTGTTAAATGCTGCTGCACCTTAACTTATATTACCTAGCTTGTACTCTATATCTCCATGTTAAAACGAAACAGAACCCTTACCTAACCATTGAAGAAATATCGTGAGTTATTTTTTACCGAAAATTGCGAAAAGATCGATAACACCTATTTGTTGAGTGAACCACTGTATCATATCCTTTGTTTTAAATTGTTTCTTCAAAAATGACTCTTTTTTCATTTTTTTTTGTTGTCCGTTTTTACCTTGAGTTGTAAACGGTTAAAAATCAATCTAAATGGTCAAATAAAATGATTTCGATTCTTTAATTGATGTATCAATCATTAATTAAAAATGTAACTTTGTAAAAGCAATCTATTGACTATGAATAAGATCTTACATCCGGAAGATTGTAAAGCAATTGATAAGTTGATTGTTTACATGAATGAAAACCCTCAGGAAAATTTTGATATTTCGAAACATGCAAGAATGATTGGGTTTTCTGTCTCAAAATTGAATAAAAGTTTTAAAGTGTACATGGGAATTGGACCTGCGGGTTATTTCCGGAATATTAAAATGGAGAAAGCCAGGAAGTTGCATGTGGAAGACGCATATACCTGGACGGAGATCAGTACAATCTTCGGTTATGCAGATTTGGCATCTTTCAGCAAGGCGTTTAAAAGAATTCATGGTTTTTGTCCCCGCAATGCAACCCATACCTGATAATTCTCGTCCTGATAGTAACTCAATTTATCATGTACTACAACAACAACATTAACTTCTTGAACGTGGAAAAGCTGGATTCTATAATTTTCTATAAGATAGATAGAGCCATTCGCACCTATCGTCAGTTTGCCCAAGCCAGATTAAGAGCTTTGGGCCACCAAATTACCATCGATCAATGGCTGGTCATTAAATGTTTGATTGAAAACCCGAAAATTCAACAAAATGAGATTTCGGAACTTGTTTTCAAAGACGCTGCTTCTGTAAACAGAATGATTAATCTATTGGTCGAGGCCAAGTATCTGAAGCGAAAGATCAACAAATCGGATCGCAGAAAGATGGACATCTTAGTGACTAAAAAAGCATTAGAAGCAATTGACGCAATGGATGAGGTCATTCCTACTAACCGTGCTACGGCCTTGAATGGTCTTACGCAGGAAGAAATGCAGGTCGCAACCAAAGTGATGACGCAGATCGCCAGTAATTGCCAGAAATGAAAAAATCCCCGGCATTTCGACAATGACCGGGGATTTTTTTTGAATGTTATTCAGATTATTCGAGAACCAGAATCAACTTGTTAAAGTCTGCAGCTCCGTTAATCACCTTTTCGTACATCTCATATTCTGCAACCGGATAGTTTACCTTGTTGTAAAACTCGTTCACAGTTACAATCAATTGATTCCCTTTCATTTCGTAAGAAGAAACAAAACCTGATTGGGTTGCTTTTTCATCATTCGTCACAATATTGATGTTCAGAATCTCCGGATTTTTCACCGTAACGCCTTCAGGAATGTTAATGATGATCTTTCTCACATATTGACGGGTAAACTGAGTTGAAACCGGCAATTTGCGTGGTTCCTTGTTATACATTTCAGCTTGTGGCCCGATCAGCATTCCTACTTTCAAAAGCGTTTTTGCTCCTGCTTTCTCAATGAAATTCGCTCCTGAAATTTTCCCTTTGGCAACAAACGTTTCTTTACCGGCTACTTTGCTGTTATCGTTTTGGAAAGAAACATCCGAAAGTTTTGAATCTTCATCCAAATACAATAAAACGTCTTCTTTCAACTCTGTTTTCTTCGCTTCATCCTGAACGAAATCCAGAATGAACTGAGGGAACATGGCTTTGTATCCGGATAATCTTCGCTCCAATTCAATAGTCGGTTCCGTTAATCCGGAATCAAAAGTGACAATGGTGTTGATTTCATCGATGGATTCTTCGCTTTTAGTTCCCGGAATGTATTTCACCTTTCCAACTCCAAAAGCCTGATCGCCTACAATGCGCTCTTCGATAAACAACCCGTTATTGTACGTGTATTCGAAAGGAGGGAAGCCGATTCTGGAAAATAATCCCGGAGACCAATACTTTTGAATGTCGCTGATATAAAGTAGCGTTTCGTCAAGGAAATTGTAAGCTTCATAATCTGTCAAAAACGGATTTTGTTCGCGGTTGGATGTCAAAACCACTTCGAATTTGACTTTCATTTCTTTCAGACAGGCAATCATCAATTTGATCATTCCCGTTTCGTTGGTAATTTTCTTTGTAACAATGTTGTCTAAAGCACTGATTCCTTCGAAGTATTCTTCCGTAACACCGATCTCGGATTTCAGTTTGTATTCCAATTCACGTAATTGGGATTCCAAATCTCCTTTTCCAAGATCAGATACCAAAGCCGCAATTTTTTTGACTGATTTTTTCGAAACCGTTTCAAAGAGATTCGAATGCACGTTTTTCGAAACATTCAGGTACGTGTAAAGATTCGATTTCCCGCTGGAAGTGTTTTTTTGAAGCTTGTAGTAACACTTCATCAAATCTGCACTGTATGCGCTAGATTCTTCGTCTTTCAAGCCTTCGATGTTCGTTGCTTCAATGAAGTTTCTGTTGATATCTTTGTTGAGTGTATCTCTTACAAAAGTTGGCATTCCGTTGATTGAATGAAACATAAATTCCAGGTGTTTCGGACAAATAATATCGTAATCCACTTTCTTTTTATCTACGCCGGATTGCATGTAAAGAGACGCTCCTGTTAGTGTCGGTTCTTCACTGATGTAATGAAGGTATTCGATATAACTTCCTTTTTCCAATCCTTCCAAAGCGAAGTAGCGGTACTCAACATCGCCGTTTTCATCTTTTGATTCCTGGATATCGGATTCCTTCAGGTTGATAATCTTTCCGTCCGGTTTGATCACGCGTGCTTTTTGTTTCAAAACAGTGGATCCTGGTTTGTTGGAAATGTAAACCTTGTTGTTACTTTCAATTCCCGCATCCGTATTGATCAATTCAATACTGTGAACCAAAACCATCTGGTAAAACCCGTTGTTGTATTCTGCGAATTCAATGCTTCGTTTTTCAAAAAGCATAATTTCATCTTCCAACTTGTCTTTTTCCGTCACTTCCAATTTCTCCGGAGTACTTTTCCAATCGTAATTGAGGTAGACCGGTGACTGAGCAATAGAATAGCTCGTTGCTATAAAAGCTATTATTCCAAGGATAAGGTGTTTCATGTTATTTTTTGCGTTTAAGTTCAATAGTTTCGGAGATTGCTTTTTTCTTTTGTGCAACGAACTTGTTCCATTCGGCAAACTGGCTTGGTTCCAGAATTAAGAATTTCAACCCAACATCCAAAGTCATAATAATTTTAGAGCCATTTTGTTCGTATTTCACATCAAAATCAACGATGTCGGAATGAAATGAAACCGAAGCCGGAAGATGGCTAACCGTATAGTTTTGCGGAATTTCCAACTCAACCACATACTTGTCGAATGATTGATGATCCAACTCAAAAGGTGCGATCCGTGTATCTTTCAGCTCGTTTTGATAGGTGATATTCTTATTCAGAATCATGTTGATGTAAATCGCATCATCGAGATTCGTGCAATAATTTTTACAGGTCCAGTCAAAATGAATGATTCCGGTTGTGTCTCTTTTCAGCACATTTTGCATGCTTCCATTGGTCACAATGAAGGAATTGTTTCCGCGTTGATTGATACTTGTCAAAAACTTGTTCAGGTCCTTTGGAAGAACATCTTTCGCATAGTTTCCGATCAATGTGTGGTAATATCCTTCGATTTTGTTGGAGGATTTCCCGATCAGATCTTTCCCTTCGATTTTAATGCTTGAATAGTCGTAAACCGTAGAATAATTCTCATCTCTTACCGGGATATTCGTCAATTCATATTCGGTAGGACTGATATGCAAAAGCGCTTCTTTTCCCTGAATAAACCCGGTTGAAGAGTTCATCGTCTGAAAGGAATTGGTTGCATCCAGGAAATAGTATTTCCCGTCTTCCTTGTAAGTGGTGATCATGTGATTATCACACATTCCGCTGGGGAATTCACTGTATTTGAAAGGAAGATCACGCGATCCGACCCATGTTAAATAGCTTGGAATGTTCACTGCTTTCAACATCGAATAAATCAAGGAAGCCATGTCTTTACAATCTCCGAAGCGCTTGTCGACAACCAAATTCGGCTGACGTGGGACAAATCCGCCCATTCCTTCTTCGAAAGCAATGTATTTTACATGATCCTGCACCCAATAATAAATTGCGCGTACTTTATCCAGGTTTGTCGATAAATTGCGTGTAATCGAATCTGCAATCCGCGTAATTTCCGGACTTGGTTTTTCTTTTTCAACTTCGGCCACGTTCGGAGCGTAGTTGTTGTGTAAATCCGTCAGGTTTCCACCCACATTTACTTTTTGACCTTTGTAATTGTAGTAAGCAATCTGAGCCAGAATCTGAGGCGCATAATACCGGATATTCGGTGAATTCTCTTCCGGTTTTAAGAGGAAAGCCTGTTCACAGCTGTAAGTTGTTGTCCGGATGTTTTTAGTGATCGTTTCTTCCTTTTTCAGTTTGATCTTATCCGTATTGTACTCTTTCAACAACAAATGAATGGAAGTATCCGAAACAATTTTAAACGTCGGATTTTCTGTCGGAGTGAAATCAAAAAAGACAAATCCGAAAGGGAAATCGTTTTCAGTCATTGTGATGTCATAGGAAAGATGACGAAGAGCGCCTTCGATCAATCCCGGAAACACGATAATCGTTTCCTTACTGTCATCGTGAAAAATTCCCCTGTCAGCTTCTGCGTCTCTGGTAAACATGTTGTTTGAAACCACTTTTTTCGGCTTGCCTTCCGTCGGAATCAGGGAATAAGCCACAATATTCGACACCGTTTCGAACGAAGTGAAATCAATGGAGTATTCGGAAAGCATATTTGCTCCGTTTTTGTCGATGATCAGATCTTCGTATTCGTAATGGTAAACCAAAGTCGGTTTCCCCTTCACATACTTGATCGTTACAGTTCGCTCATTCTTGGTTTCGACAATGTGATTTCCCGGATATTTAGCTTTGTAAGCAGCGAGAATTTCATTTGTCTGACCTTGAGAAAGGAGCGAAAAGCACAGGAAGTAAGCGAAAAGAATAAATCCTTTAGACTTTTTGGATTTTAACTGCAATATCTCCATAATATGTAATAATTCGGATTAATTTTCCTTCTGCATTGTATTCTTTCGTTTCACCATGTAATTCTCCGAAACGATAATTTGCTTCGTAAATCAAAATACCTGCATTGTTGTATTTCATGTATTTTCCGTGCAACTCTCCTTTTTCATAGTTTGCATCTTTAATTTTCTTACCAAGTTCATTATACTCCAGCGACTTTCCGTGTTGTTCTCCATATAAGTAGCTTTCATCTTCCCACATTTTTCCATTTTCGTGGTATGTGATATAATGCCCTTCAATCAATCCGTTTTTTCGGGTATGATCCATGGATTTCTTTCCGGTTTTGTAATAACACGCTACTTTCATTTCGTTACCGACAAGTTCTACCGGTTTTACGTTTTTACCTTCCGGGTTTAAGTAGGAGTAAGAAGTGAAAATACCGTAGTTGTAGTAACGAATCATCATCAAAGAACCGTTTACATCAAAGTATTTTACTTCTCCGTGTCTTTTGTCATCCAGGTTTTCTCCACTGATCTCCACTTTTCCGTTTTCACCGTAATAAGCGAATTTCCCCTGACGATCTCCGTTGACGTATGTGATCTCGGACTCAAGAGCTCCGTTATCGTGGTAGTTTTTATCGACACCATCCATGTTTGCATTGACGTATTTCGACTCACGGATCAATTTCCCGCTTTCGTTATACCATTTCCAGATACCATCACGTTCTCCGTTTTTGTAGCTTCCTTCACACGTCAAAACATTGTTGATCGTAAACCACTTGAAGCTTCCGTCTGCTGAGCCGTTTTTGTAATTACCGATAAACTTGATGTAGGTATTGGTAGGATCTTTCAACTGGATTTCACCGTTGTATTCCCCCATTTGGCTAATAATGTTCTCCGTAGTATCAAATTGCGTGTGGGCAATGATACGACCGTTATCGTATTCGTCCATTCCGTCCAATTTACCTTCTACGTCATACGAAATCTGGTAACCTTGTTTTGTTCCCTGAACATAGAAGTTTTTGTAACTGAAACTACCATCCGAGTAATATCCGATCCATTGGTTGTCGTAATCCCCATCCGTGTAGTAACCTTCAGAAACTAGATCTCCGAAGATATTGAATGTTTGAAACAAACCGTCTCTTCTTCCGTTGCTTACTAAGCTAAAGCTTTCCAATTGTCCGTTGGAATAGAATTCTTTCAAGGTATCTGTCAATTTTCCATCCTTGTATTTTTCAAGTGTTGTCAGGTTTCCGTATTTATCGTAATACTTCCATTCACCAACTCTTTCATCGTCTACAATTTGTCCTTCAATGGATTTCTTTCCATCCGGGTAAGGACGAACGTAATCAATTTTCTTTCCTTTTTTCGAAGCTAGAATTTTAGCTGTTCCAGCTTTGTCGTAATAAGTAATTGACTTTAATTCTCCTTTGGAAAACTCCATTTCCTCGTATTTCTTTCCATCCAAATCGTATTGAATGCTGATTCCGTTTTGTTTTCCGGATTCATCTAAAATCATGGAACCTGAAATCGTTCCGTTGGAATAGTATTCTTCAAATTTACCAACTTCATTTCCGTTTTTGTAAGTTCCTTTTTTCTCCACTTTTCCGTCGTAGAAATAAGTTACGTACTCACCGTCGTATTTCCCGTTTACATAGTTGTATTGAGAAGCAAGTTGTCCGTTTGCGTGGTATCTTTTACGAACTCCGTGAATGTTGTCATTTACCAACTGGAATTCATCGTCTTTCACACCGTTTGAATTGTAAGAAATATAGCTTCCTTCACCGATTCCCATTTTGTAGGTCATTTCTAACGACAACTGACCATTTGCATAGTATGTTCTGTACAAACCGTGTTTTTTGCTGTCTTTCACGAAATATTTCTCTTTCACAGTTCCGTTTCGGTAAAGGTAAGTTACCGTATCCTGCTCCAGATCTTTGATCATTTTGTATTTCAGATACGGTTCACCGCTGAAATAGTAAGAATACTGGATTTTTTCGTCCGGATTTGATGTGAATTCAATACGTCTGGTAATGTTTCCGTCAAAATCATTGTATACTTCCCAGGTACCGATCGGTTTTTCATTTTCACCGAATTGAGCACGCATTTTCAATAAACCGTTTCTGTGATAAATGAAGTAATTCCCGATGGATTGTTTTTTATCATTCTGTTTTCCGATTCCTTCCAAATGACTGGATTTGTAGTCAACAGACACCCATTGTTTTGTTCCTTCGAATTCCATGAACTGATCGGAAGTAGCTTCTTTGTAGGCTGTTTTTGACCATTCGTAAAATGCTTTGATCTTAGCAATTCTCGGTTTCACTTTAGACTGAATATCTTCGCTGTCGAAAGAAGTTAAAGGAACCATACAGAATTGATCGATCATTTTTGCTTTCCAGATTTTCTCAAAAAACGGCATATAATGCTGATTCCAGAAATCCATATTCGATTTATCGTAGGTGTTGTTCTTTAAGAACAAATGAAGCTGTTTTGCATAAGCAGTCGGAATGGAAAACTTCGCTTTGTAGTTATCCTGAAGCGCAATTTTATTTTCGAAAAGGAGGTTGTAATCTTCGTAATTGTCCGGCCCGAACAACTCTTTGATATTCTTAGGTTCTTTTTCGAAAGATCCGTTTGAAATCCGTTCGATGATTCCGGTAATTCCCGGTGTTCTTGAATCATCCGGATTCAACCAGGTAAAAGTGAGCAATGACAACAATGCCTGATCGTATAATCCTTCATTTGCAGCCAATAAACCAAGCGCCAGGTGACTGTTTCCGTGATACACGTTACTTTGAACAGCTTGCATGTAATCACTGATCGCCTCTTTGTATTTCTTTTGATTGGCGTACGTGATTCCTCTGTTGTAAAGTAAATTGTGCTGATACGGATACATCTTAAGACCTTCCGTATAAATACGGATTGCTTCTTCCGGTTTTTTGTTCATATCGTAGCAATTTCCAAGCGTCAGATACACTTTTTGCTTGAAATTGAAGCGGATTTTATAATCCAGTAAGTCATTTAGAATTTGAGTTGCTTCATCGTAGTGCTCAAGCTCCATATTGCTTAGTGCTATTTCATACTGAGCAAGTGCGTAAGCCGTATCGTTGATGTTGATTTTCTCGTACTCTTCAATCGCTTCGGTATATTTCTTGTCATCGTGTAATTCAATTCCACGTTGAATAACATCTCTTGCCACTACCCGTGAAATGTTTTTTTGTGCAAAAAAAGTAAGCGGAGAAAAGATAGCTAGGATTAATAATTTTTTCATAATCAATTAACTAATTTAAGTTTAGGTCTATTACTGAGTAAGTAGATTTTGGGCGTAAATTTAATTTTTTCTATTGATTTTTTGTAATCTTTTGAAGAAAACCTGTTTAGCCTAAGTTACTGTCAGATTAAAATGATTGAATTTTGAGTTCAGGTGATTTTGTATACTTTGGTTTTGTGTAAAAACGATTTCAATTCCGTTTTCCGAACAATCTAATGTAGTTACTTTTCTATCTTTAATCAAGAGTTTTGATTTTTATTCTCTTATTGTTGTTTGACCAATTTATCGGTTAAGGTTTGTGTGCCATCCGATAGCTTGACAAAGTATATTCCAGCGCTCAGAGAAGATAGATCGACAATTTCACCTGAAACAACTGTTTTTAGGAAAAGAACCTGACCGGTTTCACTGAATAGGCTCATTTCGAAAGTTCTGTTCTCCGGAAGTTGAACCGTAAGCTGATTCTGGAACGGATTCGGATAAAGATCGGCTTCTGTCAGAAAATGATCACCGGTACCTAACATGATTTGTGTATAACAATTGTCATACGACGGGTGTTGCCAGAAAGACTGGCCGTCAGCAAAGGAACAGGTGAGAATCAGGGAATCTCCGGCGAGTATTTCGTGTGTAAACGTTCTTGGCTGGTGTGGGAAGAGAGGTCCGTGAATACTGCCGATTCCTTCGATCCATCGTTCGTTCACATAATCGAAAAAATTGGGTAAAGCCATAGGTTCGTCAAAATCGTAGATTCTGAAAGGCTCACCATTCAGCGTTATCGTGTAAACATCATCGAGGCGGGTAGGATAGAGGTTTCCGTAGAATGAGTAAGGGATATAATCGCCAGCTGCGATGTTGAAATTGTACAAGGTATCGAGTTGACTCAAAGCGTCAGTAAATAATATCAGGCTGTTGTCGGTACGGATCAATCCTTCGAAAACAAAATCGCTGCTAAACAAGGGGTCGTCTGTGGAATAAAGCTTGTGCCAGAATGTACTGCTGATCAGTGAATCTCCCAGATAACCGTAAACAGTTGTTTTCGTTGCTCCAAAGCTCGGGTTCTGTAGAGTGCCTGCAGCGTACGTTTTAGCGACATACCATCGCGCATCTGGCTGATCAAAGTGATTGGTTACCTGGCTGAAAATGAAAGCGGGTGCGAATAGTAAGATGAATAAGCAGTATGTTTTCATGATCTATATGTTTTGCAGCAGGCGTAATGGATGCAAGTTAGATTTTAATTCGTTGAAAAACAAATGTGTAAATCGAGTGCAAACACCTCCTTTTTTCAAACCGATATTAGCAGTTTGTACTTTTTTACGGAATAGTTCTCATTACTGTTTCTTTCACTCCACCTTTTGTCAGAATGATCGAATTGTAAACACCTGATTTGTCCTGAATGAATTCAATCGTTCTATCGTTATTATCTGCTCTGAAAAATTTGGTTTTGGATTCGGCTAAAAGTTCTGTTTCCAAACTATTATAGTAGAGTTTTCCATCACGGGCTAAGATTTCAATTTCCCCATACTTGCCCGCATATTTAGCATAGATTTTCGGATCTATTTTCGTTTGAACATGTTTGTACGGAAGTTCGACATCCTTTTGAAAAGCAATTGCAGAAAGACCGTAAGAAATAATGTAGGAAGGAGATTGATTATTGGACAAAACAGTTACAAAAATCTTGTCATCTGTAAACCGGTTAAGAGATGTCATCGCGCCGTAAAAACCACCGTCATGAGCAATCAGCTGATGGCCTTGATTGTAAAACGGATTTATGAGAAAGCCATATCCGAAACTTTGGTCGTTATAGGAAGTGAACATTAACTTCTTCATTTCTGTAGACAGAATAGTCGTTCCATAAAGAGCCTTATCCCACAAAGCTAAATCTTCAACAGTGGAATAGATTCCGTCATGTCCGATGTTGTATTCCCAATTGATATAAGGGTTGTTTATATACTTGTTTTCAACCAATACGTAGTTTTTAGCTCTTTTAGTTATCAGTTCGTCATGGGTCATTACGCCTGTATTGTTCATTTTTGCTTTCTCAAAGATGTTCGTTTTCAAATATTCGGAATAGCTTTGATTGGATTGTTTTTCAATGATACGGGCAAGTAAATAATAACCAATATTGCTATATGCAGTGCTGGTACCCGGAGCGAATAATTGTTCTTTTTGCTCAATATATTTTAATACCGAATCCTGGGTAGTGGATACATTGTTCAAATAGAATTCATCAAAATCCATTTGTAAACCGGACATGTGAGTCAATAGCATGTGAATCGTAATACTGCTACCATTCGGAAAGTCCGGGAAAAACAGATTCAATTGATCATCGAGTGACAATTGTTTTCTGTCTACCAACTGCAGAATTGCGGCCGCTGTAAATTGTTTACTTACTGAAGCCAGGCTGAATTTTGTATCAATCGTGTTTTGAACATTCCACTCGTAATCTGCTAAACCGTATGATTGTTTCAATAGAACCGAATCGTTTTTTGTAACAAGTACTGTTCCGCTAAAATCATTTACATCAACTTGCGCTTGCATATATTTCGCAAGATTAATTGATATATCAATTTGACTGAAAAGTTGTGTCGGAAAAAGTATGATGATTAAAATTAGTCTCATTGAATGTTGTTTAATTGTTTTTTGGATGCTACTCTTAGCTTGACTGCTAACTTGTTTTAATACGATAGAACGATTTCAACCAATTTTAAATTTGGTTTTTCTACTGAACTTCAATACTACCAAAAAAATATGGAATAGCATGTTTTTAGATGAGATAGGAATTGAACAGCTTTAAATTGGGGAAAATTGAATGAAGTCGGTACTTGCTGAAGATTTTGTTTTTTCCTCCTCCTCATTCCTCCTCCAAAGGAGGAAGCTCAATCTCAGCTTCGAACCAAGATTTCACTCTCTTCTCTCATTCTCCGCTCTCACTCTGCAAAAAGAAAAAAGCTTGTAAAGAATGAGAAACAGAACGAGAATGAAGCACAAAAAGAAAAGCGAACCACTTTCGTAATTCGCTTTTCTCTTTTTGTTGTGGGGAATGACGGATTCGAACCGCCGACATCCTGCTTGTAAGGCAGGCGCTCTGAACCAACTGAGCTAATCCCCCATAATTTTGTGTTTTTTGCATTTTTCTGAGCTACCGTTGTTTCTCTAATGCGAGTGCAAATATAAGGCATTATTTCTTTTCGGCAAGCGGTTTTTGAAAAAAAAATTCAAAAAAATCATGAATTAAAAAGAAGGAACCAAAAATCAAAATTGTATCTTCTTTGTTTGCAGATTCTTGTGCGCTTTTGAGTGCTGCCAGTGGAGATTCAAAAAAAATCGCTTTTTTTATCCGGGAAGTGGTTTTTTCCTTCAAATCAGCTAAAGTAATGCTTCTAGGATTGGAGAAAGTTGTGAAGTAATAATGCGCTTCTGACGGTAAAATTTCTAAAATGGTGTCCAAATCTTTATCCGAACTGGTGCTGTAAATGCAATGAAGAGTTCCTTTATTCAATGTCGAAACAGAATTCATCAGAACTTGAATGCCTTCTGCGTTATGTGCGCAATCCACAATCGTTAGTGGTTGCGTTGAAATAATCTCCATTCTGCCGAAGAATCCGGTGTTTGCTTTTAAGTTGCGAATTCCTCTTTCTCGTGCATCCTGGTCGCAGGCAAAACCCTGTTTGGCTAAATAATCACAAACAGTGGAAACAATGCGGTAATTCCCGATTTGATATCCAATGATTTCTTTAGGTATGACGGTCTCCAGATCGGGGATCGTCAGTTTTGTCTGATTTTTCTCTGCCGTTGCTTCAAAGACCGGAAAAGTTTCATCGTCGACTTCTCCGAGAACGACGGGAATGAAAGGTTTAATGATTCCGGCCTTTTCAAATGCTATTTCAGCACGTGTGTTACCGAGAATCTGAACATGATCCAAACCGATGTTGGTAATGACCGAGATCAGCGGCTGAATGATATTGGTTGAATCCAAACGACCTCCTAAACCAACTTCTGCAATGACGATGGTACATTGATTCTGTTGGAAATATTCCAAAGCCATCATCCACGTAATTTCAAAGAAAGAAGGTTGAATGCTCCAGGAATGATTTCGTACTTTTTCGCAAAATTCAACGACAAAAAGCTGATCAACCGGAATTCCGTTAATCCGTATGCGCTCTGTGAAGTCGAATATGTGAGGAGAGGTGAACAAACCAACCTTCTCGTTGCTTTCAGTCAGAATAGAAGCCAGCATGTTTGAAACGGATCCTTTTCCGTTGGTTCCTCCAACGTGAACGAAACGCAATTTTTTCTCCGGATTGTCAAAAAAAGCACTGAGTTCTTCGATGTTCTTTAGTCCCGGATTGTATGCCTGAGCACCCAATTGATGGTATGCCGGAAATTGTTGAAACAACCATTCGATGGTTTCTGAATAATTCATAGCATTACTGCGCTTTGAAATAATAGGTAATTGTTCCTTCCTGAATAGGTGTTGCGGCGTATTCAAAACGCGATTTTTTAGCGTAACTGATTGCTTGTTCTACACAACAAGGATTAGCACCTTCGGGAGCCTGAGATTGCGCCCAATAAACATCTCCGTTGGAATTGACTTTTACTTTTACGACAATCTTTTCATTGACACCCTTTCCGCACATGTAGCCGGGGATTTTAATGTAATCCGGATTGTTTTGATGTGGTTTCCTGCCATTCATGTTCCATTCTGCCAGCGTTTTCCCCT
>RCUP01001053.1_pt1 | contig 18019 bp, 11 predicted proteins | sample 2166341 | NCBI WGS metagenome assembly RCUP01 (sample SAMN09932325, study PRJNA488358) | compost metagenome | isolation source: compost soil in succinonitrile-enriched | place: Germany: Experimental Botanical Garden | reverse complement strand
ATCGAAACTTTCGACTTTTTTTGATTGAGCATGCCGTCATAGAGCCTTCTCAAGCGCGTGATGTATTTGTACCCCTGAACCTGTCGCTATTTGACTTTTACGACCCCATTCCACAGCACTTGCAGCACAACGGGCTGATCTATCTATGTCCCGTTTGTCGATGGCCTATGAATGCATTGCGACACGAGGTGAACTGCGACTCCGCTTGGTGCAGGGATAAGAAAAGTGTCTTTCAGCTCAAGGGCTCCCAGCTCGTCAACCGCGTCAACAACAGCACCCTGAATGGCGAGCCGCCCAAAGATCGCCTGATGCTCAAAGCCGCATTATGGAAATTCACGCTCCAGCCTGGCCTGCTGGAATTGGCTCTGGCGGAAAAACTCACGGAAAAAGGCTTTGAGGTGTCGCTGTGGCCCGACGTCGATCGAACGGATCTGCGCATCCAGTTTGGCGATTTGACTCAGGATATCGACGCGAAGGTGTGGGTGTCGCCGTACGCGCTTGCCAAGCACATAGAGCAGATTTCGAACCAGGCCTCGCGTTGGATCGTGATACCCGACTACCAGAAGCAAAATATCCCGTTACTCAGAGAGCGATGCCCTGCCGGTGTGCGTGTATTTACGCAGAGCCAATGCCTAAGGGAGGCACAAAAATATGCGCCCCCTTTCTGACTACGCCACCACTTTGTTCCTTGCGCTCGCAGCACGCCATGTATGCGCCGAGCCAATGCTGGCCGATGCTGCCGCCATCATCGCAGGGCGCATACGCAAATGGAGCATCTGGGAGACACTGCCAGAGTCACAGCAAACGCTGATTGCACAGGGCTTGCGATTGAGACCGTCAATGCTTGCTCAACCGAAGCGGTTTATGACCAGCGCCGAAGCCATTCTCAAGAGTGACATGAGTCCCTTTGAGCTTGTGAACAGTACCAACCTGGGTTTTGAGCTGCATGAGCGAGACAGGTACCGAGTTTCTTCCCATCTGGATGTGGATCATCTGATCAGGGAAAATTTCGAAGCATTGAAAAACGGGCGCCCGGCAACAGTACCGGCGCAGATACCCGAAACGGGGGACGTTGTCCTCAAGCACATCACCGGCGATCAAATCAGGGTATTCCAGATCCCAGAGGCCGAGCGAGGCGCATTGTCGACGCTGCCACAGCACATCAACATCGCCCCCTCCTTAGCGGTTCCTGACATGTGCTGGGACTATGAGTCGCTTGCTCAACTAGCCCAACAACTCGATCTGGAATCCGGCCTTCACAGTCAGCACACCGCATCATTGAGGAACATCTGGGGCCACCAGGCCACACGTGAAGCGAAGTCCGGCAGCTTCTATCGAGTCAATGCTCCGACGGGGGCCGGCAAGAGCGTCGTCATGCTCATCATGGCCATTGACGCGGCACGCCGCGGACACAAAGTTGTCATCGCGGTACCTTCCCTGGTCGATCTGCAAAACACAGTGCAAGCACTCAAGCAGTCGGCATCTGTCACAGCTAAGGATCTTCGGATCGCGCCCCTGCATTCCGCATCTCGCATTCACGAACGAGCTGAGTTGCATTTCGCTCAACACCGCGTCGACCACCCCTACGATTATACCTGCCTGCTCAATGCCTACTCGGCAGACCTCAAGGCCATAGAGCCAGGCAGTGAACCTTGTTTCAATGTCCAGGTGTCGACGATCAAGAATGACGACAGCGAGTCCTCAAAGCGACTGAAGCATTGCCCATTCCTCTTTCAATGCGGTCAAACCCGGATGCTGTCGCAAGCCATCGAGGCGAACATCGTGGTCATCAACCACCATGCGCTGCTGTCGGGTAACACACGTATTCCTCTGTCCGACGCTGACCAATTTCCAGGCCCACGAAGTCTTATAGAAATCCTGCTTCGAACCTCTCCCGTGTTTCTAGTGGATGAAATTGACGCCCTGCTCAAATCGGCCATCGACAGCAGCGTGATCGAACTACAACTGGGCAATCTCGGCGACAACAGCCCGCTTCTGCGCCTGTTCAACAACGTCGTCAGTCGAACCAAGATTCCAGGAATTGATCGAAGCAGTCTTTTCCGGCTTAACTGGGCGCTGACCTATTGCACGCTCAGCGTCAGCCAGCTCATGAATCTTCAGCAGGAGCGTTATTTCGAATGGCCGGTCAAGGAGACCACCTGGCCAGAAGCCAATGACAGCTTCATCATGCAAGCACTCGGAATCGAGCGCGACACGCTCGAACACCTCTTTAGCAACAATGTTGGGCGCCTCCCGTCTCACCTTGAACCTGTAAGCCGCAACCTCGCCAATTGGCGAACCAACGATGGCGAACATAAGCTCGAAACCCTTGCCACTGAACTCGGTCACCTCATCACGTCACTGTCCGCGAATGGTCAGCTTTTAGTACCGCTCAAGGAGGATGAGCGTGTACGTCTTAAGGCATCGCTCATACTGAGGGGGACGCTGTCCGTCATCGAGACACACCTTCGAAACCTGCAAATCGAGCTGCCTGCTTTCGTCAATGCGGAAATCCCGTATGCGTACGAAGTACGGCGAAGTATCACAGGTCCTGAGCCGTTGAGCCCCAGTCCGAACGGGCCATTGCAACGCGCTGTCTTTGGTTTCAAACGCAAGGATGGCAGCGCAGACGAATCAACCCTCAACGTCGTGGCGATGCGCGGGGACCCCCACGGAACGCTCCTCTCCCTGCCTGACGTGAGTGCGCTGGGATATGCCGGCGTGAAAAGGTTGTTCATCGGGTTCTCCGCCACCGCTTACTTCCCGGGTGCCAGTTCATTTGATCTGAAGGCACTGGATCTGATCGACGTTCCGGACGCCAAAGGCCAAGTCACTTTCAGAGATGTGAATCTGACCACCGCTATCTCGGGCGCGCCCTACTTCGAGCGCAAATACCGGGTGACGAAGCTCGCGAAGGAAATCTGGCCGTGGGTAAAAGATCGCCTCCAGTGCCTGAGCGATGACCCCGTGACGAAGGACAGAGCTCGACTATTGCTGGTCACCAATAGCGATACTGATGCCGAGGCCCTTGCCTTGGAGCTGGTCAATATGCAGGGAGGCCCGGGGCAGTCAGTCGGCTGGGTGCGTGGCCGACGAAGTGAATTCAAGCCTTCATCCCTGTCGAACCACCACACGCTCATTTATGACGATCTCGCCGAGTTTACGACGGGCAAGCATAAGGATAAAACCGTACTGGTCAGCGCCCTGGGGCCTATGGCAAGAGGACACAACATCGTCAACGCCGATGGTCTTTCAGCCATCGGAGGCGTCGTGATTTGTGTCCGCCCTCTACCGTCCTCCGACAGCCCCAATAACAACCTTGCCCATATCTGTTATGAAACCGGAAACACGGTACTACCGGGCCTCAGCCCAGGTGAAGTAATGATGCAAGAGCGAAACCTGTCGAACGATCTGTTGCAGCGAATCCGTACCTCTCCCCCGGCCTTTAGTCAGCAGCCGCATAATATTCGTCACTACACAATCATGAACATTCTGGTGAGCCTGACACAACTCATTGGGCGCGGGCGTCGCGGTGGTACACCCGTCACTTGCTACTTCGCCGATGCGGCGTTCCTGGCAGGACGAACAACGTGGCCACAGATGCTGGCCGACAGCGTGGCGCGACTCAGACGTGACGGGGACTGGGAGCAGTTCGAACTTCATCACGCTGGCATCGCAACGGCTGTTCAGCAATACATTATTCTATCAAGCAAGGAAGCAAGATGAAGACGCTTGAGTTGCGTACAACCCTGTTCAGATTCGATCCTGCGCAATTGGGAGAAGCCTATCGAGTTCAAATCGGTGAGCATTATCTTAGCGCCTGGGAGGCCCTCCAGGGCCTGACGCCCAAGCCTCACCCAGGGTTACCGACAACAGGACTGGAAGAGATGCTCGCGGTCCTGTCCGGGGGGCCCGTCAAAGTCAATTTATTCCCTCAAAAGGATCGTGGCGTTTCAGCGATTCTTCTGCTTAAGCCCATTCCTGTCGACACCATCAACCAGACCTTGCACCTCTGGTCGATGGATGTGCTGAGGATCTGGAACCAACAGCTTGAAGGGTTGGAGGGCAAGCTTGTTGTGACGGGAATGGTGCCACTGCGCGCCAGCAATTTGGTGGTGCCGGGCGACATATCGTCGCTGGCGTATACCGTGATCCCTTGGCTAGTCGGACAGGCGCTCATCAAGAACCCGATGCAGGCCGGGCGTCCAATCAAACTGTACCAATCGGCAGATACCACACTTCTGGCGTGGGATGATCCTATCGTCTCAGAGAACGATGTCAGGTACGCCAGCGCGCTGCACGCGATTGAACCGAAGCTGATTTTGTTACGTGGACGGGATGAGCCCTACCTGCAGCTACGCGTGAAACTGAGCCAGGTCATGCCCAGCTGGGTCGGTAAGAAAAAACACGCGTGGGTAAGAGTGGGCGAGCTGATAGTAAAAGCAAAAATCAAAACTCGACGTATCGATGATGAATGGAAAACCACTTACGAACACCCATTGGAAAAGCTGTTGACGTACATGGGTGTGCCTTCGTTTCCAGAAATCATAGAAGGGAGCATTCCAGTCGACAGCGACGTCAGGCCGATCTATTCCATTCCCCCTTCAACACCCTTGATCGCGTCCGGGCCTGGACCGCAATTTCTGGATCAGGCGGGTTTTCATCTGTTGTCGTGCCTGCCGGGCACGTCTCCCCTGCTGGTCAAAAAAGCCGTTACCAGCATGAAACAAGTCAAGGGAGAGTTCACAGGCGAGGTGGTGAACCTTTCTGTGATGGTGCTTGCGGCACACGCTGAACTGATGCTGCGTTTGCACGTGGCCAGTCAATCGTTAGCCAAAGACAGCCAGTTTTTTCGCAAGGTGCCACCGCCTCGGATAATGCTCACGCGACTGAATGTCCCGGATGCGCAGCGGATGCTCGCTGGGGAGCACGACAGTCACGCGCTCATTGAATGGCTTACAAATCATGTGATTCCCGCCACCAAGCAACAAACGACGAAGATAGCCATCATCGAAACCGGTTTGGACGCCGCCGCAATGCTTCCGGACAGAGACCCCAAACACTTGATCCGGCGGGTATTGGCTGAGCATGGGATTGCCACCCAATTCATCATGCATACCGATGCCGTCATTGAGCCTAAGAAAAAACGTAAGACTGAGGACGCAAGGGACTTCAAGGCCATCAATTCCATCATCGAAGCCATCCGCCTGAGCGGCCAGCTCCCAGCCCCGACGCCGAGAATAAAAGCCATGCCGGCGAGTACTACGGTGCTTTCGATCATGGTCGATCGGATTCAGGACAAGGGGTGGTCAACCTTGCTCCCAGTCATCACCCGAGCGAACCTGGGTTCACGCACCCCGCAAGTATTCTGGTTTGAGCCCGGTTCTGACTTTGTCGGTAAGTGGTTCAGTTATACCGATGGCCTAACGGCTATCCACGCAACGGCCTCATTACTTACCCCAGATGCACTGAAGAAGCTGGTTACCCAATCACTTCTGGTTCCCACGCCTACCGCCGATGGCTCATTGATTGTTTGCCTCGACAGCAACCTGCGCACGTTTTATGGCGGCCTCAAAGATAGCCCTGGCGAAGGCCTTCCACCAACACCTCATGGAGCGGCGATCGTCCGGATCCGTGCAGACGAGGACGTGGCACAGATCAGCGGCAACTACACATTCTCTCCTGACGCGCCTCACTACATTGGCCCCAAGGTCGGCGTTTTCCAGTCCTGCGAAAGCCCGGACGTCTACTACTTCATCTCACCGTCCAAGCAATTTGGTACCGTCCGCTCGCAGCGGCACCATACCCGCTACGATGTGTCGCCAAGAGACCTGCGGGACCCTTGGCAACAATTGGGTGTGACGGAAATTGCCATCATCGAGCCCGGCGCGTTTGCTTCGGCTACTGCCATTGCAGAGCAAGTTGCGCTGCTGTGCAGAAACGCCCCTCTCTGGAATGGGTACCTGCGGCTGCCCGGCCTCATGCATTTGGGAGCTCAGATCGCGGGAGATCATCCGATTCTGGAGATGCGAAGGAAAGCTGAGGCCAATCGAGCGAGCTGATGTGCCGTTTCGACTGGGTATAAATTCTGGTGGGCACGCAAGGTATCTCCGTTGCGTGCCTCCTTTAATTTGAACGCCGAAAATGCTCGATGGGATTAACGCTACCTGCACGCTACAAAGCAGCTTGTTCTGCACCGCGAAGCTTGAATCCGACTTGCTCATGAGTCCCCCAAAGACTGAAGTCGGCGACTAGCCATAGGGGCTGCCGGTGATGGCAATTTTCGATGCCTCACTCGTTGGCTGCCATGAATCTGGAACTGTGACCGCCCCGAATTTTAATTATTTGCTTCGCAGATACTGAAAATTTTTTGCCGGAGAAAGAGATTTTTTCGATCAACAGCCCTACTCAGACCATGGCTCTAGCGATGCAATTGTCGGATACTGCCATTGCGCCAGCACCCATTTTTCAAGGTTGAAACGACTCATGGCAAGGAAGAAGGCAACTAATTCGAGTGGCAGCGGTGTCCTGATTGTTTTCGCGCTGATCATTGGCGCTGTCGCATCAATTCCGAAGAATGCGTGGATCGCCGTGGGTGTCATTTGTTGCGTCAGCGCGATTCTATGGCTGCTGGTTGGCCGCGCAAAGCGACAGCGCGATCAAAAGCCGGTGCCTACCTTTGAGCAGAACACCGCCACTAGCTTCTCTACGCCAGAGGTTTCCACGAGTCATATGGAAGCGGACGACACTGCCGAATTTTATACCGTTCAACTCGGCTCAGCGCCCTCTAGATCCTTCAAAATTCCGGATGCAAGCAAACAGAAGCCGGATGTTCGCTGGGTGCCAGCAGGCGAATCTGTCAATGTTTCTGGGTGTGTACTTCCCGGCGGCATGTTCTATGTAGGCAGCGTGCTGGCGGGCCGACACGATGCCGAAGAACCCTCTCTGATCAACCCCAAGCTCCGTATCGCAAAGACTGACGTCGATCTAGAAGCGCGACTGATGTCCTACTGGCCAAGCTTTAGCTCCATCACGTCAGAGGCTCGGCGTGGGTACCTTCAATGGCTGGAAGGTGGACGCATTTATCCACTCGCCGACACCGGCTACGTGTTTTTGTTTTTCTATGGGCTAGAGCGTAGAGCTCTCGATGATGCCGTAAACGATCCAGCGGCAAAGGCTGAGATTCCTTTGATCGTCGAAGAAGTCCACCGCCTATTAAGTATCTATGGGGAAAACAGGTCGTTCCGGGGCTACGCGGAAGGTTTCTTGGATTACCTGAGTAACACCACGGTTGATCCAAACCTCTACCTTGGCCCGCCCCCCAACGTTGCGGCTCACAACTTTGAGATGCCTCTACCGCTGCGCGTAGGCTTGGGGCAACACGCCTCCAGCAAGCGACCGCTTAATGCCGACTGGGCATTGGCATGGGCCCTAGCTGACCCCAACATCAACAGACGAACGCCCGTAACCCGCTGTAAGGACGCCTTTTCGACACTGTTCAAGCTCAAATACACAAGCGCCCATCCTGCAGGGCTTAGCTTGGCGCAGAACAAGACCAAGCTTAAGACCAGCTATCGGCCGGCCTCTGCGGTCTTAATGGCCCGAACGCTCAGTTTGGGTGATCTTCCTGACGTGATGGCCACCTCTGGAACACGCAAACACCTTCAATTGCTGGTCGAGCAATGTACTGCCGAGCTTGAACCCTACAGCCGATATCTTGGCCGAAACCCGGAGAGCGCAGAAGCCCTTGAGGGCCTCTTGCAGCTTCCTGTCTCGCTCTGGCCGGCGACCGCGCGCGCTGAATTGGACGCGCTCCAAGCCAGGATCGGCGATGACTTGATTGTCATGGGTTTTGGTGAACTCGCGGGCCGATTCAAAAGCGCTGGTGCGCTGTCGCGTGACAAGGTTGTTGCGCTGGCCCGCGCACTGGAGTCGCTTCATATCGGGATGGAACCCGACGTACTCGCTGGCAGCAAGACTCCGAAAGCTGAAGACCGCATCGCGCTGTTTGTGACCCAGCCCGAAGATGGATCACTGCGTGCCTCCGCAGCCTACAACGCGGCTTCAGTAACACTTGATCTGGCAAGCGCAGTGGCAACTGCCGATGGTGACACTTCCAACGAAGAGGTGACGTTGCTTGCTCAGCACATCGACTCATGGAGCCATTTGAGCGTTGCTCATCGCAAACGTCTCAAAGCGCACCTGCGGATCCAAATCCAGCAACCACCTACGCTGGCAAGCCTGAAGAAAAAGCTCGCCCCCCTGACCCTCGAAGCAAAGCGCACAATTGCCAGCTTCCTGGCCCACCTGGCGCAAGCGGATGGCATTGTCAGTCCTTCTGAAGTAAAACTTCTTGAGCGCGTTTACAAGACGCTGCAACTGGACAGTCAACTGCTTTACAGCGACCTTCACGGGGCTGCTGCGGGCGCGACTATCACACTCGGTAAACCTGCCACCAGCGCCTCTCAAGCCGAGCCCGGTACACAGGCAACTGCCGGTGTGGCGCAAGCCTTTGTGCTTGATCACGATCGGATCGCAGAACTGCAACGCGAGACAGCTGAAGTCTCTGCCCTCCTCGCCCAGGTATTCACTGATGACCAGGTAGAGGAGACGGAGCCATTCGTTGAGGCCACAGAATCAATGTCAGAAACAAGTGCAGACGTTGCTGGTCTCGATCTTGAACATTCGGCATTCCTTCGTTTGCTGATCTCACGCCCGCAGTGGAGCCGCTCTGAGCTTGAAACCGTCGCCAGCGACATGGAGTTGATGCTCGATGGTGCTCTGGAGCAAATCAACGACATGGCTTTTGAGCGTTTCGACATGCCCATCACCGAAGGTGATGACCCCATCGAAATCAATTCAGACATTCTGGAAGAGTTAGCCCTATGAGCCCAATCAAAGCTAAGGATCGCGACGCGGTCATCCAATCGCTACGCGCCGGCGTCGTTCCTCGCATAGGTCAACATTTGATTCAGGTTGGCCGGGTGGGTGAACTCGATGCACTGATCAAAGACGTCGATCGCCTGGTCGAAAGCGGATCGGCATTTCGGGTGGTCATTGGCGAATACGGAGCGGGTAAAACGTTCTTTCTAAATTTGGTCCGGGCCATCGCCATGGAGCGAAAGCTCGTCACCATGCATGCAGACCTGAATCCTGATCGCAGGCTGCACGCCACCGGTGGCCAAGCACGTTCGCTTTACTCCGAGTTGGCCAAGAACATGTCGACGCGAACAAAGCCCGACGGCGGAGCCATGCAAGGCATTGTTGAGAAATTCATCTCGCAAGCCAAAACCGAAGCTAAAGCGACTGGCACAGACAGTGAGACGGTCATCCGTGCGCACTTGGCGGAGCTGACTGAGATGGTCAACGGCTATGATTTCGCGGAAGTGATCGCTGCGTATTGCCGAGGTTTCGAGGAAGGTAACGAACAGCTCAAAGCTGATGCCATTCGTTGGTTGCGTGGCGAGTTCACCACTAAGACTGATGCCCGAGCGGCCTTGGGTGTACGCACCATCATTGATGATGCCTCCGTCTATGATCAGCTCAAACTGCTGTCGAGATTTGTCAGACTTGCAGGATTCGGCGGTCTGATGATCTGCCTCGATGAACTGGTTAACCTCTACAAACTCGCCAATACGCAGGCACGTAACGCTAACTATGAACAGATTCTGCGTATTCTCAATGACTCGCTGCAGGGATCAGCTGAGGGGCTTGGCTTCATTCTGGGAGGCACCCCTGAGTTTTTGATGGACACCCGCCGAGGGCTTTTTAGCTACCCTGCCCTGCAATCGCGACTGGCCGAGAACTCGTTTGCCAAATCGGGACTCGTAGATCTCTCGGGGCCTGTCATTCGCCTCACCAGCCTGACTCCAGAAGACTTCTACGTGCTGCTTCATAAGCTTCGCCACGTATACGCTGGTGGCGTTGCTGAAAAGTACCTACTACCTGACGAGGCGCTCCCATTGTTCATGGCGCACTGCAACCAGCGATTGGGTGAGGCCTACTTCCGTACGCCACGCACGACAATCACCGCATTCATCAACCTGTTGGCAATCCTGGAGCAAAACCCGGGCAGCGATTGGCGCACACTGCTGGGCGCCGTCGAAGTCGCCAAGGACTTGGGTGGTGAAGAGGATACGAAGGTCGACACGGATGATGAACTTGCCACCTTCAAGCTCTGAGTCATCGGGGTTCGACCAGTTAGAGTCTCGAATCCAGCGTTGGGTTTGGGCTGAAGGCTGGACGTCCTTGCGCGATGCCCAGGAACGGGCGGTGCCTGTTCTGGTGAATGCTGACCAGGATGTCATCATCGCCGCCGCAACAGCGGCGGGAAAAACCGAGGCAGCTTTTCTTCCCATACTCACCCACTTGCTCAACCGCAATGATCCACCCGGCTCAGTGTTGTATGTCAGTCCCCTCAAGGCCCTTATCAATGATCAATGGGACAGATTAAGCCGTCTCTGTGAACAGCTGGAGGTTCCGGTGGTGGCTTGGCACGGGGACATTTCATCAAGCAAAAAACATCGCTTCCTGAAGTCGCCTGAAGGGGTGCTTCTGATTACTCCAGAATCCCTTGAGGCATTGTTCGTCAATCGAGGCTCCAGTCTTGAGGGAGTGTTCCAAAACCTTCGCTACATTGTCGTAGACGAATTGCACGCCTTCATAGGGAGTGAACGAGGCAAACAGCTTCAGTCCCTGATGCACCGTGTAGAACTTGTCGCCGGACATCGCCTACCGAGGGTCGGGTTATCCGCAACACTGGGCGATATGAAGCTGGCGTCGGAGTTTCTTCGTCCGGGAGACGTCGACAGGGTGACCGTTATTGAATCGAAAAACGCAAACCAGACCCTTCAGGTGCAGGTTCGCGGATACATCCAGCCGCCGATGAGCGCGCTCAAAAAGATCCCTGCCAAGCTTTCTGATCAGGATCAGGATGAAGACGAGACGGAAAACAAAGCAAGCCCTGACTTTGCGATTGCTGATCATATCTACAAGGCGTTACGCGGCAGCAATAATCTGATTTTCCCAAATAGCCGACAGCAAGTTGAATGGTATGCAGACCAACTTCGTCGGCGCTGTGAAAGCGACGCTGTGCCCAATGAGTTTTGGCCACATCACGGCAGCCTTTCAAAAGATTTAAGGGAACAGGCGGAGCATGCCCTCAAGGCAGGGAACCAGGCAGCTTCGGCTATATGCACCACGACTCTTGAGCTCGGTATAGACATCGGTAGCATCAAGACAGTGGTTCAAATTGGCGCCCCACCGTCGGTGGCGAGCCTACGGCAGAGACTAGGCCGTTCGGGCAGACGCCCAGGAGAAAACGCGATCTTGCGCGTTTACTGCAAAGAGTCGCCTCTCAAAGATGGATCGAGTCTTTCGGATCAACTGCGCCAAAGCTTGGTCCAGACCATTGCCATGGTCCGCCTATTGATTAACGGATGGTTTGAACCTCCCAGGGCCCAAGGCATCCATGCATCTACCCTGGTTCAGCAATGCCTTTCCGTTATTGCGCAGTGCGGCGGCGCGTCTGCTAATGACCTCTGGAAAAGCTTGATCGCAGAAGGCGCGTTTCCAACCGTCGAGAAATCAGACTTCGTCAAACTGCTCAAGTCTCTGGGCGAACACGAACTCATTGTTCAGGACAGCTCCGGATTGCTGCTCCCAGGGCCGGTTGGAGAGCGTTTGATCAACCATTATGAGTTCTACAGCGCATTTACAAGCGACGAAGAGTTTCGCTTGGTGTGTGACGGGAAAGCGCTCGGATCAGTGCCCGTGAGCCGACCTCTGACCAAGGATCAACGCATCATCTTTGGAGGTCGTAGATGGCAGGTGCGTGATGTAGACCTACAGGCCAAGGTCATCATTGTTTCCGCAGCGCGCGGCGGTGCCCCTCCTCAGTTCGACGGTTTGGGGGCGATGGTGCATGACAATGTGCGTGAAGAAATGAGAGCTGTCCTGGCAGACCCGGCCCCATGCCCGTTTATTGATCGCGATGCTCAAGCGCTGCTCGATGAGGGGCGCAGGACATTTAACGCTTTGGGGCTTGGTGATCGTCATCTCATCGAGTCGGGTGGCAAATGCTATTTGATCAGTTGGCTAGGTGATTACACCAACGATGCGCTGCGCCTGCTACTCAACCATGTGGGTCTTTCGTGCGATAACTCGGGCTTGGCGATTGAGATTGACGCCGATATCCATCGGACATTAGCGGCACTCAAGGAAGTAAGTGACCTGGATGCAAGCGATCTCGATTCGATCCTAGCGGATGTAGAAAATATGCTGCGCGAAAAATGGGATTGGGCATTGCCGGAGTCTTTGCTGATGAAATCGTTTGCTTCAATATCATTGGATATCTCAACTGCGATCACTTTTGCGCAACGGCAGGTCTTAAGCTGATTAGACGTCAGTTAAAATGAGTCGCAGGTTGTCACGAAGTTGATAGGAAATACACGCAGTCATGGCAGCCTGCGCTTCATTACCAAAGCTTTCACACCTTCACATCGAGCACAATAAAAAACTAGTTTAGACATCTCCAACGTCGAATTAGCCCAATAACTTTGAGAGCTCAAACTCAAGCTGTTCATTCTTAAAAGTGGTCATTTCAACTCTTGAAGCCCAACCAGACTGAGCAATTGTACAGCTGCCGCCTATAGATCCTGCATTTCTCAAGATTAAGGGAATGATGTTTTTTTTGATGACGTTGAGGCGCTTCCTCAAAAAAACGTGAGGACTTTCCGTCCGCTCTTTCTCGAACTGTATGCCAGAGTCATTTATCACTGAAATTGGAACGGCAAACTCTGAGTCTCCTTCAATGGCAGAGACAGCTTCAGGAATTACTACTGGATCCCCTATGCACACAAGACTCCAGGGCATAACGGAAAAACGCTCTATGGTCGGCGCTCCATCAGAAAGCCCCTTACACTTGAGTACTTGTGCACCAGTGCTTCTACGATAATTTACCATCTGTTCGCCGAAAAGGATTAACTCAACGTCGGGATTTCGCATTGCATTTCTAGCAAAATCCTGAGCGCAGGATCTCATTACGCGTTCTAATATGTTTGCCAGAAAATTGATTGTGACAGGAACTAGCTCTCTATCGGTAAAGTTGAAATCATCCCAATAAGATTTGCTGCGAAGTCCCTCTCCTTCGTCCTCGCGCTGGTATACCGTGGGCGTGCCGCTAACCTGATCGCGATAAAGCACCAACTTTCTTGAGGTTATGGCGGTAAACTCATTCACAATATTTGATATTAGTGTATAGTTCCCTGCATAAGCCAAATAGAAATCTCCACCAAGATACTCGGAAAAATAGTTTAACCTTCCTAGCGAGATTTTAGGGATTTTATAGCATGTTTTAAATGAAAGAATTTTCTTGTTTTCTTCTGTGACGCGGGCGTCGCCTCTGCTGATCAAGCCATCTGAAATGGCAAACAAATCATCACTGGTATAATGGAAGGCGACTATCGTCATGCTTGGTCTCGGCACAATGTCTGCGGGCGCTCAAAATCATCTCATGACAGCAGCGAGAATTCAATAATAAAATCCAGCTACTATCTAATTCGTCATGACAATCTACCACGAAGTGACCATTTGAAAATGCACTCCGTCAAACTGCTTGAACTGTTGGATCTGCTTAGGCTAACTATCCGCGATAGTTGCTTGGCTTTATATGTGAAAAATTTAAGTTCAGCTTCAGCGCTCGGAAGCTTCTATATTAATTCAGACTCTCTCAGTCTCGCCGCTGCAACCACGGAGTGAACGCCACTAACCTCTTTTAGTCTTGGCTTCCTCTCCGTTGAGGTTTGGAGTGTCTTCGAAATCTGGAGCAATTCAAACCGCAACCCCCTGTTCGAACGAAAAGTGGTTCGGCTTGGTAAGGCACTTTCTCATCTGCAACGAACATCGATCGCTCGTTGATCTCCAGCAGCACTGGTGCCAGCCTGTAGACCTCCCAAATGGACTGGAAACCTGCATGAACAACTCGAGCATCTATACGAACAGCCCTGGCCAGGATCAGGTGCTGCGGCCGTACACGCGATTGATGGCCAGCGCATCGCACATCCGTCTGGCCGCACCCTACTTCACCCGTGCCATCGAGATTGTCGAAGCAGTGCGTCGGGGCGCCAGGGTTCAGCTACTGGTGGGTCTCAACGCCTCCACCCAACCCGATGCGCTGAATCAGGTGCTAACTGCCGGCAACTGCGCAGTCCGGTATTTCACAGACGATTTCCACGCGAAGGTATATCTGTTCGATGGCGTGGCCATGCTCGGATCTTCGAATCTGACCGGGGGTGGTCTGATCAACAACCGCGAAGCAGTAATTCTCCTCGACCAACCGGGCGATGAAGAGCGAGTCCAGGACGTCGAGGAGTTCTTCGCTCAGGTCTGGGACAGCGCCGAGGTGCTGACGCAACAGGTCTACCAACAGTTCAAGGCTGCATGGAATCAGTCCAGCCGTATGGCGAACCGCGACGAGCCTTTCAACAAACTGGAAGCGGTGGTTCCAGCCACCGTTAGGGCGGGCAGCGCCCATAAAACAAGCCAGCAGCTCTACCTCGGCGAGCTGCAAAAAACGATCTACGAGCAGTACCTACCTGCGTTCGAGGAGGTCTCGGCGATTTTGGTGGAGCAGCGATACCGCCGACCTGAATTCGTCGGCGTGCCGGTGGGAGTCGAAACCAACCGTTTCCTCAACTGGGTTCGGCTGGAGCACGCCATAGGTGACGAGGCTTGGCAGAACGCGGCGCTTCGAGCGCCAGAGGATCGAAAGGGCCTGATCATGGACCTAGGAGCTGAATGGACGGCCACCAACGCCCCCCGCATACCCGACAACTACCTCCAGCTGATCGATACTCTCCAACGAGGCTTAGGATCCCCAGAGGCGATCCGGGCCTGCAGCCGCGAGGAGTTGGTTGAGGCCTTGATGTGCGTACACGCTTTCCTCGAGCAGCTCCGGTTTACCAAAGGTGGGGCCGACGCACTGCCTGCGAAGTTCTGGCAGAACAACGAAAACAACTTGCAGCGCGTTCAAGACACGCTGATCCACCTGATTCATGGCAGTGACGACTTCGCAGCTCGAATCTGCGCCGTCATCTACGACCCTAAGTACAGAATCAGAGTGTTTGGTCGGTTCTGCGCCCTGGAACTGGTGGGAACGCTCCACCCTCATGAGGCCCCGCCCATCAATGGCCGAATGGCCAAAGCACTCCGCTTCCTCGGTTTCGACGTACGGGCCACTTAATAGGTTTCTGTCCCGAAAAACGGTGCGAATTCAGCCTCCCGGCTCTGGCCGTTCCTGTGCCTCATGACTGCAGGCAATACAGTTGCTTGATGCCTGTCTGCATTGAAGACGTAAATTGATGTGGCATCAAAGGGAATCAAGTCGATATGGAAATACGGAAGTACCTGTTAATTGCGTTAAGGAGTCACCGATGAGTACGGAACAAAAAGCTCTCTGGCAGCGCGAACGCGCACGCAGGGAAGCCTTGTGGGATATGGAAGGTATGCGGCCTGGCAACGCCTTGGCGCAACCTTACCTGGAGATCCTTAATGATATTGATCAACAAGATCGCGAACACCCAATCGGTGAAGCGTGCTTGATGTCAATTGATGAGCTGCGCGAAGGGGTGCCTGAAACTCGACACGTGGGTACAGATGGCTACCCTTTTGTGATTGTGCTCGACCAACACATACCGCAACCCTGGCGAGCCAGATTCGAAGCGGCGAGCGCCCTGTCTACTAGATTGCCAGAGGGTGGCTACGCAAGCAGTTGGCGCCGATTCCTTCGAGGCTGGGTTCACGAGATGCAGCATCTTGCTGCACACAGAGAGGACCGCAAGAGTGATTAAATTTGATTTGAATACGAATGACTGTGAGGCATTGCTACGCCACTGCGAGAGCTTTGTGCCGGCCCGTGGTGATCCAAGGGAGGCACGCCGGATAGAAGCGGCGTTGAAAGCCCTTGCTGAAGCACTGGTCGAACACCTTCGCGGTGAACCGCTTTCTTAAACATCCCGTTTAAGTTACTTACGGACGGGAGCAGACAGCCTCAGTTTCACTAGCTCTCGTAGCTTCTCTGAACCAATCGACTGCTGCCTAATGAGTTCCTGCAGATGTTTCATTTCTACGGACTGTTGTTCAATCGATTTCTGCTGCGCCACCAATTGCTCCCGGAGCAACGATTCATTCGAACGCTGCGCTGCCAATTGTTCTCGAAGGAGGGATTCGTTTGTACGCTGCGCTACCGAATTCTCCCGATCGATCTGACGCGTCACAGAAATTTGCCACCAGGTCGCAGCTACAGAAAGAAACACCGATGCTATGACTGCCCACCTCGTCCATTTCAGGCTTAGGCCAGCCTGTCTGAACGCTTGCTTTGCATTCGACTGATCACTTTTAGCGCTGTCGATCCATGCTGGCAGGACATCCTTCACAAGCATTTGATTTAGACCGCCAACGACTTCGACTAATGCATCCATCCGCGCAACCGCTTCACGAGAGTTCTCAGCGTGGCTCTCCCCAGTACGGTGTCTTCCGGATTCGGCGGAGCAAAGGTCAGCGGAATCTCGCTTACTCGTGAAAGTACCAGCTCAGGAATCGCCGTGACACGGCTTGATTTTAGCGTCTCATCCGTCGCCCTTCGGATGTCAGAAGAGGTGTCCAACATGGGCAGCCCCCAGACACCCGACGCATCCATTGCTGACTTGACGCTCTCAGCAGCGGACATGGACTGACGAATATTTGAGAGTCCAACCATTTGCTCCTGGAGCTTTTCTAGCGTCCCTTTCTCTAGAAACGCGTAGCTATTACCAATGGATGTACGAATTTCTTCAAGCGCCCTCTGGCGACGCATCAGCTCCTGCTTTCTTCCACGCCTGGCAGCCTCCCCCAGATCCATTAAGCCAGCACCCATGGGTAGCTCACCCCAGTTACTTTTCTTGGCAACCGCTGGCGCAAGTATTTGAAAGTCTGCACCAAGAAGCGCATCGACGTCCTCGTCCATCAAGGGAGTGCTATCACGTTTGTCTTGCACGCGACTGGCTAATTTACGAATGGCAACCCTACCCAACTCTGCAGTGTCGTCGATCTCGAAATCTTTCAAATCCGAAATGTGCGTGGATCGCACATAGAGAATTCCTAATGATGTGGGAACCGCTACCTTTTCAGGAATAAGATCATCAAGAGACAGTTTTCTAGACGGCGAGCTTGGTGCACCAGTGTTATCGGTCATTCAGAAACCAGCCTCGCCATAGATTCAGTTGAACAGACGCTGCTCCTCGCAAGCGCCCGTGACACCCACCCGACCAGTTTGACGAATAGGCAGGCGACTTGGAAGCGCTCCGAGTGACCTATAGCCGTCTACGAGGATGCTAAGCGTCATTTCTAGCGCGTGAGGGGAATTGCACAGATTTGCCCACTCATTTGCATTCGGATTTGACCAGTACACCTCGCTGACATGATCGGCAGAGAACGACCCATTGCCTTTCACGAGGGGTAGCTAACGGCCAACAACGGTACTTCCGTTGCAGCAGGTAACGAGCGTCAAAGAAAGTTGAGATGCGTCAAATTATCATGCATGGGTGTTCGAACTGTAAAAGATGTCCATCGCGGATATGCCGAAAGAATCTAAACTAAGAAAACCGAACCTTCAATATCGTCTTTAATTATGTAGAAGCTACTCAATCAAGCGACCGTTCTGGCAGCAGCGCTGGGAGATCATACATGAATAGTCCTACCTCTCCCCCTGCTGAAGGTGCGCTCAGCGATAAGCAGTACGAAATCGCCCGGGATTTGCTCATTCACATTGAAGGTCAAGCTACTCTTGCAGTAATGAAGTCGACACTGCTACTCGCTGCGCACGCTTTGCTGGGTGCTACTTATCTGCAGATTTCCAGCATACTCAAGATATTCGAGCGTCCTATCGTAACTTGGTATGAGTATCTGTTTGTGTTTGCCGGAATTTTGCTGCTGCTCGCCTTGCTCTTTTCACTTATTTCAATATGGCCAAGGTTGAGAGCAC
>RCUP01001046.1_pt1 | contig 18057 bp, 18 predicted proteins | sample 2166341 | NCBI WGS metagenome assembly RCUP01 (sample SAMN09932325, study PRJNA488358) | compost metagenome | isolation source: compost soil in succinonitrile-enriched | place: Germany: Experimental Botanical Garden | reverse complement strand
TGTGAAGTTTGCTCAAGTGGATGAGCCTTAATTCGAATGGTTTCTAACTTTTCAACATTTTCACTTTCTGCTGCAAACGAAGGAACGGATATGACAGCTAAAATGGATAAGGTCAAAATATTTTTATAAAACTGCATTGGATGTGTCCCGAATCACGATATGTTTTATTTTTGTTATACTATAACATTTCATTTGTTTTGCAATAAAAAACATTTTTAATTAGACGATTCGTTAGACTGGTCAACTAAATGATGTGAGTAATTTTTGATTTCTAATGCCTTTTACCATCTCTCATGCCGTTATAGCTCCTCCCTTATCTAAGCTTAGCCAAAATACTTTACCGATTGCTGCTTTAGCAATTGGGAGTATGACACCCGATCTTTACCGCTTATTTACAGTTCATTCCAGCATGCTGACTCACCAATGGAAAGGCCTGATCTATCCCAATCTTGCATTAGGCTTGCTGTTTTGTGCTGTTTGGTATTTTCTTTACCGCCCAGTGATTTACCGTTTTTTTGGTGTGCAACATGATCTTGCGCTCAATTCTTTAAAACGTATTTCTATATTTTTTATTGGAACATTGCTTGCACTAACGTTAGGCATTGCAACTCATTTAATCTGGGATGGTCTAACGCATGCAGACTTTCGAACCTTTGTATTTAAAGATGTATTAGCGACAACAGTTCATCTTTTTGGACGCCCCTATCCATTACATCGTCTTTTACAACTTGGCTCTTCTGCTCTTGCTTTGCCTTTTCTCGCTTGGATGTGCCTTCACTATTACCAGCGCTATAAACAGCATTGGAAAGTAAGTAGAAAAATTAAAGTTTTCGCGTGGACTCTTTTTATACTATCTACACTCTTAGGTTTATTTTCTTTTTGGGATTATGCCCGCTACATTCCTCATGAGGTTTGGCATGCTGATACCTATTATTTTACAGGCCGTTCGATTAATGAGTTTATGCAGGGCTGGTTAAGTACCTTTAGCTTAGGATGCTTATTATTCTTGTTTTTAGATCGGCAACAAAGAATGGGATGAATCAGGAAACTTGCTGCCAAATTGCTCATTTTCAGGTTAATTTCTGCGGTTTTTTGATCTACTTCTTGTGACAAACCATGCAACAAGGCATAATCGAAAACTTATTTTTTTTGACGGTGCGCGGTTTACGCATCCGTCTTTTCAGCCAATATAGTTTGGATAATCTTCATTATGATGCGAACTCATTACTGTGGCTCTTTAACTGAAGCCCAAATCGACCAAACCGTTACACTATGCGGTTGGGTACATCGTCGCCGTGACCATGGTGGTGTTATTTTCCTTGATATGCGTGACCGTGATGGTCTCGTTCAAGTGGTTATTGACCCAGATACTCCAGAAGCATTTGCAACTGCAGATAAAGCACGTTCTGAATATGTATTAAAAATTACAGGTCGTGTTCGTCGCCGTTATGAAGGTACTGAAAATGCCAATATGGTGAGTGGTCAAATTGAAGTTTTAGGTAAAGACATCGAAGTTCTTGCCGCTTCAGAAACACCTCCATTCCCATTAAATGATGAAAATACCAATATTTCTGAAGAAATTCGTTTGAAATATCGTTTCTTAGATATTCGTCGTCCTGAAATGTTGGATCGTTTACGCTTCCGTTCTAAATTGACTAATCTTATTCGTAATTATTTCGAAGACAATGGTTTCTTAGACGTTGAAACACCTATTTTGACACGTGCAACACCGGAAGGTGCGCGTGACTACTTAGTACCAAGTCGTGTACAAAATGGTAGTTTCTATGCACTTCCACAATCACCACAATTATTCAAACAATTGTTGATGGTGGGTGGTATTGATCGTTACTACCAAATCGCGAAATGTTTCCGTGACGAAGACTTACGTGCTGATCGTCAACCAGAATTTACTCAAATCGACGTTGAAACATCGTTCATGAGTGACGATGACATTATGGACTTAATGGAAGTCCTTACTGTGAAGATGTTCGATGAACTTCTTGGCGTTAAATTCGATAAATTCCAACGTATGACGTATGCAGATGCAATGCGTGACTATGCATCAGACAAACCTGATATGCGTATTCCGTTGAAACTCGTCGATGTTGCAGACTTAATGCAAGAAGTAGAGTTCAAAGTATTTGCGGGTCCTGCAAAAGATCCTAAAGGTCGTATTGTTGCTTTACGTGTTCCAGGTGCAGCATCATTGCCACGTAGTGCAATCGATGAATACACCAAATTCGTTGGCATCTATGGTGCAAAAGGTTTGGCTTACATCAAAGTTAATGAACTCGCTAAAGGAATTGAAGGTCTTCAATCTCCAATCGTGAAATTCATTGAGCCAATCGTACTTGAACTGTTGGCACGTGTTGGTGCGCAAGATGGCGATATCGTATTCTTCGGTGCAGATAAAGCTAAAGTTGTAAATGATGCAATGGGTGCTCTTCGTGTGAAGATTGGCCATGATTTGAATCTTTCAACTTGTGAGTGGGCTCCACTTTGGGTTGTTGACTTCCCAATGTTTGAAGAAACTGACGATGGTAAATGGACTTCTGTTCACCATCCATTCACACTACCAAAATCAAGCGTAGAAGAAGTGAAGAGCAATCCAGGTGAAGCACTTTCTGTTGCTTACGACATGGTATTGAACGGTACTGAAGTTGGTGGTGGTTCACTACGTATTTATACATTAGAAATGCAAAAAGCAATTTTTGAAGCGCTTGGTATTTCTGATGAAGAAGCAGAAGAGAAATTCAGCTTCTTATTAAATGCGCTTCGTTACGGTGCTCCTCCTCACGGTGGTTTGGCATTTGGTCTTGACCGTTTAGTGATGTTAATGACTGGCGCGACTTCTATTCGTGACGTTATTGCATTCCCGAAAACTAAGACTGCTGAATGTCCACTTACTCAAGCACCTGCTCCTGTTGAAGCAAATCAGCTTCGTGACTTGGGCATCCGCTTACGTGAAAAGCCAAAAGCTGAAGAAAAACAAGCATAATTTTCTATACGATTCACAAAAAAGCCTTACTTTATGTAAGGCTTTTTTTATTGCGTTGAGATCGCACTGTGAGAATGGCATAATAGCGCCTTATTTCTCCCTTTGGTGTGAGCAAAACTTATGGCTATGCGCCCTGCTGTCCGTCGTCGTGCACTTGTATTAATAATCTTCGCTATAGCACAGTGGTTATTTATGCGTTACATTTTAGCCAATGGTTTATTTAATATAGATACCAATCAACGTATTTTATATTTTTGCGTAAGTAGCTTAGGTGGTGCTCTACTCATTTTTGTGAGTTTGATTTATATGGTATTAAAAGGTAATGCCGACCAAGCTTAACGACACTGCTCGCCACTGGTTTTAACTGATATGATTTGACTGGTGGCTTAATTTTTTATTTATTTTGTTATCAAGACTTTTAACCACACTGGTTTCAAAACTTGCCAATAAAACCCAATCTAATGTGATTGGAATCAGTTGTATTTGCAATTCAGATACTCAATTTGATATCCAATGTACTCCATTATCTGAGTATATTTTATCGAAAGATTTACAAATATCTGTTGATCACTTAAATAAAGATTTAGAAAATATGATTAATGTCGCACCTGAACAGTATATTTGGTCGTATAAGCGTTTCAGAAATTGCTATGGAAATATTAATAGATATCGCCCTTAATTAAATGATCACCAATACTTCAAGCTATTTTATAGATTTTTTTCAATCAATTAATTTTAACTCATTAAGCTTAACTCTCAACTATAATATAAATATCTCTCAGTTTTATTTGATATAATCAACTTTATAACTATTATAAAAATTAATCCCACACTCAGCTTTATAAATTTAGCAATATCAACAATCCAAATGAATATCTTTCCAAAGAAGATATTCATTTTTCATTAGATTTGATCAAACTATCTAGAAGAACTATAGTAAACCATATTCTTTTAACAAATATTCATTATAAGAACCTGTTTGTACTTCCTTAATATAATTCAGTTTATGAATTGCTATTTTTGATAAAATTTCATTGTAATCTGTTACATCAAATACTTTAGCTTGTTTTACTTGTAATAGATGTACCAAGGTATCATCTAATAATAACATTGAACTATGCAGTAAATGTGTTGTCATTAACTCATTAAACATAATCTGAAAAATAAAATAATGCGGGATATTATTTTGCGTTTTCCAATAATTAAGCATAATATCTAAACAAATATGTGTAATTTCATTATGCTTTTGCGACACAATAAAACTATTTAAAACATTAACAAAATGCTCATCATGCCAGCCAAAATAATCATCATTAAAATCAATCCATTTATTTTTATTTTCAGCTTCAGAATCGCGCTGGAACATAAAAAAATCTTGTTCAAGAATTAAAGGGTTGATTTCTTCAGTTAATAAAATTGTGGCATCAATCCAAATTCCCCCATATATATCAAGTAAAGCAAGTCGGATAAGATCAGCAAAAAAGGCTGGTTTAAAGTTTTTATTTTTCTTAGTTTCCCAAACAAAATCTGGCAGATCTAGATATTCTTTTACACTTTCTTCATCAAGCCGTATAACTTGATAATCACCTTTAAAACGATCGACAGAGGCAAAACATAATTTAACTGTGTCATTTTGCTGTGCGGCAGCAAAGCCTTGTCCCCAATACTGCCAAATAATTTTTTGATCTGAAAATTGTTTTTTCGCTTTAATTTGGAAATGTTCTAGCTTACCAGCAAAATATTGATCTAAAAAAATATTCCATAATTTAGCAACATGCTTTTTTTGTAAAACATTGGCTTGTTGTGCTTCTCGTTTACGCTGAGCTTTGGGTACAAATAACGAATAAAAAGTACGCCAAGGCTGTTTTTTCAAACGTTTTAACCGGACAGTTTGTGCTTCATCTTGAGAAAATAAATCCATCATTTGTGACATTACTTCAATATTTTCTGGTTGATCTTGTACCTGCATTGACATTAAAAATACCCCATCAACTTTTTAAAACGGTTTGAAAAATTATTATTGTTTTTTTCATTAGAACATTGTAAATAGCATGGATGTCCATTTTCTACACTCCATTCCCCACGTCCAATATCGAAGAATGCTGTAATAATTGTAATCGACATTTTACGAACCTATTTTGGATATTGACTTAACATGATTTTAAAAATTCTTTTTAAAAGAGAAATTTTCCATTTATCAAAAATTGATTTTTTAAATTTTTCTTCTTTATTCAACAATTTGCGCTCTTGCTCAATATAACTCTGTCCTGTACCCATTTCATCAAGTTCAGGATGATCAAATAAGAAAGTCGCATAAAACTGACAGTTTGGATCATAATCACGCATCTGAGACCAATGATCACAGCCTTTTGGAATCTCATGATAACGGATTAATAATTCAGCCATTTTTCGGTCAATAATATAAGCATAAGTATAAAATAAGCGCCCAAAATACACAGGATGAAGCTTAAGTACAGGTGTTTGATTGATCTTATTTTCTAAAAATGTACCACGTACAGTCTTGCTACTTCTCAGTTGAATGCCACCCATACTCAGAAAAAAGCACTCCTGTAAATTTAAACCACTAACTTGTGCTTCTAAGTGATTTAAATCAATATCATTTAAACAAATGGCATCATCTTCAAAAATACAGGCATACTGTTCATCTGATGCTAAAAAATCTTTAAATGCATTAACATGTGACAAGGTACAGCCAAGCTCAGCAGGGCTGAGTGCTTTTTTTCGTCCTGCGACTGCAAGTTTAAAATATTCAGCCGTCGGCAGTAGCGCTCCAATCACGCCCATTTTGGTAAATTCACTATGATATTTTCCAAATGTCGGTTGTGAGAAGAAGCTTGTCAATCTTGCGCTGCCTTCCTTTTCAATACTGATTAAATATTTTTTCACTGCACGAACCTGAAACACCTACTTGGAAAAAACCATTATATTTTATTCGGCATTCAAATAGTATTTTTCCCGTGTGATTGATGAATAGATTTTTTGTAGTAACATGATTATGATGGTCGTTTTTACTGAGATGATCGCTTGAGATGACTGCACTTGGTTTTTCTTCTGAGTATTACCATGTAAAGATTGAAGAACTGCTTCAACTCAGTGATTCAAAACTTGATCTGCAACTGAAAAATGAATATCCACATATCCAAGCAGATGATGTGATTTTATTTATCGGTAAAGATTCTAAAAATATTGAAGACAATCTATTTCAAGGGCGTGACATCTTACTCCAAGCCCAAAAACAAGGCTTAACCCATTTTCCAACATTGATCATGTTTGAACAACGTGCGCCACAATTAGGCATATTGGCATTACTCAAACCGATTCGTAAAAAATATCTTGATTTTTCAACGCAAAGTTATGAAATTGCACTTAGCGATATTATTGATAATCATCTCGAACGTAATTTAAAAACCGAAGAAACTGCTTATAATTATAGTGATCGTAATAAATGGGGGGTGCCTAAAGATCAACGCCAAAGCCGTTTCCATGATATTGATATGTCATTTAAAGAACATGGTTACGATAAAAATCACCCCATGGCAATTATGTTATGTCGTGGTTTAGGTGTGAAAGATAAATTGCATCAGGGACACCATCGGATGTTTTTTTGCCGAAAATACAATATTCCTTATATACAAGTACAATTTTTAGCAACCAACAGTTTTTCGGGGCCTTTAAAAACATTTTTTTTATGGTTAAATAAAACCCTTAAATACAAGCAAGTGAACTAGATATGGCGACAATTTCCATCTCAGTTGTCTTAACCCATTTTAATAAAGGCCCTCTATTACAACGGACAATTGAGTCTTTACAACCTGACTTGCCAGAACTTTTAGAAATTATGGTGGTGGATGATGCTTCGACTGATCCAAATTGGAAAAATTTTTCTCAACAATTAGAACAACAATATTCAAAAGTTAAAATTATTCACAATATAGATAATAAAGGTCCTGCGAACCGTCTAAATCAAGGGGGTAACGCAGCACAAGGTGATTATCTATTTTTTATGGATGCCGATGATGTACTCGCACCCAATCGTCTAAAACAAATTGTCGAATTGATGCAAACAGAAAACTGCGATTTATTTTATGGCAATAAAGTTAAAATTCGTGATTTAGCTGAAATTCAACAATATCCAACGATGGATACCTCTACAATTGAACAGCCACTGACCTACATGATTCAGCACAACATTATGGAAATGTGTGTGATGTGTTCAAAAGAACTTTGGCAAAAATCTCAAGGTTGTAATTCAAGTTTATTTATTCAAGATGAATCCTTGGCTTTAGAATTAGGTGTGGTTGCACAGAAATTATTATTTACCGAAACAGCCACCGTTTTTGTAATTTTAGATGCTGAAGAAACCAAAACCAAACGTGGTGATAACCGTTTATCACAAAATCTAAATCAGCAACATCATGATATGTTTCTGACTCTTTATGACTTTTTAAATACGCATGATTTAAATCAAACGCAGCAAAACTTACTTAAGAAAAAAGCACTTTCCACCTATTGGAAAAGCTTAAAATCCCGTGATCAAAAAAGCTTAAAAGAGTTTTTTTATTATGTCCTTGCCAAGCGTCATCCTGAAAAATGGTGGGCAAATCGTGCAGAGGCACTTAAAACTTATTTTACCCAATTGGATCATGTCCGACACCCGTAATAAATGATTGCTTTATTTTTCTCAATCTTGATCTGAGCATTCGGTATGCCAATTCCTAAAATCATTCACCAAATTTATTTACAAGGTGAAGCCAATATTCCCGAAAATATTAAAAAATCAGTGGCTGAATTGCGTCAACGTAATCCTAATTGGGACTATCGTTTATATGATGAAGCACAGATTTTGGACTATATTCAACAATATTATGATCAAAAAACATTAGATACCTATTTATTGATCCAAGAGAATTATGCTGCTGCTCGTTCTGATTTTTTCCGTTACTTACTCATGTATCAAGAAGGTGGGGTTTATCTTGATTTAAAAAGCTCGTGTGCTGTGCCTTTTGATGACATTTTACGTGAAGATGATGAATTTATTATTTGCGGTTGGGAGAATGAAGTAGGACAACAATATCAAGGTTATGGCATTAACAAACATCTAAAATTTTTAAAATATGGTGAATATCAACAGTGGAATATTATTGCAAAGCCACATTCACCATTTTTAAAAGCAGTCATAGATGAAGTCAGTTTTCGTATTCATGACTATACCCCTATGAAATATCATGTAGGGCGCAAAGGTGTACTGAATACTACAGGTCCTGTTCCATATTCTATTGCTATTGAAAAAATTATTCAAAGCCAACAACATCAATATCGTTATGAGCGTTTTGCAAGTCAGTTTGGGCTGATTTATATCAATGCCGATACAACAGTAGTCAATAAAAATCACTATCGCCTACAAATCAACCCTGTGGTTAAACTCAACACATTTAACCAGATACTTTATAAATTATGGTTATATATTTTACATCCACGCAAAGTTTTTAAAAGAAAAACTCAATAGGCTTATTTTAAAAACTTTGCGTTGTTCTTTTAGAATTCAAGAACAACGCCATTTGAGTTGCAGATGAATAATTTTTTTACAAAAACCAAGATGAGATGCGCTGTTTAATTCGGAATCCCCAGCCTTTGTGCTTTGCATTCTTAGAAACTTCCCATTGCTTTTCACTAATTTTTTCGTCAGTTTCACCTCTTAAATAAGCATGTCCACCAAATCTAAAATGTGATTTATCTGAAAACATAACTTTAGCTTTTTTCTTCCATATTTCATTTTCACCTCGAGTGAAAAATGGAGGTAAAACCTTAATATCCTTTCGATTTAATGCATATTTATTCAAATGACTTTCATCATGCCATAAAGCAATTTGCTCATTGCTTAAATCTACATGGGTATTACTGCTCAACTGCCGACACATTTCAAGGTAAGCCTGTGCCCGACCACCATTTAAAGCACCTGTAAAATAGTATTTCCCTTCATTCATTGCAATATAAGCTGTCGAATTAGGGTTACGATCATAGGTATATTTCTTTTTATTTCTGTGAAATGCATGCGGTTGAATAGCGAATGCTAGATTTTGTTGATCTATTGGCAAAATATCTTGTGCATCAATCGGTTTTAATATTTCAGTATTAGCATTAAAAAAATATATATAATCGAAAGTATTCAACCTATCTTCAATACTTAGGAAGATATCAAACCTCATCAAAGTATCATAAGGCCAACCAAGTTTATCTTGTGAAATATAAGATACATTCTGATCTGTCTTTTTCTTTAATAACTCTTCATTATCGGTAAAAACAAAATAATGCTTTTTACATTCCCGTAGAAGATTACTTTCCGCAGATTGATAAAAATAATCCCAAAATACGGTATAACGTCCTGTTGCTATATATAATATAGCGACTTTTTTAGGCGATAAATTCATGATTAATCCATTCCTGAGCAGCATTAATATTAACTTCGAATGAGAGGTTCATCATCAATTTTTAGCTTCTTTGACCTATTTTAAAACGAAGTTTGACTGCAAATAAAGAATCCTTACCACTAATTTTGATGCGTTGCAGTTGCATAAAGTCTGGTTGTAAACCATCAATACCCTCTACAGTCGTGACTGCATTACTATACCCAGCCTGCCGAGCCAGTTTCACGTCTCTATCTGAATAAATCCCAAATGGGTAAGCAAAACTGGTGACTGGTTGAGCTATCAGTTGTTCAAGTTGCTGTTTTGCATCAACCAGTTCACGTAAACAATCTGCATCATCCAGTTCATTTAAATTAGCGTGTGTGAGCGTATGCGAACCAATTTCAATCAGTCCACTATCTGCTAATTGCTTAACCTGTGCATCATTCAATTTTGGTTCACGCATGAGTTCACCACTATTATGGTGTGCTTTTTTATAAGTTGACCAATCTCGATCATGACGATCAACCACTACATAAATGGTCGCTTTAGCTTGATATTTCTCTAAAACTGGATAGGCATTTTCTAGATTATCTAAATATCCATCATCAAATGTAATAGCTACAGTCTTTGCAGGATGTTGTCCCCAATTCTCTTGTAATTCATGCATTGTCACAAAATGAAAACCTTGTGATTTCATCCATGCAATCTGCTTTTCAAACTCAATAGGTTTTACACGCAGCTTATTAAATTTAGCACCATCTATATGGTCTCTAACCATATGATACATCAATATACGTGGCTTATTCCAATCTACCGCAGGTTTCCACCACGCATATTTATAACTAAACATTACAATAAGTAAAACCAGTAAAATTAGAATATAAATCACAGTACCAAACTCAATTTTTCGCTAAAAGATATGTTGCCACACGGTCTGCTTCTTTAAAAGCATAAGGTTGTGGTAAATGTACAACACAAGTCTGCTGTGAAATTAATTTTGATTCTAACATTTGATCAACTGAGTGGGTAATGCGGTCGTCTTTCAAACGGTCCATCGCCATTACCCCTACTCGACAACCCGCAGTAAGCGCCTCAAAAATCATAGATACGCTATCTTCTGTCACCCAAACAGCTTCTGCTTTTTGCATTTCTTCAAAAATCCAGCCTTGAGGTGTTTGCTCAACCGGAAATATTTGCAAATGTGTGGCAAAGCTTTGCTGTCTTAAAATATCGATAAACCCTGCTGGCGTTCGGCGTGAAGTCGTCAGAATAATTTCAGCGTCTGGATTATTCTCAACAATTTTTTGAACACTGCTTAATACTTTGTCTTGGTTCCATTGATGTCGTTTAGATGAGCCACCTAAAGCTATTAAAATTCTGGCTGCTTGATGGCGATTTTCATTACGAATTGGATTGAGTGCACCACGCGTGACAATCACATGGCTATCGGCATGAATGCCGTCATGCTCTGGAATAACTGCATAATCAAAGCAAACCACAGGTAAGTTAGGCTTCATCAAAATAATAGTTTTAGCTTTTCTAAAAATCTTACCGAGTAACCAGACCCGAAAATGAGTGTGACTTCCCACTCCAAATATAAAATCGGGAGCTTGTTGAAATAAGGAGTTTTTTGAAGAGAAAAGTACCTGAATTAAAGAAATAATAGGTAAATCAGAAATGAGGATCTCTTCAAAAGTTGTATCTGCCTGTTGTCTTTGCATCGCCTGAAACAAGCCTAATGCTTGTGAGCGATGTCCTGCCTTACCATCAGAGACATAGACAATATGCATAAAAGCTCCATAAGCCAAAAATAAAAAGGCGAAACCAAAGTTCGCCTTTTTATGTTAACGGATTAACTTATTTTACGTAAGTTAACCAGTGTTCATATTTCGGATTTCTACCTTGAACTGCATCAAAGTAAGTCTTTTGAATTTCAGTAGTAATTGGGCCACGGCCACCTGCACCGATTTGACGATCATCGTATTCACGAATTGGTGTTACTTCCGCAGCAGTACCAGTGAAGAATGCTTCGTCTGCAATGTAGAATTCGTCACGTGTAATACGACGCTCAACAACTTGATAACCAAGATCTCTCGCAATTGTCATGACAGTTTGGCGTGTAATACCATCAAGCGCACCACCAGCGATATCTGGAGTATGTAAAACGCCATCTTTAATTAAGAATACGTTTTCACCAGAACCTTGGCATACATAACCTTGTGGGTCCATTAACATAGCTTCGTCGTAACCAGAATGTGCAACTTCTTGGTGAGCAAGAATTGACAACGTGTAGTTACCAGATGCCTTTGCTTTACACATAGTCACGTTTGGATGGTGGTGAGTAAACGATGAAGTTTTAACGCGAATACCATTCGCCATTGCTTCATCACCAAGGTATGCGCCCCATGCCCATGCTGCAACTGCGGCATGAATGGTGTTATTTGTTGCTGCAATACCAAGTTTTTCTGAACCGATCCAGATGAGTGGACGTAAATAGCAAGAAGCTAATTTATTTTCACGTACAACATCAATTTGTGCTTGTTCAAGCGCTGCTTGGTCATACGGTACTTTCATTTGATAAATTTTTGCTGAATTTAACAAACGTTTTGTGTGGTCTTGCAGACGGAAAATGGCAGTACCTTTAGGCGTTTCATAAGCACGAACACCCTCAAATACGCCCATACTGTAGTGTAAAGTATGTGTTAAAACGTGAATCTTTGCATCACGCCAATCAATTAATTGTCCATCTTGCCAAATAAAACCATCACGATCAGCCAAATTCATGGAACACTCCAAATTGTTATAAAATCATTCACTATCCAACTCAACCGAGGCGGTTGGGTCTATTAATCTTTGCCATAAATTGCAAACGACCGCACGGGTACTACGCCAGTCCGCTGCGCTTACTTGCATGGATTGATTTGCAAGGGCTAAGCGGTGGCTTTCGGCACGTTCACTAAGATAGGCTCGAATTAATGCTGTGGCATCTTCACTGGATAAGCAGTCTGCTTTAGCAGCATCTTCTAAAATTCTTACATTATCAGAATAATGGGCGAGATCAGGGTTCGTCCCGCTCCATGCAAGTACAGCATACTGTGCCATAAATTCGATATCGACGATACCACCTGCATCCTGTTTTAAATGAAAAATACCATGTTTTTTTTGTTCAGAAGATGAACCTAGGTGGTCTTTCATTTTCTGACGCATTTTCAACACTTCTTCACGAACATAAGCCTCATCTCTAGATTGAGTCAATATCTCGCGGCGAAATATTTCAAATTTCTGGCAAAGCACCTCATCACCAGCAATAGAACGTGCTCGAACTAATGCCTGATGCTCCCAAAGCCATGCACTTTTCAACTGATAGTGTTCGTAGGCCTTAAGACTCGTCACCAATAAACCAGCCTCACCTGACGGTCTTAAACGTGTATCAATTTCATAGACACGGCCATCAAGTGTTTGAGTGGTCATGAGCGACATAAATTTTTGAGCAACACGCATCGCAAACTCAAAGCCAGTAATAGACTTAGTTCCATCCGTATCGGCTTGTTCATCCAGATAATGAATAAAGACAAGATCTAAATCGGAGCCATAACCCAGCTCAATTCCACCTACCTTGCCATACCCAATGACAGCAAAGGCTTTGTAGTCGAGTGAGCAACGTTTCCCATCGACATCACATGGATAACCATGACGCTTTGCTACAGTCTGATAAGCTAAATGGAGGGTTGCGTTTACACTCACTTCAGCAATATCAGTTAACGCATCGGATACTTTCATTAGCGGGCTTTCAGCTAACACATCGCTTGCAGCGACAGTGAGTACATTGCTCTTTTTAAACAGGCGAAGTGCTCGCATTTGGTCTTCAACCTGATCAATTTCAATACGAAGCAACTGCTGACGCAAAGAGTCTTCTAAGTCTTTGCGTTTTGGTAACTCAAAGTCCATCGATAAAAATTCATCAAGCAGTACTGGATATTGCGTTAGCTCTTCACAAATCCATGGACTTACGGTCGCCATTTTAACTAAGCGTTGTAATGCCCCTTTACTTTCAATCAGCATGACTAAGTACACTGTCCGGCGCATGACCGATTCAATCAGCGGCATTAAACGTAAAAGTGCAGTTTGAGGTTGTTCGGACTGTAAGATCACTTCAATTAAATGAGGCCAGAATGTTTTTAAACGCTGAACTGCATTTGAAGGTAGTTTTTTAAGTGCATGACCGTGCCAAAACTCATGAATCAGATTTTTCGCATTGTCATCCAACACTTCATCTAATTGCTGCTCTAACTGCCCAAAGTTTTCAGTCGCTGCATTTGAACTTGTATCTTCAATCAATTGCTTAAATTGAACTTTTACTTTCTGGCGTTTCTCATTTAGAACATCAATAAATTCATTCCAGCTCGCAAAACCCAAGGTATCTATAATGCGTTGTCTTAGGTCAATTTCTTCTGGCAATAGCTGAGTTTGCTGATCGTTGAGCGCTTGAATTGCATGTTCAACACGGCGTAAAAACAGATAGGCGTCTTCTAATTCTAAAACAGCTTGTTTTTCTAACAAGCCTGCTTCGCCAATGTGCTCAAGGCTGACTAAACATTGGCGGTCTTGTAACTCACGTTTAGACCCGCCATAAATAAGCTGGAACACCTGAACAATAAATTCAATTTCGCGAATACCACCCGCGCCGAGTTTAATATCATCCTCGATATGACGGCGCAGAACTTCACGCTCAATCATAGCCTTCATGTCACGCATGGCAGCAAAGGCGGTGTAATCGACATAGCGGCGGAAAACAAAAGGACGTGTCATTTCTAACAAGTCTTGCCCTTCTTTATCTCCAGTTACAACACGTGCCTTAATCCATGCATAGCGTTCCCATTCACGACCATGCTGACTTAAATATTTTTCCAAAGCTGCATGGCTAATTGCTAATGCCGAGCCATCCCCCCAAGGACGCAAGCGCATGTCTACTCGAAACACAAAACCATCTGCGGTAATGTGCTCAAGCAAATAAATGAGTTTTTGTCCCCATAAAATACAGAACTGCTGTACATCAATGCATTTACGACCATTGGTTTCGCCTTGTTCATCAAAGGCAAAAATTAGATCTATATCACTCGAGAGATTAAGCTCTTGTGCACCGAGCTTACCCATGGCAACTACAATCAAATCTTGAACTTTGCCAGAGTAACCCACAGGTTCACCGTGTTTCGCTACGAGTGCTACACGTGCAAAAACCTTTGCCGCACAAATGCTGGCATCAGCAAAATCAGAAAGTTCACGAGTAAGTGTGACAACATCGGTAAGCTGATTGGCATCTTGCCAGATCCAGCGAAACATTAAACGACCACGCAAAATACGAAGTGCGCGCATCCAAGATGTTTCATCACCAATTCCATCTAATGTGGTTTGTACAAATTGGTAAATTTGATCAGTTGAGAGCGGTGCAGTAAATTGATCTATTTGGTAATCTTGTTCTAAAACAGCCTGATGCAGGCCTAAAACTTGTTCTGCATACTGACTAGCACGCAATGTTTTTTGTAACTGCTCCGCATTCATATAAAAAGCTCTTTTCCTCGTACTCTCTTTTTAGTTATAGCAGTTCGAGTAGTGGTAGGAAAAGGGATTAGACTAATTTTGCTTCCGATGATGATTGATATTCGATATGAGGATCATGACTGTCTTGAGCCGAAGGTAATAAAACTTTAAATGTGGTTCCAACACCCTCTTTGGAACTGACATTAATTTTCCCCTGATTAATCTCGACAAAACGTTTACACAAGCTCAAACCCAAACCCGCACCTTTTTCACCAGCGGTACCTTTAAAGCTGGCCGTAATACGTGGATGGAACAAATTCGCCATTTGTTGCTTGGTCATGCCTAGACCAGTGTCTCGCACTGTTATTTCAATATTTTCGCCAGTTTGTTTGGCTTCAATAAAGACTTTGCCCGAACCATCAACATCTGTAAATTTCAGCGCATTTGACACCAAGTTTTGAATTACTGACGTCATCATATTGATATCGGCATAGATTTTTAAATCTTCTGGTACAGCATTCACCAATTCAATATTTTTCTTTAAAGCTAAGGTATATAAAACATCAAAAACGATATTACTGACTTGTCTAAGGTTAAAGTTAATCGGGTGATAAACAAAACGCCCACCCTCAGCCATCGCCCAGGTCAGTAAGCTTTCGAGCAAGTTATAGGTCGATTGCGAAGTGTCGTATAAATAATCTGCAATGTTTTGAATGCTTGATTCATCTAAAGTTTCACGCTCTTTGGCGAGTACTTCTGAAAAACCTAGCAGACCATGAAATGGCGCTCGGAGATCATGTGAAATGATTGAAAAGAATTTTGTTTTACTTGAGTTAATCGCGACTTGTTGCTCATAGAGTTCGTTTAACTCTTCATAGTTAAACTTCAACTCGACCTGTTGCATAAAAGTAGAACAGTAATCGAGCAATAACTGGATGTCTTCATCTTCAAATGTTGCTGCATCGTCATCAAAAAAAACGGCGAAGCCCATAGAGGTTTTATCAGGGTGTAGAAGATGTACGGCCAACGCCCTACTGCACTCGATGTTTAGTTCTTTTAAATAGTTGGTTAAATTTTGATAGGAAGGATGTAAGTGATTAATCACCTGTTGTTTAGCAAAGCACTGTTTTAAATGTTTTGAAGGTTTAAACGAAATGGCGGTCATACCATCTGGGCAACGATGCCAAAAGTAAGGTTCTTGATTAAAAGTCAATAAGGCTTTTTTACACTTCAAAAGACGAAGACTAAACCGGAAAAATTGCTCGATATAGTTCTGCTCGGCATTTAATCCAAGCAAAAGCGATATTCTACAAGCACTTAACTGCTCAATCTGGTTTAGTTCTAAATGTTGGAATGTCATTGCCCGCCTCACAGATTTTGTCGTTTTTGGTCGGAACCGCTCTAAAAAGAAATGTACTTATAATCATTATGATCTACTACAAACTTTAACACAGTACATTAAAAGAGCAACTTTCTTTTCAAAATAGAAATGTGAAGTTTCAATTAAAGGTTTTTAGATACATAAAGTGGGTATGTTTGAGAAAAATACAACAAATTTTTGAAGGTAGAGAATTGTAAGATTGTAGAAATGCGAGTTTATAAAATAGCCCCTATGATCAATAGACAGGGGGAGAAATGCACTCAACACTAGACGTTAAGAGCCAAAAGAAAATGACGGCCGAAGAAATACTGGAAGAAATTGAATATCCACTTGAGAACCTTCAAAATTTACTTTTTGCTTTTTCAAAAATGAAAGTCGATGATGGTTTAAAAGAACAAGAATTTAGCGCCATCATCAACACGCTACATCACCAAGTGGTCAACATCAACCGCGCGGTTCATACCAAATAAACTAAAAAACCCCAGCTTAGGCTGGGGTTTGTTGTTTATCATAAACCGCATACCATTCAGAAGTATAAAAGAAACTCTTATTATAAAACTTTAAGGCAAATCCTTCGGATTGTCCTGGTCCAAAACTAATAAAGATTTTACTTCCTTCTAATGAAACATGCAGTCTGTCCCACATAGGGATTAAATAAAACAAAGTTAGTTGTTCTGAAGGTGTTGTGGATTGGCGTACTAATGTCGAGTAAAAATATTTTTGCTTTTCATTAATACTTGCAGTTTCTATCAGTTCAAATAAAGAAGAGTAAATTTCGTAATAAGTAAATATTTCATAAAATGTATGGCCATTATTAAGTGCAGTTGAAATTTCTCTAAACTCTTGACTAATTACTTCTTTTGTTACTATATCCCAATCATCTTTATATTTAAGGCATATATTTTTAAACAGCTCTGACTGCAAAACTGTAAATACTTCATAGCCAGAAATTGTATTATTATTCACATCACGTAGTACTAAAGTTTTTATTCTTTCGTTTTTAAAATTTAACAATGAATAGAATTGATTCGTAAAAAATGAGTTTTTTGTTTCTTGGATCTGTGCTTCATGGGTTGACTGAGCTAAATCCATTTGTTGAATAGTTGTTTCTCTGGCTTGTTTCAGTTGTTCTTCAGTAGCCTCTTTTGCTTGCCTAATTTGTTCATCACTTGCTTCTCTGGCTTGAATAAGCTGTTCTGCCATAGCTTCTCTTGTATCTCTATTAGCTTGACGTTGCAAATAAGCAGAATACACAACGATAATTAAAGTGACAGAAGTAAATAGAGTGTTAAGACTTCCATAAATATCACCAAGAGGTCCAAGTTTTCCCATTTCATCCAATTGAACTGCTGGAATGGACCAGACATTTAGTGCCCACCATTGAAATAAATTGGGAAAGAACAACCAGGCTAAAATAAAAATTCCAGCAGCAATAAAACAAAAAGTTCTCATAATATTTTTCTAAAGTAATAAATTAATTATTTAAATTGATTTGCATAAGTCTCAGCTATAGAGACTAACCCCGAACGCATTTCTTCACGTGTTTGCCGGTACAACTGAAACAGCTTTGCTTCATCATATATTATCAAAATTCCGTAAAAATTTCTAAAACAAAAACCCCTAAGCCGTTAGCTTAGGGGTTTTTGTAGAATCTTACGATTCTGAATATGGTCCCGAGGGTCGGACTCGAACCGACACGTCATCTCTGACAG
>RCUP01001040.1_pt1 | contig 18097 bp, 15 predicted proteins | sample 2166341 | NCBI WGS metagenome assembly RCUP01 (sample SAMN09932325, study PRJNA488358) | compost metagenome | isolation source: compost soil in succinonitrile-enriched | place: Germany: Experimental Botanical Garden | reverse complement strand
CAGGAGAGAACGGAGGACGTCCGAAGTATTCCTGGTCAATGAATGACTTACAGACAACAACTGCGAGTAGAGACGCTTTGGCAAGTGCATTGGATTTGATCAATGTGGTTCCGAATCCTTACTATGCGTTCTCAGAGTATGAGCGCAACCGGATCGATACACGAGTTAAAATCGTGAACTTGCCGGATCAATGTACGGTGACGATCTACAACGTGAGTGGGAAACTGATCCGCCAGTTCAAAAAAGACAATCAGGTAACACACATTGATTGGGATTTGAAGAATACGATTGGAGTTCCGATTGCTAGTGGAGTTTATTTGATCCACGTAGAAGTACCGGGAGTTGGCGAACGCATTGTGAAGTTCTTCGGAGGAATGCGTCAGGTTGACCTTGAAACAATTTAATTCGTTTTCCTGCCTAAAATGGAAAATCGGTTTAAGTGAAAGTTTTAGTTGTTTCGGATATCGGTTTAGTTGATTTAAATCAGAATATTACCGGAATAAAGAGACTGAAATAAGCGAATCGCTATTGTTTCGATAGATAAAAAAACATATATTTGTTGCAACAGGAGAGTCCATTGGGCTCTCTTGTTGTTATTTATAGCTTAGTAACAGAAGAAAGAATTATGTCAGATTTCGCATATTATACAGAAGAGGGACTGAAGAGGTTGAAGGATGACTTGCATGAAATGAAAACGGTGCAACGTCCTAGAATATCGGAGCAAATTGCTGAGGCAAGAGATAAAGGAGATTTATCTGAAAATGCTGAATACGATGCAGCAAAAGAAGCACAAGGTTTGTTGGAAATGAAAATTGCCAAAATGGAAGAATTGGTTTCCAAGGCAAGAATCATTGATAACTCGTTGATGGACAACTCAAAAGTTTTCATCCTGTCTCGTGTGAAGATTAAAAATGTAACAAACAACATGGAAATGGAGTACACGCTTGTTGCAGAAAGTGAGGCAGATTTGAAGGAGAAAAAGATTTCAATTGATTCTCCTATCGGAAAAGGTCTTTTAGGAAAGAAAGTAGGTGATATCGCAGACGTTCAGACTCCGAATGGGATTATGAAGTTTGAAGTAATGGACATCGCAAGATAATGGCGACCATTTTTTCAAAAATAATTGCCGGCGAAATTCCGTGCCATAAGATTGCTGAGAATGATCAGTTTTTGGCTTTTTTGGATATTATGCCTTTAAGAAAAGGACATGCTTTGGTTATTCCCAAAAAAGAAACAGATTATATCTTTGATATGGATGATGCAGAATTGGCAGCTATGATGATTTTTGCCAAATCGGTTTCACATAAGATCAAAAAAGTATTTCCTTGCCGCAAGATCGGCGTGACCGTTATCGGATTAGAAGTTCCGCATGCGCATATCCATTTGATTCCGATTAATGGAATTGCGGATATGAATTTTGCACAGGAAAAATTGACTTTGAGCTCCGAAGAATTGGCTCAAATTGCGGAAGACATTCAAAATGCATAAGAATAAAGTGAGTAAAATAGCAATCGGCTGTTTTACTCTTCTTTTAGTTTTGTGTTTTTCCTGTTCTGAGAACAAGAAAACGACACGCATCCTTTTTGTCGGCAATAGTTACACTTACAGAAACAACATGCCGAAGCTTTTCGAAAAGATCGCAGAATCGAAAGGTGAACAAGTCAGTGTTACTCACATAACCCGCGGAAAATACACCTTTTATCTTCACTCGAAAAGACAAAAGTTGTACCGTGCGCTCAGGAACGAAAACTGGGACGTAATCGTATTGCAAGGTTCTTCCAGAGACATGTTGAGGGATTCAACCCGGTTCAAAAAGAGAACGTATCCTGCTTTGGATAAAATGCTGGGAATGATCCAGAAAAACCAAAAGAAAGCGAAGGTCTATTTTTACATGACCTGGCCTTACAAAAAGGGAGACCGGACCAATAAGCAATTTTCCAATCCTGATTCGATGTTAAGAGCGGTAGCAGCCGGTTATCGAAATCTTCGAAAAAGATATAAAGTCCCTGTGATTCCCGTAGGGAAAGTCTGGAGAAACTACAACATGGCTTATCCCGAAACAAATCTGTACACTGCAGACAACTCTCATCCGTCGTATGAAGGCTCTTACCTGGTGGCATGCACCATGTATTCCGCTATTTATGGAAAAAGTCCTGTAGGAGCAAATAAAATGACAATCCTGAACTCTCAGGAATATGCGAGAATCCAACGATTCACAGCTACGCAGCTTGATAAAAGCTACTTCAAAGATTTATTGAAAGATTCAATCTGACCTTTTGATCTTTTCCGGAATTATTTTTTAACCTGGTTTGCACGTTTTACTTTATTGGAAACAGTAACCAATTTCTTTAGTGTGAAATTGTTGCAATTTTGTTTCATGTGTAAAGTAACGGTATACGTTCCGGTAGTTTTGTAATAGTGTTTCGGATTCTTCTTAGTTGAAGTCGTTCCATCGCCAAAATCCCAATAGTAATCACCTGCATTTCTGGTTAAATTATTGAATTGAGCAGACAACCATGTTTCTTTGACTTTAAAGTCGAGAATCGGAGTTTCCTTAATGTCGAAAACGCGTGTTTGATTTAGCTTGTATTGATTCAGATTTTTAAGAACAACGTTTGCAGCAGCTTGTTCTATGACCTTCCAATAAGTACTGTCAACACGCTTCGGAGCGGTTCCACCCACGGGTGATTCTTTGTAAATGGAAGCAAAAGCTGTGCAAGCCGCAGTAAAACTCCCCAAGGCATTCGGGTGGTAACGATCGGTAAAATACAAATCAATGTCCGGATGTGCCTCACGAATATTTTTCCAAACCATTCCAACCGGAATAACCGGATAATGCAATGAATCGCTCATCAACATGTAACCGTTCCAGATTCGTTGCTGCATTTTTGGATACGTATCATTAGCAGGCTGTTCCGGATATCCTTTTTCGTATCCCCATGTCATGTAGAAGTAAATCTGAGCACAAGGACTGGTTTTCAAGATGCTGTCGATGAGAATTTTTGCATAGGGAATAGATTCTTTTAAAATGACAGAACTGTCCTCAGCAAATTCTCTCGAAAACCCCTGGATCAACACATAATCCCATTTGCGGGATTTCATTTTCTTATACGTACTCGGACGCTCGCTGTGCGCTTTTAAAGTACTTCCGCTTACTGCAATGGAATCCGCAAAAGCGTTTTTTCCTTTTGATTTTGCCAGATGCTCAAATATTTTCGGCATGTTGTTCATGTGCGTGAAGCTGTTACCGATAAACAACACGTTGGTTGGTTGTTGAGCAAATGAAAGTCCGGTGATTAGAGAAAGAAACAGGGCTAACTTATTCATTGCGAAGTTTTTTTCGTTTAGGATAGAAAATCCCAAATACTTTATAATACAATTCTGTTAATGGTTCGATGTATTTTACCATGATGACAAATACGGTAATGAAAAATGCCGAAATTGAAAGTGCAATCCATGGGTTAAACTGACGATGATACCAGGCAGAAGGATCAAGTCCTATGCCAATAATTCCACCATACAAAATAATCACGTGCACAATGTATACCGGGAAGGTGGTTTGTCCCATTTTCAGGAACAAAGGTGCATTGATCTTAAAGTTTGCGTCTACGAGCATCAAAGTTCCCAAAAGCATTGCAACTTGTCCCATGCGGGCAAAGCCGGTTGTGTTGTTTTCAAAGCATCCCTGAGCTGTCAAACCGATCCAGTTGGTAAACTGATCCAATTCGTGGAACATAGCTTGTCCTGCAACATTGAAAAGCAATCCGACAAGAATAAAAGCAATACCGAACCACCATTTGCGTACGTTTCGTTCGTACTGACGAATAAGAGCTCCGATCATACCACCCAATAAAACGTATCCGGAATAGCGAACAAAACTGAAATCGGAGAATTGTCCGTAAATCATGTTCTGAATGAATTTCGGTGCTTTCTGCGGTACAAATGCGCTCGGATCTTTGATCGTTTTACCGGCTTCAATGACCTCGTGAAATTTGATGTGTTGCTTCAAATAAGCATAAAAAACAAAGATGACTAAACCTCCAATAAGGTAGTAGAGATATAAAGGGCCTTTTTTAATGAGCTTGTAAATTCCGAAAACAACCAGCAATAGGAAAATCCCCACTCCGATGGATTGAAGTACGTGGAATGCCTGAAACCAATCCAAATGATAAACAAAACCGCGATCGCCACCATTGAACAGATCTTCAAATCCGTAATACGTATCTCTCGCAAATGTGATCAGATCGAACTGGATTAAATATCCCCAGAATAAAAGCATTTTAACGCGACCAAAACCTTTTTTTATACGTTCATTCTGAAAATAGGGTTCGTCTGTTGACCGACTTAATAGATAAACAAACACAACGCCGGTTACGGCAAAGAACAAAGGAGAAGTTAAACCATGAAGGTTATGCCAAAAGCTAAACAGCCAGTTATTATCATCCCGGTATTTATCCGCAAGTGCAGAACCAGTGAAATGGCCTTCAAGCATCATCAGAATGGCGATCGAACGCGCCATATCTATAAACTTCAACCTGGGGCGAGCAGCGAGAGGCACCCCAGCATTTTCTCCTGACATAGTTTGATTTTACAGGCAAAGATACATTTTATACTAATTCAATTCAATAAATTCTACTTGGGCGTTTCTCCCAGTATCATCAAACGAATCGGAGTGCTATATCCTTCAAAATAAATCAGTATCGGAAGAGAAAAAATACCGTCGGGAAGTTTTTTCACGGTATTGGCCTGAACCAAAACACTTCCTTTTGCAGGAACACTGTTTCCGAAACTGAAATTCACCAGATCGCCTTCTGTTTTTATGGAGGTGATTTTTAGCGGTTTGCTGTGATTGTTATAGATCGAAAATTGAAATGGATTTTCTCCCTGTTGAATCTTTCCAAGTGTTATGACATTCGGAACGCAGTCTACGAAGAAGAAAATAGAATCGGTTTCCAGATAACTTACACTTTGGATTTCGATTTTGCGTTCTCTGGCTGCAGATCTTGAAAAAACAGAGTTTTTAACGTCATTTGGATTATCACTCGTAATTTGATTGGCAGTGTATTCTCCATAAGGAATTCCCATCAATTCCAGTTTTCCTCCGTTTTTTGACGTTCCATCCAGGTAGGGAGCAAAAACTCCATTGTCAAAAGCACGCAAATAATTCGTGAGCGACATGATTCTTCGCTGTGTCAGAGCAACGTTGTATTCCGTTTTTGCAAGCGGTGAGGCAAATCCACGTACGTTCAATCTGATTTGAAACCCTTTTTGCAATTCTTCCAGTAAGAGCGTTTGAAACAAAACCAGATCCTTCACACCCTGTTCCACATATTGGAGGAAGAAACTTTCGATGTCTTCTTCAGCTTCTACGATTTTTTCTCCGCTCAATCCTTTGGAATATTCTTTTCTGTATTCAGGAAGCATTGCCACGTAATCACTGTAGCTGTTGATGTAATTGACTTTTGTCGTCGTTTCTTTGGACCGCGGGTCAGGAATGTCGTTGTGGAAATAAAGCGTAACCGGTAAACGTTTGTTCAACTCGGCGAGTGTTTCCTTTTTCGTTTCGGGAATGATGATGCGCGGATGTTTGTAAGCAAAAATATCGCTGCAACAAGTCGGATTTTTGACGTATTGAACTCCCAATCGATTACTGGAAACAAACATGCTGTCCCTGTCTTCAAAATAATACAGATCATTCGCCGGACTGTTGATTGGTAAACCGACATTTTGAGGTTCTCCGAATCTTCCGTTTTTGAGTTCCGTGTAAAAAACATCGTATCCTCCGAATCCATCGAACCAGGAAGAAGAGAAGTACAGGCGTTTTTTTTCAGCGTTATAGAACGGACTGATGTCATTGTCTAAGGAATTGGCCGCGTTCAAAGGTCTGACTTTCGAGAATTGATTTCCGTTGTTTTTGATGATCGTGTAGTACAAATCCATTCCGCCTTTGCCATCTTCCCGGTTGGAAGAAAAGATCAGCCACTCTTCGTTTTCGATGACAGCAATCGTCGGAGTTGTATTATTGGTATTCGGTTCATTGACTATTTCTCCAAGCGGATTGGGCCCCGACCATTTTCCGTTTTGATAGGATGAAACCCAAATCTGGCAATTGAACTGACTTTCCGATCCGCCGCAATGACTGTAGTAGAAACGTTTTCCATCCGGAGAAAAACAGCCGTTTCCGGTATTGATTTCAGGATTGTTTAAAGCTTCCAGAAGCGCTGGAGTAACTTCTTTCAAACTGTCTTTCCAGGCAGCGAAGTAAAGCCGGTTTTTATAATTGTCATCGAGCATTTCTTCCCCGACATTTTCTTTTTTGCTTCGCATCGAAGAGAGTACAAACTGACCTTGTGAAATGGTATGACCGAATTCGGAGTTGACAGTATTTAAGCCTTTCGGAAGGTCAATTTCATCGAGATTGGCTGTGTCTTTTAAAGCCGTTTGAGCCCACAAACAAGATTCGAGTTCCCGTTTGGATTTCAAATAATTGTAGGTTCGTTTGTCTTTCGAATATTTTTTCTTGGCGCGCTTGAACAATTCAATTGCCTCCTCGTAATTCCCGTTTTGCTTTTCCATGAGCGCCCATTGCAGTAAACTGGAAGGGTACATCGAAGTTTCTTCTTTCTCATAGACTTTTTGGTAGTAATAACTTGCCCTGCGGTAATCTTTGTAAGCTCTGAGTGATTCTGCGTATTTCCAGAGAATGCTCACCGTGTTGGAATCCAGTTCCATGGCTTTTTCGTAAAACTGAAGCGCATAGATGTAATCTCCTTTCGCATACTGTTCGTCAGCAAAATCCAGATATTTCCCCAACAGATTTTGACCGAAACCTGTGAATGAAACGAAAAAGAAGAGGATTAAATATAATCTGGGCATATGCGGTGAATCACTTTTTTGGGTTTGAAACGGGTAATGATGTATTCAACGGAAATTTCCAATCCTCCACGAGCCGTACTGGCCGGAATTAACTTGGAAATATTGGTGTCGTAACTCACAGCGACGGACCAGTTTTGCATGGCTAATCCGAGTCGAACCACAACGGCATCTTTGGATCTGAACCACAAGCCGCCATCCACGGCACGGTAAGTTCCCAATTTGTTGATTAAAGTATATCTGACTTGTGAACCGATGATCAGCTCGCGGTATTTTCCCTGAAGGTTAAAACCGATTCCCGGAATAATAGCCAGATCGCGATTGATCGCGTGATCCAATTGTGAAAAAAGACTGATCCGGATGTTGCGGGGTACCTTCACGCCATAAAATCCCTGATTGGGTCTGTTGAGGTTGTGTCCGCTGAGTCCGGTTTTGAGTGAGTTTCCTTTTCCGTAATAATAACTGTGAACGATCCCAACGGCACTTGTGAGATTTGCTCTGCTGTCGTTTTGATAAGCCTCGTTGGTTGGTAGACTGGCATCAAAAATGATCCCGTTAAACTGATTGTCGAAATAAAATTTATCCATGTTGACCTTGCGGTAATTCAAACCGACTTGCAATCCCACGCTCAAGGTCTGAGAAGAATCGCCCGTTAGTTTTAAATTCTTGGCAACACTTCCCAAAAATTCAAGAGTTTGATAGAAACCGTCGCCCACATTATCGTGAAAAAGAAGTGCTCCGAAATTGATTCCTTTTGCTTTCCATTTCATATCTCCGGCAACGGCAAAAGTCTGAAAAGGAACGGTGACACTTCGCCACTGATCTTTGTAATTTCCAGTCAAACGAATATCACCTTTGAATAAACCCGTGTTTGCCGGATTCTGATAAATTGGCTGACGGTTCAGATGAGAGAAATGGATATCCTGAGCAGCAATCCGGAAAGCACATGCTGCGGTAAAAAGTAAGCTGAGTAGGAAGTAGTCCGATTTTCTCATTGAATCAAATATACAATAAAATCAATCAAGCCTGAACTTCAATCAAGCGAGAATGGAAGATGAAATAAATTGGGTATTTTCGTTTTATGAAGCAAAAGTATTTTTTATTCATTGGTGTTGCCTTGTTTCTTTGTTCGTTTAAAGGAGACGAATTAATTGAAAACGTCTATCCCGAATTATTAGGAGACTACAAATTTTACAAATCGGTTGCAGATCGTTCAGTTTCGTACGCAAAAGACGGAAAAGATGAATTTTCAGTGACAATTAACCGAAAGGATCAGATTCTCTTTTTTAAGAACGGAAGGAAAGAACTCAAAATGAATTTTGTTGAAATGAAGATGCCTTTCCTGGATGATGAAAATCACGTGGTTTTCGGGCTTAAGAATAATTACGAACCCCTATTTTACCGCGGAGACACGATCGTTATTCAGAGTTATCCGATACCGTATCAGGAAAATTACTTTCTCAAGAAAAAGCCTTAAGGTTTTTGGATTTTAATGGAAGCCTCAGTATGATATAACAGGTATTCCCCATTCTGAAGATAAACCGTTCTTTTTTCAATTCCTTTTGAGGTAATTATTTTTGCTTTCGAATCTTTTCCTACGTATTTCTTCGGAACCCGGAACACATTCTGATCGCGGTTCACAATGATGTATTTGGGTAAAATTCTGAGGGAAATTGTCTGGTTCAACTTCAGAAGGTAAGTGATTTGATGTGCGTTTCGTTTGACAACTTGTTGGGTGTCGATAGGAATTCGAATGGCGAAATCACTCTGAATTTGCTTCTGAATGTTTTTTGTCAACGGAAAAGCAGCGCTGGTAGTAACGGTCAGATTCTTCGGATGATAAACGATCAAAGTCTCATTTTTCTTGACATAGTCATCCGATTTGGCAAATCGTTCCATGATAAAACCGTTTTCCTTACTCAGTTGAAAGTAATTCCCGATTTCAGCTTCTTTTTTCAACAGGAGATTGTATTTGTTGACCAGGTTGATTTCTTCCAAAACTCCGACTTCTTCTTTGTATTGGATTTCGGGAAATGGGGGAAGCATTTTGTCGGGGCTCAATTTATTTGCGAAATCTCTCCATTTCTTTTCAACCGGTTGAAGTGCTTTTGAGAAATTGTCAATCTTACTGAATAATTCTTCTTTCAGACTTTCCTTTTCTCCGCTTAGTTCAACAAAAGAATCGTAATCGTCAAATTGGACCAATAAATCGTTCTTCTTGAATTCGGGAGTTTCGATCAATCGTTCCAATTTTCCGGTACGTCTTGCCCGAATAGTTTTCGGAGTGAAATCATACTTCAAGAGAACCGTGTCACGTTGCTGAGTTCCGGTTAATGCAATGGTTTCAGGTGAGTCATCGGATGCATCCTTTTCATTTTCAGTTGAACAGGAAGCTGTAAAGGTCGAAAGAATAGATAAAAAGACAACAAATCGGGTAATCTTCATAATGTGCTTTTCATAAATGTACAACCAAAAACGGAATTCGTTGAAAGATTGTGAATACTTGAACAAGGAATGTTAATAACTTAGTTAACATTTAAATAACATGACCTAAAAATAACAAGGACTCACCACCTAAATTTGTAGGAACGAATAATGCAGGCCTATGCTAGGGACACTATTAAAAAAGAGATTGTCGGATAATCAGTTAGCGAATGTTTTTCTAAACGGAATCTTCGAAATTGTAGACAATGGCTTCGTTGAGGTTGTGGATCTAATCAATGAAGATTTAGCTTTCGTTTCTTCGCCTTCAATTCCAGTTGACCGTAACGGTGAGTTTACAATGATTGTGGTAGTAGCTAATATTTCCACTTTAGAAACGACTTTTGAAACCATTCAGGCAAATCGGATTGAGCGAATCATTTTTGAGCAGTTGGGTTCATTGATGGGAGTATCTGCAATTGATGCAGAGGCAAAAGTGAGAGAATATCAAAAATTTATGCAGCGTATCAATCATCCTTCCAAAAACATGATTTACGCGATGTCTAAAGCTGTTTTCCAAAAATACAACCTGAATGATTTTCAGGATGAGTATTTTAAACGCTTGCAGTCGCCAAACCCGCTCTTTTTGAAAAGGATGGATCAGGTGATGAACAATTTCCTCTGGGATTGGGATTCTTTCTTTAAGAAATATAAAATTGACGAATAAATAAAAGCCTCGGGAAACCGGGGCTTTTTTATGTGATACTCCGTTCAGTCAGCTTTTACTAGTTTTATAATTTTGCTAAAATAGTATAGCTTTACAAAAATTATATATTCATCCATTTTATCAATATAAATAAGAGTTTTGAACCTTTTTATCTTGGTTGATTAAATCCTTCTATTCTTTTTATTTGATTTTTTCCTTTTAAAATAAGGTGAAATATATAGTTACCAATTAACTATGTCTTTTTTTGCAATACCTGAGCTTTTTTGTCTCTTAGCTGTGCTATCCAGGTTATTAACGAAAACTCAAAGAAACAATGAAACATCTACTACTTTTTGGGGCAATCTCATTCTGCGTGAGTACTGTTTTCGGACAAGGGTATCCCAATTATGACATCGGGTTGAAAATTAAATTAAATGAAGACGGATCGAAATACATTCGCTTCATTACCTGGCATCAAGTATGGCTAAAGTACAATCAGAATAACGACGGAAGTACCCTGGCGGGAAAACCGATCAACGAATCATACGATATTTCTCTCCGCAGATCCCGGTTTTTAACTTATTCTCAATTGGGAGATCGGTTTTTGATCTTAACTCATTTCGGAATCAACAATCAAAATACGTTCAGCGGTGGAGCTTCATCTGCAAACGGAAAGAAGCCTCAACTATTTTTACATGACGCGTATGTGGATTATACCGTGTTCAAACGATTTTTGAATATCGGAGCAGGATTACACTATTGGAACGGTGTTTCACGAATGGCGAATGCAAGTACGCTGAACTTCATGGCGCAGGATGCTCCGATTTTCAATTGGTATAACATCGATAAAAGCGACCAGTTTGCGCGTTATCTGGGAATCTTTGCGAAAGGAAAGATTGGAAAACTGGATTATCGTCTGGCTGCAAACGATCCTTTCCAGGCAAACGAAGTAAAAGCAATTGCGACCAATGTTTCGGATTACAATCCATACAATCGTTCGTGGAGCACGGCCGGATACATTCATTATGAATTCCTGGACGAAGAAAGTAACCTGCTTCCATACATGGTCGGAACGTATCTTGGAACGAAGAAAATCTTCAATATCGGAATTGGATTTGATCATTGGAAAAACGGAATGTGGCATCGGACTACTGAGGGAGACACGGTCATGCAAGATCAATTGTTGTTGGGAGCAGATGTGTTTCTTGACATGCCTTTGAGTGACCGGAAGGATGCCATTACGTTTTACGGAAGTTATTCCAATTACAACTTCGGAAAAGACTATGTGCGCAGTATTGGGGTGCTGAATACCGCTGACGGCGGAGGAGCTTTAAGAGGAAATGCCGTGCCGACTATCGGAACCGGACAAATTTTCTACGGACAATTGGGGTATTTGCTTCCGTCATTCAATATGACAACCCGTTTTCAGTTGTACGGAGCATTTTCGCATTCACGATTTGAAGGCTTACGCAATACCGCAAACGAATTGGTTCCTGTAAATACCATCGATGCAGGTTTCAATGTGTTCATGGCCGGACATCATTCAAAAATCACATTGAACTATCGGGCAAGACCTGATTTTACAGCGATTGAAAATATTAATTATAAAAATGAACTGACGCTTCAATTTATGATTTACTTATAAATTGATATCTTTCAGATTAAAAGAAAACATGGATAAACGTAAAATTCAAACGAGTTACTTTTTGCTTGGGTTACTTGGCTTCGTTTTGTTTAATTATCCAATTATTAATCTGATGGATGGGCAAGTTTGGTTGGGAATTCCGGCTTTGCTGATTTATTTCTGCGGGGTAGTGTTATGCATCAGTATGGTCGGTTTTCTCATTGCCAAACGAAACAAAGAATGAACTATAGAATGTCTTTATTTACGGATTACAATCATTCGTAATTAGACATTCGTAATTGGAAAAAATGAGTGGCTTAATAGTTTTGGTCATAGTGGCGTATCTTGCAATGCTCTTTTTTGTAGCGTACAGGATTGATGCGTCTACCAGATTGAGATTGAGAGTTGCCAATTCACCAACAATCTATGCGCTTTCGTTAGCCGTTTATTGTACGGCCTGGACCTTTTTCGGAAGTGTCGGCGGTGCTTCTGCTTACAATATTCAATTTCTGACGATCTACATCGGGCCAATTATCCTGATGCCCTTTTTGTGGATTATTTACCGGAAGTTTATCCGTATTTCCCGTGCTCAGGGAATTTCTTCCTTTTCGGATTTCATTGCGAACAGATACGACAAAAGTATCGGGTTAAATCGCCTGGTAGCTGTGTTATTGATGTTTGGAATTATTCCTTACATCGCATTGCAGATTACGGGAATTGATAAGGCGATCGAAACCATTGTGACGCATAACGGTACGGAGCAAAATGATTGGCTGAGTTATGTGGACACGAGTTTATTGGTGACCCTTGGGTTGGGATATTTCATCATCATTTTCACCACCAAACGTTTTCAGGAAAAAGAACAAAACACAGGGTTGGTTGGAGCTATTGCAATCGAATCGGTGGTGAAATTATTGGTTTTCCTGTTCTTTGGAATTTACATTGTGCTTTATGCCAGTGATAAGCCGGAGTTGTATGCAGATTTCGATCCGAAGGAACTTAAATTGAATCCGAATAACGATTACGGACAGTGGTTCGGAATGATTTTCTTGTCTGCACTGGCATTTTTGTTTCTTCCCCGGCAATTTGAATTGGGAGTAGTTACCGGTGCGAATGAACAAAAGGTCAAACGGGCAATCTGGATGTTCCCGATCTACCTGCTTCTGATCAACTTGTTTGTCATTCCGATTGCGATTATCGGGAATAACATGTTCGCCGGAAACAAAATGAATCCGGATATGTACATGCTTTCGATTCCCATTCAGATGAATAATGGCTGGATGGCTTTGTTGGTTTTACTCGGCGGATTTTCTGCTGCCAGCGGAATGATTATTGTTGCAACACACGCTTTAAGTAAAATGGTTTCGAATGCCATTCTGATGCCGAGTTTCATCAATAACCGTTTTGTTCTGAACCGGTTTAAGGATCGCAATCACAAGATTCCGGTGTTCTTCCGGCGCTTGAGTATTTTTGTCGTTTTGCTTCTGGCGTATTTGTACCACAAGCTGGTGGTGGCTGATTTCACGTTGATTTCGATCGGGTTGGTTTCTTTTGTGGCGGTGGCGCAATTTGCTCCGGCAATTTTGGGAGGAATTTTTTGGAAACTGGGAAATAAGCACGGAGCAATTATCGGGATTTCCTTAGGGTTTTTCGTATGGCTGGTTTTTCTGATCGGACCAACCATTTTAAATATGAATCTGCATGGTTTGTTTTCGGGTTCGGTTTCAAAACAGGCAGTTAGTCCGGAAGGTGATTTGATTACAACCGTTTTATTCTGGAGTTTGTTTGTGAATATTCTGGGTTACATCATTGGTTCTATTCTCACAAAGCAAACGGCATTGGAGCAAAATCAGGCTACGATTTATGTTGATATTATGAAATACTCCACGGAAATGGATTCAGGAGTAGTTTGGAAAGGAAAAGCCTTTTTTCCGGATATCAAATCATTGCTTTCCCGCTTTTTGGGCGAACGCAGAGTGACGGCGGAATTGAATCATTTTGCACAAAAACAAGGAATCGATCTGGAAAGTCAGGATGAATTGGATTCGCGCCTGATCGGTTATTCCGAAAAAATGCTGAGTCCGATTGTGGGAGCTTCCTCCGCTAAAATCCTGATTTCTTCTGTTGTAAAAGAGGAAAAACTCTCGATGGAAGATGTAGTGAACATCTTGGAAGAATCGCAAAAGATCATTGCTGTAAACAAAGAGTTACAGCAGCGCACAGATGAATTGAAGCGCGTTTCTGAAGCTTTGAAAATGGCAAATGCCCGCATGAAGGAAAATGATCTGTTGAAAGATGAATTTCTTTATACCGTGACACACGAGATGCGTACTCCGCTGACTTCAATCAAAGCGCTCAGCGAGTTGTTGTCGGACGAAGAAGATGCGATGCCGGAAGAGATCAAGAAAGAATTTTTGACAACAATTCTGAAGGAATCCAACCGGATGACACGTTTGATTTCACAGGTACTTGATCTGGAGAATTTCGAGTCGGGAAAACATCAGTTGATTATTGATAGAGTAGATATTTCGGAACTGATTCAACATTGTTTGCAATCGTTGGATGGTGTTTTCAAACAGCGAAATATCAACGTGTGTATCGATATCGAAGAAAACTTGCCTGAGTTGGAAGCAGATTCCGACCGAATCACACAGGTTGTACTGAATTTACTGGCAAATGCTGCCAAATATTGCGATAAAGAAAGTGGGAAAGTCTGGGTAGACATCAGTCGTTTGGGAACGATGTTGCAAGTGAAAATTGCAGATAACGGACCCGGGGTTATTCCGGAATTGCGGGAAATTATTTTTGAGAAATTCTTTCAGGCAAAAAATCAAACCATGAGAAAACCGAAAGGAAGTGGTTTGGGATTGGCAATTTCGAAAAAAATTATCCAACTTCACGAAGGGAAAATAGGCGTGAGCACCAATGATCCGGAAGGTTCGGTATTTACGTTTAGTATTCCTTTCACCCAGAACAGAAATTAATTATGACAGGAAAGAAGATTTTAATAGTAGACGATGAGCCGAATATCGTATTGTCGTTAGACTATTTGGTGAGGCGGAAAGGGTTTGTTCCATTAATAGCCCGAAATGGAACGGAAGCATTGAGTGCGGCGCATGAACACATTCCGGATTTGATTATTCTGGATATTATGATGCCGGACATTGATGGATATGATGTGTGTCAGACCATCAAATCAGATCCCAAATTCGCACACACAAAAATCATCTTTCTTTCTGCAAAATCACGACCTGAAGACATTTCGAAAGGGTTGAAAATGGGAGCTGACAAATATGTCACCAAACCATTTAGTACCAAACAATTGCTGGTAGAAATATTGGAGTTGTTGTAATCAAAAACTGTATAAAACTGGAACTATGAATAAGATGCAAATTAAAACCCTGGAAGAGTATCACGAGAAATACGCCTTGAGTGTTTCAAATCCGGAAGGGTTCTGGGAGGAAATTGCGAATGAATTTCAATGGATGAAAAAATGGGATAAAGTTCTGGAATGGAACTTTACCGAACCGGATGTGAAGTGGTTTGAAGGGGCTCAACTCAATATCACGGAAAACATGCTGGACCGCCATTTGGAAAAGCGCGGAAATAAACTGGCGCTGATCTGGGAGCCAAATGATCCGAAACAGCGTTTTGTACGCTATACTTACCGCGAATTGTATGAACACGTTTGTGTGTTTGCAAACGCATTGAAAGCACAGGGAGTGAAAAAAGGAGATCGCGTGTGTATTTACATGCCGATGATTCCCGAACTGGCAATTGCGGTGATGGCGTGTGCCAGAATCGGAGCAATTCATTCGGTGGTTTTTGCAGGTTTCTCTGCAAATGCGTTATCGGACAGAATTGATGATGCGCAGGCAAAACTGGTGATTACGGCAGACGGATTGAATCGCGGCCCGAAACAAATTCCACTGAAACGAGTTGTGGACGAAGCTTTAGAAGGAGGAACCTGTGTGGAAAAAGTGATCGTTTATGATTGTTTGGGCTGGTTGCCGCATATGGAAGAAGGACGTGATATCTGGTGGGCAGATGTAATTGCCGGTCAGGAGAAAAAGTGCGCTCCGGAACCGATGGATTCGGAAGATCCCTTATTCATTTTGTATACCTCCGGTTCTACCGGAAAACCGAAAGGAGTTGTTCATACCTGCGGAGGATACATGGTTTATACCGCTTATTCCTTCCAGAATGTATATCAGTACGAAGAAAGCGATGTGTTTTGGTGTACTGCTGATGTTGGCTGGATTACAGGACATTCGTACATTGTTTACGGTCCGTTATTGAGCGGAGCAACGACGGTCATGTTTGAAGGAATTCCGACCTATCCGGATGCCGGACGCTTCTGGCAGGTGGTCGATAAATACGGAGTGAATCAGTTTTTAACGGCTCCTACAGCAATTCGTTCTTTGATGGCTTATGGTGAAGATCACGTACTTTCTTATAGTCTGGATTCTTTGAAAGTGATCGGAACGGTAGGAGAACCGATTAATGAAGAAGCGTGGAAATGGTATTACCTGCATGTAGGGAAAGGCCGTTGCCCGGTAGTTGATAATTGGTGGCAGACAGAAACTGGAGGAATCATGATTTCCGGGATCGGGAATATTTCACCTCAGAAACCAACTTTTGCAGGGTATCCTTTACCGGGAATTCAGCCGGTTTTATTGAATCAGGAAGGACAAGAAATTGATGGTGCGAATGAAGAAGGATACTTGTGTATCAAATTCCCGTGGCCTTCTATTTTACGAACAACCTACGGTGATCACGAGCGTTGCAGAATCAATTATTTCTCGCATTACGACGGATATTATTTCACTGGAGACGGTGCAAAACGGGATGAAAATGGAATGTACCGAATTATCGGACGAATTGATGATGTGATCAATGTTTCCGGACATCGTTTCGGGACGGCCGAAATTGAAAATGCGATCAATACGAATAAACTGGTGATCGAATCTGCGGTTGTAGGTTATCCGCATCCGGTGAAAGGTCAATCGATTTATGCATTCATTGTCTGTGAGCAGGAAGTCCTGGAAGAAAACAGGGATTTTGCCAGAGGAGAAATTGTCGAATCCGTTGTAGCGGAAATCGGGAAAATTGCGGTTCCTGAAAAAATTCAATTTGTTTCCGGTTTGCCAAAAACGCGCTCAGGAAAGATCATGCGACGCATTCTGCGGAAAATAGCAGAAGGTGATGTTTCGAATCTGGGAGATACTTCTACACTTTTAGATCCTTTGATCGTGGATGAAATTGTAGAGAATGCGATTAAATGAAGATATGAAACCATCACGACCTGATATAAAAGTTAATAGCAAAGAAGAAGTTGACTTGGCAATTAACTCATTTAAAAATCTTGTTTCACAAGAGAAATTGACTGATTTACAAGTTAAGGAATCTTTTTTTGAGTTGTTTGGCTCTTTTCTTCTTTTGTATCAACACTATGAAAAAGCTTTTTTGAAAGCGTTTCCGATTTATCGTGCTAGACCTGTAAAACAAGTAAAAGATAAGAATAACTGGAAATGTTACGGGGCTCCTCCGAAAAATCAGGATTGTGGAATTGGTCGGGCTAACTTGCGGTGCAAAAATGTATTTTATGGAAGTTCAAATCCGTTAGGGGCACTTTTGGAAACTAGGCAAGCAAATAATGGAGAAGAGTTTTACCTTGGACGTTGGGTGTTCAAAAGTGAGGATTATAAAGATAGTAAAATTGCAGTTTCTTCATTTGTGAACCCCACTTTAAATGGTGATGGCTTATGGGATGTATTAATACCTGATATGAAAAAGTCCCATGACTTTTTTGTCAAAATATATGGTGTTGAGAAGGCGGAAGTTGTGCAATACTTATTCTTAGAGCTAGGAAAATTATTTTCAATAAAAGAAGAAGGATATTATCAAATAACTGCATTTCTGGCTGATCAAATCATTTATAATTCTAATGAGAATGATGCCCGATTTCCAAGTTTTCTTTTGTATCCAAGTGTAATAAATGGAAATGCTTTAAATATTGCAATTCATCCGGATTTTGTAGATAAATTTTTCCACTTAGAAAAGGTTGTGAAGATTACAATAATTGACAAAGTTGATAATGGAACGATAAAAGTTCTTCCCGAATTATTTGGACTAATAGAAGATGATGCATTAAGGTTCTATGAAAGAAGTATCTTGCTTAATGGTAGACAGTTTTTAATCGACAAGCTACAATGTGGTTGTGGTATTGAAATCGAGTTTGATGATCCTGAGAAACTAATTCTTAAGAATAAGCAGGATTATTCGAATGTAAGCTTGAAAGAAGTATGTTATCAAATTTTGGTTCAAAGCTTTTCTCATCCTGATTACGAAGATGTTCTAAATGAATCTTTTGGTAAAGATGGGATGGTTTCAGGAATTAATCAATCGATGTCAATAAAAATCGAAAATTATGAATTAGATTATGCAGGGGAGAATCATGATGTGTTTATAGC
>RCUP01001035.1_pt1 | contig 18195 bp, 28 predicted proteins | sample 2166341 | NCBI WGS metagenome assembly RCUP01 (sample SAMN09932325, study PRJNA488358) | compost metagenome | isolation source: compost soil in succinonitrile-enriched | place: Germany: Experimental Botanical Garden | reverse complement strand
GTGCCGACGCGACACCTTCGCCGATTTCCTGATTGAGGCCGATATTGCCGGAGGCCTCGCTGACGAATGCCGGGGCCTTGTTCTTCAATTCCGTGACGATCCGCGCGGCGACCTTCGGTCCGACGCCAGGGGTCAGCGCCACCACGGCCTTGTCCTGCAGCGCAATCGCATTGGCGAGTTCCGATGGCGTCAGTGTCGAGAGCACCGCCAGCGCCACCTTGGCACCGACCCCCTGCACGCTCTGCAGCAGGTTGAACCACTCACGCTCCAGCGCAGTAAGGAAACCGAACAGCTTGAACTGGTCCTCGCGCACATAGGTCTCGATGAACAGCGCGACCGCCTCGCCGACTGCCCCTATTTTCGAAAGCATGCGCGAGGAGCAGATTACTTCGTAGCAGACACCATGCACATCGATGAGCACATGGTCGTCGCCGATCTCGTCGATGGTGCCTTTGAGCTTGCCGATCATGAAAGAGGTCCGCCGATGAAGTTGAAGGGGTGGCTTATGTGAGATGATATCGAGTGCGAGAAAGCAGGGGCGATAGCGGGCAGCCGCGCGGGTTAGCAGGAGGTGTGACCGCTTGTGTTAGACCGAAACCACCTCGGTGACCTCTGGGACGAAGTACCTCATGAGGTTCTGGATGCCGTGCTGGAGTGTTGCGGCCGACGACGGGCAGCCGGAGCAGGCTCCGCGCATTTCGAGGCCGAGGACCCCGTCGCGGAACGACCTGAGCACGATGTCGCCGCCGTCTCCGGCCACTGCCGGCCGGATCCTGGTGTCGATCAGTTCGCGGATGGTCTCGACGATCGCTGCGTCCTTCTCGTCGAAGTCGACAGGCGCTTCCGGGTTGGCACCGCCTGCATCGGTCAGGAAGTCGGACGAGAGCATCCCAACGATGGTTTCCCTGATGGCTGGCGCCGTGCCCGCCCATGCGGCCTCGTCATCGAGGGTGACGGAGAACGCGTCCTCGCTGACGAGCACGGTCTTCACGGCGGGAAGGGCAAAAATGGCCTGCACGAGCGGGTCGCCGCCTCGCGCCTCGCGGCTGAACTCGCGGGGAACCGAGGACAGATGCCGCCCCGGCAGGAACTTTCGCGTGCGTGGGTTTGGCGTGGCTTCGACGACGACGATCATCCGGTAACTCCTCTGAATTCCACAGATCATGCCGCTCCGGCATCGAGGAATCAAGGATTCGATGATGCTCTGTCAGGATTGGTGGTTGAAAATGTTGACGGGGTGCCGTAGGGATTTCTTACGAATCCATCAACAGCCAAGGACCCGTCCGATGACAGAAACCAGAGAACTCAAGCGCCAGGCGGTATTCTGGCTCGGGGCGTTCCTCGCATTCACCGCCCTCCTCTGGGTGTTCAGCTCGATCCTTCTCCCCTTCGTTGCGGGAATGGCAATCGCGTACTTTCTCGATCCGGTGGCCGACAGGCTCGAGCGTCTCGGTCTGAGCAGGCTCGCCGCCACCCTCGTGATCCTCGTGTCATTCATTCTGGTCATCGTTGCGGCCCTCGTCGTCGTCATTCCGGTGCTTGTCGGCCAGTTCCACGAATTCTCCCTCCGCCTGCCCGGCTACGTCGGTCTCCTGCAGGCCTATGTTCTCGGGTTGCAGGACACGTTGCTTCCCGACTGGGCGAAATCGCAGCTCGGAGCGGTGAAAGACAATCTTTCCGGCATGCTGTCGCAGGGTGCAGGCTTCGCCGTCGGCCTCGTCGGGCAGATCTGGACCTCGGGCAAGGCGATGGTCGATCTGGCCTCCCTGTTCCTCGTCACTCCGGTGGTCGCCTTCTATGTCCTTCTCGACTGGGACCGCATGGTCGCACGGGTCGATTCATGGATTCCGCGCAACCATCTGGAGGATGTCAGATCCATCGCGCATGACATTGACACCGCCATCGCGGGCTTCATCCGCGGCCAGGGTTCGCTCTGCCTCATCCTCGGCGTGTTCTACGCAGTCGGCCTTTCGGTCACGGGACTGAACTTCGGCCTGCTCATCGGCTTCTTCGCCGGCATGATCAGCTTCATTCCCTATGTCGGATCGATCCTCGGCCTTGTTCTCGCGGTCGGCGTGGCGCTCGTCCAGTTCTGGAATGATCCGGCGTGGATCGGCGCGGTTGTCGCGGTCTTCGTGGTCGGCCAGTTCGTCGAGGGCAACATCCTGCAGCCGAAGCTCGTCGGCGAGAGCGTGGGCCTGCACCCCGTGTGGCTGATGTTCGCGCTGTTCGCCTTCGGCCTCCTGTTCGGCTTCGTCGGCCTGATGGTGGCGGTTCCTGCGGCAGCGGCCGTGGGCGTGCTTGTCCGATATGGCCTCTCCAAGTATCTGGAGAGCGATATCTACCATGGCCGCAAGCGTGACGGAGACCGGGCCGTCACGGGGGAAAGTGCATGAGTGCGTGTCGCGGGGATGCCGCCTGGACGAACCGGGATCGCGCCCGGCTCTTCCGTGGCGCGCTGGCCAAAGGCTACGCGGAATACTGCCGGGTAGCCGCTATGCCCACCCGGCTTGAACGTCTTTCAAGGCGGTTCGATAGGATCGGCTTCTTGGCGGGCGTGACATGGATCAGCCTGTTCTTGCCATGGTTCTCGCAACTGTGGTGGAGCGAAGCTTCCCAGGCATATTTTGGGCCGGTTCTCGGTTGGGCATTCATCGTGATGGTCTTTGTCTGCCTTGGCTCATTCATCATCAGCTTCATCATGAGTGCCTGGCAGCAGTCCCGCGACTATAGGTCGACCGAAGAGTCTTGGCGTCGCCGCTGATCCTTCTCTCGCCGCCATTGTCTCGGGGCGGAGTGACTGCGCGACAGTTTCAGGGAGCCGGGATTCCCTCGGCTTCCGGGATCACGTCGTAGACTTCGAGCGCTTCCGACATCTCCTCGATGCCGCTGGCGATGTCAGCGGTGTCGGCCTCGTTGCGGAACCGGATGGCGAGGGATGCGGCGTGGTCGATGATGTCCTGGAGCGCCTCGATGGAAAGAGATGCCTCTCGGGTTTCTCCAGTGAGAACGCCCTGTTCGTCGAAGACATTGAGGTTGAGAGTGAGGTTCGGTATGAGTTTCTTCCTGCGTGTGGATGCCAAAAGGTGGAGCGATCTCGCGCAAGAGGCAAATCGCGCGGCCTGCGAGCGTTGCGCGCGGCGAACCGCCGTGCGATTGTCGCAGTAGGAGAACCCGATGAGACTTTCGCAGCTTCTATCGAATCTTGAACAGGCGATGGCGTGGACCCGTGACAGGACGGGTGGCGAAGACATTGTTGTTGCCGTGAGTTCCCCCGACAGCCGTTGGCGGGCATTCTCTGACATTTCGGTTGTATCCGATGGCGACGGCGATCTCGCAGTCGTGTCGTTCGCGGACGGCGAATATGGCGAAGCCGGCATGACGACGGTGAAGCTCCGTGCTCTGATCGAGGAGTTCATGCGGGACAACGGCGACCTCGAGGTTGCTCTCGCCCAGGATGGCGAAGTCTTCCGCGGCCTTCATGTCAACGTCGACGAGGAAACCGACGACTACGGCGATCCTGCAGGATGGGTCGTCATTCTGCAGGCCTACGTCGTGAAGACGTCGCTCAAGCGGTGACGGATCCAGATGGCGCAACCCGCTGCGGAGGAGGATGTGGTTCCGACCGCCACCCTTGGCGACGTTCTGGTCGCCTCCATCAAGACGGTCGGCGATGCCGGTCCGCTCATCGGGAAGGTGACGGCATCGCATCGCCGACATCCGGCTGCAGCTCCCCGCTCTCCAGGATTTCGTCGTGCGGCACGCCCGTCGCTTCCGAAATCTCATCGAGGGCTGCTTCCGGATGCTGCCGCAGGTATCGTCTCACCCTGAGGATTCCGTACGTGATCTTAGGCTTTCGTTCGAAATATCCGGTGCGCAGCAGCTCCTCGTGGCGATCCTGCCGTGCGATGATCTCGTTTGCCGCCCAGTCATCTGCCGCAAGCCGACGGAGCACCGCGGCGGCGCGGCCTTTCGGATCCTCGGGCAGCCCGCGGGACGACACGAGAAATATGGTGATGCCCGGCTTCTGGACTGCGTAGTCACCTTCGCCGTCATGGAGGCGTATCCGAGGAGGGTTGTTGGTCGAGACCACGTTCTTCATTCCGGACTGGCGGACGATGTCGAAGAATTCCCATGCGGTTCCAACGCCAGGATCCTTGCGGGTTATGGTGAGGCCGCCGCGCGTCTTCTTCATGTTCGTCTCCTTGCGCCTGTCTGCCTAGAGATATGGCCCCTATGGCCGCATGTCACGACAATTGCGTTCGCTGTCGAATTCAATCCGCCGTTGACGGGGAATCCTTCTCGATCGACCCTTGTCGGGGATTGAGGAGAAAATCATTGGCATATGAATTCGATGAAGAAGACGACGTTACTCCGGAGGGGGAAGGCGAAGCGAAGCCTGCTGATCCTCGAAGCATCATTTCCATCGCTCCGAAGGAGTCGTTGCCGGGCGAGATGAACGAGTTCCTGTTCGTGTGGCGGCCGGCAAAGTTCTTCGCGCCCCGCCCCTACGCCGGAGAGGGTTTCGAAGGTGCAGCCTTCCGCAACGGGAAGGGTGACTACTTCGAGGTCAGGACGTATCCGGACTCGCCGCGGGGATCCAGCCGCGTGTTCACGTCCTTGGAGAGCGACACCAGAGAGAGGCGGAACGAGGCTTTCAACAGCGTGCTGTACTTCCTGAGCCAGACGGGAATGCGCAACATGAACGGCATGTCGCTCTACGACGGGGATAAGCCGTACCGCACCCGTCGCGATGACTTCGACTCCCTGGTCGCGCTCGAGACGCTGTACGACCTCATCCTGCGGGAAGCCGGCCGCGCCCTTCCCGGCGTGGTCACCAAGAACGAGATCCAGGCGATCATCGAAAAGGAGTGGTCGTTTCCCAAGGGCGATCTGGACAAGGACGGCCGCAAGGGCATCGCCAGATGGCTCGAATCCTATGAGATGCTCTTCACGATGTTTCCGAGCGGCTTTCACAGGCGAACGATCTCCTTCGACGGCGCGCGCCGCATCACTCTGCGTGAGAAAGGCTTCGAATATCTCCGCCAGCGCAGCTTCATCGCCTGATCGCCCCAGTCAAAGACCGAAACGGAGGACATCATGTCCGGATCAATGTTCATCGCCGTCCGCACGAACGACGGCACGCTTCTTTATGCAAACGGCCATTCGCGCTCGTCATATAACGTCTTCAGCTACCGCGAGATCTTCGACGGCGACGACGCAAGGGCGATCGAGTTCATCAAAGACTGGAACAAGGGAGAGTCCATTCCGACCCACGTCCGACCGCTCGAAAGCGGTGCCCTGGTTGTTGACTTCGTGACGAAGCAGATACTCCTAGACAGCTACTACGACACCAACATCAACCTCATGTCTCACCTGTCGGGTGGTTCGTTCATCAGCGAGCTCATAGCACTCGAGAGGACGCGAACCGCCTCCGACGAGGAGCTGGCCCGTCCGGTCTACGACCTCGAGGGCAACTTCTGGGACGGTGTGGGTGACAAGCCCGACGAGGGCGTCAGGGAGGAAGGCTGGCGCAATCAATCCTATGATGACGCGTTCTTCATCGACTACTCGCCGTGGGTCGTGCGCTGCTATCCCGAGACGGCGGGCGGACGCATCGCCTTCCTCAATGCGGTGGAAGCCTGCGGATTCCCGGTGCGCCGCGATCTGTGGGAGATCCGCTCCTGCGAGACCGAGCGGGACGAGGAACTCAGGGTCAAGGCGAGTTCCGACATCAGGAGAGTGATGTCGCGGCTGGCCAGGAAAGGCGTCGACGGCGCGCCGCTCTGGAGCATCGATGACAAGACGGGCGCGTTCACCGCGAACATCATTCTCAAGTTCAAGCGGAATGACGGCATCCTGGAGCATATCCTTGTTCCGATAACGCTTTCCGGAACCTCGGAGCTGAAGGCGATCAGCCGGACGGTCGGTTCATGGCACGCCGACGAGACGATCTACACCAACGGCATTGGAACGTTCAGCGACCGCGACGGAGATGGCGACTGGGAGATGCTGCCCTATTCGCAGGGCGTTCCGGTCGAGGACCGTCTCGATCTCTTTGCATGCCTTCTCCTTGGTGCTGGCGGGCGCGACAACGAAGTTCTCCGTCCCCTCAGCGACGGCTACGAGAACGGCGAGTTCCTTGACAAGATCGCCTACGGCCGGATGACCCAGGTCGATCTCGAAGACAATGTGAGGTCGCCGGATCTCGCGCAGACTCCAGCCGATGAGATCGAGCGTGTCAGGGCGGAGGCGGAGCGTCGTCTCCGGAACCGCTGGGCCGTCCATGAAGGCCATCTCCTCGGATACGCGTCTGAAAGCTTCTGGGGCGTTCTGGTCCGCAAGGACGTGATCGAGATCGGCCCGGCTATCTACAGCAACTCCCGTTCCGGCAACATCTACGGGTGCTTCGGCGTGGAGCGGCGGGCGGAGGCCTTCGCATACGCCAACCGCCTTCTGGAACTGGGCTGCGGCACGGCGATCATGCCGAAGGGTGAAAACCTGATCGTCACCGAGGGGGCGTCCCGGGCATTCGTGAACCATGGCGAGGAGATCCGCGAGATGGGGGACGCCCTTTCGAGCTGCGCCTTCAGTTCGTTTCACAAGCGCGATGGCCGGGTGGACCGCGCACTGGAACCCCGGTTCCGCGAACTATCGGACCTTATGCGCCGTCATCGGCAAGGATGGACGGGGGTCGACCGCGCATGGCCCCTGGAGGCTGAATGGAAGGTGCTCTGGGAGCCCCTGAGCGCCGCGCTGGGTGAAGTCACGCCGGAGAAACTCGACGCGCTTGAGAAGCCGAAGAGCAGGTGGGATGATCCGGCCCGGTTCTGGAGGCTCAAGGCGGCGCTGGATCTGGTTACGTTCCCCGAGCGGCTGAAGGCGCTTGCGTCGAACCGCTAGAGCGTCTCCGCCCAGCGTCGCAAGCCATCGATCCGCTGCTGGACATGTGACGGCAGCGGATCCGGCTTCCTCGGGGTGATGGCGGTGGCATACCCGCTGGCGTCGTGTTCGATGAAGATCGACTGTCCCTCCCGGCGCAGGTCTGGCGGGACATCCTGAAGGGCGAGCATCCACTGTAGCTCGTCCTTGGTGCGGATCAGGGCGTGGTCGTGCTCGATCGTCACGATGTTCGCGGCGACTCTCATGGCACTAACCCGATCCCGGCCATGGCGCGGAGATCGATGCATTCCTCCCCGAACTCTATGATGTCCTCGTAAGTCTCTGCAGGAGCGTTCATGTGGTGCCTCGTGTCGTTATGCCGACAGTCTGGCATGCGGATGCGCTGGTCTGGAAGTTCGCCGGTAGCCTGCCCGCGAACTTCCGTCGTCATGCCCCCTCGGTCGATCAGCCGGAAGGACGGTCCCGCCTCCGGGCTTCAGTTTCTGACTGGGACGAAGGGTGCGTCTGCGAACTCGCGCGCATCCACCTTGCAGTTGGCCGGGGCGACAGTGTCCCGCAGCCCGTCAGCCATCTTTTCAAGGTATGTGGCGTCGGCTTGCAGGACGACGACCCCCGGGGTTTCGACCGTGAGGGAACCCCATCCGTGGGAGAGCACGAGAGCGGTCATTTCACGCCGCTCGTCCATGTCGGGATTGTAAGGGGCGGCCCAGTAGCGATGCCACTCGACACGCCCGTCGGGATCCGCGCCATGGCTGTCTTCGACGAACTGGTCCGACTGCCTCCGCTCGTCCTCCTCGACCGCGTCGGCGAACGCCTTGGCGGTTTCGGGCAGGCGGTCGGGATCGTCGGTGAACGTCGAGAAGGGAGCCTTGGGTGGGGTTTCGAAGATCTCGCCGCCGGGAGAGAGCCAACCGACGAAGCCCGGTCGAAGAGACGACCAGACGCTTTCCCTGCCCAGCGAAGCGTGCTTCTGCTTCGGCTTCTGAAATGGCTTCGCGACCCTGCAGACGAGCGCGCGGTTGAGCATGCGCGCGAGGAACTTTGTCTTCCTCGTCAGCTCCTTCAAGTGCTCGCCCGAGCAGTCGAGCTCGATCTTGTCGCCGCCGAAGGTGCCGATCCGTCCCCAGCCGCCGGCATAGATCCCGTCCATCGCTTCGGCCATGTGCTGCCCGGAGATTTTCAGGGAGCCATCGGCGGAAACGAACTTCGCGAGGAACGCCGAGGTGTCGGGCAGAAGCCCCGGGTGCTCGATGAAGAAGCTCAGATGATTGAACAGCGGCACGACGTGAAGGACGCCGTCGGGCGAGATCCATGCCGTCGTGCTGTCGTTCCGCAGGGCCTTGAGGGCGTCGATGTTGGGGGAATAGAGGTCTGGCTTCGTCATGCGTTGTCCAGTTGGTTTCGGGTCTGGCGGTGGGCGACGGAGATCGGGGATGTCTCCATGAAAGACGCCGCTTCCCGGTATCCGATGGCGGAAAGGTGTTCCATGCCCCAGGCCTCGAGGAAGTCGCGCCCGGTGAAGCCGTCAGCGTAGGGCTTGGAGGCGCATTCCTCGTGCATGCAACGCGTGGCCTTGCCGCCGACGCGCGCCATCAGGACGCTCTCGCCCTCCTTCACGACCTTGCTGCAGCTCCAGCAGCGGTGGCTGTGCCTGCGCCGGGACGAGAAGTAGGTCATCTGCCAGTACGGGTCGGGCATCTTCATTGCGGCCGCCTTCCTACCGTGTCGATTTCTTCGGACGAGAATCCGGGATCGTCACGGGCTTCACCTCGATGTCGGGATGTCGGCCGTCCCTCAGAGCGCGGCGAACCTCGATGTAGTTGCGCCGCATCCGGGCGACGCCTTCGATTTTCGAGAGAGCCTGTTCAACGGTGTTGAGCCTGCCACGCTTCCGTCCAGTTCCATTGCAGGAACCGCATGCCGGGCTGCCGTGATGGTCATAGCGGCCGGAGCCGCTGCAGGCGGTGCATGTCTCCTCGGCGATCCCGTGGTGGCGCCAGTAGTCGATGCTGCGCGCTTGCTTGCGTTCGTGCCAGGTCTCCGACATCAGTTCCACTCCTCCTTCATGGCGCGCTCGTTCGCGTCAAGCGCGATCGCGGCACGCTGCTCGCTGTCGAGCGTCTTCCATGCCTGGCGCACGTAGGTTCCGACGTAGTTCCGCCAGTCGTGAACATCCCGCGCGGCCTCGAACATCGGACTGTCGAGATCCGTATGCTTTCCGCGGCCTTCCATCGTCTGGTGCCAGAGTGTCTGCAGGTATGCCATGCGAGTGGTTCCGGTTTGACTTCGGAGGGACACTATGAGGTGCTCGCTTCAATGTCAACAATTGTGACAAGGATTCGTTGGAGCGCATTTCATGGCCCCGAAAGAAAAGGCCGCGGGGTTGCCGCGGCCTTTAAAGTTTTGGAGCGGTTCCGTGATCAGGGCTGGTGCGGTGTGATCACGGTGACGATGACGCGGTTCTTCTGCTAGGCTGCCTTCTTCATCAATGATGTGATGCGATCATGGCCGTCGCTGAACGGCTCGTCACCTTCAACGTCCGCCAGCGCCCAGGCAAAATTCTGCCTGTGGAGTGCGAGATGATCCGATACGAGCAGGGCGATAGCTTCGGCCTCGCTTTCCCGCGCCTCGTCGACAAGGATCTCCCGGTCATAGCCCCTTCCGGGGTGTGTCATCCAGAAGCGGAGCATGCTCCTGCCGCCAGACATCGGGACGATGTGCAGGTCGAAAAGAAGGTTTCGCGCGTCCGCGACAGCGAAGTCTTCCAGAAACCGATCAAGGGTGGGTGTCCGGATGTTGTCGAAGAACCACCCTCCCCTGGTCTTGTATTCGCGTTCGTTCGAGTCCCACCCGCTTCTGCCTGGCGCGGACACGAGGCGCCTGCGGATGTCTGAGAACGCAGCGCGCATGAAGATGCGTGCATTTTCACGATCAGCGCCGTCGCTGAGACGCACTGTGTCAATCCGGCCGGATCCCGGAGTGGCGCCGATCGACCAGATAAGAAGCTCGTCACCCTCTCCTGCGTCTGGCTCGCTGGACCGGAAGTAGAAGTCGTGAACCCGCCTTCCATTCACACTGAGTGATTCTCGGCACGGCTCCCACGCATTGTGGTCTGCCACCCGTCCTTCGAATCCTTCGAGATCAGGGTTCCAAAGTGGTGCGGGGCGAGAGTCCCGTTTCCGGTTCTCGGACGACAAGGGCATTCGGTCTCTCCTGGGGGTATCTGATTGTGTTGGAATGCAGAAATGTGCCGTCGCCACAGGCGAGCCTGTCGCAGTGGCACATGGCTCGTGCTAGTGAAGGGTGCGCGGAGCAGAGACCATCGCAAGAGCGAGGCGGCTGTATTCTATCCGAAGCTCGGCGAGAAGCGTCTCGTGCGCGAATTGCGTCATCGGGAATTCATGCGCCCTGTGCTCGTTTTCGGCCACGATGCTGGCTTCGAGGCCTATTCGAGCCTCGATCGCATGGATGTCGCCGAGAGTGTGGAACTCCTCTGTGACCCACTCGGCAGCTTCCTCCGCGGTGATGTCACGAGCTGCAGGTACGCGGCCGACGACGGCACTGGGTGCTGCACTGGTCTTCATGGCTCCACGCCTCCAAGTTAAAACTGAATGCTTGCTACCATATTGTTGACAACGGTGCAAGCCGATTGGGGATCTTGTTCCGTCCGCGCGTCGACATCGTTATGAGCTGGTTACTTGCCGAAGCCGTCGATCCAGTGGCGGACCCCATCGGCGCCGCGCTGCTGCAGCTCCATCATGCCGACGACGGCGAGCTTGGACATGGCCTCCGCGGTTCCGGGATGCTTGTTCATGTCGGACACCATGGATGCGAGCGCGTCCTGTGGATTTCCCATGTCGAGGTATTCGCGGGCGCGCTCCTGGCACCATCTCACATGTTCTGCGTATTCCATCGGCCAGGCCTCCTGTTGGCGGCCGATACCTAACCTCAGCGGAAGGCGGACTGCAAGACCCTTCAGGCGGCGTGCGGACGGGCGAAGGCATCCCCGTCGTCGGGTTCGGGCAGATCGCAGGCGTCGAACCACCATCCCACCGCCAGACACGCCAGCAGGCAGAGGTTCGCAACCGCGGTGAACACGGGCCGGGAGGAGAACCCGCTGATGTTGCTCGCCATCAGAACCAGCAGGATCATCTGCACGAAGCTGCGGAGCATGAAGTCGCCGCGCATTGACAGAGCCACTGCCTGATACTTCCTGTACAGGTTCGCGTCCCACTCCGAACGAATGTTCGGGAGGTCTGCGAGCAGCTTCGGCCCGCAGACAAGGGCGAAGAGCGCAGTTCCGAAAAGCGTGAGGGGATGGCCCCCTGGATCCGCGATGCCAACTGCGGCTCCGAACAGGATGATGAGCGCGCGCGGGGCGTGGTGCATCGCGATCGGACTGAAGCGGAACGTGGCATAGACCCATTTGACGACGCGTGCCGCGGTCCAGAGGCCTGCCTTGTCGATCAGTTCGAACGGGTTGCTGGCGAACGGGTTCATGAATCCTTCTCCTTGCAGATGTCAGGTCGTCTGGGGCGCGGCGGCGAAGTCCCCGTCGTCCGGCTCGGGAAGTTCGGCGGCTGCCATCCACTCCTTGAAGAGGATGCCCAGTTCCATGACGAGGAAGCAGGCGAATGGAACGGCCATATGCACCGCGGTGGACGACCATGCGATGGAGGTGCCGGCGGTGATGAAGATCACTGCTGCGCAGAGCATTATCCGGCGGAATAGCGTGTCCTCGCGTTCCTTCATCGCCTTGGCGCTGTAGGAGCGGAAGGCGCTTGCGTTCCAGCCCGCCCTGATCGACGGGAGGTCGCTGGAGAGTTCGCCGAGGGCGCTCATGGTGAAGGCCGCCGCAAGAACAAGCGGAGCCATGGCCCCGGCAGGATAGATGAGCGCCATGGTGATCGTGGCAGCGATGAGTGCTGCCCGCGGGGCATGGCGCGCGACGACCGGATTAACGCCCCACCTCCGGTACGCCGTCGCGATCATCCTGCCTGCGAGGCGGATGCCGGCATTGTCGGCGAACTCGACGGGGTTCTGTGCAAAAGGATTCATTCGCAATTCCTTGGTTGGTGACGAGTCCTTAGCACCGCCTCGGCTCCCCCGCAACAAATTCCTTCCTGGTTGCGCTATAATTGTTGACAATGAATAGGACTCAGATAGAGTGGCTCGCAACGCAATGGAGTAGAGAATGCGCGATCCCATCGAAGTCCTCCGCAATGTATTCGGCCACGACGAATTCCGCGACCTGCAGGGCGACGTCGTCCGGCATGTATGCGAAGGCAAAGATGCGCTCGTGCTGTTTCCCACGGGCAAGGGCAAGTCGCTCTGCTACCAGATCCCGTCCATCTGCCGCGACGGCGTCGGCATCGTCGTCTCCCCGCTCATCTCGCTGATGCGCGACCAGCTCACGAAGCTTGAGGAGCTTGGCGTCGTTGCCGTCACCATCAACTCGGACACGGGTGTCGCCGACCGCCGCGAGATCGAGGAAGCCCTGGAAATGGGTCAGATCGATCTCCTCTACGTCACCCCCGAGCAGGTTGCGACGCCGCGCTTCAGGGCGCTCTTGAAGAAGATCGAGGTTTCGGTCATCGGCATCGACGAGGCGCACTGCGTGGTCGATTTCGGCTCGGACTTCCGTCCTGACTATGCGGCTCTCAGCATCCTCCGCAGCCTCCTGCCCGACGTTCCCGTCGTGGCTGCGACAGCCAGCGCCGACCAGGAAACCGTCGCCGAGATCATTCGCCGCCTCGACATCCCGGGGGCGAAGACGTTCCAGTCGAGCTTCGACCGCGCCAACATCCACTACACGATGACATTCAAGTCCTCGAAGCCGAAGGAGCAGGTTCTCGCCGCGCTGAGTGCGCACAAGGGCGAAAGCGTCATCGTGTACTGCATCGGCCGGAGCACCGTCGACAACACCGCCAAGTGGCTCAAGGAATGCGGCTACTCGGCCCTTCCCTATCATGCCGGCATGAAGCAGTCCGACCGTGACCGCAACCAGGATGCGTTCATCAGCGGAAAGGTCGACATCATCGTCGCCACCGTCGCCTTCGGCATGGGCATCGACAAGGCCAACGTGCGCGCCGTCATCCACACCGACATGCCGACAGGGGTGGAGGCGTTCTATCAGGAGTCGGGCCGTGCGGGTCGCGACGGCCTTCCGGCGCGCTCCTACGTCTTCTACGGCAACGCCAACATCGTCCAGCGTCGCCGCATGATCAAGAAGAGCAAGGGCGGCGCGGTCGTCAAGCGCACGGGAGCCGCCAAGCTCGACGCGCAGATCGGTGTGCTGGAAACTTCGGGCTGCCGCCGCAAGGCGATCCTGCACTATTTCGGCGAGGCCTACGGTTCGTCCTGCGGCAACTGCGACAACTGCGAGAATGCTCCGGCAACCCGCGATGCGACGGAACAGGCAAACGTGGTCGCGGACATCGTCCGCCAGGGTTCGCGCATGACCGCATACCAGATCGTGATGGAGGCCTGCAGCGTGTCTGGCAGCAGCGGAGAGAAGGGCATGCTGGAATGGTCCGCGGTTCTCCAGCAGATGGTTGCGGCGGGGATCCTCGACGTCTCCTACGGCCACTTTTGCGAAATCACGCTCAACCCCGCCATCGACGTGCCGCTCAAGGAAGGCTCGTTCCTGATGCGCGCGACAAACAAGCTCACCTCCGCGAAGGTCCGCTCGATCGGGCGGAAGTCCTCCGGTTCCGCCTCCCGCAAGTCGTCGTCCTCGTCAACGACCCGCCGCGCTCCGGCGAGAACATCCGCGCCGCGCACCCGCCGCAATCCCTACGAGGTCGAGGAGAACTTCGGCGAAGGCATGGATCTGGTCGCGGCCCTGAAGAAGAAGCGCAAGCAGCTTGCGGCGGGGAAGAAGGAATACCTCGTGGTTCACAACGAAGCGATCGAGCAGATGGCCCGGTTCATGCCCCGCAATGCGCGCGAACTGCTGGAGATCCGCGGCATGGGTCCGAAAAAGGTCGAACAGTACGGCGCGCCGTTCCTCGGCGTCATCAATCGCTTTGCAGCCTGAGGGGACGCTCTGCGATGTCATTTCTTTTGATGCAGATTGCGTTGGCTTTCGTGCCAGGGGTCTTCTGGGTAAAGATTGATCTTAACTACTCTCACGCCAAGCGCCCAAGTGATGGGGAGATCGTCGCCAAAATCTTCTTCTTTGGACTGCTTTCATATCTGGCCGTTTATGGCCTGTATTCAGTGATTGGTCGATCATTCGATGTGATCGATATGGCTAAGGCTGGCGATAAATATGTGATTTTGCCAGGTAATCTTGATGAAATTGGGATGGCTTCGGTTGTCGGTGTTGTTGGGGGCTGTCTGTGGGTCACTGTCAGGAATCGACGTTGGATTGATCGCGCCTTCATCAGGGCGGGAATCACCCGCCGCAGCGGCGATACCGATCTCTGGGAGAGGTCATTCAATGGACTCAAGGGCGACAAAGCTTGCGTCCGTATTCGTGATTTTGGCAACAACCAAATTCTCCAAGGTTTCGTCTCGAATTACTCGGAAACGGGAGGGACGCGTGAGCTGCTACTGGTTAAAGTGGACGTATACAACATGGCAACCGGAGAATTCGCGTACACTGCGCCGATGATGCTCGTCTCGCGTCCATCTGACCAAGTGATGATTGAATTCGAAGAACAGGAGACTAACGCCTATGAAGCAGACCATCGTAAACCCACCGGGCAAACGCGGCGGCACGGTTCCACTCGTGATCCCAGAAAGGCGGCCCCCGCCACCTCCGCCGTCACCGCAAAAGCCGAAATGAAACAGTCTAAGCCGAAGAAAAGGAGCGCAAATGGCTGAAAACATTCGATACATGGTCGCCTATAGCGCGTATCGCTACAACGATGGGAGCGCCAACAACGCCGAGCTCAGGCGCGAGGTCCAGGTTAAGTCGGCCGAGGAGGCCCTGAAGCTCGTCGAAAACATCGAGAAGGCCGCAAAGCGCTACAACGACGCGTGCAACGGTATCCACGACGATGAAGACGACGATGACGCCGCGGAGGCCGCGAGGGATGCTGCGAAGGAAGTCGAGCAGGATCTTGTCGATGAGCTCATTGGCGGCATGTGCGGAGGGTTCTTTCATCCCGGCGCCAAGGCCTATGTCGATCACATCCGCCGCGAGGTTCTCGAGATCCGCTCCGACGTGAAGGGTGCCGCATGAGGCGGATCCAATTACCCGACCTGTGGCATCTCGAGAAGGCACTGACCGCAGTCGCCATGATCGCCACTGTTCTTCTGATCATCACCTGCTTCGTGACCATCGGCGACCGCTTCGGATTTGTTGCCGGAAGCGTCTTCGCGGCCGCCGCGCTCTCGGCCTGCATCTGGATCATCATCAAATTCGTGCCACTTAGCGACTACAGGGCGAAGAAGCCATGAACCGCACCATCGAAAAGAAGACTCCTTCCTATAGGCAGCTCGCGGCCCGGCAGTCAAACGCCGCCCGCATCGCCGCCAGGATCTCGGATCTCCTCGTCTCCGGGCATCGGGTGTACGACGAGACGGGCGACCAGGTGCTCAAGACCGTCGTCGGCAAGGGCGGAGACGTCCTGTTCGAATTCCGCGACGGCGGCAACACGATCATGTTCATGAATGACAAGGAGTATGACAACGGCGCGCTGGAAAGCATTCCGGATTTCAACGCCTCGTTCGCCGGGTGGACGTTCCTGCATCCGAAGAACATCAAGCCGCTGAAGGTCTGAAGGGAAGACATATGACGGACGCGCTCGCCATTGCAGAGGACTACGAGGTCGACTTCGAAAACGTCGTCGGCGCCAACGAATTCTCGTATGGGCACGAGGCCGGGCAGATCTTCGCCGCCAGCCGCATCGCCGACCTGATCCGCCATCATGAGGCGGAATCGCCGTCCGTCGCGCTCCTGCGCCAGATCCGGGCCACCGAAGCGGGAGCCGCCGCTGCCGACGAGATTGACGCTCTGCTCGCGCGGCTTGCCCAGCGTTCCGATGACGGCGCGGCAACGATGACGTTCACCCGCGCGATGCTCCGCGCCAAGGAGGTCGCCGGCAACCCGATCGGCGTGCGTCGATCGGGTCAGGACTGGCTCGTCTTCTATGACACGTCGATCACGCTGGGCGGCAGGGAGTATGGCCTTGTCCGGCAGTTCGATGATGGCAGGGTCATGCCGTATTTCCCGGACATCGGCGATATCGCCGCTACGGATTGGATGCAGTTCCAAGCGCCTGCCCGCGGCTGATCGATACTTGCGTTCCGAAGATTCAGTCTGACTGATAAAGGAGACGAACTGCATGAACTACATTGTCGTTGAGGAGCACGCGGACGCCGCCCTCATTGCGGATGCTGTCGCCTCCGTTGGCGAAGACGAATTGTCGATCATTGTTTCGGGAAAGGGTTCCGGCATCCAGCTCTCCCTGTCCCTGGCAGTCGCACGGCATGCTCCGGTCGCCCTTGTGAGATCAGCCCACACGTCCAATTCCGACTATGTCAGGGATCAGGAACTCGGCTTTCAGGACTTCGTCTTCGATCTCGCCGTTGCCCATAAGCCAGTCCTGCTTCTGGGGGTTCCTGACATCGCCACCTCGATTCATGACGAAAAGTGGACTTCCGACCTTGTCGACTTCGCCTCCAGCGACGACTTCGCCGAGAGGAACCCGTTCGAATATCGCCGCTGAACGATACGAGCCGTCAGACACGTACTGGCCGAGCCGGGCGGACTACCAGCTCCGGAGCGTGATGTCCTCGCCGCAGCCGGGGCATACGATCCAGTCGCGGCCGTCGGAGCCGCCACTGTAGTCGGAGCCGCGATACTCGCGGACGTCCGGCTTGCTGTACTCGACGACTGCGCCGCAGCCGATGCGATATGCTGAAGACTTACAGGTGATGCGGGACTTGGCGGAATTGTCATAGCCGACAATCTGGGCCATTTCGGTGTCTCCTCGGCCTTGGTTGGCCAGGATTCAATTGCACCCCACGGCGGAATTTGTGTCAATGATTTCAGCGCATTTTAGCAGAGTGTGAAGAAGATGGTTTTCCATTCCGCCCCATCCAGACGGACTCGTCACCGGGCGTGAAGTCGCCCTCGAAGCCAAAGCGGCGGTAGAATTCGACAAGAGATCCGAGGTCGATGTCGTCATCCGGATCATCCTGCTCTTCGGGAAGTGCCTCGAGGCCGATGACCACGCCGAAACGATCGGCAACCCTGATCAGTTCGTCCATCACCTCCGAGGCGTAGCCCTGGCGGAGGCTGTCGGGGAATGTCGCGATGCGCTGGATCGACACCTCGAAGCCGGAGTCCGCCTCCAGAGCAAGGCGAACGGGGACGCGGCCGGCGGAGAGGTATTCGGCCATGGCAGCGATGAGCTTTTCGGCTGGTTCCTTCATGCGGGTCTCCCAATGTCAGTCTGGAAGATCCGCCGGGACGGTGCATCGGACAAGGCGTTGGGCTAGGCCGCGCGCCGCGAGCTCGCCTCCTCGAAGGCTTCGTTGAACGCCTCGGCGCATTTCGCGAGCATTGCGTCCCGTTCCTGTCCGCTCACCTGCATCATGTCCGCCAGATCGATGACGTGGCTCCAGACGGCTGCAGTCTTTCTGGCGAGGGCGGGTTGGACGATGGGTTCCGGCGGCGGGGCGACGGGTTCGATCGCCTGCTGCGGTTCGAGGATTTCGACTGTTTCCGGAATGGCCAGCGGCTCGGGGGTTTTCGGGGTCTCAGGAGGGGCTTCAGCGACTTCTGGAGCCATAACAGGCTGGGGAGCGGCGATCTCCTCGGGCGGCGTGATCGCAGCGGGTTCCGCCATGGCCTTTGCCGCGTGCTTGAAAAGGGCCGTTGCGACGAATTTCGCCAGCTCGACCGGAACGGCGTTGCCGATCATCTGCTCCTTCGCTGCCTTCGTGATCTCGACGTCGAAGTAGCCATGCGGGAAGGTCTGGATGCGCGCCCTCTCCTCCAGCGTCAGCGCCCGGACGTCGGCGAGATCCTGCACGGCGTCGTTTGAATGCAGCTTGTAGGTTGGCGGCATGGGGCGGTTGATGCCACGGACCGTCGGAGACGGCTCGTCGAGCGAGAAGATGGCCCGGCGCTGGTAGGTCCGCGGATGGCGGTAGTAGAAGCCGAGATCGATCTCGTCGCCGAGATACTGGCGGACCGTCATGGGGTCTTCGGTCTGCGCCGAGGTCAGATCATCCAGCAGGAAGTCGTCCGGCTCGCCGAGCATGCCGATCAGGAAGAGGCGCTTGCGGAGCTGCGGCACGCCGCAGTGCGAGGCGTTCAGGACGATGGTGGTG
>RCUP01001030.1_pt1 | contig 18243 bp, 31 predicted proteins | sample 2166341 | NCBI WGS metagenome assembly RCUP01 (sample SAMN09932325, study PRJNA488358) | compost metagenome | isolation source: compost soil in succinonitrile-enriched | place: Germany: Experimental Botanical Garden | reverse complement strand
TGCGAACAAATACTTCTGGGTCCGCACCTACCAGAATATCTAAGCCCATTTTTGTTACCTCAATGTTTGACAGTGTCAGGTGTAAGTGATGTTTTGATGAACTCTTGTACAACAGGCAAATCTTTGCACTCAGGGCAGATGAAGTTGAACTTGTCCAACCATACAATCTCGTCGGACTCTTCGATGAACGCTATCTGCTTGCAGTTGGCACAACCACCACAGACAGCCATGTCGAACTCTTCTTCATTTACCACCTTACCACCGTAGATAATGGCCGTTTCTTGGTCATCATCATCGGGGATGTCGTCCCCAATAGCAGTGGTAGTTTCAGCAATTGTGCGTGGATCAAGTACACAATAGCTGAGGTGTGGACTCCCTTCCACCGAGGAGAAGCGACGAATCTTGCCCTCGAAGTAGCAGCGGCCATCCATCAGCCACTCCCACATGTTCTTGTCTTGGTCGCAGTACACGCGGAGCTCAATGTTACAGTCATCTTGCGTCGGGAAGCATTGAACGTAACGTTGACCATCAGGCGTATTAGCTTCTGACGAGACGAAGAATTCGACCCGGTCTTGCATTATCAGGTCGGTCGCCGTTACGTTTCCCGTCTTTTTTGCTGGGGTGCCCTCGGTTTTCTGGGTCGAAGTAAAGACGTTACCAGCTGCTGTGACAGTCTTACCACCAGAAACGGTCGTCGTTCCCGAAGTGCTGGTCGTCTTTGATGTAACGACGTACTTGTGAAGCTCCAAAGGACGCACCGTTGGATTTTCCAACACCTCTGGGTTGTATTTCATTTGAATGGGGTAGCTGAACAACTCCCCAGACGCTGGCTCGAAGATGGGGTGGTGTTTGACATTAGCCAACTTCAGAGTAACTTCCAACATCCACGCTTCAGACGCCCAGTAAATCGTCTTGCGGTTCTCGCTCATGCAGATGTTGATAGGACGCTCAGTGTTGCGAACGAAGTTAATCGTCTCTTGAGCTGAGTCATACCAAACTAGGGCAAATGCCCCACTGAGGTTCTTCACCGTGTCGTCCACACCCACCTCAGAGATGGAGTGGAAGATGTTGTCACTGTCCACCTCGAACTTCTGGTGGTTAATCAGCAACGATTGGTTACGCAGCGTACCGTTATGCACGCCGATGATGTGGTCATGCTCAAACGGGTGAGCATTCTGGGCAATGATCTTACCCTTAGTAGCCCAGCGGTTGTGGCCGAGCAGTACAGTAAGGCGCTTACGGAAGATTTCGTCGAACTGTTTGTACTCGTACAGGTCCCACGGAGTACCAACTTTCTTTACAACTGATGTGAAGCCCCTCGCATCTACCCCAAGAATCCCGGTAGAGTGTGGGCCACGAATGGTATCAAGCTCTAACAGACGCTTGAAGATGCCCTCTTGAGTGCCGTTAATATCACCGGCAACGCCCACGATTCCGCACATGTATTGATTCCTCGTAAAATTTTCTAAAGTTTATTCAGCGGGCTAGCATTTCGTTAAGCCCGCAGGCCGTGACACCGATCGATACGATCGAAGTAGTACTTGAAGCACTCGTGGTCAGCCCGGAAGAACTCTGGGTGGGGCTGGAAGCACAGACATTTGGTGGTTGAGTAGTACACCACTTCGGTGTCAGGCTCGCCATCAGGGCCTTCAGCCACCTTGCCATCTGCCATGTACTGCTTGAACCCACCAAGGTCAGCAGTGGCCAGAACGTGGCCATTAGGTCCGGCACGCATCATTTGGTGGTGAGTGGAGCTGACGTTAAAGGTCGCACCGATGTCGTTGTCATAGAGCTTGTGGGTAGTGCCGGTGGCATGTTTACTGACATGCTGGTACATTTTACCACCAGACATGACGTTGAGGAACTGACCACCACGGCAGATGCCCGACATAGGCTTGCCCAACCGCTGAGCAATGACAAAGTAGCCAGCTTCCTCGAAGTCACGCCGGGCACTATTACCAGTGGTACGGTGATTCTCTTCCCCATACAACCAAGGGGATACGTCCTCACCACCAGTGAATTGCACCATGTCGGCGTCAAGGAGGTTACCCACCTCTTCCCAACCGGCGGCCTTGAACATTTGACTGTAGCCACCACCCCCACCACCTACAATATATACCTTAGGCATTGATCTTCTCCATCAAAGTTGTCTTAGCCCACTCAGCCATTACTTCAATGGCCTTACGATAGGGCACACGGTTGTCCTTAAACTCAGCTTGCTTGGCTGCCATGAATGGGTTGAGGTTCACTACCTCCTTGGAGCCAGTACATCTGGCGTAGGGGAAGTGGTTCTTGACGAAGCTGAAGTAGCTCTCGTGTTTGTACTGACCATACATGCCGTCGTAGCCCATGTACCCAGCACCTTGGGATAACAACCCCTTAGGTTGGATTACTTTGTGCTCCAAAAAGTTCTTAACGACAGGCCAGTCCATCACACCGGGATTGACCGAGCAGTGACCAGCAGTGCAGCTGTTCCACGAGGTGGGTGAGTGGTCAGTGGGTACACTTTGAGTAGCTACAGTATGACCAAGCAGGAAGGCGAGGTCTTCATTGACCCCTTCCTTAGCCAGATCATAGGCCGCAGCCAATACCCATGTGTACTCCCACAAGCGCCTGAGAGCCACCATACCAGCCGCCACGAGGTTAGCTGGGTGGTGACCATCAGACACTGTGTACTTCTGCTCTAACGCGAGCTTAGCGTCCTTGGTGATGAAGGTCTCAGCGTATGGGCTACGGTTGAGGATGTAGTCCACAAACCATAGCTCAGCTTCCTTGCTAAGGCCACGCCCTTCAGCGTAACCATGACCATCCATAAGGGCGTTAACTACACGCTCGCATGGTGCCATACCACCCAACCCAGCATGGCAAGATTGGTTAGTGCTGAAGTGGGTGGCACCATTTTTCTTAACACCAACAATAGCGGTGTTCATGCTCCACTTGAGCTTATTCCCATCAAGGCGTTTAATGAGCTCCTTAGCAGCCGCATCAGTGGCTTCATCCAAGCTCAAAGGTTTTTCCAATGTCGCTTCCATGACGCCCCCTTATTTAGCAGCGGCTTTCTTCAGTTCACGATAGGCGCCACGCAGGCCGCCAGCGTCGTTACGGATGGTGACCGGAGTGTAACGCACCACTTGTTGCTTACCATCAGCGGTGAGCTGACCAGTGGGGACTACACGCTCACGGTGACGGGTGACGAGGTAGCCACCACTCAGTGGGTGACGCATGGTACGGGCAATCTTACGCAGGGCTTTACACTTTTTGGCGTTCATACTTTTCTCTCTCTGATTGAATGCATGCCGCTTCGACACACACAACTACACCGACAGCGATAACCCATGTCATCACTATCATAAACATTCGGATTACTTCGTAGTCGCTACCCATTGATAGGCACTACGTTGTCACGCTTAGCTACTACAGCAGCCTCGGACAGTACATCTTCCAAAGCTTCCACCTTGTAGCCCCACAGTGCAGCTTCGGCATAGTCCTCGTTAAAGGCAGCCTCAGCTTGGTTACGACGGGCTTGGTCGAGTTGGGCTAACAGTATTTGTTCCATTACATTGTCCTCAGGTAAGCAATGAACCCTGCCGCACCAATGATGATGAGGGCCATGTCAGTGATGATTTGATAGAGGGTCATATAAGCAAGTCCCAGTTAGTGTCGTCTGGTAAATCCCAGTCCTCAAACACCTCATCAGTCTTTTCACAATGGAAGGTAGGTCCGTGGTAACTGTGTGCAAACTCAGGGAATACCCTTACTAATACCCAACCCTTACGTTCACCACGGTTCCTCCTTATGCTGGCCCCCAATGGCACTTCATCATAATTAATGAAAGTATTCACAACATCTCCACTTGGTGTTCAACAATCCAACCACGCTTATAGCCTGCTGCTATGGCGTCCCATACAGCCACCTTGATGGCCTTCTCGGCGTTCTCAGCACTCACCCTGAACTTCTTTGAGGGAAGCATGGGGCAGAACTCGCCGCCGAATACGAGGGTTACGTCGAACTGGTAGTAGGACACAAATCACCCCCGAACTTGGCGTCGAAAGCAGCCAATGCAATGTCAGCGTCCACTACAGCAGCGGAGCTGTCAGTAAGGTAACGTGTAGCAGCGAGATAAGCAGCCTTCCAAAAATCTTGGCGACCAAGTGCTTTGGCAATACGAGCACGCTCATCATTTTTGTTCTCTTCACCGGGCCAACTAGGCATGACTATGTCCTTTCGTTACGGGAGTCACACTTACTTTGTGCCACCCATTTGTAATAGTGAGGACCACTAACTGTTACGCCAGTAGCCACCTCGTACACCCACCACCCTTGAGGGTTGTAGCGTATCCCGTACTTCACGAGAAAATCCTACGCCAGAAGGGGAAAGCCTTCGGCATGGCAGCGATTAACGCCAACGAATGTCGTTCCCACACATGACGTTTGTGCGACCATGCCAGAACCCAACCATTGGACAACTCGGTTTCGTTTGGCAAACGGTCCTTTGTAGCTACAGGACGACCGAACTTAATCTCTTTCACTCGAAAGTTACCCATAATATACCTCTATGAGCTCCTATGAGCTCGTGTGGGGGGTTTTAACAACCTTACCTAGGCAACCCTACTAGGGATTGTGTGTAAGTAGCTTAGGCGAGCTTAGAGACGCCATTAGGTCATCGAAGCCAAGTTCACCGGGATAGTGCTTTTTACGCAAAGCAGACTCACGCCAATAATCAGACCAACCTTCACAGTGATGATTGATAGCGAGTTTGTACACCCAACCATGTTCCTTATGGGTGACCACCTCAAGAACCAGTGTCTCACCGTTGCATTGAGGAAAATCCTTACTTTGGAGAATGACCACCTCATCGACAGCAAATTTAGGACGCATAGCACCCTCCAAAATAGTTTCTAATGTTAATTACGAGCGCTAGCATCGCGTTAGACGCAATTATTTACGCCTACTCTTGTAGTCTTTTCTCTCAAAAAAGAGTATATACTATACTATATGTATATATAATAGTGAACGTAGTGAACATTATCTCTAGATAGAAAAGAAACAAAAAGAATAAAAGAACACGGCGTTTAGGAACTCCTTAAGTATACTTAGTATACTTATATATCTACGTCATTGATCTCATGCCAGAAGTCACCACCTTCAGGTGTATCAGCCCACGACATGATAGTGTCGATATCAAGGTCATAGACCTGACCTTTCAAATCAGCAGCTACTAAGCGTTTATCAAACAAACGCTTATCACCATCATCAGCCTGCTCACAAGCGTGCTCATAAGCACTGCGGATGACTTCGCTAACACGCTCATCATCCCAACCATTCTCAGCACCATATGCGGTGATCTGAGCAGCAGCCCTTGTTTCAAGAAATAGATTGAACATACCTCACCTCATGTTCGTTGGTTAAGCGTTCTAGCCTGCTCTCTGTATAGCCTACCTGTGTAGTTTCACCAGAGAGCAGGGTACAACCCTTAGAACCGTTTCTTGAACTTACCACCAGCGTTGATGGTGGAGAGCTTATCCACCGCACGCTTAGATGCAGTCCAGTTGTGTTGCCACGCCTTCACATCTTCAGGGGTGAGCTGATAGTCGAAGGGCAGGGTGAGCATGTTGTTGCGAGCATGACGATACATGGCTGTTACCTCTTGATTGAATTGGTTACACCACACCGTGGTATTTGTATGGTGGTTTAGCGTCGAACTTGTGTATTACATCGAATATACCGGGATGTTCCAACACACGTTCAAACAACAAGTGTTGGGCCTTAACCAAACTGGTACAACTACAAGCGTACCGGCTTGGGCTATCTTTCTCGTGCAGACAATGGAAGTGGTCATTCAAGACCCACAACCCGGGGTCGGCGTCACTTACAAGGTAGGCGTAACGTGCCATTAAGTTCTCCTTTTCTTAGCACGCTTTGCAGCGTCACGTTCTTGGTGTTCAGCCCACCAAATGCGCAAGGTGCGGTTGTTGTAGAGTAGGGTAGCCCGTTCACCGTGTGTCATGTTGGTCAACGTCCAACACAATATCTCGGCTACCTCACTGTTATGTCTACAATCCTTCCTGATACGAGCCTCATGCTCATAGGTACAGAGGATTTGACGTTCATTCTCACGGCCATCATAGCAGGGCATGTTATACGCCGAACAAGGTTGGCAGGAAGTAGCCGATAGCAAAGCCACCGACCAATGCAACAGTGAGAGATACATAGGGGTTAGGGATAACAATCCCACATGCAACACCCCAACCCAACGACAACAGGATAATAAGTACAAAGATCATTTCAGTTCCCCCTTAACGGTGGTAGGCGCCGCACACAGTGCAGGCATAGGCTTCTTGGTCACCAACTTTACCTTTCTTGGTGAGGCGATTGTGAACACGGATACCAACACCATAGGTAGCGTCTTGGAAAGTGTTCTTGCATTTGCATTGGATCAGGCGGGTCATGATATACCTCTGAGTTGTGGGTAACGTTTCAACACTTCATCAGTCAGGTGACCGATGAGATAGCAAAAAGCTTCCTGCTCTTGTGTAACATCACCCAACTGCACTCGGTCAGCTAGGTAGAGGCACACATGAGACAGTTCATGCACGGTTGTATTTAAGCCACCACGAAAGATACCAACGTAGTAGTGGCCGTTGTCATGGTCGTATGTGAGGCCCGCTGAGTCGTTCTGAACAACTTTACCAGTGAGCCGCTTGTACACCCTTGCCCACTCACTGAAGTTGTCTGTAACGTGCAGGTAGCAGCCATACGGTGCAATCTTGATGCGTTTCATAGCTCACCTCACGTAACAGCGAATCCAATGACGTAGAACAACCCCCATAAGCAGAGAATCATAGGGACGACTGGCATACACAATCCTCCAACTTAGTTTGTGGGGGTAATCAGGACGGCTAGCATTTCGCTATCCGCCCCGCCCCTTACTTAATCTTCCAAACCCACACAAGGTTGGCCGATACACCTACCAACACGTTGAATGGGGGCGGCACAACATAAGCCGCAATGAGCGCAATGCTGAGGCCCAACTTCATGGCCACGCAGTGTTCCAGCTTGATCCACGGATGCGCTTCGATGAGGGGCTTGGTAATCATTCTTCCACCCCCCCACCTAAGTGCATGAACTTGCTTACAGCAATGAAGAACACAACACCCCCTGCAAACATCGCATGGATGCCGTGACCTTCCACGACTGTAAAGGTCAGGTACATAATGTGGCACACGTTTTCACCAGTGTGAGCCAATTGATGCCTGACAAACCTCGCTATCGTTGTCCTTTTCAGCATTGCACCACCTACTTGTCGAAAGTTACCTCCACATTGGAGCCGGTTAGTCCACCAGCTGGTAGACCGTGTTCATTGTTTCCACCAGACGGGCGGAGAGTTTTTGTTCAACGATGAGGCTGGTACGAATCTTGTTCGCACCCTCATCGGCGCCCACAGGGTCACCCAACACAGGATGATTGCTTGCGAGTTCACCCAACATCACCATTGCATCAGGCGCCAGCCCATTATGGTCAGGCCAGATGGACAGGGCTGGGACAATACGGGCGTTACGGATTTGTACAATTGGCTTTGGCATGACGTTCACTCCACAGGGTTGACGTTATTCAGTTGTGCAACTAACCATCTAGCTGCACAAAGCATACCGCATCGCCCGGTTTAGTGTCTCAGCCTGCATTAGGCAGCTTGACTCTTGGCTCTTAACCTTCAGTACTCATAAGGTTCCCTCTATCAAATGGGTGCGTGGTACAGGACTCGAACCTGTAAATGCCAGCGGTGTCAGGCTTTGTTTATCGTCTTTCGGTTTTGGCGTCCTACTCAAAAGATGCCTCTCCCCTAACCGCTTGTGTCCACCAATTCCACCAACCACGCGAATTATTTTCTGGCGTTAATGTTCATTGGCCAGCATCGCCTAAGGGCGACGGTCTACGCCATATTCGTTACTCGGACAGCAGTTCCTTAGAACCCAGTACGATCTTGCGCAATGATTCGATCATGTCGTCGTCCACGACGATGTCCTTATCGTAGGCATACAGCACCAGTTCCAATGCTTCAGACAGCATGGAAATAGCTTTCATGGCCTGTTCTTCAGTGAGTTGCATACGTTCTCCTATAATAATCGGCTTGCCCAAGGGCTTCATACTTTGTCTCTGCTGTGCTCAACAGGACGCCATTGCAAAGCACCCACCAGCATATGCGGGCAGGTGAACGTTTAACTTCAAAGTTCATATCATCACCCCTTTCTTTATGTAGCACAGCAAAGCGAGGCGTTTAACTTCCGCTGCGCTTTCCTTGCCCACTTCAAGAGCCGCAAAGCTACAAGCGGTGTACTTATCTCGGTTGCTATCAGACCATTTGTAGTCCATAGTACGGGCGGGTGGAACATGAGGCGTAGCGCATCCTTGCAGGGCCAATAAGCACAACACGAATAACGTTTTCATTACACACCCCACAGTCTCCCGAAACAGATTGGGGAATATGGGCCATGGTCACCTATGGCATAGAATGGTGGGAATTCCACCGCCCTATCTACGCGCATCCACAACAGCATGCGCTCAGTCACCACCATAGTATTAACGATCATGGCCCACCTCGGTTACGCGGCGTCAGCCACGTCGTTAGCAGGTTCTTCAGCAATGATTGCCTCGAACTTGCAGAGTTTGAGCACGGCCTTGAGAGTGGCGTCGTTAACGTCCATCTTCACTTTGGCCTTGTCCGCATCGTCCAGCTTAAGCAGCTTGGCTTCGATGGTTTTGTGCTCTTTCAGGATTTGTTGCAGGCGATCTTCCAACGACCAGCCAGCGAATGGGTTGGACACTTTCAGTTCCCACCACATTTTGGCCTTAGCCTCTTGGAACTTGTCCTCGATGAACTTGGCACCAGACCAGCCAATGAAGCCCGTTTCGTCGGTCTTAAGGCCGCCATAGACCTTGAAGAATTCGATAAGAGCTTTGCCGTTCACGGTGTTACCCAAGGCAGTGACCAGCTTGCCAGCAAACGTCCAGTCACCATGCTTCGCAGCATGTTGCAGCGTAGCTACAGCGGCAATCTGTACCTTTACACGGGCCTGACCTACGGCCTTCACAGCAGAGGCTTGAATGGCTTCAAGCTCGGTTACGTCTTTAGCGAAAATGTATTTGATAGCGGCCATGATTGTAACTCCAAACTTAGTTTCTAGGGTTTATTACGACGACCAGCATCCGCTTACGGCTTAGCCGTGCAGCCCTTGCCAGTTGGTTTGAACCATTCTTTCAGGTTCGATCGAGCGCCCCGATAAACTTTATCGTTCATCTTCTTCAGGGCTTTACGTGATTCGACAGTGTTCTCAGTCTTGAGAGTCACTACCAATGCTTCACGTTGTTTACGTGGATTGGACTGTGGACGCACGTCCTTTGTTACAATCCGTGCTTTCTTATCAAAGGCCATGATGTTAGTCCTTCTTAGCAGGTTCAATCCAACGACCGAATTTATCTTGTGTCCAACCACTAGCACGACGGGAATCTTCAAGCTCTTTAATCCGTTGATCCCGTTCGGCCCATTGTTGTGCAGTGAGGGTAACCATTTTAGATTCTCCCGATTGATTTACTTATAGCCACTGTTAACCAATGGTTATAAGTAAACCTTTCGGTTTACTCCTAGGGGAAAGCCGCCACGTTACGTGGCCTACTAGGGTCGACACTCCCGATAGTTCATGTTTTCCGCGTTCGCTACGCGCTTCTATCACCATGCTAGACTGTGAAGCTAGGTCTAGGTCAGTGACCAATTCCTACCGTCGGTTATATAGGCTCGACAAGCCCCGTGCTTAACTATCCTAAGCAATCGATACGGATGTTGGCATACGTTCCAACATAACGGGCCTGTTTACAATCCACCGGCGCGGACTAGGCAGCTTTCTCGTAAAGGAACTACACCATTCAAGGTTCGCCCCTAAACTACACTTCACATTCTAGCGCCCCCTTTAAGGGACATACAGTTGACCGTCTTAGGCTGGGCCAGTTTGCCCATGTAACCACTACTATCAGTCAGTAGCCAACTATTAGCTTTTGGTCACCGGGAGCTACCCCTTACCCTTTCGGGCAGACAACTAAAGAGCGTGTTTCAGTGTTGCCTTGTTACGATTCACACTCTACACAAGCCGGGTGAACCTGTCAAACTATTTTCTACTGTGTATCAGTGCCGCTGGTATTGCTTAAGCTATGCCATGAAATCCAACACAAGTAGCTACAAACGCAATGGCCATGATAGCAGTGAAGCTGTAGTCAAACCATTTGCAGCCAGTCATATTGAACATGGTAACGCCTCATTGATTGTATGTTAGTCGGTCTGGGAAGTCTCCATATAGGCGAACCTAGATGAACCCCAACAACCTAGAAGCTAGCTGCCTGCCGGTCTTATGCGTCACTCCATGGATACGAACTCTATAGACATGGTCGATGGTTGTATACATGTTTATTCATACAGTGTTTTGGCATGGATAGTTGATCAATCGGTCAGCATACCCTGAAGCAAGCGCTCTATATCAATGGTATACCAGAGATTGCCACGTTAGCCCTATACCCTATGCATTGGTATAGGTTAAGACCTATCGCGTCTCCTACGGCCTTACAGAGCCTTACAGACCATATGACCGTTGGTCGGGCTAGATGATGGGGTAAATGCCCTAACGTATGAATGAAACGGGCGCACGTGAGCCTTATACCTACGCGTAGCAATAGCCATGCCAAGAGTACTGGCACACTCGTATGCAATACGTTTGTTAATACTAAACGCCGACTACGTCGGCCATGCCCCTAAACGCCTAGTAGCAAAGACTCGTCCGTAAGGACGTATATAAGTACAGGCCCCGTAATACATGGGCTGTAGGGTAGCTACATGTATAGACATATGCTCGTATGATGGTAGGACGGGATGATGATATACCAATGCACCATATGATTGTATGTTGGTATACCATCGACCACTCTCATGGCATACCATGAACCAGTAGACCATGCATGGGGCACCCCGGGGGTAGGGGGAGGGGGGTTCTATGTTGCAATGCACCTCAATAATTTCTCGACAAAATGACAGGGGATAGAAAAGTGTCCCCAGCAAGGTTCCCTTTATATGGTTAAAGGAGTTCCCACGTGATCTACGCTTATCATGATGGTAAGGGTATGTTAGGTAGAGGTGAGCCTATCCTTGTCCGTAAGGACGTTTAGCTAAACGAAGAGTAATAATATGAATGTACGAAGAGAGGAGGACTGGTTATGACTGACATTGTACTAACCGAGATTACCTCCGGTTATCAACTCTCTAAGATTAATGACAACTTCGCTAAGGTGGAGGATGTTATTAACGATGAGGTGTTGCACCACACTGGTGGTAATGCCACCATGCACCAAAACTTGGATATGAATAGTTTCTCCATCCTTAACGCGGATGTAGACCCTAACGATCCAAACAGTATGTTGACTGTCGGTATAGCTGATGGTCGGTACTACAACGTATCGGGTGATACTCTCACTGGTACAATGGAAGTTAACAGTCAAACCATCCAAGGGCTTAAAGCTCCTGTAGGGCCCACTGAGGCTGTACGGAAGCTAGACCTTGACAATGAGGCGGCTGCTAGGGCTAACGGGGATGCGTCCCTACAGGATCAGCTCAACGGAACCAATCCACCAATGGGTAGTGCGTTCTCCATCATCAGTTGGCATGACCAAGTTATTACTAACAGTATTGTCATCCCGGCAGATGTAAACGCATGGAGCTTCGGTCCTACGCTAGAGTTGGCGTTAGGTCAGTTTGTAGAAATTCCAGATGGTTCCTTTTGGACAGTAGCTAACGGTGCTGTTGCAGGTACAGGCGTACTCACTCCTGAGATTCCTGATCCTCTCGATATGGGGGTGTTGTAATGGCTGCTGATACTTTCCAGATTAAGCGTGGTACTACAGCCGCTGTGAATGCGTATCTCCCCGCTGTGGGGGAACCAGTGTATGACATTACGCTGAAGACGCTCAAGATCGGTGATGGCGTAACAATGGGTGGTGTAGAGTCTAGCCCTACCAATGCTAACCTCGCAGCCCTGTCGGGCCTTACAGGGGCTGCTGATACAGGGTTCTACTTTACTGGCGTAGGGGCTATGGCTACCTTCGCACTGACACCAGTAGCTCGGGCTTTGCTCGATGATACCACTGTCGCTGCTCAGCGTGCTAGCCTTGGTTCCACTGTAGTGGGTGATGCTGTCTTCATTGCGGCTAACTCTGCGGCAGCTCGTACAGCCATTGGTGTTGTGATTGGTACAGATGTACAGGCGTTTGACTCTGACCTAGCAGCTCTGGCAGCTAACGTTACAAACGGTCTGTGGGCTCGTACAGGCACCGGTACTGGTTCGGCAAGGACTATCACTGGGACAGCTAACGAAATCACTGTAACGAACGGTGACGGCGTTGCAGGCAACCCTACGATCAGTCTCCCAGCTTCCATCTCTCTTGCGGGTAAGACTGTCACCAACGGTGGGTCGGTAACGACTGTTGACATCAATGGTGGTACGGTAGATGGTGCGGTGATTGGTGGGGCGTCTCCTGCTGCCGGTACGTTCACCACTACCAGTCAGACTACAGCTACTGTGAGCACCAGCATTAACCTTACTGGTGGTCAGATTACATTCCCAGCGGTGCAAGTTCCCTCTGCTAACGCTAACACTCTTGATGACTATGAAGAGGGTACTTTTACCCCAACGATTACCTTTGGTACTCCGGGTGACCTCAACGTAGTGTATAGCGTACAAACTGGTACTTACACCAAGATTGGGCGTTTAGTACACTTCTGGGTTAACCTGACTACCACTACCTTTACGCATACAACTGCGTCTGGTGCTCTGTTGATCTCTGGCTTACCATTTGCTGCTTCCGGTAACCCAACAGCGTGTCTTGTGCGTTGGGTAGGTGTTACCTCAGCTGTGGCTACACCACAGATGGGTAGTATCATCAACGGCAGTAACGTCCAGTTTGAAGTAATGAACGTAGCTGCTGGTACAACCTCCGCAATCACTACAGCCAACGCGCCTACTGGTGTTCAGAAGAACATCTTCGTCAGCGGCACTTATAACGTTTAAGGAAATGAATAATGAGTACATTACGTACTAATACGCTCCAAACACTTGACAGCGCATTGACTATTGCCTTGACGGACATTGCACGTTTGGTAACTCTGGCTGCTGCTGGCGGTGCTGCCCTGATTGGGTACAACGCTGGTCGCACTGGCCAAGTAACTCAGAACGTACAGGTCCGCCTTGGTAAGGACATCTACCTGACTGACTTCGGTACAGTCACTGGCGTGGATGATAGTGCCTTGCTCCAACGAGCAATGGATGCTTGTGCTGATGAGCTGACTGCGTCCCTCACCACTTCCGGTGTGTTGACCAGCTCCTTCAGTGGCACCATCCCAACCCTCCACTTGCCGAAGGGCAAGCTGAAGTTGAACGCCACTGTTAACCCCCCAGCCTACTTCAACATGGTAGGGGAACAAACCATCATCGAAGGTGGTAACCTCGCTAACGACATCATCAGTGCCGAGTCTTACCAATGGTACATGAAGAGCATCACCTTCGTAGGTGGTCGTCGTCACGTTAACATGTTTAACGCCAACGCTGACTCCACTCGATTGGACTTCGAGAACTGCGAGTTCCACTTGTCTCGTGAGTACTCCTTGTACACCTCCACTATTGGTGGTGTGTGGGATCACATGTCGGCTAACCTCACTATCCGTAACTCTCGCTTCCTGAAGAACAAACGTGTCCTGCACAACGTGTGTGACTCTGCTGTGATTCAAGACACTTGGGTTCTGGTGGACAAGGGCAACCTCGACCCAAGTACCTCTGCCTTCACCAACGATGGTGGGACTACTGGCCACCCAATCCTCTACTGCAACAACATGTTCGGTGTGCCTAACTGCGGTGTGCAGGGTGTTGACCGAGTAGAGAACGTACGTTGGATTGACAACAAAGGTTCTGTTATCGCTCGTGGCTCTCGTTTTGGTGGTGAGTCTGGTGGTATCCCAATCGTCTTCCACCAACAGCCTGTAGACATCGTAGCCCCTTGGCTCGGTCGTACTGTGAGCTTCGATGGTTGCTGGTTGTATGCTGGCCAGTCTGTACGTAGCGACTCTGGTGTCGTTGTACTTGATGGACACATTCCACAGCGTATTGTGATTAAGGATTGCACCGGGCCATCTGATGTACCATACATCATTAACCCAAGTGCGTTCTCTATCCCAGCTTACATCGCTGCATGGGCAGCCGCTACTGGCCGTGATCCTAATGTGTACTTCCGTATCGACATCCAACCTAACTCGGTTGGTAACGTTGATGGGTCGATTTACTTTGCCCGTATCCCGTCTGCATTGCGTCAGTACGTAACTAAGGGCAAGGGAGCTAGCATCCGTAAGGTAGCAGCTCAGTCCATCCCTAACGGCTTTGCAACGACTCCTATCAGCTTTGACACTGTCATCTCTGATGGCTTCAGCACGTTTGATGCAGGTACTCCAACCCGCATTAACCTGCCAGCAGGTGCCTCTCGTATGACCATCAAGGCCCAAGTGTCTCTGGCCGTTGATGGGGCAGCTAAGACCATTGCAGTTACCTTGCGTAGCTCTGGTGGTACTTCCGTAGCTGGGGAGACAATGCTCAGGGGGATCAACGCCGACTCTGACCGTTTTAGTATCTCTGCTGACGTAGAGGGTAACCCCGGTGAGTTCTGGACGCTGAACGTACAACATAACGCTGCTGGGGCACTCAATACAAACGACGTGCGTGTGCAGGTCTTGGGTATCGACAACATCTAACGGAGAATGGACAAGGACGTCCAACTAACTATGACTATAGAAAAATCGCAACTGCTAGACAGCATGGGTCGGCCTTTGACCCAGAGCCTGTTCCTAGAATTAGGTTACACAGAGCACGCAGTATACACCTTGAAGGAGTATGACTATGCGTACAAAGGTAAGAACTACCCTTCCTTGAAGCGTCTGTATCTCAAGGAGGAGGACGTTACAGAGTATGAGTTCGCTACTAAGCACCTGCTTGGCTGGCAACACTGGAAGCGTCTGTGTGAGAACAAACAGATTAGTAAGCATGTGACTGAGTGGCGTGAAGAGTTAGAACTTAAGATTCGCTCTCAAGCCATTCGTGATATGCAATCTCTCTGTGCAAGTGAGAACGGTAACTTCAGTGCTGCTAAGTTCCTAGCCGACCGTGGCTGGGAGAAGCGTGCTCCGGGTCGCCCTAGTAAGCTTGACAAAGAGAAAGAGGACCGTTTGGCTGATCGCCTCTCGGAAGAATTTAGTGCTGACATTGTACGTATGAAGGGTCTGTAATGGATGAAGAATGGAGCAGGGACGTAGCTAAGCGTCTGAAGTTAATGCCACAGGAGGTCAGGGATGTGAGGGAACGGGCTGAGTCTGACCTGTTCTACTTCGCCCAATTGGTTAACCCCGGCTACATGTACGGTGAGGTACACCGGGAAGTGTTCCGGTGGATGCAAGAGTATGACCTGTTTGGTATGGGTGAGCAACTAGGTTCTAACAAACTTGTGATGCTCCCTCGTGCCCACCTCAAGAGCCACATGGTGGCCACATGGTGCGCTTGGGTTATCACCCGGCACCCTGAGGTAACCATCCTGTACATCTCGGCTACAGCGACCCTTGCAGAGTCTCAGCTGTACGCTGTGAAGAACATCATGGGGTCTTCTTTGTACCGTCGGTTCTGGCCTGAGTATGTACACCCACAGGAAGGTAAGCGTGAACGCTGGTCCTCGACTAACATGTCTATTGACCATGAACGTCGTCGTACTGAAGGCGTCCGAGATGACACCATTGCCACGGCAGGCCTTACCACTAACACCACTGGCTGGCACGCTGACATCGTCGTTGCAGACGACCTTGTAGTGCCTGAGAACGCCTATACGGAAGATGGCCGAGAGTCGGTAGTACGTAAGTCCTCTCAGTTCACCTCCATCCGTAACCCCGGTGGGTTCACGATGGCCTGTGGTACTCGCTACCACCCATCTGACATCTACGCTACTTGGTACAAGCAGAAGTACGATGTGTTCAATGATGACGGTATCAAGGTTGAAGAGCGTCTCATCTGGGAAGTCAAAGAGTATGCTGTGGAGAAAGATGACATCTACATCTGGCCACGTCGCGTACGTGAGGACGGTAAAGCATTTGGTTTCGATAAACAAATCCTAGCCCGTATCTATGGTGAGTATGAGGACCGAGTACAGTTCTTCGCTCAGTACTATAACAACCCTAACGACTCTGGCTCCAACCGTATCAACCGTGACAAGTTCCAGTATTACAACCCACGAGCATTGAAGCGTGAGGGTAGTAAATGGTTCTACGCGGACAGGAAGTTGAACATCTATGCGGCAGTGGATTTTGCATTCTCCCTATCTAAGACGGCTGACTATACAGCCATTGTGGTTATTGGTGTGGATTGTGATAATAACATCTACGTGCTGGACATTGATAGGTTCAAGACTGACAAGACGATTGAGTACTTCGAGCACATCAAGGAACTACATGCCAAGTGGAACTTCAACAAATTCCGGGCAGAGGTTACTGTGGCTCAGAAGGTAATCGTTAACGCCATCAAGGACTACGTACAGAAGGATGGACTCCGCCTCTCCGTAGAAGAGTTCCGTCCAAGCAAGGCTGAAGGCTCTAAAGAAGAGCGTATCGCAGCCACGCTGGAACACAAGTACGACAACCTTGAAATGTGGCACCATGAGGGCGGCTGGACTACCGTACTGGAAGAAGAACTAGTGCAGGCTAGACCAGCACACGATGACATCAAAGATGCCTTGGCGAGTGCTGTAGGCATTGCTGTACCCCCAATGAAAAGCAGGTCTTCTCAAGTGAAGGACTTCTTTACAACCAAGGCCACTAGCCGATTCGGCGGTGTTGCTTTCCGCCAATAAGGAATATACATGTCTACCAAAGTTGCAGAGTTAACCACAGTCCTAGCTCAAGATGATGAGAGTGCATGGGTTAGCTGGCTGTGGAATGAGTATAATAACCAACGTCGTGGTAAGATTGACGAGTGGAAGGAGTTGCGTAACTACATCTTCGCCACTGATACCAAGACAACCTCTAACGCTGTACTCCCATGGAAGAACAGTACCACCACACCAAAGCTGTGTCAGATCAGGGACAACCTGCACTCTAACTACCTGAGTGCCCTGTTCCCTAACGATGACTGGCTTCGCTGGCAGGGTTACACCAAGGACGACAGTCTCAAGCTCAAGGCCGCTACAATCGAAGCATACATGAGCAACAAGTGCCGTGAGAGCCACTTCCGTACCACTATGTCCAAGTTGGTGTATGATTACATTGACTATGGTAACTCCTTTGCTACTGTAACCTTTGAGGCGAAGTACAAGGAGATGAAGGACGGTAGCGTAGTCCCCGACTACATTGGACCTCGTGCTCAACGTATCAGCCCCTTGGACATTGTATTCAACCCACTGGCTGACACCTTTGAAGACTCCTTCAAGATTGTGCGTTCTGTCAAGACTTTGGGTGAAGTGAAGAAACTAGCCATTGAGTCCCCTGAGAATGCCTTCTGGACCGCCGCATTGGAGCGTAGGGAGAAGATTTGTCTCAACTTCGGGGGTTACTCCGTGGAAGACTTCGACAAGGCTTGTGGGTACTCCGCAGACGGTTTTGGGAACATGTACTCCTACTACATGGGAGACCACATGGAAGTCCTTGAGTTCTACGGGGACTACCACGATAAGGCCACTGGTGAGTTGCGTACTAATCGGCTCATCACTGTTGTCGATCGTAGCTACATGGTACGTGATGTAGAGATTCCAAGCTGGCAAGGTCACGCCCCAATCTACCATGTAGGTTGGAGATTCCGTCAGGATAACCTCTGGGCTATGGGTCCTCTGGATAACTTGGTGGGTATGCAATACCGTATCGACCACCTTGAGAACCTGAAGGCTGACGCCATGGACCTTACTGTGTTGCCACCGTTGGCAATCGTAGGTGAAGTGGAAGAGTTCACTTGGGGACCAATGGCTGAGATTCACTTGGACGAGGGTGGTTCTGTAAACGTCCTGTCTCAGGACATGAACAGCATTATCATGGCCAACAACGAAATCTCTATCTTGGAAGACAAGATGGAACTATTCGCTGGTGCTCCACGAGAGGCTATGGGCGTGCGTACGCCCGGTGAGAAGACAGCCCTTGAGGTAC
>RCUP01001014.1_pt1 | contig 18392 bp, 15 predicted proteins | sample 2166341 | NCBI WGS metagenome assembly RCUP01 (sample SAMN09932325, study PRJNA488358) | compost metagenome | isolation source: compost soil in succinonitrile-enriched | place: Germany: Experimental Botanical Garden | reverse complement strand
AGATCGGCCTTCAGCCCCTTGCTCGCGAGCGCCTTGGGCCACTCTTCGTCACTGTATTTCCACTCGGCGGAGAGGTGCTCGGCACCGGCCACATGGCCACCCTGCGTCTCGCCCGCCATGGGCCAGCCCTGGTAGAAGTAGCTGGGGCGGGTATCCAGAATCACGGCCTGCTTCGCCTTGGCATCGGCCAGGGAGAGGGAGGGCAGTTCGGCGGCCAGGGCGGGCCAGGCACACCAGAGCAGCAAGGCGGCCAGGCCGCTTCGCCACAGTCCAGTCATTCGTTTCATGATGTTGTCTCGATGCATAGTGAACAAAGTTAAAAAATGGAGCGGCCCAGGCGCTCGGCCAGCAGCTCCAGCGCCGCCGTGCCCGCCAGGGAGTTGCCCGCCTTGTTGAGCTCGGGGGACCAGACACAGACCGTCAGCTCGCCGGGGATCAGCGCCATGATGCCGCCCCCCACCCCGGACTTGCCCGGCATGCCAACCCGATAGGCAAAATCACCGGCTTCGTCATAGAGGCCGCAGGTGGCGAGCAGGGCGTTGACCTGCTTGGTGGTGCGGGCAGGCAGCAGCGGTGTGCTCTCGCCGAGCGGCACGCCACGGTTGGCCAGATAGATGAATGCCCTGGCCAGATCGACGCAGCTCATGCGGATGGCACAGGCATTGAAGTAGCTCTGCAGCACCTTGTCCACCTCGTTCTCGAAGTTGCCATAGGCCTTCATCAGGTAGGCGATGGCGGCGTTGCGGGCGGCGTGCTGATATTCGGAGCGGGCCACCACCTGATCCGCCATGATGGCAGGATTGCCGCACAGGCGCCGCACCAGCTCCAGGGTACGCTGCCGGGGGGCGGTAAGCCGGGTCTCCAGCAGATCGCTCACCACCAGGGCACCGGCATTGATGAAGGGGTTGCGGGGAATGCCGTGCTCGAACTCAAGCTGGATCAGCGAGTTGAACGGCTGGCCTGACGGCTCCTTGCCCACCCGGGCCCAGATCTCCTCCTCCTGATAGAGGGTGAGTGCCAGCGTGAGGCTCAGGGCCTTGGAGATGCTCTGAATGGAGAAGGGCTCGAAGGCGTCACCGGCGGTGAACAACTCCCCCTCCACGGTACAGACGGCGATCCCGAGCCTGTCCGCCGGCACCTGCGCCAGCGCGGGAATATAATCGGCCACCTTGCCCTGCCCGAGCAGCGGACGCACCTCTTCCAGGATGCTGGCCAGTAATTCGGATGACAACACCATCGACGATTCCATGAGATGAGACGAGGTGAGGCGAGGCTCACCGACAAAAATCCCGCCGGCGGCGGGATTTTCTATGTGCCCGTGACAGGCAATCCGATATCAGGCCGGCTCACCGTACCAGAGGTCGAACAGCTCGGTGACCACCACCGCTTCCATCCCCTTGCCTTCCAGCCAGGATTTGACGACGGCGCGGTCTTCTTCGGTACACTTGCCCAGTTGCTGGGTACAGATCATGCCTTCCCAGGCCAGGTGGCCCGAACCGGCGAAGGCCAGTTTACGGGGTTCAACAACCTCATCGATCATCGCATCGACTACCGCATCGATGGTCTCTTCGGCAGTGCCGACCGGGAAGTTGAAACTGATGTCGAAACCCATTTCCTGGAATTCATCGACGCGCAGTTTCTTACGCAGACGGCGGCTACGATTGGCCATGATAGCTCCTCAAGTTAGTGGATACGCGAGTTGACGCGCCAGCTTAGCTGACACGTTTGAAAATCAGATCCCAGACCCCGTGACCCAGACGATGGCCACGTTGTTCGAATTTGGTCAGCGGGCGCCAGTCGGGGCGCTCCACCCAGTTGCCGGTGGCGGAGGTGTTCTCGTACCCTTCGGCGGCACTCATCACTTCCAGCATGTGTTCGGCGTAGTTTTCCCAGTCGGTGGCCATGTGGAATACGCCACCGATGGCGAGCTTCTGGCGAATGTCCTGAGCAAACGCCGGCTGCACGATGCGGCGCTTGTGGTGACGGCTCTTGTGCCAGGGGTCCGGGAAGAACAGCTGCAGGCAGGCGAGCGAGCCGTTCGGGATCATGTGCTCCAGCACTTCCACCGCATCGTGACAGATCACGCGCAGGTTGGTGACGCCCGCCTCCTGGGCGGTGCCGAGGCAGGCACCCACACCGGGAGAGTGTACCTCAATGCCGATGAAGTTCTTCTCGGGGGCATTCTTGGCCATCTCCACCAGGGAGGCGCCCATGCCGAAGCCTATTTCCAGCACCACCGGGGCCTCGCGGCCAAACAGCGCCACCATGTCCAGCGGCGCCGGTGCGAAATCGATGCCCATGACCGGCCAGAGCTCTTCCAGAGCCTTCTCCTGCCCTTTGGTCAGGCGGCCTTCGCGACGGACGAAGCTGCGGATCTTGCGCATGAACTTGCCGTCTTCGTTAAATACATCTTGGGTCACAGGCATAATTGTCTCGTTATTTCATCAATCCGGGTAACAGAACCGGGGGCCATCCGGGTTAAGGGCGACCTGGGTGGTTCGTTATTTCATCAATCGGCAAAAACAGGGGAGCGAATTATCCCAAGATAGGCCCAAGGCGCAAGTGTTTCGCACAACAAATCCCCCCTGACTGACCAATTCCGCCCCTGCGGTTGACAAATGCCACCCCCTTCACAGAATCTCCCGGGCGTCAGGTGCATCCTGACGCGGAAAAATAAAACCATACACAACAAAGGATTGCAGTATGAAAAAAGCCCTGTTGACCCTCGTCATCCCGTCCCTGCTGGCCGGGTGCAACACCTCTGACAATGACTCCCAGCCCCCTGCGCCCGCCACCCAGGCCTATGAATACCTGGTGCAACTGAGCTCGAGCGCCGAGGGGATAGGCGCCAGACCCACGGGGACCGAGGCCGAAACCCGCGCCGCCGCCTGGATCCAGGATCATCTGACTGGCTGGGGCTACGAGGTGCAGAACCAGCCCTTCAGCTACACCCGGGGCGGCACCGACAGAACCTCCCAGAACCTGGTCGCCGAACTCAAGGGTCAGAGCGACAAGGTAATCCTCATCGGTGCCCACTATGACAGTACCGGCGAGAAGAAGGGATCCGAAGGTGCCACCGACAACGGCGCCGGTGTCGCGGCCCTGCTGGCGGTCGCAGAGGCGCTCAAGGATCAAACCCTGCCCTACACGGTGCGCTTCGCCTTCTTCGGAGCGGAGGAAAACGGCCTCAACGGCTCCAGGGCCTATGCCGCCAGCCTCGACAGCGACGCCGTCGCCAAGCTGCTGGCCATGGTGAACTACGACACCATCGCCGGGGGCGACATCGTCTATGTCCACTCCGCCCACTCCGACGTGGCCGAGTACAACTGTGCCGAGCCAAGCCGGTACAGCTTCGATCCCAAGGTGCGCGATCGCCTGCTGGCCATCTCCAAGCAGAGCGCCACCCCCTTCGCCATTCACCCCAGCTACGACGGTTACCCGGAAGGGGAAACCGGCAGCTGGTCGGATCACGCCCCCTTCGCCTGTCTGGGGGTGCCGGTCGCCTATGTGGAGGCCACCAACTTCACCATCAACGGGGAAGATGGTTATGACGGCTACTCCCAGAGCACCAACCCGGCGCTGTGGGATTGCTACGACGAAACCAGCAAGAGCGCCTGCGATCGGGACAGCGAGACCCAGTGGGGCAAGATCTGGCACACCGAGCACGACCGCCTCGACAAGATGGCCGAGCTGTTCCCGGGCCGGGTCCAGCAGCAGCTCGGTGCCAACACGGATCTGATGATCAGCTTCCTCAAGGCGCCGGGGATCTGAGTGCCCCATCCCGACCGATGAACAACTGGCAGGGCTTTTTGCGCCCTCGGCCAGGGTCGAAGCGATAAAATTCGGGCAGGTGCCAAACCTGCCCTTTTTTATGGATTTTTGTGACAGCCATTGCCTCATTTCTTAAATCTGATACAAACGGATAACCTGGCGGTTGAATGGAGCGACCGCCACCTAGTCAGAGAGAACCCTATGCAGCCGTTTTTTGCCCAGCGCTTCGAGAAGGTCGAGCCTTCGTTTATCCGTGAAATCCTCAAAGTCGCCGCCAATCCGGAGATCATCTCCTTCGCCGGCGGCCTGCCCAATCCTCACCTGTTCCCGGTCAAGGCCATCGAGCAAGCCTGCCAGGACGTGCTGCGCGAGCAGGGCGCCGCGGCGCTGCAATACGCCACTACCGAAGGGTTCGCCCCGCTGCGCCAGTACATCGCCGACCGCTACCTGAGCCGCCACGGCATGGAGGTCAACCCGGACAACATCCTCATCACCAGCGGCTCCCAACAGGCGCTGGATCTGCTGGGCAAGGTGCTGGTGGACGAGGGGCAGGATCTGATCATCGAAGAGCCGGGCTACCTGGGTGCCATCCAGGCGTTCTCCGTCTATCAACCGAACTTCAAGCCCATCACCCTCGGGGAAGAGGGACTGGATCTGGCCGCGCTGGATGCGCTGCTGGAGCAGGGTTCCAGCGCCAGGCTGCTGTACGGCGTGCCGAACTTCCAGAACCCGAGCGGGGTCTCTTACAGCCGCGCCAACCGTGAAGCCCTGGCCGAGCGCCTGGTGCGCCACGATCTGCTGATGGTGGAAGACGACCCTTATGGCGAGCTGCGCTTCGAGGGGGAACATCTTCCCCCCATCGCCAAGCTGGCGCCGAACAATACCGTGCTGCTCGGCTCCTTCTCCAAGACGGTGGTGCCCGCCTTCCGTCTGGGCTGGATGCTGGTGCCGGACTGGCTGCGCAAGAAGGTGACCATCGCCAAGCAGGCCACCGACCTGCACAGCAACGCCTTCAGCCAGCAGGTGCTGCACCGCTTCCTGACCGATCACTCGCTGGATGCTCATCTGGAGAAGATCAAGGAGGTCTATGGCCGCCAGCGGGCCGCCATGGAGGCCGCCCTGAGCCGTCATTGCCCGCCCGGCGTCAGCTACACCCGTCCCGAGGGAGGCATGTTCCTCTGGCTGACCCTGCCACCCAGCGTCAGTGCCATGGCCCTGTTCGACGAGGCGATCAAGGAGAAGGTGGCCTTCGTGCCCGGTGCTCCCTTCTATGTGCGCCCCGAGATCCAGAACACCCTGCGCCTGAGCTTCTCCTGCGTGGATGAGGCCACCACGGAAGAGGGCATCAAGCGCCTCTGCCGCGCCCTGGCCCGCATGCTCTGAACCCTCTGAAGATGAAAAAAACCAGCGACCCGGGTCGCTGGTTTTTTTATGTCTCGCCGTCAGCCCCGGTGAGCGGGCAAGACGTGGATGGGCAAACCATTGGAGCCGCTAGCCAAGGCGCGGCCCCTCAGGCTGACGATCCCTTCTGGGCGGGTAGCTGGCTGGCAAAGACCGTCATCGGCATGGGCCTGCCATAGAGGTAACCCTGCTGGAAGTCCACCTTGCGCGCCTTCAGGTAATCGGCCTGCACCTGGGTCTCCACCCCCTCAGCCACCAGCAGCAGACCGAGCCGGGTCGCCAGATCGATGACGTTCTCGACGATGTGGCTGGAGAGCGCATCCGACCCTATCATGCCGACGAAACTCTGATCGATCTTGAGGAAGTCCACCTGGAAGGTCTGCAAATAGGTCAGGCTGGAATGGCCGGTGCCGAAGTCGTCGATGGCGATGAAGACCCCGAGCTGGTGCAGCTCGGCGAACAGCCGATCGGTCGTCTCGTCCGCCACGATGAGCTCGCGCTCGGTCAACTCCAGCACCAGCTTGATGGGGTTATCCCGGAAGGCATAGATGAAGTCCCGGCAATCGTCCACCAGGCTGAGATCCTTGCAGTGGCTGGCGCTGATGTTGAAACCGAAGTGGAACCCCCTGGGCAGCTTATCCACCAGGGGGGCAAACGCCTCCCGCACCTGGGCCATCAGCAACCGGGTCATGGGGACTATGAGGCCGCTATCCTCCGCGAGCGGAATGAAGCGATCCGGCGAAATCATCCCCTGGCGGGGATGTTGCCAGCGCATCAGCACCTCGCAGCCGCTCCAGTGCGCATCGTCCCCGGTCACCACGGGTTGCAGGTAGGGAATGAACTCCTGCTGATCCAGCGCCCGCTTCAGCTCCTGGGTCGGGGAGGTCGATCGTCCCGTCAACCAGAAGATCCCCACCCCGAACAGCAGGCTCAGCAGGGGATAGACGATGATGCCGACCTTGGAGTAGTCCCAGATATGGGCCCTGTACTCACCGACCGATACCCTGGTCACCACCTTGAACGGATACCTGGTCGAGCGCTCCTCCAGATAGCCCTGGCTACCCGGGGGGATGAGCCTGTCGGTGAGCTGGCTGTCCCGCAGCAGCATCTCCTGGCCGACCACCAGGCCGAGGGGGGAGTTGCGGCTCAGCATGTCCAGAATGTTGAGCAGGTAGTAACCATCTATGCCCACCAGCACGCTGAACGCACCGATCTCCTCCCGGTAGACGATGAGGGGACGATTCGGGGTGACGGGATTGCCCTTCATGAGATCCAGCTTGCCATCCGCATAGTCGCCCAGCCTGATCTCCCCGCTGACCGGCCCATAGAGGGAGGTGCAGTAGATGGTCGTGCCCTCGGCCAGGTTGACGCTGCGCACATCCGGCACCGTCGCCACCTGATCCCGCAGCCCCTGCACCACCTCGAGGCAGGGTTTGTCCAGGCTGCCGCGAAGGGCCGACGCCGCCACTTGGGCGTTGTCCAGGGTACGGTCAAACATCAGCCTGGCATGTTGCAGCCGCGCCACCGCATCCTGCCGCACCCCGGTGGCGGTCTGCCAGACGATGATGGCCAGTCCCAGCACCATGGGCAGCAGACCCGCCAGCAGGGCACAGACCAGCCGGACATAGAATTGACGCACCCTTAAACGACGAAATGGCATAACTGCCCTCATGGTCACGGCGAAAAAGCGGACGAGTTTACTCGCTGCTGTCCGCTTGGCAAGTAATGGTGATGCGTCCAGATACAAAGCGAATGGCGGCATGGTCGACAAGTACCACCCCCATCGACGCTTCGTGCCGCCGCCAGCGCAAGGTGCACTAGCCTGCCCCATCGTGAATTTATAATGCTCATAAAAACAGGATCTTGTCCATCCAGCGCCCAGCCTCTAGAGTAGAGCGAACAGCCGTCAGGGAGGCAGGACATGAAGATACTGATCACGGGAGGCACCGGCTTTATCGGCCGCCGCCTGGTGGCACACCTCAAGGTGGCGCATGACGTGGTGGTGTTGACCCGCCAGGGTAGCCGGGCCTATGAGCTGCTTGGCCATGACGTCACTCTGCTCGACAACCTGGACCGGCTGGACCACCTCAACGACGTGGACATCGTCATCAACCTGGCCGGGGAGCCCATCGCCGCCGGCCGCTGGAGCGAATCCCGCAAGCAGTTGTTGTGCAACAGCCGCTGGCTGCTGACCGAGCAACTGGTCGATCTCATCAAGCTCTCCAGCACGCCCCCCAGATTGCTGCTGAACGCCTCCGCCATCGGCTGGTATGGCCGCCAGGGGGATGAGCCTCTGGACGAGCGCTGCCACCACCCTCACGACGAGTTCACCCACCGGCTCTGCCAGCGGTGGGAGCAACTGGCCCTGCAGGCCCGCAGCGCCCAGACCCGGGTCTGCATAGTGCGCATCGGCCTGGTGCTCGGCACCGATGGCGGCGCCCTGCCCAGGATGCTGCCCCCCTATCGGCTGGGGCTCGGCGGCCCCATGGGCCCGGGCACCCAGACGATGAGCTGGATCCATGTGCAGGATCTGGTGCGGGCCATGCTGTTCCTGCTCGAGCACGACGAGTGCGAGGGGATCTTCAATGGCACGGCCCCGCAGCCGGTCAGCAATCGCCTGTTCAGCCAGACCCTGGCGAGCACACTGCATCGCCCGCACCTCTTCTTCGTGCCAGCCCAGGTGCTTCGACTGCTGATGGGCGAGGCGGCGGATCTGCTGCTCACCGGCCAGCACGTCCTGCCCGCACGCTTGCAGGAGGCGGGGTTCCACTTCACCTATCCGGCCCTCCCCGAGGCCCTCGGCAACCTGCTGCAAGCCCCGCGCTGAAGCCATTATGAAAAATCCCGACCGAGGTCGGGATTTTTACGACTGGCACCTCGCCAGGGGGCCGTCAGAGCAGCCCCTGCCCCAGGCCTCTTAACCGGTCGCTCAGGGTGCCCGCCAGCAACTGGCGGCGCATGCCCTGACCGGCCAGGGTCACCAGCAGGGCCCCCAGCAAGGGCAGGCCGGCCCAGATGGCCCAATGGAACTGCCACTGGCCATCGAACCACCACCACTGCAGGCCAAAGGAGCAGAGCTCCACCACCATGGCGGCGCACAGCCCCGCCAGGGCGCCGCTCGCCACCAGCTCCCAGCGCAGCATCTTCTCGAGCAGTTTGCTGCCGGCCCCCAGGGTGCGCATCAGCAGCAGCTCGCGGCGCCGGGCGGCCATGCTGGCCTGGGTCTGGGTCAGCAGCACCAGCAGGGCGGCCACCGTCACCAGCCCCAGCATCAGCCCCAACGCCCGGCTCACCTGATCCGAGACCACAGTCAGCCGCCCTATCAGATCCTCCACATCGATGAGACTCACCGTGGGGTGACGACGGATAAGCTCCACCTCGGCACTGCGTCCTTGTGGCGGCAGACGATAGCTGCCAAGCCAGGTCTGGGAGAAGGGGGCCAGCACGTCCGGCGAGAAGATCATGTAGAAGTTCGGCCGCATGTTGTCCCACTTGATGGACCTCAGGCTGGTCACCCTGGCCTCGAAGCTGCGCCCCTCTATGGTGAAGCTGAGGGCGTCCCCCAGGGCGATGCCGAGCTGGCCCGCCAGCACCTCGTCGACGGAGACCTCCCCCTTGCCGCCGAGCCACTGGCCCGAGGTGACCTGGTTGTCGGGGGGCAGGGTCGCCGTGGTGGTGAAGTTGAGCTCGCGGTTCACTCCCTCCCGCGCCGCATCCTCACCCACTGCCTGACCGGCGATCCGGGTCAGACGCCCGCGCACCATGGGGTAGAAGTCCGAGGTGATGGCCCCGGCCTTGTGCAGGTCCGCCAGTATGCCGTCGCGCTCCCCGTCGGCCACATTGACCAGGAAGCGGTTGGGGGCATCCGCGGGCAGGCGGGCGGAGAAATCATCCAGCAGATCGACCCGCGCCGCCCACAAGAGCCCGAACAGCATGAGCGCCAGGGCAAAGCCCGCCAGCTGGAACAGGCCGCTGCCGCGCTCGCGGGAGAGGTGGCTGATGGCCAGACGCAGGGCATGGGGCCCCTTGAGCCGACCACCGAGTCGCAACAGCCCGGAGGCCAGCAGCGCCAGCAGCACCATCAGCAACCCCATGCCTCCGATGAGACCGAGCGCCAGCCTGGCATCGGCGGTAAAGCCCCAGACCAGCCCGAACAGACCGAGCAGGCCCACGGGCACCGTCAGCCAGGGGGGAATGCCCGCCTCCAGCTCCCGGCGCAGCACCCGCAGCGGCGGCACCTTGAGCAGGCGCAGGAAGGGGATGAAGGCCAGCAGCAGGGTGATGAAGAAGGCGACCGCCAGACCCAGGGCGAAGGGACGCCAGGAGGGGGGCGGCAGATCCGCGGGCAGCAGATCCCCCAGCAGTTGCAGCGTCAGCCACTGCATGGCGCTCCCCGCCACCAGGCCGATCAGGGCACCTATCAGGGTCAGGGAGGCGAGGAGCGTCCCCATCAGTTGCCAGAGGGTACGCCGCGACGCGCCGAGCGTCTTGAGCAGCGCCACCATGTTGGTCTGCCGCTCGGCGAAGTGGCGCACCGCTATGCCCATGGCCAGCGCCCCCAGCAACACGCCTGCCAGCGACGCCAGGCGGAAGAAGCGCTCGGCATTGGCCAGGGTCTTGCCGACCTGGGAGCCCTGATCGTCCGGCTTGATCAGCTTCTGCCCAGCCGTCAGCTTGGGCTTGAGCCAGCGCTCATAACGGGCGACCCCCTCCCGCGGCCCCTTGATGAGATAACGCCACTGCTGGCGGCTGCCCGGCAAGAGGGCGCCGGTCGCCTCGATATCGGCGCTGTGGATCAGCGCCCTTGGCGCCATCTGGAAGGGGCTGAAGCCCTGATCCGGTTCCTGACCCAGCTCCCCCGCCACCTTCAACCTGGTGTTGCCGACCTCCAGCTCGTCCCCGAGTGTGGCGCCGAGCAACTGCATCACCCGGTCGGAGAGCCAGATCTCGCCGGGCGCAGGAGCGCGCTGGGGCATCAGCTCCAGCTTGCCATAGAAGGGGAAATCGCTTGGCACGGCGCGAATAGACGCCAGCTGCAGGCCATCGCCGTGAAACAGCATGCTGTTGAAGCTGACCGTGGTCTGGACGAGGAGCCCCTCCTGCTTCGCCTGGGCGAGCCAGGCCTCGGGCGCCGGGGTGGCGGAGCGCAGCACCCGATCCGCCCCGATGAAGTCGCGGCCCGAGGCCTTGAGCCCCGCATCCAGCCGATCCGCCACCAGGGCCACGCTCAGCACGCAGGCCACGCTCAGGGCCAGCGCCAGCACGAACCAGCGCAGCTCCCCGCTGAAGCCTTCCCGGCGCAGCAACTTGAAACCCAGTCGCCACTGACTCATGACAACTCTCCCACCCTGGCCGCCGCAACGGGCTCCACCTCCAGCCGTCCCGCCGCCATCACCAGTTGCCGCTGGCAGCGCTGGGCCAACTCATGATCATGGGTCACCACCACCAGGGTGGTGTTGTGCTCACGGTTGAGGCGAAACAGCAGCTCGATCACCGTCTCCCCCGTCTTGCTGTCGAGGTTGCCAGTCGGCTCGTCCGCCAGCAGCAGGCTGGGGCGGGTCATAAAGGCCCGGGCGATGGCGACCCGCTGCTGTTCCCCCCCGGACAGGCGCGGCGGCAGGTGGTGCAGCCGCTCGGCCAGCCCGACCTGGGTGAGCAGCTCGCGGGCCCTGGGCTCACAGTCGGTCTCGCCGCGCAGCTCGGCCGGCAGCATGACGTTCTCCAGGGCGCTCAGGGTGGGCAGCAGCAGGAAGGACTGGAACACGAACCCCACCTGCTCGGCGCGCAATCTGGCCCGCCCCTCCTCGTCCAGCCGGGTGAGGGATTGACCCAGGATCTCTATCTCGCCGCTGCTCGGCAGATCCAGCCCGGCCAGCAGGCCGAGCAGGGTGGACTTGCCAGAGCCGGAGGCACCGACCAGCGCCAGCGTCTCGCCGGTATTGACTTGCAGATCGATCCCTTCAAGGATGGTGAGACTTTCCTGGCCGAGGCGAACGGTTTTGCCGAGCCCCCTGACGGTGATAATGGGCGTTGAACTCATGATGCGTTTCCTGTTTGCCTTTACCTGTAATGACCATAGATCTTGGGAGTTGAATGCATGATACGTGTCTTGTTCGTCTTGAGTTGCCTGTGTGGCTGGATCTCATCAGCTCAGGCGCAAACCCTGCTGGTACTGGGGGACAGCCTGAGTGCCGGCTACCAGATGCAGGCCGAACAGAGCTGGCCTGCCCTGCTCAATGAAAAATGGCAGCAGCAGGGTGGCGAGCACAAGCTCATCAACGCCAGCATCAGTGGTGAAACCACCCAGGGAGGGCTGGCCCGCCTGCCCGCCCTGCTCGAGGAGCACAAGCCTGACTGGGTGCTGATCGAGCTCGGCGGCAACGATGGCCTGCGCGGCTTTGCCCCCGCCATCACCCGGGCCAACCTCACCAAGATGGTGGCGCTGGCCAAGGCCAGCCAGACGAAGACGGTGCTGACCCAGATCCAGTTGCCGCGCAACTATGGCGCTCGCTACCTGCAGCAGTTCGAGCAGATCTTCCCGGAGCTGGCGCAAGCCAATGGCCTGCCGCTGATGCCCTTCTTTCTCGATGATATTGTGCTGCGCCCTGAACTCATGATGAACGATGGGATCCACCCCACGGCGGCGGCGCAGCCCCAGATCCGCGATCGGGTCGCCCGCTTTATCGAGCCCCTGCTGACCCAGTGACCCCAGGGGGCCGGCATTGGCCCCTGCCCGCCAAAACAGAGCACCCGCCTTGGCGGGTGTTCTGTTATCGATTTGGTTTGAGGCGATAAGCCCTTGAGTCGGGTTCAAGCCCCCAGGATCTGGCGCATGCGCTCCTGGGTAACCCCGACCAGCAAATCAGGCTGGAACTTGGAGATGAAGCGATCGCATCCCACCTTCTTGACCATGGCCTCGTTGAAGTTGCCGCTCAGGGAGGTGTTGAGGGTGATGAAGAGATCGGCCATGCGCGGATCGCTGCGCACCTCGTGGGTCAGACGGTAGCCATCCATCTCAGGCATCTCGGCGTCCGTTATCATCAGCATGATCTCGTCAGTCACCTTCTTGCCCGCATCGCACCACCCCTTGAGCAGCTTGAGCGCCTGCAAGCCATCCTGGCACTCGATCACCTCGAGCCCGAGCTGGGCGAGCGTCTCGCGCACCTGATTGCGGGCCGTGCTGGAGTCATCGACGATGAGCACCCGGCGCCCCTGCATCTGGGGCAGGATCTCCTTGTCCAGCACCTCCGCCGAGATGCGGATGTCATAGGTGATGATCTCCGCCAGCACCTTCTCCACATCGATGATTTCGACGATCTGATCGACCCCGCCCTCCGGGACACGGGTGATGGCGGTGAGGTAGTTGGCGCGGCCCGCCGAACGGGGGGGCGGCAGTATGTCCTTCCAGGTCATGTTGACGATGTGGGCCACCTGCCCCACCAGGAACCCCTGAATGGTGCGGTTGTATTCGGTGATGATGAGGTTGGATTCGTTGTCGACCGCCATGGGGCGCATGCCGATGGCGCCGCGCAGGTTGATGACGGGAATGGAGACGCCGCGGATGTTCGCCACGCCGCTGATGTTGTGATGGGAGCCCGGCATCTTGTTGAGATGGGGCAGCTTCACCACCTCCCGCACCTTGAAGACGTTGATCGCAAAGAGCTGCTGGGTACCCAGCCGGAACATCAACAACTCCAGGCGATTCTCCCCCACCAGCTGGGTACGTTGATCCACTGAATCCAATATGCTCGCCATATAAAGCCCTTACGTCCGTTTCCCGAGTGCCGCCCCGCGATGGGGCGCCAGCATGCCAACCAGACCCGCATTCTCCCGGCAGGAGCAACGCAAGTCTCTATAGAAATAATGAAAAGGGTCGAGAAAAGATAGGATCTTGACCACGGGGCGTGATCCTCGCCCCATAGCCCCATGCCAGCAGCCCTCATATCCATCGGCCCGACAAAGAGAGTTATCGACCAGCAGGGGACAATGCTGAACCCGGGATTGGCCTGACGCCCGATAACACGCCCACCTGATGTGGCGCCCATAAAAAAACCGGCCGCAAAGCGGCCGGTCCAAAAATACAGTAGGCAGTCAGGGAATGACTTAGAAGTGGTACTGCATGGCCACGCCAACGACGTCGTCGGTGTTCTGGCCGAACTTGTTGTACCCGTCAGTGCCGTCGCTGCTCAGCAGGTTGGCCTTGTAATCAACGTAGACATCGAAGTTGTCGTTGATGTTGTACCAGGCACCGATGGACACGTACTCGGTCAGGGTATCGTCAATGTTCTGGTCGGCGTCTTTCACGTCCAGACGGTTGTACGCCAGGGACGGCTTCCACTGGCCCCAGGTGTACTGAACTACGGCTTCGTAACCGTTGCTCTCGCTAACGTAACCGTTGTTGCCGGCATTGTTAACGTAGACATGGTCTTCGCCATAGGCGTAAGTCGCGGCAGCGTACAGGTTGTTGGCGTTGTACTTGATACCGACTGCGGTCAGCTTGGCGTCTTCGCTGCCACCGAAGTTGGAGTTGGCAGCCTGATCGGCAGTCTTGCCAGCCTGGTTATAGGCCAGACCCAGGCTGATGCCCATGTCGAAGTTGTAGTTGGCAGACAGGGCGTAGCCCTCTTCGGAGCCCTTGGTCCAGCTGGACGCGCTCTCGTTCTGCGCTTCGTTCTCGCCGGTGAACTGGGCACCCAGCACCAGGCCGTCGAAGGTGTAGAGGTACTGAGCCAGGCCGTTGGTACGACCGGTACCGAACACTTCGGTACCCTTGCCCAGGCCATCTCCGCCCCACTCCGGCAGAACGTCGGTGTAGTCGTTAACGGCCTTGGCAATCAGACCATCCTGACGACCGTAGCTGAAGGCGCCGAAACGATCGTTCTTGATGCCAACGTAGGCATAACGCAGCTCGGTGTCGGAGCTGTTGGTCGGTACGTTGTACTCGACGAAGCCGTTGGCGACGGTTTCTTCGTTGATGCGGGTCTCACCACCGATGCGCAGACGCAGGTAGCTCTGATCGCCACTCTCGTCGTCGTTGTCGCTACCGTAGTACATGCCTTGAACACGGCCACCGATGTCAAGCTTGGTACCATCCTGGTTGTAAACGGTAGAAGCTTGTGCACCACCGGCCAGCAGCAGGCTGGAGATGGCCATCGTCAATGCTGTCTTTTTCATTGTTCGTTCCTCTGAGGTGTAAACCAGACCTGTGCTCGGTCGTTGTCATTTTGAATCGGGTTCATTTCCGATGACCTAGGGTAGATCTGCGAACCTTGATGGGAACTGAAGCTGGGGTCGATTAATTGGAAAAACACGATGCAATCCAGTCATTGCGACACCAAGTGTCACAAAGGCTGATTAATTTGGAATTTTAAACCAAAGAAGACATAAAATAAGAACAATAAAAACACCCCATATCGATATGACAGACACTTGTATCGAGTGGTGTTCAATAAGGGCCCGGTGGGGTGGGCTCCATGCGCCCCCAAAGAAGCCTCAGGTCGGTTGCCAGCCCCGCATGACGCGCAGCAGGTCTTTCCAGCTGACGATGCCCACCAGGGCGCCGTTTTCCAGCACCGGCAGGCAGGAGACATGCTGCTCCAGCATGATGCTGGCTGCCTCCTGCAAGGAACGTTCGGGAGAGATGGTGATGGGCTCGCGACTCATGATCTGGTGGGCGCGTCGGTTGAGGGTCTCGGTGTCGCGGTTCATCTCGGCATCCGTGTCGAGATAGGGGCTGATGGCGCGCAGCAGATCCCGGTCCGAGATGACCCCCACCAGCACCTCCTCCTCCACCACCAGCAGGTGGCGAAAGTGAGCCTGCTCGAAGATCGCCTTGATGACATTGAGCCTGTCATCCATGGAAACGGTCGCAACCCGGGTCGTCATGATCTCTTTAATCAACATGGAAGCCTCCAGCCCCCTGACAGATGTCTCTGTTATGGCACGTTTTTCTTGCCGCAGCCAGCCATGCCCTCCAGCCTCAAGTGCAAATCCGAGTCATTTCACGTAAGATCCGCGCCAGTTTCTCCCCTTCATTGAGCCAAGCAGATCCATCCATGATAGTTGCCAGTCAAATCGAACTGATCCGCGGCGGCCGCACGCTGCTGGACAACGCGTCCGCCACCATACATCCCGGCCACAAGGTGGGCCTGGTGGGCAAGAACGGCTGTGGCAAGTCCACCTTCTTTGCGCTGGTGCGGGGCGAGCTGGCCATCGACAACGGCAGCTTCAGCCTGCCCGCCGGCTGGCAGATTGCCGGCGTGGCCCAGGAGACCCCGGCGCTGGACTGCTCCGCGCTGGAGTACGTGGTCGATGGCGACAAGGAGTTCCGCGCCCTCGAAGCCCAGCTGGCCCAGGCCGAGGCGGATGACAACGGCCTCCTGGTGGCCGAGCTGCACGGCAGGCTCGACACCATAGGCGCCTACAGCATCCGCGCCCGCGCCGCCGAGCTGCTGCACGGCCTGGGCTTTGGGGGCGATCAGCTCGACTCGCCGGTGCGTAGCTTCTCCGGTGGCTGGCGCATGCGCCTGAACCTGGCCCAGGCCCTGCTCTGCCGCTCCGATCTGCTGCTGCTCGATGAACCGACCAACCACCTGGATTTGGATGCCGTCATCTGGCTGGAGAAGTGGCTCAAGGGCTATCAGGGCACGCTGGTGCTTATTTCTCACGACCGCGACTTCCTCGATTCGGTCATCAACCGCATCATCCACATCGAGAACGGCAAGCTCAACGAATACACCGGCGGCTACTCCGACTTCGAGCTGCAGCGCGCCGAGCAACTGGCGCAGCAGCAGTCCATGTACGAGAAGCAGCAGCGGGAGATGTCCCACATGCAGGCCTATGTGGACCGCTTCCGCTACAAGGCCTCCAAGGCCCGTCAGGCCCAGAGCCGGTTGAAAGCCATGGAGCGGATGGAGAAGATACTGCCCGCCCACGCCGACTCCGAGTTCAGCTTCGAGTTTCGCGAGCCCTCGGCCCTGCCGACCCCCCTCATCGCCATGGAGAACCTGTGCGCCGGTTACGGTGACAAGGTGATCCTGGAGAAGATAAAGATGAACCTGGTGCCGGGCTCGCGCATCGGCCTGCTGGGGCGCAACGGCGCCGGCAAGTCCACTTTCATCAAGATGCTGTCGGGCTCCAATGCGCCGCTGTCGGGCAAGCTGGAGGTGAGCGCCGGGGTCAGCATCGGCTACTTCGCCCAGCATCAGCTCGAAACCCTGCGTCTGGACGATACCCCCCTCGATCACCTGGCCCGCCTCGCGCCGGACAAGTCCGAGCAGGAGCTGCGCAACTACCTCGGCAGCTTCGGCTTCCACGGTGACAAGGCGCTGGACAAGGTGGCCCCCTTCTCCGGTGGTGAAAAGGCGCGGCTGGTGCTGGCGCTGATCACCTGGCAAAAGCCGAACCTGCTGCTGCTGGATGAACCGACCAACCACCTGGATCTGGAGATGCGCCACGCCCTGACCATGGCGCTGCAAGGCTTCGAGGGTGCCATGGTGGTGGTCTCGCACGACCGTCACCTGCTGCGCACCACCACCGATGACTTCTATCTGGTGCACGGTGGCCGGGTCGAGCCGTTCGACGGCGATCTGGACGACTACCACAAGTGGCTCGGGGAGCAGGAGAAAGAGGCCAACGCCAAGCCGACGGACGGCCCCGTCTCGGCCAACTCGGCGGTGGCACGCAAGGATCAGAAGCGGCTCGAGGCCCAGTTCCGCCAGCAGACCCGGCCCCTGCGCCAGAAGCTGGAGAAGCTCGAGGCCAGCATGGAGAAGCTGCAGGGCAAGCTTGGCGACATCGAGAGCCAGCTGGCCGATCCCGCCATCTACGAAGAGAGCGCCAAGGGCAAGCTCTCCGAGCTGCTCAAGTCCCAGGGCCCCCTCAAGGAGCAGCTGGAAGAGGTGGAGCTGGAGTGGATGAGCCTCAGTGAGGAGCTGGAAACCATGGAGCAGGCCTTCTTTGCGTGACGAACAGCTGATGGCAAGCGAGCGGGTCGCCGTGCACGAGCTGCCGACGCCGCTCGGCTTCTGGCACTGGAGCGGCAAGGTCTATGGCGAGCGCAGCCAGGACTGGCTCAATGTGCAGAGCCAGGGGGGCAACGTCAACCTGGCGCTCTTGCTGCACCATCTGGATCTGCTCGGCATCCCGGTCGACCTCACCGACCTGCAACCGGCCCTGGTCCAGACCGAAGCCGTGCTGCTCCCCTGGCGCACCCTGCGCCAGCAAGCCAAGTCACGGCTGGCCGAGGAAGAGTACCAGGCCATGCTGGCCCACGAGCTGGAGCTGGAGCGGCTGCAACAGGGGGTCCTGCTGCAGACCCTGCGCGGCCTCTCCCTGTTTCGTGGCAAGAGCCACAACCTGTTGAACTATCTATCGTTACTGGGTGCCCAGCAGGGCCCCCTCAGAGACCTAATATGCTGAGCTACCGCCACGCCTTTCACGCCGGCAACCACGCCGACGTCCTGAAGCACGCCGTCCAGGCCCTGATCATCGAGTCCCTCAAGAAGAAGGAGAAGCCCTTCATCGTGCTGGACACCCATGCCGGCGGCGGTCTCTACGACCTGCGCGGCGACTGGTCCCAGAAGAAGGCGGAGTACGCCGACGGCATCGGCCGCCTGTGGGACGAGCGCGCCCAGTGGTCCGCCATGGCCCCCTATCTGGGCGTCATCGAAGAGATGAACAGCGATGGTCAGCTGCACTACTACCCGGGCTCGCCGGAGCTGTCGCGCCGTCTCGCCCGCGATCAGGACAAGCTGGCGCTGATGGAGCTGCACAACAACGAGGTGGAGGATCTTCGCGCCAACATGGGCTATGACCCCCGCGTCGCCGTCCACCATAGGGACGGCTTCGAGGGGCTGGTGGCCCTGCTGCCGCCCACCCCGCGCCGCGGCCTGGTGCTCATCGACCCCCCCTATGAGCTCAAGGAAGACTACTTCGCCGTGGTCGATACCCTTAAAAAAGCACAGAAGCGCTGGGCTACCGGCATCTACGCCCTCTGGTATCCCATCCTCGGCCAGGAGGCGGACAAGTCCCGCGACATGCTCAAAGCGATCAAGCGGGAAAACTTCGGTAACGTCCTGGTGGCGGAGCTCGAAGTGGCCGGCCAGACCGCCGACTGGGGCATGAACGGCTCCGGCATGCTGATCGTCAGCCCCCCCTGGATGCTGGACGAGCAGATCGAAGCCTTCCTCAAACCCCTGTGCGCCAAGCTGGCCCAGGGC
>RCUP01001010.1_pt1 | contig 18433 bp, 15 predicted proteins | sample 2166341 | NCBI WGS metagenome assembly RCUP01 (sample SAMN09932325, study PRJNA488358) | compost metagenome | isolation source: compost soil in succinonitrile-enriched | place: Germany: Experimental Botanical Garden | reverse complement strand
CGCTGGCCCACGCCGGCCACGGCCTTGAACCATGCCTTCTGGCGCACTTCACGCTCGCGCCAGCTGCGCGGCAGGTGGATGTCCTGCTCGGGCAATGCCACCAGCAGCGCCGCCAGATGCGGCGGCAGCGTGCCCTGGCAGGCGCCGATCATCAGATCGCCCTGCGGTGCCAGCCGACCGGCCAGATCGACCGGGCAGCGCGCACCGAGCTGGCGCTCGGCGGCCTGGTCGGGTGCGAGCGGGATGATCGGTGGTGCAACTGGGGCTGGCGGCGGGACTGGTGCCGGGGCCTGTGCGGTGTCGGGCACCCGTGCAGCGGCGGCAACGGGGGCCGGCACCTGCGTGGGAGCCGGTGGGGCTGCGACAGGCGTAGCTGGCGCAGCATTGGCGGAGGTAATGTCGGCCGCTGGTGTTGCCGCGGGCGCTGGCGCAACTGCGGGTTCGGCGGCGACGGCTTCTGGAGCAGCGTCCGTCGTCGATGCCGGCTGCGGTGCGGGTGCGGGCGGTGGGGACGGCTCCGCCGCAGGTGCAGGTGCAGCAACCACGGCTGGCGCCGGCTCGGGCGCGGCGACGGGTGCCGGTGCAGGAACAGCATCCGTTGCGGTGTCAGCTGGCGTCTGCGGGTCCGCCGCGGCCACTACCGGTGCTGGCACAGCCTCCTCGACGGCGGGAGCCGCCGGGGCGTCCGGTGCCTGCTGTGCGTGGGCCATGGCGGCAGCCAGTCCCAGCGGCAACAGCAACAGTGCCGAAGCGCGACCACGTTGGGCCACGTTGGAATGCAGGAAAGTGTTTCGCATGTTGTGTCCTTACAAAGAGATCCATGTAGGCACCCGAGGGTGCTCGGTGTCGTGCGATGGGCCCGCCGGTCTCCGACCTGCAGGCGGTGCCCAGATTACAGCGATCGCGGGCGGTTCTGCTCCTGCTCGCGAGTAACCGAAGCAGCCTGTTCCTGGCGGGAAGAGGCTTCGGCCGCCAACTGCTGGCTGCTCTGCTCCAGCGGCAGCTGCGTGGCGGCCTCACGCTCGACCATCGAGCGCTGCATCGCCGGGTCCCCCATGGCGCCCTGCACCGCGAACAGTGCCCTGCCATCGGTGCCCGCGACCACGTGATCGATGCGGCTCATGCCGGCCTTCTGCGCGCTCAGCGCCAGGGCGCCGGCCGCATTGTCCAGCTCCTGCTGGCTGCGCAGACCGCTCTGCGGCCCCATCTGCTGTAGATGGCCGCGAGCGTCGGTGAACAGCCGGTTGCCGGCATGGGACGGATCGGACATATCGCGCGCGGGCTCGGGCAGCTGTGCGCGCTCCCCCACTTCGCCGCGGGCAAGCCGGTCCATCACGTCAGGGGTCAGCTTCTGCTGCCACGCCTCGAAACGCTTGAGCCGGTCCTCCACCCCGTTGACGGCTCCGTTGATGGCGTAGGTCGCCTCGCGCACGTCCTCGCGCGCGTGTTCCGGCACACGGTTCTGCCACTGCCACACCGCGATGCGACCTGCATGTTCCGGCTGCGATGCAAGCTCGGGCTGGTTGACCAGGTCCAGATCCAGCGCAGTGCCGGCGCGCTCGTAGCTTTCCTTGCCGGTCAGCGGCAGATAACCGCGCCCGTGGTACTTGAGCGCATCTCCGGGCGCGTCATTGCCCATCCGGCCGCCATACATCAGCTCGGCCAGGTCATCCGGACGCCCTCGCAGGGCTTCCTGGCGCGCAGACTCCAGCGCCTCGGTGCCATTGCGCCACGCCGCCTCGACCGGGATCTGCGAGATGCCCCGGGTGTAGTTGAAGCTCTCGTTGAGCCGGCTCAAGCCGCGCGACTCGTGCCCTGCCTGCGCCATGAAATTGGCCAGTTCAAGGGGGGAGTCGATGCCGGCTTTGGTCGCCTGCCGCAGCAGTTGCGACTCTCTATCGGTCGACACAGTGCAACTCCTGGATGTTCATCAGCGCGGATTCCCTTCCGCCGGTTGGAGCTTGGCTCATGGAAGCGACACCTCGGCGACACTGGACGGGTCGAAGTCCTCGAACCGCACCCTGCCCAGTTCCGCCACCGAGAAATCCCGGATGTTGGTCGCCTCGGTCTCGATATCCACGACCTTGCGTCTCACCCCATCCACCCAGCACGCCTTGTCCGCCGATGCGTAACGGAACCGGTACGTGCTGCTCCAGCGCTCGCGGCTGCCGCCGTTGGTGATCACGCTGAAGGTGTCTTCCTCAACCATTGCATACGCAAAAGGGTCGCCAGCCAGGCCACCGCGGGTGGAACACGGCACCAGCTTGTCGTTGCGCGCGGCCAGCTGCCATCGCCCGCGCCCGTCACCGCGCAGCAACAGCAGCACCCGGTTCGGCCCGTGCTGGCCGGGCACCAGCCCTTCCGGCGTCGGCTGATCGATGACCAGCAACTGGTACTCGATGCCATCGCCGTTGAGCTCGCCCCTGACGGCTTCCAGCAGGTTCGCACCGGACGGAACAAATGCCAGAGCATCGTCCATGAGTGCGCCAACCCTGTCTTCCATCCCCTCCCACTCCTTCAATGTCGTCTTGCCGATGCCCGCGTTGATGACGGGCACGGTGGCGTTGCCCGGCCGCGCCGGTCACCCTGCAGATGCGGATGATAGCTCCGGGAGCACCGTGGCAGCGATGGTGACAAGCGTCACCCGTCGAACGGGCAGACAGGGTCCTCATGGACGGAAAAGCTCCTGCAATCGGTAGCGCCGAAGCGTCATTTTTCTGACGCCAAGAGAGCTTAGCGCGAGGAGGTCTATTGCGTCGAAGAGCGCAAGCTTGAAATGGAGCCACCAGTCACAAAATCCGGGCCCACATCCACGAAGCAAGAGGGACGCGGGCGGCACAGCGCCCCCAAATCGCCCGTAGCCTCACATGCAGTTGTTGAATACCAGAGGACAGGCTTTCGCATCGGCATCGATACATTCTCCCACTGCCTTTTCCTCCGCTTCGGGCAGCGTCCCGGCCACGGCAGAATAGGTCTGCAACGTCACTGCCCCTGCTGCGGGCACGGACCACTGCGGCGCACTGGCCAAGCGTGAACGCAGCCACCACTTTGCAGTCACCTGCCCCGCACTGGCTGACCGCGGTGTCACGTGCATCACGCTCGTTCAACCCCATATGGATCGCGTAGGCCTTGGGCGCACTGCCTGCAGCGATCGCGCTCCAAGACTGGGCCATGTTGGCCACCATGCGGCCATCCTTTGCGGTTCCCGGGGACGCACCTCGCTTGTCGAGCGGCTTTGCGATGAACTCCGTGGCCCCCGGAAAAGGAACGATAAGGAAACTACGTGATGTTGAAGCTTCATTCTCCAACGTCCTCCAATCTCTCGACCGCCATCATCCGATACAGGCTGCGCACGTATCAGCGTCAACTTCGGCGCTAGAGGCCCGAGGCCCGTTGCACGCGTTCCGGGTCAACGTGCAGTTTCACGCGCCACCCTCAAGGCCACAATGCCTTACCAAAACCAGTTGGCTACGACGTTGGCATACCCCTCTGGCGAGAGGCCAATGGGACTCAAGCACTCCCATTGGGGGGCTTGGGATTCACGACTGTCCTTGTTCCCTGAGACCTGCTCGCGCCAGGAGTGATGCACTCGGCGTCCGGTTCAGCACACCCGGCGAGTCAGACGCGTAGCCTGCCTGGCCTCTGCCTCGTGTGCGCCATTGCGCTGACCTGTCTTGCCGTACGCCCTCTGTCAGAACTCATCAAATAATGGCTTGGTACAGTTCGAGTAGAACACCTCACATTGTCCTGCACGATCATTGCGGCACATGGATTGCGAAGCGACCTGCGCCAACTCAGGGGTAGCCCCTGTCCCAAGTCCCGCACGCCCTGCACCGGATCGCCCGCTTGGAATGACCCAGGAAATACACTGATTGAAATAGCTCATGCTGACTGTGCAGTCTCGGGCACCTGACGCTCCACACTTTGAAACTGCTTCGCGCTCGGCCTCATTCTTGGATCGCAACCCCGTTGAAACCCCAGCATCCTGAGTGCTCTTCGACTCCGCAACTGCGCCCCAGGTTTTGGTCCACTTACCGGTCGGAGTTGCGAGACGGATCTCCGAGGAGCCAGTGCTTCCAGCGCCACCTCCGGGAATCGGCGCACATCCCCGTGCACCTTGCCCGCCAATAGGGTAATACCCAGGCGGGCAGTTTCCTTCCGCCCACGCACGATCAATACCGCCCAGCAGGAGAAGACACGAGACAAGCAGCACCCAATATGCAATCAACTTCATAGCTAACGTACCTCCAACATCTCCACCCAAGTAATCGGACTAGGCAGTTCCTGAATTGGCGTTCCCCCTGACGCCAGAAGACGGCTGCTGAGGCTCATACCCGCCTTGCAATCTTGGCATTACCCCCTGCCCTCCGCCCAACTGCGATCCCGCAGCCGACGATGGCGCTTCCGGTCTGTAACTCTGACCTCCGCCCGTCGAACCCGGCGGCTGACCATTCGGGCCCGGCGATGCCGGTACTGCACTACCGCCTATCTGCGAATATGCCATGAAGCTGCCCAATGTTCCCTGGAAGAACATTGCCGCCATTGGGGGCGCAGTCAGGATCAGAGTGGTCAGGATCAGGCCCATGCCACCCTGCTGCAGTGCCATGCTCGACATACCTTCACTGAAATTTTCACCCATCAGCGTACCCGTTAACGTGCTCCCCCAGAAGGCGAGCGCAACCTTGGACACCATCTTCATCGCGATGCCGGTCATAGCCGCTAGAACCGCCATGGAAAACATCGTGCCTATGCCGTAGAGCAGCCATTTCTGGAACAGCTGCTTGGTCTGGTCAAACAGCAAGCATAGGATGAACAATGGCCCTAGGCCGATGAACAACGCCAGCGCGACCTCGTATAGCAAGAGCATTGAGCCAGCCGTGACTGCCGGTCCCCCCGTGCCCATGCCAATAAACCACATGGCGCGGGTCTTTGCGTTGTCCAGCGTCACATCGCTCATCACGTCCAGCGCGTCAACACTGGATAGCGCCAGCTGCATGTAACCCAGGTTCTCATCGATCAGATCTTCCGGTGAGTCTTTCTTCCCGGTCACGACGTAAGTGATCTCGTTCTTCACGTCATTGATGAGAAAGCCATGCATCTCGCGACCGAACATGCCCATGGTCGTGGCAACCGACACGATCAGCGCAGCCTTGGCCATGTTGGTCACGAGCACCATCATCGAGTCGCGGCTGCGACCGGTGGCGATACGGAAGCCCTGAATCAGTACCCAGAGCGTCATGAGAGTCAGTGCGATGCCACCGACCCATGCCATCATCCGTCCCAATAGCTTGACGCCATACTCCGCGATTTCCTTATGCAGGTAATCGAGAATAAGTCGGAAAAATACAAAGTCACCAATTGAGGATGACGCGTGCAGATTCTGCAGCATGTGCAGCGGGCCTTGCCCCAACATGCCATCCATCAGCCCAAGATCCATAACTTCACCTAGTATGTGATTGCAGCTCGACCGGAGCAGCGTCTAATCAGTTGGAGAGCGCTGCCTTCAGTGCCGCCGCCTTCACTACGGTGCCGAGAGGTGACTGGCCGGTACCCTTCAATGCACGCTGCGCAAGTATCTGCTGCATTTTGGTCAGCGCTTGGATCTGCTTGTCATAGCCTTCAGTCTGCTTTTCCCATGTGGCAAAGTCAGCCTGCATATACGCGTCAGACACGACTGCGTTGGCGGACGCCTCTGCCATCGCGCCCTCACCGCTCCACAAGGTGCGGATATCCTTGATCTTGTCGAGCACTCGCCGCATATCTGGCATTGTCTTCTGCACAACCTCGACGGTCTCGTTGTATTTTTGGTTCTCCAGCACCTGAATTGCCGCACATATATTGCGCTGCTGGGCAATGATGTCGCCGCCCGGACTGAGATCCAATGCCGTCAGGATCCCACTCAGACTCATGATATTTCCCGCACCGCATCGCTCCGCAACGTTCCACTCAAGCGGTACCGGCTCTAGCTTCACACCCTTAGGCATCAATGGCGATGCAATAATCTGATTGAATTTAGCGAGCTTTTGCAGCCAATTCTGCGTCGTATCGTAGAAGCGCTGATACTGCAGGCCGTATTCTGCAAATGCCTCCGCTTGGCTAGCCAGTGTATTTACTTCGGTCAGCGTACTGTTAAAAGTGTTCAAGCCGACTTCGACCACTGGAAACGTGTAGCCCCTCACAGGAAAACTGAGCATTGCGGCAATAGAAATCGCCACTATCGTGCAGCGGACCCGTGAGACTGCGCATGACGTTTTGGTGATACGGGCAATGGTTTCCATGTTCTTCTCCATCGAATTCAAGGGGCTTGCTGCGTTCACGTCCGTTGCGACAGTCATGCTGCAACCTCCTTATTGTTGGATGCGGGCTTTCCGGAGCCCTTGCGGTTCTTGTAGAAATCTTCCAGCCACTGTTCCGGCGTCAGTTCATCCACCGTTACCCGCGCGCGCACCGCTGCGGTCTGCAGCACGCGGTGCATGATGTCGATGTTGTCGGTCGAGGCCGAGATCACCGACAGAATGTCGTCCATCCCGCGCAGATTCAGCTGGCACACGCTTGACGCGTGCCCCTGCTTGACCAGGAAGCAGCGCGAGCGCTCATCCAAGGCGGTGACCACCTTGAACTCGGCCTCGGTCAGCTTCAGGCCGTCCATGTAATCGCTCTTGCTGGCATTGGGGTTGGGCAGCAGGATCAGCGTGGCGGTCTGCTCGATAAGCGCCGCGGAGATATCGCTCTTCAGCGCGTCCTCTGGACTCTGCGTCGCGAAGATGCCCATACCGTTCTGCTTACGGATGGTCTTCTGCTTGTTCTTGGCGAATTCCTTCAGACCCCCCTCACCGTCAAGGATCTTCCAGAACTCGTCCATCACGTAGATCAGCGGGCGACCGTCGATCAGTGACTCCAGACGGTGCAGCAGGTAATTGATGACCGGCACACGCACTTCGGGGTTGTCGATGATGTCGGTGTAGTCGAAACCGATGATGTTGGCCTTGCTCAGGTCCACGGTATCCACCGGGTTGTCGAACACCCAGCCCAGCGAGTTGCCCGAGGTCCAGCGGCGCATGCGCGCGTACAGGCCGTCGTCGCCCATGTTGGGCAGGCTCTTCTGGAAATTGGTCATGCTGCGCAGGTGCATCGGCGTGTCAAGCATGCTCTCCACCGCGCGGTAGATATCCTCTTCTTCGCGGGAGCTGTACTCGCGCTTGCCTGCCAGCACCTTGATCAGGTCAGCCAGGAACTGCACATTGCTTTCGTTGTTCTCGCACTGGAACGGATTGAAGCCGGTCGGCGCGCCGTTCTCCAGGGCCAGATAGTTGCCACCGCAAGCGCGCACGAAGATCTCCGCGCCGCGGTCCTTGTCGAAGAAGAAGATGGTCGGCGATGGCTCGTACTTCTGCACCTGGCTGAGCAGGAAGTTGATCAGCGCGGTCTTACCGGTACCCGACTTACCAATCACCATGGTGTTGGCGATCGCCTTTTCACCCAGCGAGTTTTCCGACGGATGGGTGGCATGGAAGTTGAAGTAGTACGGCTGGCCGTTGGTCGTCTGCAACGTGGTGACGCAGTCGCCCCACGGATTGTTGTGCTGCTTGCCGGTGGCAAAGTTGTGCAGCGGCGACAGGCCGAGGAAATTCAGCGAGCTGACATTCGCCAGGCGAGTACGGAAGCGCCAATTTGCCGGCAGCTGAGAATAGAACGACGAGGTGACCGCCAGATCTTCCTTGGTGGATACGAAGCCGGCGTTGGACAACTCGGCACGAGTCGTAGCCACATTCTGCGAGAGTTTGGCCTGGCTGTCGCCATACACCGCCATGATGAAGTGGTACTCGCCAAGTACGAAGTTGCCTGAGGACAGCTGGTCCATCGCCTGGTCGAGCTCAACGATCTGACTGACCGCCTTGTCGCCAGAGGAAATCATCATGCCCTTGGTTCGGTCGAGCACTTTGAGCGCGTCTTGACGTCCCATAGGGCTGAACGAATGGGTGATGACGTACTCGAAGTCGAGATACTTCAGACCATTAAGAATGCCGGGATACGTGCCTTCGGCATACTCCTTGATGTTCAGAATGGCGCCGAAGTGATTTACACCGTTTGGTGTATTGATGACGAAGTCGCCAGTTTTTGCCGAGAACATGTGCCGACTGACCGGCAGATAGTCCTTGACCGGCGCCGACAGCACCGGGACCGGCTCGTCGATACGGTTGATCAGGTAGCCAAACAGCTCCAACGTTTCGGAGAACACCACGCCGTTCTTGGCCTCATACATACCAAGGCGATACGGCGCATAGTCACGGATGACCGCCTCAACATTACCTGCCAGTTCCATCAGCTTTTCGACAGCCTGTTCCTGCTCGGCACGGAGCTTGTCGACGTTGGCCGACTTCTCCACGAAACGCTTACCGGCCACGACAGGACGATAGATCATCGTCAGGTACAACTCGTTCTGCATGATGCGCTGCGAGGACAGCATGCCCATATACTGGTCGGACACGTCCTGGTTGAATCGCTGCCTGTAGCTACTCTTGCCCTTCAGCGTGCGGCGACGACGGATGTCATGCACCCAGAAGGCGACGTTGACGAAATCCGGCGCGCGCAGCGTCTGCAGCAACCGATTGAACGTGTTGTGCCGGTGCTCCAGCTCCCACTCCTCGCGCCCCACGAACGGTAATCCTTCCAGGTGCCAGGTCAGCATATAGTCGCCGCCCGTGGTCTTCACCACGTTCGGAGATACATGCGACGACAAAGGAATGAATTCGCTGATGGACGTATCTGGGCTGAACATACGACTGCTTCCAAAGGGTACTGCCGACGAAAATTCGGAGTAGACCAGGTGGGCGTCTGAACCCACCTGGTCCGATCCAGCCCTCAATCCATTCGGGCTGGTTTGTTGCGATAGTGATTCGGGTTGAACACCCACATGCCTTCGTGTTCCTGCACGTTGCGGACCCGCAGCTTGAACAGTAGTCGCAGACCCAGCAAACGGAAGATCATCTCGTCACGCTTGGCCATCTGGCGCATGATGAAAATAGCCACCGGAATAGTCAGCAGGAACCAGAAGTTGGTATACATGCTCAGGAGCAACAACCCACCCGCCACCATGAAGAATGGCAGGTAGGGAACGCCCAGAAACATTGCTGGGCGTGTGCAACCACGGAACAGGACGTTCTTATGCACGGTAGTACTGAATGGCGTTCTGGATGTGATATGCCATGCCACCAGCACCGCCACCGGAGCCCGCGCTGTCGCAGTTGCCGAACTCGTCACCCAGCAGCATGCGCGCGATCTGGCCAGCGGCGCCAATCAGCACGCCACCGATGATGATCGGAGCAACGTCGCCGATGCGCTTGTGCGCGAATGCGATCTGATAGCCGGCGAAAATAACGGCGATGGTCACCACCGCGATCGAGGCCATGTTCAGCAGACCATTGACGCTGGAGAAGAAGCCGCAGACCTTGCCGTCAGTGCCGCCATAGTTGGTACCTCCACTGGTGGCAAAGGCTTGCGGAGCAAACACCGCACCCACGAACACAACGGCCATCAGCATGGTCTTCAGCGTGCGCTGGGCCTGGACGAGGTCGAGATTGGATCGCTTCATGGATTGATTTCCTTGTTGATGGACTAACACAACTGAATCGACCAGCCGGGGGACTGGCCGCACCACGACTTCGTCAGAATACGAAGGCCGCATCCCCTGCGGGAATCTGCTGCGCAGGCATTGGCTGTGCCGGCGCGTTGTACATGTTGTCGGTCGCAGCGGCGGGCGTGCTCTGCTCACCCCACGGCTGCAGCATGACCGGGCTTTCGCCGCTGCCGGCCGTCGCGCCAGGCAGCTGCTGCGGCAGCATCGGCGGCTGACCCACCTGCCCTGCAGCAACCTGCTGCGGATAGCCCTGCTGCGGCGGGTAGCCACTCTCCGGCTGCGCCTGCGGCTGCATCATGCGGTCGACTGAGCCCAGCACGACCCGCGACAATGCCTGGTCAGCGAGGTTGACCAGGCTCCCGCGCGCCATCGCTCCCGTGGAGGGATAGACGGTGTAGGCTCGAGCTGGATCATTGGACGGCACATAAATCGGGCCATTTGCCTGGGCCACTATCCGCGCCTGTGCCGGGGAGGCGAGCTGCGGATGATGCTCGATCTTGACGGTACGCCGCTCGCCGCGGGCTACGACGTCGATGGGTACAACGCCATTGGAAGCAACCTGCTGCCCACGACGGATCGAGTCGTAGACCTTCTGCACATAACCGTGGCGGAACCCGGTTTCGAAGTTGCCCGAGTAATAGCAGCTGAAAGATTTTCCCCAATCCTTTCCCGAGCGCTTGTAGCACTCGGCAAGAATACGCGAGCCCGCCTGCAGGTTCGGGCACTGCTGAAATGCTTTTTCGTATGAATCCAGACCGTACTTGGCCAGGTTGTAGCGATTGACCTGAGCCAGTCCGATGGAGAAGTTGTAGCCCTTCTCTTCGAGCATGCGGACTGTTGCCAACGCCTCATCCAAGGCCTTGGGCTGGCGCACCAGTGCTCCACCGACCACGCCGATGGCGTACGGATTACGGGAGGATTCGACGTTGATGACGTGTTGCATCACATCCATCGAGACGGCCATCTCCGGGCACGCCATCATTTCCAGTCCTGGCAACATTACTCAACCCTCCTGCCCCTGGGCACGCCCAGGATTGAAATCGATGCCGGTGATATAGCGCGAACCCGCATGCGCCTTGATATGCACGACGATATCGATGGTCATCATCAGCAACCGCTTGATGACGTTGAATTCCAGACCCGATCCTTCGGTCGATGCCTTCACCATCAGCGCCAACTGGTCCCACGTCTGCTCCGGGCTGCCTGCATGGCAACTGGTGATCGAGCCAGGGTGACCAGACGCGCAGTTACGGATGAAGTAGAACGCCTCATCGCCACGCAGCTCGGCCAGAATGATGCGCTCAGGCTTCATGCGCAGGCAGGCTTCCATGCAGCTCTTGGCCGTCACGTTGCTCGCGCTCTGCCCGCCCTTGGAGTACAGCAGGTGCACCACGTTGGGTTGGGTCAGGAACAGCTCGCGCGCATCTTCAATGGTGACCAGCCGCTCACTGTCCGGAATATGGTTGACCAGCGCCTTCATGAAAGTCGTCTTGCCGCTACCGGTGGCGCCGGATACGACGATGTTCTTGCGGTACATCACCGCACGCCGGAAAAATTCGGCGTACTCACGCTGCTGCCGCAGCTCCATCAGCTCACGATCCTGCTCACTCAGGCTGCCATCCTGCTCGAGGATCTGGTTGAAGAACCCATCCTCGTGATACTGGGTAAGCGACTTGGTGTGCTTGGACGGCAGGCGGATGGTGATCGACACCTTGCCAGCGTCGCAGGCAGGCGGGATCACGAACTGCGCGCGTTGCCCGGTCGGGAAGGTCAACGACACCACCGGGTCTGCATCGGTGATGCGCTGGCCTGTGTTGCTTTCGTTGACCACCGCGGTACAGAACTGCCGCGCACGTTCGAACGTCAGACTTGGCACATCCACGCGCTGCCACCCTGCCCGCGTCTCCAGATACAGCTCACCCGGACGGTTGATGCAGATTTCCGTCACTTCGGGCGAAGTCATGTACTCGGCGATGCCCAGCACTTCGTACTGATAGCGCAGGAAATCGCTGGAGACGAGGGCGAGGGGTGACACTTCGGCGTCCATGGTGGCTCTTGGATTACCTACGGGTGTTCAGCACGCTGGTGAAGTCAACGTCCTTTGCGACGTACACATTCACGATGGTGCCTTGGTTGATGGTGACCGTCGGCGGACGGCGGCTGCTGCTGAGCGCTTCGTTGGCCAGACGCTCCATGGTGCGGGCAGTGGCGCTTTCATACGGCGACTGGATCGTCATGCCGTTGTTGGCGACCGTGGTGGTCTCGGGCCCGTGTTCGGCGGCGGCGTATTTGAAGGCATCGGCGATCAGGCTGATCATCAGTGCCGAGGCAATGCGTGCGCCCCAGTGCGCACTGTACTGACCCGGGTGACCGGCGCCACCCAGGCCGTCCACGCCAGGGCTGGACATCGCCACGTCGAGACCATTCGGGGTCGTGATGCGATCCCAGATCACTTCCACGCGCTTGCCGGCGGGACCGCCGCCATAGGCGCCATAGATCTTCGAACCCTTGGGCAGCAGCAGGGTGCGGCCATTGATCGAATAGACCGGCTCGGTGAGCAGGCACGAGGTATACCCGGCCAGATCGGTGATGATGCGGGTCTCCAATACGCAGCGCAGGTAGGTACCACGCACCAGCAGGGCATCAGGGCTGCGGATGAAGGACGCCGTGGAGATGTCTTCGACATCCGGGCCGCGACGGACCTTCTGCGTTCCCTGCTGGTTCGGCATCATATTCGCGAGCAGCGCTTGGCGGGTCTGTTCGTCCAACGCGCTGCGCTGGGACTGCGGCGCACCACCAGGGCGGTTACCTGCCCCGACGGCGGCGTCGTCGACACCGGCGATCCGGCGCTCCAGCAAGGTCGGACCACGCGGCACCATTGCTTCCTGACGCGGCGCGACCGGCACCAGTTGCGGGCCGTCGTCCTGCGGCAGCGTCGGCAGCATGGGAATGGGCGCTGCTGCTGCAGGCGGTGCCTGCGGCGGTGGTTCCACGTTCGGAAGATCAGGCGTGGTGACGCGGGCCACTTCACGCGGCGTGTCCTGCGCCCCCTTGTCGTCCTGCCCCTTGCGGAACAGCAGGAAACCCATGGCCACCAGCAGAACAACAATGCCGCCAAGGAACAGAAGCGCCTTGCGATTCAGGCGCTGCTCCTCAGCCGAACGCAGTTGCGGTGCGCCGGCGTCCAAGTCGGGTGCCGGCTCAGCCTGGGCGGTTCCGAAGTAAGGATTGGACGATGCCTCGGGAGCGGCACCAGAGCTGCCGCCGTAAGGGCTGTTGGCCTGGTCCCGCTCGTTGTTCGGATCGTTTCCGGGAGTGTTCTGCTGGCTCATTTCTTCACGTTCCTTCGCAGACCAACGACGTAATCGCCGTGGCGGATGACCAGGTACGGGTAGGTCCCGTGGACGATCAAGGTGTTGCCTTCAACGGTGGTGTTAACTACGAAGTCCTCACCGTACTCTTTCTCGCGCCCAAACACGGCCGGGAAAATGCCCGTCTTGTACTCGGGCGAATTCGGCAGTTTCAGATAGGTGAAGCTACCGTCGTCGTAGGCATTGACCGGGATCAGCCACCCCATCTTCTTCGCCTTGCTGGTCGAGTAAGAGTAGTTGAAGTTGTACTGGCGATCCTTGGCCAGCTCGGTGCTCAGGAGCGGCTTGGCCTCCTCCTCGACCGCCTCCTGTGCCAACCCGAATTCGGTGTCGCTCGGGTAGGTGAAGGCGATCTTGTACTGCACACCGGCGCGACGGGCCTGTTCCAGCTGACGCCAGTCCGTTGCCACGACCTTCAATTCGAAGATGTAGGAATGAGTCTCGGTGCGCACCATCATGTTGGTGTCGACGTCGACATTCTTCGGTTTGATGTAGAACACGTTCTCGCGACGTGTCAGCTCCCAGCCGTTGCTGAAACCAGTGCTGTAGTCGAGGATCTTTTCGTTCGGGCTCAGTTCGATCTGGGTGGTCAAGCCCAGGCCGGTGCGAACCGGATAGATGCGATCCTTCTCATACTCGTAATGGTCTACCGCCTGTGCCATCGCCGCGGTGGAAAACACCAGCGACAGCAACGACAGCAGCGCCAATGCGCTCCCCCTGACTTTTCGACTACTCATCGGTTGCTTGCTCCATCAGCATTTCCGGTGGAATTGTTCGGTGCCGGCGGCATCGCCGGCTGCCCGGGCATGGCCTGCCCTGGCATCGCTTGACCCTGCATCGGCTGGCCTTGCACCGGCTGCCCCTGCATCTGTTGCATCTGGCCATTGACCGGTGCCGCCACGGGCTGCCCGGTAGTCGGATCGATCATGGTCGCAGCGGCCGGATTGTTCGGATCGTAGATCCCTTGTGCCTGCTGCGCGGCCAACTGCGCCTGCTGTGCGGCCTGCTGTGCCTGCTCCTGCATGGCGCTGTCGTCCGGCACCGGCACGCCACGGGCGTAATCGTTGTCGACGCGATACTCGGTAACCTGGAAAGCCAGCGGATTGAGCACGCGATCCTGCTCGGATAGCGCGAGGTTCTGGTTGTACTCGAAGCGCATCGTCACCAGCTGGTTGTCCAGATAGGCCGCGGCACCGGTGCGCTTGTCGAGCAGACTGCGCTGGATGCGCACAGAGGCGCCACGGAAGCTGCCGTTTGCCTGTGCACCGAGCGGGGTGATGCTGAGGATCTTGACCCGGATCGCCTTTCCGCGCCCGTACATTACGAACGGGTTCTGCGGATTGTTGCCGGCATAGCGCAACTTCATGCTCTGCGCCACCGGATCGCTGGACATCACAAACACCAGCTCCCAGTCGCGCAGGCCCATCACCGCCGAGTCATACGACTCACGTGCCAGCACGTACTGGGCGACGTTGCTGCGATTAACCGCTTCGTTGCTGGTAATGGTTTCGCCCTGGAACGTGCCGCGCAGGCGCGCAACCGTTGCCGTGCCCGTATAGGCATCAGCCATCACCAGGAACGGCACCTTCTCCTTCAACGGCAGCATGTAGTAGTAGCCACCGGCCAACGCCAGCGACATCAGCAACGAACCGGTGGCGACCCACCAGGCACGACGCTCGCTGCGCCGGGCCATGTCGGCCACGGTGATCTCGTAGCTGACCGCCTTGGCGACCGACTGCTCGACCTTGGGGCTGTTGCCTGCATCCTTCTTGCGGAACATGGATTCTTCCGTACTGCTGAAACATCAATGGGCGCGACGCCCCTGCGCCAGGCGCGGGGTGCGGCACGTTCGATGATTTCGACGCGGTCTCAGCTGCCGCTGCTGGCTTCGGGATCCTGGGCCGACGCGGTTGGCGTCGATCCAGCGCTCTGCACGACGATCTGGTTGCCGACGATGGAGACGGAAACGCCCTGCGCCGCATAGGCCGCCGTGAGATCGATCACGGCCTGCTGTGCGTTGGTGGTGTCGATCTCCGACACCGCGCCATACAGGGTGAAATCCGAACTGAGGCGATAGTCCAGCGTGCGACCGGAATCCTTGGCCCAGCGCTCGAGCATCGCCTTCAGCGTACGATCCATCGGCGACGCCTGATAGACGTAACTGGAGTACAGCGGAATCTCGGTCGGAGCCGTCGCGAAACGGTTGACCGGCTTCCAGCGCCCTCCGAAGTCGGGTGCGGGCTTGGTAGCACAACCTGCCACCATCAACGCCGCCACTGCGGCGATGGACATTTTTGCAATAAACGCCTGATTCATACGGGCTTCACTTTGACGTACGAAAAAGCAGTCCCGATGTTGGTCCCTTGGTCGTCCGGCACTGCGCGATGCACGCCGGAAACGTAACGAATGCACTGCTTAACAGCACATGGGCACGGTTCCCCTGCAGCTCGAAAGCTGCCAACCAAGTCGCGTGAAGCAACCTCATCCGAGGCCCCTTTCACGCACCCTCACCAACGTCGGAACCATCCCTGTTCCCATGGCTGAAACTCCTGGCCACTCTGAAAGCATGACGAATCACACAGATTCGCAAGCCACGCATAGAGTCGCACAACTACGCGTCAATTCGATGTCAGACAAATCTGAATTTTGACCAACGTATGGCGTTTCTTTGACGCGTCTCACTAATTCACATCAATGAACGCGTGCATCCGTCACACTTTCAAGGCTTCAACTTAGACATCAAGCATCGGCACGTCAACCTTTGGCAGTAGACGTGACGTGAAATAGCGGTCCTTGTAATAGCGAATCTTGTCGCACTTGACCGGATGCGGGATACCTTCGTAAAGGAAGACCTCATGGTCAGGCCCCATCGCCTTGAGCTCCTGCGGCAGCATCAGCGCGCGGCGCTCCTCGGTGAAGCTATGGGTCTTCTCACGTGCGTGGGTGACATTCTTCTTGCGGATGGTGGTGTAACCCAACATGTCCGAATAGTCGTTGGCATCCTGCTGCTCGCGCGGGGCGTACAGAATCTGCAGCGCATGGTTGGTAATGATCGTGCGCGAGACTTCACGGCCATAGGTGGCATCAAGCTGCGACATGCTCTGGATGATCGGCAGCAGGCGCACGTTGTAACCGGCCATGTAGGACACCGCCGAGGCGATGATTTCGACCTTGCCGATCGAGGTGAATTCGTCCATCAACAGCAGGCACTGGTACTTCAGGTCCGGATTGGACTTGGGCAGTTCCTTGGTGTTGAGGTTGATCAGCTGGCTGAAGAACAGGTTGATGATCAATCGGCTTTCGGCCAGCTTGTTGGGCTGGATGCCGATGTAGATGGTCATCTTCTTCTTGCGCACGTCGGTGAGCAGGAAGTCGTTGGTGCTGGTGGCCTTGTCCAGGACCGGGTTGATCCAGGGGTTCAGCGGTTCCTTGAAGGTACCCAGGATCGAGGCGAAGGTCTCGTCGGCCTGGGACAGCATGTTGGCGAATGCCGAGCGCGCGTTGCTGCTGAGGAATGGGCGCTCGGACAGGCCCTTGAGGAACTTCTTCAGGTCGCTGCCATCGCCGGAGGACAGGCGGTAGACCGCGCCCAGGGTCGGCGTGCCCTGCCCGCCCGGGAAGCCGCTGCTGCGCTCGTCATCCCAGTTCTCGAACAGGTACAGGGTGAAGGCGATGAAGGCATTGCGCGCCTGGCTGATCCAGAACTTCTGGTCTTCCGAGCCATCGGGATACAGCATCGCGCCGATGCTCATCAGGTCCGAGACACGGAACGCCGGGTCGTCGGAGACGTAGCTGAGCGGGTTCCAGCGATGGGTACGGCGATCTTCGGCGAACGGATTGAACAGGTAGATTTCCTGGCCCTGGCTGGCGCGCCAACCACTGGTCAGGTCGAAGTTTTCCTGCTTGATGTCCAGCACCACCAGCGATTCGCCGTACTCCAGCAGGTTCGGGATGACCACGCCGACGCCCTTGCCCGAACGGGTCGGGGCCGCCAGGATCACGAATTGCTGGCCGTCCAGCCGCACCAGCTTGCCGCCATGGCTGCCGACCACGATGCTCTGGCCGCTTTTCTTGAACATGCCGTGCTTGGCGAGATCGGCGCCGGTGGCAAAGCGCGCGTCGCCGTGCAGCGAGCGCTTGTCCTTCTTCAGCAGCACGACCAGGCCGACGATGGCCAGCACCAGCAGCGGCAGGCCGAAGCCGAGGTAGCCGGCCCATTTGATCTTGCCCACGAACGGGGCAACCTGCGGCTGGCCGATGGCGTGGAAATACTGGTAATAGGTATTCCAGGTGAGCAGCTTGGTATCCAGACCAAGCAGCAGCAGCGTCAGGTAACCGGAAAGCACGAACCCGATCAGCAGGGTCGCCAGCGTGATGATGGCGATGAGCAGATACTTCTTACTGGATAACACCCGAATCCTCCATGATGCGCCCGAGGGCGCGACGGCTTAGCGGCGGCGTCGCTGCGACGCCTTCCTCCGCAGGTTGACTTCATTCTCCAGCCCGGGCTCCACGCCCTCTTCCCGCACCAGTTCCTCAAGGTACCGGCGCGCATCGGCCAACGACATCAGGTCGGTCAGACGCTCCCCACCGTCGACGATGACCGCATGGCCGACCACATCGCCGGGAGCGTACACCGGCTCGTGGGTCACCGCTACCAGACGGAAGCGGCCGCGTAGTTCCAGCTGATGGGTGTATTCCTGCATGTCTCATCTCCCTGATGGAATCCAGATGCCATTCCTGCAGCGTCCGATGATGCCTGCACGGCCGTGGTGGCGGCATGCAGACAGTCCGTACGACAATACACCTTTGCACCGGGGAGATCGCAATGGACTGGGTAGCACGTGCACGCATGCTGGCGCTGGAGGCCCATGCCAGCCAGGTCGACAAGGCGGGACACCCCTACATCGGCCACGTTGGCCGGGTGGCCGCTGCCGTGCGCGGCGATGATGAAGCAGAGGCGGTGGCCTGGCTGCATGATGTGATCGAGGACTGCCCGGCCTTCGCTGGGCAGGTGCAGGCCTTTCCCGCCCTGTTGCAGGACGCGGTCCGGCTGCTGAGCCGGACGTCTGCGACGGATGCCGCCACGTACTACGCACGAATTTCGGCGGATCCGCTGGCACTGAAGGTCAAGCTGGCCGACATCGCCGACAATGCCGATGAAGCGCGGCTGGAATCGCTGGATGCCGCCACCGCCGAGCGGCTGCGTGACAAATACCGACGGGCCTTGGCGGCGCTTGGCCAGCCGGCCACGCCGGCAGCACCACCCATCGAACACTGATTTACCCCCAGCCCGGCTGATGCCTGTTGCGGTGCAGCAGTACAATGGGGTGCTTCCCCGCCCCTTTGCGCCCCCGAATGAGCCCCAACTCCCCTCTGGCCGCTCGGCTGACGCCGCGCCAGCGCACCCTGATCATCCTCGCCC
>RCUP01001009.1_pt1 | contig 18437 bp, 16 predicted proteins | sample 2166341 | NCBI WGS metagenome assembly RCUP01 (sample SAMN09932325, study PRJNA488358) | compost metagenome | isolation source: compost soil in succinonitrile-enriched | place: Germany: Experimental Botanical Garden | reverse complement strand
ATTTATCAGAGAAAAAAAAACGTCAAAACCTGTTTTTGTGATAAATCATTCAGCGACGTATCTCTCCCACTTTTGCAGTAAAACCTGAAAGCCACTGGGCAAATCAGAATCAAACTGGATCCATTCGCGGGTCTTTGGATGTTGGAATCCTAACGATTTAGCATGCAATGCCTGACCCGGAATCAGATCAAAACAATTGTTGATGAATTGCTTGTATTTATCATGAGTAGTTCCTCTCACAATGCGATCTCCACCGTATTCCAGGTCATGAAACAAAGGATGTCCCTTCCATTTCAAATGAGTTCTGATCTGATGCGTTCGTCCGGTTTCCAGTTTACATTCAACCAAAGTTACCAAACCGTAACGTTTTAATACTTTCACGTGAGTTACCGCATGCTTGCCATGATCTCCTTCCGGAAAAACAGTCATGACCTTCCGGTTATTGAGTGAGCGTCCCAAATTTCCTTCGATGCGCATATCTTCTTCCACATCTCCCCAAACCAAGGCGTGGTATCTTCTTTCGGTTGTTCTGTCGTAAAACTGCTTGGCCAGATTGGTCAATGCATCTTCCGTTTTGGCTACGACCATGATTCCCGTAGTGTGTTTATCCAATCTGTGAACCAAGCCCGGACGGCCGTAATAATCTGATTTTCTTTCCGGTAAATTATCAAAGTGATAAACCAATGCATTTACCAAAGTTCCCGTATAATTTCCATATCCGGGATGTACCACCATGTCTGCCGGTTTGTTTATTACGATCAATTCATTGTCTTCGTAAACCACATCGAGCGGAATATCCTGAGGAATCAACTCTATTTCACGAACCGGATAAGGCAGAACGATCGCTACCTCATCTTTGGGTTTCACTTTATAGTTTGATTTAACGGGATTTCCGTTAACCACAACACTTCCGTTTTTTGCAGCAGATTGAATCTTATTGCGCGAAGTATTCGGAAGTCGGTCTATGAGATATTTATCGATCCGAACCAACTCCTGTCCGGGATCAACATTAAAACGGTAATGCTCAAAAAGTTCTTCTTCTTCCTGGTCAACCTCCTGAACATCATCATTCATCTTTTATCGGATAATTTTTTTAACTTCTTGTGAATTGTTCAACTTTAAAAAGTAGATCCCACTTGGAGAATCACTTAAATCAAATTGTGGGTTTTCTGACGAAACATTCAAAATGATTCTTCCCTGAGCGTCCACTAAAACAGCTCCCGGGAATAACTCCTCAGATCTCCAGTCGATGCGCACAATTCCTTCTGTCGGATTCGGGAAAACACCCCATGAAATTTCTTTCGTTTGTTCTTCAACAGACAAATTGAAATTATCACTGGTCATGATAATAGGTCTCATCATCGGAACTCCGAGAAGGGTTGAATTTGCCCATGTTGTTCCTGCGTTCAACGAATAAAACACTTTATCTGAATGCACATTGTTTCTGTCAAAACCAATATTCAAAGGCTCTGCATCAATCTGTCTCATTCCAACATAAAATGCTCCGGCAGACAAAGACAATCTCGTATCCTTTAACAAGTAATCTGTATAAATTCCGCGTCCATCTTCATAAATCGGAGTTCTCGGGAAGAAAAACTGATCTTCATACAAAACCGATCCGGGAACGCCATTATTATCTCCCCAAACAGTTAATAAAAACAATTTATTGGATAGATCTTTTACCGTTGGAACAAAGCAAATTCGAACTCCAAGCAGCGTATCTGCTTTATAAGGCTGAAATTTCAACGCTAATCGGGCTTGTACCTGGGAAACTCCATAGGCTGATTCTGCTGAACCATCATCGTAAGCGTATACATTTTCGAAGACTTGTTTCGTATAGGAAGAATCGTTCATCGACAGATTGGGAAAGGGTGCTCCTGCACTTCCTATCACATCAAACGTTTTTGTTGTTACTGTTGGTGCTGTAGAAAACGTATATCCTCCGGTGAAATTATGAAAACTTTCAACAACCGTTCTTGGGGCATAGTTGATTCCATCAGACAAAAGTGCCCCTATCAGAGTAAAAGAACCTTCCGTTGCTCCGTTGAAATTCACTTTCACGTTTCCGTTCATGTTGTTTTCCAGAATATTGGAACCATTTCTCACCGTCACTTTTACTTCCGGATTCATGTGAGTTGGATCGTGAACCCAATGTTCCCACGGAACTTCCGTATATGTATCAATCAACGATCCGATCTTATAAACAAAGGCAAAATCTTTAAACAAAGTATCCTGGTATCCGCTTCCGCTTCTCAAATGCACATAATCCAAATGGAATTCGTCCAGCATTCCGGAAAGTCCGCCGTAATTCTTAAATCTGAATTTGAATCCGTCAGTCAGGTAATCTGCATTTGTGATTTTTAAATGAGCAATTTTAAAATCACTCAAAGGACCTCCGTTTGTTGCCCAAATGTGATTCCATTGATTCGCACTTTTATTGAAAAATTCCAGAACCAATGAATCCTGCTGTTCCGGCTCATCGCCGAAACCTTGTCTTTGTACCAGGAAACTCAAATAAATGGAATCATTCGGAGCATAAGAGGACAAATCGATTGTTTTGGATGTCAGATAATCTGCATATCCCGTTTGTGCTGTTCCGATTGCATACGGATACCCGGATTCATCCAATCCATCGAAAGTCGCAACTCCAAGTGTCCAAGGATTTACCGCACTTGTATAATTATGGTAGACAAATTTATCTGTCCAATACTTTGTCTGATCTGTTTCATGAGCAAAAAACACGATGATCGAATCCTGTTTCATATCCGGATTAGCCATTGCAACAGTGTCTGGTGGCGTTCCCAAATCCAGATTCTCATAAATATTGTATGGCGGATAAAACTGAATCGTTGAATAAACTACCGGGTAATTCTGGAAGTTTGCCTGTTTGACCGAGATCAATGGCAGAGCCACTTCCGTTTGTGTTCCCCCGGAAGTAGTGTATTTTTTGGTAGGATTACTCGAAAACACTTTATCATTCGTCAAAGGAACGCTCGCCAAATCTGTCAGATAATAATATTTCTGCTCCGTTACTCCCGGTCCTCCGGGCTGTGCATTCATTTCCGAAAATTTAGAATGAGAAAACTCATCCAGGATCGGCAACGATAAGGTATCAAAAGAATAAATAAACGTGCTGTCAATCGTTGTGGTGCTTTTCAAGCTCAAAGGCTTTGGTTTTGCATCACCTCTTTTCATTGCTCCAATCGGACTAAGCACTTCCTGTCCGAATGAACCAAAAGCAACAACAAATAAGAGAACGGGTATTAAAGTAAATTTCATCTAATTTAAAATTACCTACCTTTTTTCAGCTGAAACAGTAATTGTTGTACCCGGTGAAACGGTCACTCCTTCCAAATATTCAGGGCTTTGAGAATAAATAACAGCAGTGGTCGTATCAGCAGCATTCGTACATCCATCACATACTCCAACTAAAACTTGTAGCGATATTCCACTTAAACGTGCTTTAGCTTCAGATATTGTCAAACCGTTTAAATCAATTAATGTAACCGGTTGAGAAGCGTTATTTTGACCAACAACCAGAGTAATCAGACTTCCGATTGGAATTTTTGTTCCTTCTTTGATTTCTCTTCCGTTGTAAAGCTGTCTCAATACCGCTCCGTTTGACTCGCTGGTAGGAACATAATTTTTACGGTATTTCAAACCTCTGTTTTTCAAAACACTTTCCGCCATTCGTTCCGATTTATCAATCAAACTAGGCATTTCAACCAAACGCGATTTCTTGGAAACCTGAACCCGGATGATTCGTCCCGACTTCACATAAACCATTGATTTGGATGTCGGAAGCGGATCTTGTGAAACGATCGTTCCAACTGCCAATTCAGGTCTGTATATGGAATCCAGCACTTCGATTTTTAAATCCAGCTCCTCCAGCTTGGATTGTGCACTTGAGGTTTTAAGTCCAACTACATTCGGAACATCTATCTTCTCCCCGTGATTGGTGTATTGATCCAAATAAATCACCACAATTGTAATCACCAGAAAATACGTCAGCACGATGAAGAGCGTATGCTTCAAAAAGTGTTTACTCCAAACAAATGCCTTAAGCTTTTGAAAAAACTTCATAAATCGATTGTAAGTTGCAACAAATATAGAAAGAATGTTCCTGCGAGAATGCAACGACAGATGAAGCTTTTAACAATCTATTCTGAAAACTTTTCTCCGAAGGCAAATTGCACGATTTAATTATCCGCTAATTTTGTAAAAAATACAAGGTATGAAGCGAGTTGGTTTATTTTGTGGCGGATATTCTTCCGAGTTTGAAATCTCATTAAAAAGTGCTCAAACCATCATAGATAATTTCCCTATCGGTTACGAAGTTGTACCGATTCATGTTTTGGAAGACGGGTGGTTTGTTCCGCAAGGTTCTGAAAAATTCCCTTTCTCAATCGAACGCATGAGTTATCAAACGAACGATAGCGAGCAAAAAATCGATATCGGACTGATTTACATTCATGGAAATCCGGGTGAGAATGGAAAAATTCAGGCACTATTGGATATGAAAGGAATTCCTTATGTCAATTCAAATGCACTTGCTTCAGAACTGAGTTTCGATAAATGGTATTGCAACCAGTTTCTTTCCCGTTTCGGAATCCCTGTTGCGAAATCCCTTTTTCTAAAATCGCGCACAGAATTTACCGAGAACGACATTTTAGATCAATTGGGACTTCCCTGCTTTGTAAAACCATCGGATTCAGGATCGAGCTTCGGAATCAGTAAAGTTTCCAAAGCAGACGATCTTTCCGCAGCATTGGACAAAGCTTTTGAAGAAGGTGACACGGTGGTAATCGAAGCATTTTTAAAAGGCACGGAAGTAACGTGCGGAATTTATCGCTCACCATCCGGTTTAATCGCACTTCCTTTGACAGAGATCGTTACCGATAATGATTTCTTTGATTATGAAGCAAAGTATTTAGGGCAATCTCAGGAAATTACTCCGGCAAGAATTCCCGACTCAATCCGTGATTTGGTATGGGAACGTTCCAAAGAAATCTACAGCCTGCTTCAATTGAGATCTATTGCCCGCATCGATTTCATGATTGTTGACGAAATCCCTCATGTGATTGAAGTCAACACAACTCCGGGATTTTCTACGGCAAGTTTGGTTCCTCAAATGCTTGGTGTTTACGGAAAATCAATCCGTGATTTCTGGACAGAGATTTTTGAAGTGGAATTGAAATAAACGATTTTTAGAAATCAATGTAATGTCCTTAAAATATAGGGATGATCATTTTTTTACGCAGATCTCGCAGATTTACGTAGAGGAAACACATAAACTCTCGGACAAGTCATTGTATTAAAAGTAAATGATCGTGTTTTTTGAGAGGTAAAACGTGTTGAACAACTTTTCGAAACCCTTTCTGTGATTGACCAGTACGCATCCGCAGCAGCGGATCGAAAACATACAGCCTGAAAGAGGAAAATCTATAAAACTGAAAAAGGGTACAATCCAAATAGTACCCTTTTCCAAACCTAAAACCCAATTTACCAAACCAATCAGAGAGATTTCTGATTTATACTTGACACCCATATGATGTCGCGAATTTTAAAAGGTTGGAAAAAAATAAAAATATTTTTATTCGACACAATGACAAGGTGCGTCAAAGTACCATTTGACTTGTGGCATTGACTGCTCCCACTTCTGCTGAAACTGGGGTCCCAGCATAATTGACCTCATATCAACTGCTTCTAATTTTTTCAATTTCAAGAGTTCTTCCGGCAAAGAATTAATTGGGTTATCCCAAATATCCAGAACTTTTAGATCTACCAAATATCCGATACAGGCAGGAAGTGAACTGATTTTATTTCTTGCAGCATGAAATCGTTGCAATTTCGGAAGCTGGCAAATTACAATTGGTGCAGTATCAATATTATTTTTTGTTGCATCCAATGTTTTTAGCTCTTTGAATACTCTCATTTCCAAAGGAAGTTCTGTCAGCTTATTTTTCGAAATATTCAAATATTTCAAATTCTTAAATGAATACAAATTTTCAGGAATTTTCTCCCATTTCAATTTAGATGCGTCAATTGCAAGAATAGTATCCGGATTAGCCTTTTGGACTTCTTCCCATCGATAAATTTTTAATGTATCCTGTGCATACAATAAATTACAGGTGTACAGAAAGGTAATTGCGAGCAGTAACTTCATCTAGTTGAATTTGATTTTTTAAATCTTCTATGTTTTCAAAACGTTTTTCATCACGGATATGTTGCATCACTTCTACTTTCATCTGCTGACCATAGATTTCTTCACTGAAATCAAATAAATGAATTTCAATGGTTACTTGTCCGTTATTCGCAACGGTGGGTCTTGTACCAACATTCATCACTCCATGAATCAAATTCCCGTTGAGATACGCTTTTGCAGCATACACTCCATTTTTCGGAACAATCTTCTCTGAATTTCCCAGATCAATATTTGCTGTCGGAAAACCAATCGTTCGACCAATCTGCTGTCCTTTAACAATCGTTCCCTCCAACACAAAAGGAGTTCCCAAAAGGGATGCCGCATAAGTTACATTTCCTTCCAGAATAGCATTCCTGATTTTAGTTGAACTGATCGTTGTTTCTTCAACCGAAATTGCCGGAAGCTGAAAAACATCAAAATGATACAATTCACCCAATTCCTGAAGCTCCTGGAATGATCCTTCCCTGTTTTTCCCGAAATGATGATCATATCCGATATGCATTTCACTGACACCAATCTGATTTACGAGTACATCGCGAACGAATTCCATAGCGGAAAGTCTTGAAAACTCTTTCGTAAACGGAAAAAGAATAACCGTATCAAGTCCCAATTTTTCCAGTTTTTCCAGTTTTTCTTCAACCGTATCAATCAATTTAACGGAATGGCTTTCGGGATAAAGTACTTTTCGGGGATGCGGATCAAAGGTAAACAGCACCGATTCCTTTCCTTCATTTTTAGCCTTTTCAACCAATGAGCGGATAATCTCCTGATGCCCCAAATGAACACCATCATAGGTTCCCAAAGTAAGGATTGGGCTATTAAACTTAATTTCAGGACTCAATTGCCGGACAATACGCATAGTGCAAATGTAGTTAAACAAAAAAAGACTGCAATTGTTGCAGTCCTTTTTACTTAAATATTCATTCACTTATCGGATCAGCTGAACATTTCCCTGTCCTTTCATCACCGTTCCATTGATTCCTTCAATTTCATATTTGAAGAAGTAAACTCCGTCAGATGCCGGATTTCCATTTACCGTTCCATCCCAAAAGCCCTGAACATCGTCATATTCATGCATGCGATCTCCCCAGCGATTAACGATTGTAACTCTGACAGCCTTCACATAATTGGCTGAAATGAAGAACCGGTCATTGTTGTTATCTCCGTTCGGAGTAAAAATATTTGGAATCAGGATAATCGGATCGGCAAAAGGAAGAACACTGATCAAAAGTGTATCCGTATCCGTACACGCACCGTTGCTCGCGGTTAACACAACTGTATATTCTCCCGGATTACCGTAAGAAACCTGTTGCCCCGTGTTGTTTTGTATATTGTATTCCAGGCCATTTCCGAAGTCCCAATGATAGGAATCAGCGCCTGTGGAATTGTTTTCAAAATTAACCGTCAATGTCGGATTTCCTGAATTGACATCAGATGAAAGATTCGAAACAGGATAAGGAACAACTACAACCGTAACCTGATCTGTATTCTGACAACCATTCGCATCTGTTCCCACAAGCGAATACGTTTGAGTAGTTATCGGAGTAAATGAAACTCCATTGCTTACACCGTTATTCCAAAGATACGTTTGAGCTCCGGAACCAGATAAAGTGACAGAGGTTCCCTGACAAATGGATTGATCTGCTCCGGCATTTACATTCGGAAGCGGATTCACAGTAATAACAACCTGATCCGTTGCCTGACAACCATTTAAAGAAGTTCCGGTAACCGTGTAGGTTTGTGTCGCATTCGGAACAAACGAAACCCCGTTATTGACTCCATTGCTCCAGATGTATGTTTGAGCTCCGGTAGCCACTAGTGTGATCGAAATTCCCTGACAAACGGCCTGATCTGCTCCTGCATTCACAACCGGAGCCGGATTAACCGTTACCAGTACCTGATCTGTCGATTGACAACCATTCGCATCTGTTCCGGTACACGTATAAGTTCCTGTTGCAGTGGGCGTAAACGGAACATTATCTGTTCCACCATTATCCCACAAATAACTTTGAGCACCTGAACCGGACAAAGTAACACTCACTCCTGCGCAAACAGTTTGAGGCAAGCCTGCTTCCACTGCCGGCAAAGGATTAACAGTCACCAACACCTGATCTGTTGATTGACAACCGTTCGCGTCTGTTCCGGTAACAGTATATGTTTGTGTAGAACCGGGAACAAAAGGAACTCCATTGTTTACTCCATTATTCCAGGTATAGGTTTGCCCTCCTGAACCAGATAAAGTGACGGATCCTCCCTGACAAAGAGACTGATCAACTCCGGCATCTATAGTTGGTAACGAATTTACTGTCACAAGAACCTGAGCCGTATTCTGACAACCATTCCCATCTGTTCCGGTAACAGTATACGTTTGTGTTGAAACTGGCGTGAAAGAAACGCCATTGTTCACCCCATTATTCCAGACGTACGTCTGAGCTCCAGATCCGGAAAGAGTAATGGATGCTCCCTGACAAATCGATTGATTGCTTCCCGCGCCCACATTTGGAAGTGCAGTAACCACTACTGTTGTGACAGAAGTACAGATAGAACCATTATCCGTAGCCGTTACTTCAAAATTGTATGTTCCCGGAGTTGAAGGAACCGGAACTGCTGTCGGGTTTTGCAAATTGGACGTAAATCCATTCGGTCCCGTCCAGGAATAAGTTGCATTCGCAATCGTTGTTGCAAACAAATTTACCGTCGTCACTCCTTCACAAACCGGACCGTTATTCGTTGCTGTAACTGTACATCCGCATGGATTAACTACAATCGTAGCCGTCGCTGTTGTTGACGATGGACATAACGGATTTCCCGTTGCAGAATTCACCGTATATGCATAAGTTCCCGGTGTGGACGGTGGCGTTGCAGTAACTGCAGAGCCAGTTGTTCCGCTTAAATTCGGTGAAGCATTCCACGTATACGTTCCGTTACCTCCTGTTGCTGTAAGATTCACGGATTCTCCCACACAAATAGAGGAATTCACAGGATTTACATCAACAGGTATTGCGACTCCCGTATTTGCTGCAAAGGTATAATCGCACACATCTCCTGCAAAACCATCAATCATGATGTAATACGTATTTCCGGGCGTTAATCCGGAAGCAGAAACCGATTGTGAGTTCAAGGCAGGTGCCAACTGACTGCAATAATAAGAGGTGACGGTTCCCGAGCAATTGTTCGCAGAGAAAATCATGATTTGAATTCCATCTCCATAAAGAGAATTAAAAACCCAGGCATCAAATGAAATCGTTGAGGACGAAGCCACAAAAGTCAGAAAGGAATTATTCTCGATCGAACCGCAGAATTCTCCGGTCAGTCCGCAATCAAACAATCCGAAAAGTCCGCAAGACTGGCTCCAGGTATTGACTGTATAAGTAGAAGAAGTATTTCCACAATATCCGTTTAATTCACAGATTGGTGTGGCAGTTGCACAAGTATTTCCTGCAGGCGGATTTGACCCGCATGGTGGCTGGGAATAGCCGACTGAACACAAAAGCACAGTCAGCAGAAGCAATAAATGTTTCATTTCTGCTGATTTTTGCGGTTTTTGATGTACACCAATATCGCCTTGTTCGTGTCAGTAGGTTCGACCCGCGCTTTGTAGGTAAAATGTTCGTGAAGTTTATTAAACTCTGTTGCTGAGCACTGATCAATCAGTTCGTAGACAATGTTTAATGGTTGGGTTTTTGATTGCTCGTAAACATAGAGATAATCAATACGTGTTTGATTTGCCTGTTTACTCGTTTGCTCCTGAGAAAATGCAGAAAAAGAAACGACAAGCAAAAACAATTGTAGGATAACAATTCTTTTCATAATAGTAGTAGTAAATAGTTCAGTTTAGAGGTGCTTAGCGGCTTGATCCACTAAACACCTGTAACACAAAGTAGTAACGATTCAAAAATAAGGATAAATCGCTAAATCAACTAATTACTTAAATTCCTTAACAGAAAAGAAATCAACTGTTTGAATCATAACATGACCTTATCTCATCAACTGGATATCTCCTTGTCCTGTTTGAGTGGTACCATCCAATCCGGTAACAGTATACTTATAGAAATAAACTCCTTCTTCAGCCATATTTCCGTTTGTTCTTCCATCCCAATATCCGTTCAGATCAGTAATGCGAGCCATAAAATTGCCCCATCGGTTCACGATTGTCAAATCAATCGAAACAGCATTCTCCAATCTCACAAAGAACACATCATTATTCTTGTCTCCGTTTGGCGTGAAAATGTTCGGCAAAACAACTTTAAGAGGTTCGTAAGGAAAAATAATCACTTGTAATTCAGCAGTATCCTGACAAATCCCATTGCTTGCTGTTAAAACAACCGTATAAGTTCCCGGCAAATCGTACGTTGAACCCGGAGTCAATCCGATATTACTCGTTTGTTGAGTACTTCCGTTTCCAAAGTCATAATGATAGGAATTCGCGTTCAAACTTGCGTTCGTAAACTGAACAGTCAATCCAGGATATCCTGATGTTGGTGAACCTGTACCCAAAACAGCTGTTGGAATTGGAACTACCGTTATCACTACCGTATCCGTATTCTGACAACCAAAAGCATCCGTACCGGTAACAACATAAGTGCTTACACCTAATCCGGGAGTAAAATTCGTCGCATTATTAACACCATTGTTCCAGCTATATGAAACTCCACCCGAACCAGACAAAGAAACAGCTGTTCCCAAACAAATCGTTTGATCACCTCCTGCCCCGATATTCGGATCCTGATGAACTGTAACAACAATAGACGAAGTTGTTGTACATCCGTTTAAATCTGTTGCTGTTACCTGATAAGTCGTCGTAGATGTTGGATTTACCGTATTTGAAGCTCCGTCAGGTAATGAATTACTCCATGAAAAGTCGAATGAACCGGCACCTCCTGTTGCTTGAGCACTCATCGTTACTGATCCACCGATACAAGTAGACAATGGAGTATTTGTAGTCAAAGTGATTGCAATTGGCTCCGTAATGGTCACCGCAATTGTATCGTGGCAATTATTTCCGTCCGACACTACATAATTGTAAGTTCCGGCAGCTAATCCTGTAAAGGTATTTGCAGCTTGTGGTGTACCTCCGACCAATGAGTAAGTATATGGTGCAGGTGTTCCTGTTCCTCCTAACTCAACTGATCCGTCACTCAATCCATTACAAGAAACATCCTCATTATCGATTAAAAGTGCTGTCAGGTTATTTGCTGAGCCAACCGTTCCTGCAACTGATGCGGAACAACCGTTGTCATCAACAACCAGAATCGTATAAGTTCCTGAAGCAAGATTCGTAAATGTTGCTCCGGTTTGCGAAGTACCGCCGTTTACCGAATAATGCAAAGTTCCTGTTCCACCTGCTCCTGAAACTGTCAAACCTCCGTCATTTCCGGAACAGCTTGCGTTCGTAGAAGAAACAAAAGAAAGCGTAACCGGCGATGGTTCTGTAATTGTTGCTGATTGTGAGTCTGAACATCCGTTCGCATCTGTAACCAGGATCGTGTAAGAGCCAGCTGCCAGATTTGAAAACGAACCGGTAGCCTGACCAGTTCCACCATTCAATGTGAAGTTGTACGGTGTAGTTCCTCCAGAAACGCTTGTAACGACTGAACCGTTTGAGTTCCCATTACATAAAATATTCGTACTGCTTACCAAAGTCAGATCAATCGTCGAAGTTTGTGTTACTGTAGCAGAAGTACTTCCCTGACAGCCATTTCCATCCTGAATCAGAACGGTATAAGTTCCGGCAGCCAGACCTCCGAATACTCCACTCGATTGCCAGGTTGCACCATTATCTATCGAATATTGATAATTTCCGGCTCCACCGGATCCCTGAACTTCAAAACTACCGTTAGCACCTGTACAGGAAGACGGATTGTCCGCAATTTGATTTCCGGATGGTGTTGCCGGGTTTGGAGTGACAGTAACGTTATCTGTTTTCACAATCGTTGTTCCGTCACAAGCCGTATAAGTCACCTGGGCGGTATAAGTTGTTGCCGCCGCGGGGCAGACATTGACCGAGTTTCCGGTTCCTATGCTTGAGGCTCCCTGAAACCATTCAACGGTATAAATCGGTGCTCCATCCGGAGTAAAACGCCATGCTTCAGGAGTTGTTGCTGTCCAAGCCGGAGTAGCATTTCTACCTGGTGCTGCGATACCCGCAGTTCCGGCAGGATTTTGAATCCCAACGATTCCGTATCCTTGCTGCCATGTGGAACAAGTAGCTTTATTATTTACATAAACATCTATCACATTGGTTGTCTCATACAAAACCATCATGTGGGTACTTCGCAAATTGGTACAACTAAAATGTCCCAAATTATTGAATGAAACCACAAAAATTCTACACGGAGCAGTTCCGAGAACATACCATTTCACAGATCCCGCAACTGTGGGATCAATGTCATGCAAGACTCCATAAACATCTCCGTAAACACGCAACGTTGTTGACGGACAATTTCCAGGATATGCATAAGGTTGATCCGGACTCGTTGTGGAAACATAATTTCCAAACTTGATAGATCCGTTTGAACCAATTTTACAGTTGGTGTACGTTTGACCGTAAAAACAAAAGTTAAAAGGCAAGGTAATTAACGGACTCCAAACATCATCCGTATTCACGGATACTGCATTCCCTCCAGGTTCATTATATGCAATAGGAGGAGTATGCGGAATGGACGAAGCCGTATAAGTGGTGGTTGCTCCCGCATGAAAAGGAATCGCGTTCAAATTTGTACACGGCTGATTACATGTTAATGTCTGATCTGCTCCTGCATCAATACTGGGACAGCCCGGAAACTGCGCATGTGTAATTGTAAAAAATGATAGGATTCCTATCAGGGTAGTAGTAAGTTTCATATTTAGTAGCAATAAGTAACAATAGGTAAAACGATGAAGTTACGAAAAGGTTGCACTAAAATTAAAATTTTCGTTCACAAGATTTATAACAAAATAATTGCACCAATACCATAAATGTGGTATTTTTGTCAACGAAATATAGCTTTATTTAAAATTATTCTAAATAAAGAATCAACATACTTGTCATGATTACAGTAACAGAACAAGCTAAAAAACAAGCAATTCGATTAATGGAAGACGAAGGAAAAGCGGGTTATTTCATTCGGGTTGGAGTTGAAGGAGGAGGTTGCTCCGGTTTAATGTATCAGCTCACATTTGACAATCAGGAAAGTTCAGAGGATAAAATTTTTGAAGATAACGGGATAAAAGTCGTTGTCAATAAAAAAAGTTTCTTGTATCTGGTTGGGACTATTTTGGATTTTTCAGGAGGTCTGAACGGGAAAGGATTTATTTTCTCAAACCCGAATGCCGGAAGAACCTGCGGTTGCGGTGAATCTTTCTCTTTATAAATATTACAAACTTAGATGGGTTATACAGAAAACGACTTAGCGAAAGATTTAGAAAATTCGGAATACAAATTCGGATTTACAACCGATATCGAATCGGATAGAGCTCCGATTGGATTGAACGAAGATATTATTCGTTTTATTTCCGCTAAGAAAAATGAACCGGAATGGCTTTTAGAGTACCGATTGAAATGCTTTAATGCGTGGTCGGAAATGACAGAACCTTCCTGGGCTCACATTTCATATCCGAAACCCGATTTCCAGGCAATTTCATATTATGCTGCTCCAAAGCAAACCAAAAAATATGAAAGCTGGGATGACGTAGATCCTGAAATGAAAGAAACCATGGCTAAATTGGGGATTTCATTGGAAGAACAACAACGCCTAACAGGTGTTGCAGTAGATTTCGTAATGGATTCCGTATCCGTTGCAACAAGTTTTAAATCGAAGTTAAAAGAATTGGGAATCATTTTCTGTTCTTTCTCTGACGCTGTTCAGGAATATCCGGAATTGGTTCAGAAATATATGGGTTCTGTTGTTCCTTCAACAGACAATTTCTATGCAGCTTTAAATTCCGCTGTATTTACGGACGGATCTTTCTGTTACATTCCGAAAGGTGTTCGCTGTCCGATGGAATTGTCGACCTATTTCCGGATTAACGAGGCAAACACCGGACAATTTGAACGTACATTGGTGATTGCCGATGAAGGTTCTTATGTATCTTACCTGGAAGGTTGTACTGCTCCACAGCGTGACGAAAATCAATTACACGCAGCTGTTGTTGAACTCATCGCCCTGAAAGATGCAGAAATTAAATATTCGACTGTTCAGAACTGGTATCCGGGAGATAAAAACGGACAAGGTGGTATATTTAACTTTGTTACGAAACGCGGATTGTGTGAGACAAATGCGAAAATTTCATGGACGCAGGTTGAAACCGGATCTGCAGTTACCTGGAAATATCCTTCCTGCATTTTAAAAGGAGACAACTCGATCGGAGAATTTTATTCAGTGGCGGTAACGAACAACTACCAGCAGGCTGATACGGGAACCAAAATGATTCACCTTGGAAAGAATACAAAAAGTACGATTATTTCCAAGGGAATTTCTGCCGGTAAATCCCATAATTCATACCGTGGATTAGTTCAGATTCATAAGAATGCTCACAATGCCCGCAACTTCTCTCAATGCGATTCATTATTGATGACCGACGAATGTGGCGCACACACCTTCCCTTACATCGAATGTAAAAACCCAAGTGCGAAAATTGAGCATGAGGCTACGACATCCAAAATCGGGGAAGATCAGATTTTCTATTGTTTGCAAAGAGGAATTTCCGAAGAAAAAGCAATCAGCTTGATTGTTAACGGATACTGCAAAGAAGTTTTGAATCAACTTCCGATGGAATTTGCTGTTGAAGCACAAAAACTATTGACCATCAGTTTAGAAGGTAGCGTAGGTTAAAAAGAATTAGCAATGGATTAATTATGAATTATCAAGAACAATATTCAGCTTGATAATTGATAATTCACCAATTCATAATTAAAGAATAGGATGTTAAAGATCACAAATTTACACGCGTCGATTGACGGAAAAGAAATTCTAAAAGGACTTAACCTAGAAGTAAAAGCTGGTGAAGTTCACGCAATCATGGGACCGAACGGTGCCGGTAAAAGTACTTTAGCGAGTGTTTTGGCAGGACGTGAAGAATACGAAGTTACTGAAGGATCTGTGGATTTTGATGGAGCGGATTTATTAGAAATGGCAACGGAAGATCGTGCCAGAGAAGGTTTGTTTTTGGCATTTCAGTATCCGGTTGAAATTCCGGGTGTGTCAAACGTTAACTTCCTTCGTACAGCGTTGAATGAGATTCGTGAGTATCGCGGACAGGAAGCTATTTCTGCAAAGGATTTTATGGCTTTGGTGAAAGAAAAATCTGCTATCGTAGAATTGGATGCTAAATTGGCTTCCCGTTCTGTAAACGAAGGTTTTTCCGGTGGTGAGAAAAAACGAAATGAAATTTTCCAAATGGCGATGTTGGATCCGAAACTTTCTATTTTGGATGAAACGGATTCAGGATTGGATATTGATGCACTTCGCATTGTTGCAAATGGAGTAAACACCTTGAAATCAGACAAAAATGCGACGGTTGTGATTACTCACTACCAGCGTTTGTTGGATTACATCGTTCCTGATTTCGTTCACGTTTTATACGATGGAAAAATCGTAAAATCAGGGCCGAAAGAATTAGCTCTGGAATTGGAAGAAAAAGGTTACGATTGGATTAAAGCAGAATTTGCTCATTAATAACTTTATTCAGATGCAAATTATTGAAAAAGAATCGGCAGCAAGTGTAAACTGGCAATTGAACGGATCCTTTGTATTAAGCCCGGAATTGCGTCAAAAAGCACTTGAGGTCTTAGATGAAACCCCGTTTCCGACAACAAAAACAGAAGCCTGGAAATACACACGTGTTGCAAAAATTAAAAACAGCACCCTATCCGTTCAGGAAAATCCGCTTACTTTAAGTGGAAACTTCGGCTTAGAAGAAAACTCTATTCAGTATGTTTTTGTAAACGGTCATTTCTCAGCAGAACTTTCTTCGAAAAACTATCCGGAAGGATTGAAAATCGAAGCACTTTCTCAAATGGAAGCAACAGAAGCAGCTGTTTTAGGCACTGCTGTTCCTTTGAACGGAGAAGTTTTTTCTGCCATCAATACGGCATATGCGACAGATGGATTATACGTCCACGTTTCCGCTAAAATGCAGATCAAGCCAACTATTGAAATTATACAGATCAATACAAACAAGAATATTCTTTCGAATCTGCGTCACGTGCTAGTAGCTGAAGCATTTTCCGAAGTTCGTTTTGTTCAGCACTCGATTTCTGTTAACGGTTCTGAAAACTTCACCAATGTGATTTCAGAAGTCCGTGTGGGAAAAAATGCAAAATTGATTATCGATAAACTTCAGGAAGAAGACGAATCGTGTTTTCAGATTTCTACTGAACTTGTAAGTCAGGAACAGGATTCGAATTTCACCATTAATACCATTACTTTAAACGGTACATTGGTTCGTAATAACCTGACCATTGAAGTAGACGGACAAAATTGCGAAACACATTTGAACGGTGCGTACATTTTGAACGGAAATCAGCATGTAGACAATCATACGATCGTAGATCACAAAGTTGCCAATTGCGAATCCAACGAGCTATACAAAGGTGTAATCGATGGAAAAGCAACAGCGGTATTCAACGGGAAAGTATTTGTACGGAAAGATGCTCAAAAGATCAATGCATTCCAATCGAATGCAAATATTTTGTTGAGTAACGACGCAACTATCAACAGCAAACCGGAATTGGAAATTTATGCCGATGACGTGAAATGCTCACATGGTTCAACAACCGGTCAGTTAGACGAAGAAGCTGTTTTCTACTTGCGTGCAAGAGGATTGAGCGAAGCAAGTGCCCGCCAGTTGATGGTAGGAGCTTTTGTTGAAGATGTTTTGCAAAAAATTGAAAATGAATCTGTAACGAATCGCATTCATTTCGTTTTAAAAGAACGATTCAATTGGGTTATTGAATAATCCGATCCTTAATAATTCTCGTAAAAATTCAAAAATCCATCCGTCAGCAGGCGGATGGATTTTTTATTTCATGTTATTTATTTCAAATCGAAAGCGATGCTTTCTCCTACTCCGGTTTTTTGGCACTCGAATGAACCGTTGTTACTTGTTCCGGTTTATTCGAACCAGCCTGATTTTCTTTAACAACAGGTTCAACCTGAATGACTGGTTTAGCCATTCTTCCCATCGAATTGACAACGACTGTGTCCGTTACATTCTCCTTCGGAGTTGTTTCTTCGGCAGGAACAGGAGTAATCGTTGCCTTTCTTTCACCGGAAACCTGTTGGGAAAAAGCTGCGGTGGACAATAAGCTTAATCCACTGATTAAAAGAAGTTGTTTCATAATCCGCCAATTAATTTAATATCATAATGGTCATTTCTCCCGGATTCGTATCCAAAGCAGCATTTCCACCGATGTTTACACTCGATGTTCCGTTACTTCGCGCAGTTCTCAATTCAATCGTATGAGCTCCTGCCGGCAAAGTAATCATGGTATTAATCGCACAGGTGTTGAAACTGTTCGTACCTGTTGCGTTCACTACAGAGAATCGGTTCCATCCGCCATTCGGCAAGAAATTTCCGTCCACATAAACAATCATATCGATGTTCGAATAGGCCCCGGTTGTTGTTACAGTATTCAACGCTCCGATAGTTGCCCAGATAATCACTGTTGAAGGAGCCGTCAGGTTAATCGTCTGCGTCATTCCCGGCTGCATTGTTGCCACAGTTGATGTTACTGCAGTTCTTCCGCCCGTACCGTAAACATGATATTTATCAATGACTCCCGGAGGGCCTTGCGGACCAGTTGGACCCGCTGCTCCTGCTACACCCGCAGTTCCTGCCGGGCCTGCCGGACCTTGAGCACCTGCTGGGCCTTGTGCGCCAGCGGGTCCAGCAACACCTTGCGGACCTGCCGGACCCTGAGGTCCCGTTGCTCCTGCAGTACATAAGTTTTGCCATGTCAGAGAAGTACTTTCATAGAAGAAGAAGCAATTCACATCGATATCATAAACCATTAATCCTTCAGTGGGAGCCGCTATAGCATTTCGTTGCGCAGTAGTCATTCGTGGCACCAAAACCCCTTGACTAGTGGATTGCATTTCCAAAACAGCATTCGGATTCGGAGTCGCAGTACCGATTCCTACGTTGTTTTGCGCATAGGCTGCATTCAATCCGAAGATTAGAGCGAAAGCAGCAATTAAGTTCTGTTTTTGTTGCATAGTACTTTTTGATTAGTTTCGAATAACTGTTACGT
>RCUP01001002.1_pt1 | contig 18550 bp, 20 predicted proteins | sample 2166341 | NCBI WGS metagenome assembly RCUP01 (sample SAMN09932325, study PRJNA488358) | compost metagenome | isolation source: compost soil in succinonitrile-enriched | place: Germany: Experimental Botanical Garden | reverse complement strand
CGCCGTTCAGGGCCGGCGCACCGCCTCGACCTGAATCTTCAATTCCACCTCAGGCTTGAAGCCCATGTCCAGGCCAAAGTTCAGCCCGAAGTCCTTGCGGCTGAATTCCGTGGACACATCGGCGCCGCAGACCTCGCGCTTGACCATCGGATGGTCGATGCACTTGAAGTCGTCGATATCCAGCTTGACCTGCCGCGTGACGCCGCGCAGGGTCAGGTCGCCCGTCGCTTCGTCGGGGCGGTCCCCGTCGAACTTCGTGATCTTGCCCTTGAACGTCGCGGTGGGGTATTTGGCCGCGTCGAAGATGTCCGGGGCGAGGGCGTGCTTGTTCATCTCGTCGTGGCCGAAGTCCACCGAATTGATGTCCACGGTGACCTCCACCGTGCCGGTGCGCGCCTCGCGGTCCAGCACGACCACGCCGCGCGACTGGTTGAATTTGCCGCGCCAGGTCGACAGGCCGCCGAAGTGATCGGCCTCGAAGCTTGGGTAGGTATGCGAGGGATCCAGGTCATAGGTCACCGGCGCGGCGGTGACGCCAACGTTCAGCATCAGCGCGGCGGCGCCCAGCAACAGGGACGGGATCAGCTTCATTGGAACTCCTTGTGTACGGCAATCTGAACCGCGCGCGGACCGGGCGCGGGTAGGGATGGAGGCATCACGATAACATTCAGGAGCAAGTCAGAAATTCATAATTCGGATCGATTTGGCGTAGATCATTGAACCCCCGCGATTCCGCCGGGATCGTCAAAAAGATTATGCTGACAAGCGCATACGCAACCGGCCCATCGTGCGCTTGAAACGGGGTCCGCAGGAGACATCAGCATGGCATCCACGCAACGTCCTCAGCCGCTTTTCTATGAAGACCTCGCCGTTGGCGACGTGTTCGTCAGCGCGCCGCATCCGCTCGACACGGAACAGGTGATCCGGTTTGCCGAGCAGTTCGATCCCCAGCCTTTCCATCTGGACGCCGAGGCGGCCAAGGACTCGTTCTTTCAGGGCCTGGCGGCCAGCGGCTGGCATACCGCGGCGATCACGATGCGCCTGCTGGTTCAGAGCGTGCCCCTGGCGGGCGGGGTCATCGGCGCCGGCGTCGAGATCAACTGGACGCGGCCCACGCGGCCGGGAGACGCGTTGCAGGTGACCAGCACGATCGTCAGCATCACGCCGTCGCGCTCAAAGCCGGATCGCGGAATCGTCGTGCTGGAGAGCATCACGTCGAACCAGCTCGGCGAAGACGTGCAGAAGCTGGTAAGCAGGGTCCTCTGCTTCAAGCGGCCCGCGCAGGGCGCTATTCCGGCAGCCCCGCCTGCCTGAGTCCGTCGGCCAGCGCGGCCAGATTGTCCGGCCGATGGATGGGCAGCCAGTCCGTGATATTCGACACCCGCAGGGCCGGGTCCAGCTTGCGCAAATGCGCCATTGCGCGCCGCGCGTCTTCGGTGCGTCCCGCCAGCGCGTGGCTGGCCGCGACGATGGCCGCCGCCATCAGGAAGCTCGGCAGGTCGCGCAGCGCCTTTTCAGACCACTGTATCGCGGCGTCGTAACGGCCCAGGAAAAGATGGGCGGTCGCCATGCCCGCCTGCATCCGGTATAGCTCCGGGTCCAGGGGGCTCAGGCGCATGCCATGGGTGAAGTGCTCGATGGCTTCGTCGGTCTCGCCATGCCAGAGCCTGAGAAACGCGCCCAGGAACCACGCCGCCGCCAGGTTGGGATTGAGCACCAGCGCCTTGTCCAGCAAGGCGACGCCCGCGGAGAGATCGCCGCCCAGGTGGCCCAACGCATGGCCGGCACGGGTCAGTGCGACGGCGTCGTTCCTGTCCAGTTCGATCGCGCGGCGCGCAAGGCTGGCGCCTTCCGCCATCTCGCGCGGACGGTCGGCCATCCAGCCGTTCACCTTGCGCCAGCAATGGCACCACGCCGCCATGGCATGGGCCGACGCGAAGTGCGGGTCGGACTGGATGGCCTGATGGAAAAGCGGCAGGGCCTCGTCGATGGACTCCCTGGTGCCTTGATGCAGCCTGGCCATGCCCCGCAGGTAGTAATCGTAGGCGTCCAGGCTGCCGGTGGGCTTCTGGGCCGCGCGTTCGATCTCCGCGCGTTCGAGTTGCGGCGCAATCGCCCCCACCACGCTTTGGGTCACCTGGTCCTGAAGCTCGAAGATATCGTCCAGCACGCCTTCGAAGCGCCCGGCCCAGTGGTGCGCGCCGGTGGTGGCGTCGATGAGCTGGCCGGTGATGCGGACGCGGTTGCTGGCTTTGCGCCAGCTTCCTTCCAGCACGTAGCGCACGCCCAGTTCGCGGCCGACCTGCTTCACATCCACCACGCGGGACTTGTAGGTGAAGCTGGAATTGCGCGCCACGACGAACAGCCAGCGGTTCTGCGACAGCGCGGCGATGATGTCTTCCACCACGCCGTCCGCCAGATAGTCCTGTTCGGGGTCCGCGCTGAGGTTGACGAAGGGCAGGACGGCGATGGAGGGCCCGGAGGGCAGGGCGGGGACCGCGACCGCCGCTTCGGGCTGCAAGGCCAGGGCGGACAGGTCCGTGGCGTGCGGAGCGGAAAAGGCGATCTCGGCGACGAACCGGAACCCCTTGCGAGGAATGGTGCGGATCACGCGCTGTTCGTTGCCGCTGTCGCCGACGGCTTTGCGCACGGCGTTGATGTGGCTGGCCAGGGTGGATTCCGAGACGATCCGTCCGCCCCAGACCGCGGCGATCAGGTCGTCCCTGCTGACCACCCGCTCGCGGTTTTCCGCCAGGTAGACCAGCAGGTCGAAAACCTGGGGCGCGGTGGCGACAACCTGGGATGCCCGGGACAGTTCCCGCCGGTCCAGGTCCAGTACGCAGTCCTCAAACACCAATAGCATCCGGGCTCCCATCCCGCGCATGCGCGCCGGGCGCTCGGCCTGGGCGGCCGGCAAAGTCCTTGTCCGGCTGCCAAGGATACTGCATCCCCCGGCCGTGGCGGCCTTATTCCTCGTTGGCCCATTCGACCTGCACGCCCAGGCTGCGCAGGTTCTCGACAAAGCGCGGATGGGCGCGGCGGATCGGCGTGGCGTTGCGGATTTCGGAGCGGCCCTTGATGCTGCTGGCCACCATGAACAGGGCGATCGCCACCCGGATGATGTAGGGGCTTTCAACCACCGCCGGCGTCAGCGGGTTGCCGCCGAAGGTCACCACGCGGTGCGGGTCCGACGAGAACACATGGGCGCCGAACTTGGACAGTTCGCCCGTCCAGCCCAGCGCGCCGTCGTAGACCTTGTTCCAGAACATCGCATTGCCCTCGGCGCACACGCCCAGCGCAATGAAGATGGGCAGCAGGTCCACCGGGAAATACGGCCACGGCGCGGCCTCGACCTTGGTCAGCACGTTGCTGGTGAAGGGCGTCTGCACCTTCAGCGGACCCGAACGCAGCGCCCGCGACCAGCCATCCTTGTGCTCGATCCGCACCCCGAACTTGGCGAAGGTCCGGTCGATCAGCGGAAAATTGCCGGGCGTGCTGTTGCGCACCACCACGTCGCCGCCCGTGATCGCGCCCAGCGCCAGGAAGGTCGTGATTTCGTGGAAGTCTTCTTCGAAGGTGAATTCGCCGCCTTTCAAGCGCACGCCGCCGCGCACCGTCAGCCGCGACGTGCCGATGCCATCGATGTCGGCGCCCATCATCGCCATGAAGCGGCAGAACTCCTGCACATGCGGCTCGGACGCCGCGTTCGTCAACGTCGACTCCCCTTCTGCCGCGGCCGCGCACAGCACGAAATTTTCGGTCGTGGTCACCGACGCATAGTCGAGCCAGTGATGGGTGGGCTTGAGCGGGCCGCTCGCACGCACCAGCAACGATCCGCTGGTGCGCTCCACTTCACCGCCGAACGAACGGAAAATGTCCACGTGCGGATCGATCTCGCGCACGCCCAGCGTGCAGCCCTTGACGTTGTCTTCCAGCCGCGCCACGCCGAAGCGGGCCAACAGCGGCGGCACCAGCATGATGGACGAGCGCATTTCTTCGGGCAGGCGGTGCCGGGCGGCGTCGAACGCCGTGTCGCGATGGTGCAGCTCCAGCGTGCGCGTTGCATCGTCCAGCCGGACCTGGCTGCCCAGCGTGCGGAAGATGTCCAGGATCTTGCGCACATCCGTGATGTCCGGCACCCCGTGCAGGCGCAGCGGCTGGTCGGTCAGCAGCGTGGCGCACAGGATCGGGAGCACGGCGTTCTTGTTGGCCGAAGGAGTGACGCGGCCGCGCAGGGGAGTGCCGCCGTGGACGATGAGATTGGACATGGGGAGGAGGGGGCGCGGCGACCGCAAAAGGGATGAAGAGAGCGGAAGCGATTGTACTGTCGTCGCGCGCTGGGCGATGCACGCGCCGGCCGTCAAAAGTGTCGAACTGCAATCAGCGTTTTCGAGATTTCTCGGCCCTGCGTAGTGGGCCCGCATCCCCGCTACGGCGGGTTCGCGCCTTGTTCCGCGTGCCCGATCAGGGTCAGAGAAAACCGCTGCCGCAACGCGAAGCCAAGGCGTTCGTACAGCGCGATCGCATTGAGGTTGCTGCCGAGCACATGCAGAAACGGGGACTCCCCCCGTAGCCAGATGCCGCCAGCCAGGCGCTTCATCAGGCGGCCTGCAAGGCCCTGGCCGCGCCACGCATCGTCCACGCATACGGCGCTTATTTCGACGTGCCCGGCGGGGTGCATCCGTTCGCCCGCCATCGCGATCAGCCGCCCCTGCGCTCGGATGCCGATATAGCGGCCCATTTCGTGCGTGCGCTTGCAAAAGGGGCCGGGCTTGGTCTTCAGGGCCAGTTCAAGCATGTCTTGCGCATCGGCCGGGCCCAGCGTCACGATGTCCGGATCGTCCGGGGCGCGGGTGTCGCGGCGGGTGGCGACCATCTGGTGAATCAGGCCCACCGGCTGGGCGCGTAGCGCAGCCGGCGGCTTGACCGGATCGGATGAAAGCAGCGCCACCTGCTGGCCGGCAGGCAACAGCCGGCCCAACGCGAGCCAGGCTTCGCGAGATTCGGATTCCATCGCCGCGAACGGCGCCACGTCCGGGTGATACCGGCAAGCCAATGCGTCGCGCAAACCCAGGTGGGCCTGTTCGGTGACAAGGGCGGTCCAGATCGGGTTGTCCAGGCTGTGTGGGGAGGGGTCCATGCCGGCTCCTGTTGTCCGCGCGGATTGCGCGTGGGGCCAATGTAGACAAGGCCAGGTGTACGCTCTATTGTCGTAAATGACATTTTTGGAGCTATTCCCGCCATGAAGCTCACGGTTCTGGCCCTGGACGGCTGTTTCGACACCGGTCTGTCGGCCATTCTGGACGCCTTCACTACCGCCAACGAACTGGCCGATCTCCAGCATCCCGGCGATGGCCCCCGGTTCGACATCAATGTGATCGGCATGCGCCGCGAGGTGCGCACCGGCTTGGGCATGCGCGTGCCGGTCAAGCCCCTGAGCGCCATGGGCACCCCCGACTGGCTCGTCGTGCCCGCAATCGCGACCAAGATGCCGGAGCAATTGCTGCCGGCGCTGGCCCGGCGCGACGTCAGGGATGCCCTGGCATTGCTGCGGCAGAGCCATGCCGACGGCGTGAAGATCGCGGCCGCCTGCATCGGAACCTTCGTGCTGGCAGAGTCGGGGCTGCTGGACGGCCAGGAGGCCACCACGTCCTGGTGGCTCGCGCCGCTGTTCCGCCAGCGCTATCCTCGGGTGCGGCTGGACAGCGCGCGGATGATGGTGCCCTCGGGCAGCTTCACGACCGCTGGCGCGGCGATGGGGCACCTGGACCTGGCCCTGTGGCTGCTGGGCCAGGCCAGCCCCGCGCTGGCGGCCGTGGTCGTCCGCTACCTACTGGTGGACGCGCGGCCGTCGCAGGCGCCCTACATGATTCCCGATCATCTGGCGCGCGCCGACCCGCTGGCCGAACGCTTCGAACGCTGGGCCAGGGACAGGCTGGCCGAAGGCTTCTCGCTGGACGCCGCCGCCGATGCGCTGGCCACCAGCACCCGCACCTTGCAGCGCCGGATCGAGGCCGTGCTTGGAAAATCCCCGCTGTCTTACTTCCAGGACCTGCGCGTGGAGCGGGCCGTGCATCTGCTGCGCACCAGCCGCCTGAACATCGAGGCCATCGCCGCCGAAGTCGGCTATGCCGACGGCGCGACGCTGCGCACCTTGCTGCGCCGCCGGCTGGGGCGCGGGGTCCGAGAACTGCGCGGGGGCTGACGGGCGGCGGCGGCGTCCCCGCGGCACGCGGCGGCCGCCCGGGATGGAATCCCAAGGAAAAACCAAGGGAAATCCAAGACGGCCGCAAAGTCTTGGGTCTGGCGGAAACGGATACTGACTCCATCGATCAACGCAACGGCGGTGATCGCCACCAGACCAAGGAGACAAGCATGAAGATAGTCGTCATCGGCGGCACCGGCCTGATCGGGTCCAATGTCGTCAACCGCCTGCGCCAGCATGGCCACGACACCGTGGCGGCCTCGCCCGGCACCGGCGTGAACACGATTACCGGGGAAGGGCTGGCCGCTGCGCTCAAGGGCGCCCAGGTCGTCGTGGACGTGTCCAACTCCCCCTCGTTCGAAGACCGGGCGGTCATGGAGTTCTTTGAAACGTCCGGCCGGAACCTGCTTGCCGCCGAGGCCGAAGCCGGGGTCGAACACCACGTCGCGCTCTCCGTCGTGGGCACGGACCGCCTGCCCGACAGCGGCTACTTCCGCGCCAAGGTCACCCAGGAAAACCTGATCAAGGCGTCGAAGATCCCCTACACGATCCTGCGCGCCACGCAGTTCTTCGAATTCGTCGAAGGCATCGTCAAATCGGGCGCCGAAGGCGACAAGATCCGCCTGTCGCCGGCCCTGGTGCAGCCCATTGCGTCGGACGACGTGTCGGCGGCATTGGCGGACCTGGCCGTGGGCGCGCCCGTGAACGGCATGGTGGAAGTGGGCGGCCCCGACCGCTTTCCGCTGGACGAGCTGGCCCGCAAATTCCTGGTGTCGCGCGCAGACCAGCGCGAGGTCATCGCCGACGTCCACGCGCGCTACTTCGGCAGCGAGCTGAACGACCGGTCGCTGGTTACCGCGGACAACGCGCGCCTGGGCCCGACGCGTTTCCAGAACTGGCTCAGCCGCGCGGCCGCGCAGCGATAACCCGGAAATTTCCGTGGACGGGCCGGGCCTGGCCGGTCAGACGCGCGCCGCCCTGCGCCGCCCGCCGTATCCGCTGGCGCCGCAGGGCGCCGCCCCGCAATTCATCCGCTGGCGGCAGCCCTGCGCGCCGCCGCAACAAGGAGCAATTCATGTCCCGATTCATGACATTCGCGCTGCCGCTGCTGCTGGCGACCGGCGTCGCCACCGCACAGCAGACGCCGCCGCCGCCGGAGGTCACGCCGGTCATCGCCAAGGCGCTGGCCGACTACCCCGGCAAGGAAGCGCTGATCATCACCGTCGAATACCCGCCCGGCGGCGCGGACCCAGTCCACCGCCACAACGCGCACGGATTCGTCTACGTGCTGGAGGGTTCGATCGTGATGGGCGTGCAAGGCGGCGAATCCGTCACGCTGACACCCGGCCAGGTCTTCTACGAAGGCCCGAAGGACGTGCACACGGTCGGGCGCAACGCCAGCCAGACCAAGCCCGCCAAATTCCTGGTGTTCCTGTTGAAGGACAAGGACGCACCGGTGCTGATACCGGAGAAATGATCCCGGGCCGCGCATCCGGTCCCGCGTGTGAAGACGCGCGGGCGCCGGATGTCAGGGGATCGCCGGCTTGTTCCGCGCTTTCCGGATCAGCACCGCGCCCAGGATGGTCAGCAGCAGCCCGCCGCCCAAGTAGGGCAGCCCAAAGATCAGCAGCACGAAAAACAATGCCGTGTTGGCATCGTTGGCCGCCTGCGCGCCGGCGGTAGAGGCGCTATGGGCGCTGATGTCCATCGGCAGCAGACTGGCGGGCAGGGTAAGGAGCAGGGCGATGCCGAGCAGCAGAAAGCCCCAGCCGATCCGGCGCTGCATGTTTGAGATGTTGGCCAGCGCCAGCGCGACCGCCACGGCCGTCGCCAGGAACAGAAGGCCGGCCGTTATCTGCATCCGCTCGAGCGTCGCGGGGTCTGACGCAACATAGGGCGCCGACGACGGTTGGTTCAGCCCAAACACGATCAACAGCAGCGGATTGAGGACCGCGTAGGCGGCCCAGCCGATGACCAGGCCGAACGCAATGCTGGAAGCCCATCTGGTTGCGGTGCTCGACATCGGTGGCGGCGCTCAATAATAGATATCGACGTAATCGGTCAGGCGGCCGCAGCTTTCCATCTGCTGCAGGCGCCAGTACTTGCGCTTGCCCGTCGCCTTGAATTCGAAGTCGCCGGTGCGGTCGCACTTCCGGCCCTTGTCCGGCGCGTCCAGAATCAGGATGGTGCCGCGGAACACGAAGCGGTCGCTGGCGATCGAGACGATCTCGCCCTTGACCTTCAGCGTGCCCTCGAAGTTGGCCTGCGTGCCTTCGATGCGCACCACATCGTTTTCGTCCGTCGCGCGCAGCGCGCCGCGTTTGGCGGACCACAGCCATTGCAACGTCATGCCGCTGTTGTTCAGCAGGCGTTCGTACGCGGCCTGATCGTTGATCTCGGTCCGCTGCACCGGAACCAGCGCCGACCCGCCTTGTGCCGGGGCCTGTGCTGCGGGGACCTGCGCGGCCGGGGACTGTGCGGCGGGAGCGGCCTGGCGCGGCGGGAGTTCCCCGGGCGTGGCTTGCCGGGGCGGCAGTTCGGCGGGGGCGGTGGATCGCGGGGGCAGCGCACCCGGCGTGGCCTGCCGGGGCGGCAAGTCCCCGGTTGCGCCTTGCCTCGGGGGCAGATCGTCTGCCACGGAAAGGGCGGGGGCGGCCCCGGCGACCATCGCGCACGCAAACAGAAGCGCGCGGGAAAGCCGGCTTTTTCGCAGGGCAATGGCGGGAACGGAGGCGGAAAACTTCAGGCGCCGGGGGAAGCGGAGAAGGCCGGACGTGCGTTTCATTCCCGAGGCGTCGGAAATGCCGCCATTAACGTTGGTTTGCATGGTCTGTATCAAGAGGGGAACAGGGGAGCGCCGTCGCAGGTTTATCGCTTGGATCGGGGCTTGGTTGGCCCTGACCCCGATTACGGCACGGGGCGCCAACTTAGCATGACGCCCGCGCTCAAATAATTGCTGTCTTTCGAGTTTATGTATCTATCCGTTAGCCGAAAAACAAATTGCTTCCGAAAGCCCCGTCCCCCCGGGGCAGCAGACTTGGTTAACTCCGACCGCGAACTCTCTCTTCATGCAGCATGCGAACCTGCTCGGCAAACTCCGGCACGGGCCCATCGACCTCCACGCCGTCTATGACCTCGGCGATAGACAGGGACCGCACGCGGGAAGCCGGAACTCCCCATTCCCGCATCCATTCCGCGTACTGCTTGGACGACGCGGCATACACGATCCGGCCCAGTCCCGCCCATCCATGGGCCGCCGAACACATGGCGCAATGTTCGCCCGAGGTATAGACGGTGCAAGCCGCGCGCTCGGCTTCCGGCACATGGTTCGCGGCCCAGCGGGCGATCTCGAATTCCGGATGCCGCGTGCGGTCCCCGCTGGAAACATGGTTGTGGTCTTCAAACAGCACCCGGCCGTCGGCGGACACCAGGACCGAACCGAAAGGCTGGTCTCCCGAGTCGAGCGCTTGCCTGGCCAGTGCGATGCATCTTGCAAGGTGCTTCTTGTCCTGTTCGGTAATCATGCGGGTTCCTTGGAGAGGGAAGGTACGCTGGGAACGGTCCTGAACTCAGGGATCCCGTCGGCTTGTCCGAGCGTTTTAACATCTGATGCCCAACTACGATTACGCTGAGTAGCCGGGTTGAGTTGCCGTCTGGCATTGTCGCCGCTGGTACACCAACAGAAGGAACCGCCATCATGCTGATCGTCCACCATCTGGGAAAATCGCAATCCGAGCGCATCGTATGGCTGTGCGAAGAACTTGCCATCCCGTATGAATTGAAGACCTATAAACGGGACCCGGCCACGCGGCTGGCGCCGCCCGAGTACAAGGCCCTGCACCCATTGGGCACCGCGCCGATCATCGCGGACGGCGATATCGTGCTGGCGGAATCCACCGCCATCGTCGAATACATTCTTGCCAAGCACGGCAAGGGAACGCTGGCCCCTGCGCCTGGCGATGCGGGTTATGCCGATTACCTGTATTGGTTCCATTTCGCCAACGGCAGCCTGCAGCCCAGCCTGATGCGCTGCATGGTGCTAAGCAGGGCCAACGTCCCCGCCGACAATCCCACGGTGCAGTTCGCGGATGCACGGCGCAGGCACGGCCTGGACCTGGTCGAAAAGCGCCTTGGGGCCATGGATTATCTGGCGGGCGATGCCTTGAGCGCCGCGGACATCGTCGCGGTGTTTTCCTTGACCACGATGCGGCTGTTCTTTCCGTTCGACCTGGCGCCGTATCCGAATATCCTTGCCTACCTCATGCGTATCGGCGCACGCGACGCCTACCGGCGCGCGATGAAGAAGGGCGATCCCGACATGGCGCCGATGCTGGCCTGAACAGGCAACGCCGCCGCGTCACGCACGCGTCTGCCAGGATTCCCGAACCCCGCCGTCAGCGCCTGCCTTGCCGGCACCAACGGCGGGCCCTGCGCTTTGCGGGACTACAACAGCAGCGGTGATATCTTGCTGCCGTCCACGGATACGCCGGCCATCAAGCCGCCGTTGTTCAGGACGAATCCCACGATGGGCTGCTGGGCGGTATTGGAATCGATGCTGCCATTGACGCCGACATTGGCCACGGCGATGGTCGCGTCGGCTCCTACGGTCCAGCCGCTGCTGGCGCGGAACTTGGCCAAGGCTTCATCCGTCATGAACAGCACCACCATGGCCTTGGACTGCGCACCCGCCTGGAAACCAATGGAGCCGCCCGTGATGCTGAAGTACCCCGTGTCCTGGCTGCTGACGCGCAGCACGCCCGTCCCATGCTGCGCACCCACGATGAAGCTTGCGCTCAGCACCGCCGGAAACACCAGCACGCCGCGAGCCCGTTCCACCAACTGCTTGGACTGCGGCGCGGATTCGTAGAGCTTGGACAGCGTGGCATCCGTGGCGGAGTCCAATTCCTGGCGCTTTTCCGCCGGGGTGGCGGTTGCCCGGGAGTCCGTCGTGGTGCAGCCCGAGAACAGCACCCCGGCCATTCCCAGCGTCAGCGCAGCCACACCGGCCCTACGAAACTTTGAAGAGATATCAAGCATATAAGCTTCCTTTTTTATGGATGACCAACGATGCACATCTAAACGTCTCCTGGCAGCAGATTACCCCGGTCCGCCGCGCCCAGGGGCCGCACCGGCCCGCCTGCAAGAAAATAGGCGGCCGCCAACGGTTTAACATCCCGCCATGTTTCTGCTTATCTTCTTCTGGATCGCGCTTGCCATCGCGGTTGGCGTCCTGGCCACGGGCCGGGGGCGCAAGGGTTTAGGGTGGACTGTGCTGGCTTGCCTGATCAGTCCGCCGCTTGCAGGCCTTTTCCTGATGGTCATCGCCGACCGATCCCCGCACGCCAGCCAGCCTGTCCCGGCCACGCATATCGATTGCCCCCACTGCGGCAAGCGCATTCTTCGCGAGGCGCGCGTGTGCCGGCATTGCGGCGGCGCCGTGACGGATGCCCTGGACGGCGGCAGGGCGGCGACCCTGCAGGAAGGCTACTGGTACGACTATCCCGATCCCTCGCTTGCCCTGAGCCGGACCGGCAAGCGGGTGGCGCTTGCACAAGCCAACCCGCCCTGGCTGGTGGTCGATCAATCCCTGGCCACCATGGTCATCGGCAGCCGCTGGCCAGGGCAGCTCTGGCGCGTACGCGTCGAAGAACTGGGCGACATGTCCGGCCTGGTGGCGCAGCCGGGGTACTGGCGAGCCTCGGCGGTCGAACTGCTGGAGGAAGTGCCCTTGTCGGCCTTGTTCGGTCCGAACGGCGATGCCGTGCTGGAGATCCTTGCGAAAATTCGCGGCCTGTCGCGTGCAGAGGCGCAAGCGCTGGCCGACAACCTGCCGCCGGACGCCTGGATGGCCTGCAGCCGCGCGTGGATGCGCTGGTCGCAGCAGGACGGCGAGCCGGCAGGCGGCTGCGAGGAGGAGTGGCGCGGCACACTCGCCGCCTCGCGGCGCGTCGACAAGGCGCGTTCCCCGGTCCATTCCGGCTTCCTGGTAATCCACGCCCACTTGCGGCAGCGCGCGTCTGACGTCGACGGCGACGGCGCCTTCATCCTTGTCGAGGAAGACGGCGAAACCGAACAGATACTGGCGCCGCTGTGGCAAGGCGCGTGCGACGCCTTCCTGTTCGCAGCGATGGCGCGAGCCGCGCCGCAGTACGTGTCCGACGAAGACGCCGTCATGCTGGGGCAAGCCTGCGCCCGCGCTTTTGGCGGGCCAGGCCAGCGCGCGTGAAGGTCGTCACACCGCTTCGTTCAAAATCCTCTTGGCGCGACGGACCGTGATGACCGCGGCCCAGATCGCCAGGATCAGGGCGGCCCATGCAACCAGGCTGCGCTGGAATTTGCGCGACAGATTCCATTCATGGACCTGCTTGGCATCGACCAGCGTTTCACCGCCCTTGCGCACGCCATAGACCCGTACAGGAATGGCCATGTTGAATTCCAGGGCGATCTTGCTGTCCGTGAGTTGCGCTTCGTTTTCGAGCACCATGAACTCCACGGTCTCGCCCTCTGTGTAGGGGACCCGGTAGGTTGTCTCGTAGAACTTGAACACCATGTAGGGATAATTGCCCGAATACACGCAAGGGACGCCGTAGGTCTGCCACCACCCCCGGACCTTGGCCTTGGTTTCGCAGCTTGCCACCTTGTCCACGCGTAGCTGGATGGTGTTCAGCTTCGCGGGATCGTAGGGCAAAGGAATGTCCTTGGCCATGCCGAAGAACTGGATGGAAACAAGACCCAGGACCAGCACTGCAAGCGCGGGAAGGCGGCAAGGCCGAAAGGCTCGCTTCCAGTCAGCCAGTTCACTGCCCATGCTGGCCGGCTCCGGAATGCTGGAGGCCTTTGGATAGGCCGTTTTCGATATTCATGGGGCGCGCTGCAAGAATTGCGATCGCGCATATCTTAAAGCACGCCCCTGGGCCCCGCGCCCGCGCGTGGCGCTTCCCTGGGGCCCGCGCTTGCGCGCGGCGGTTCCCTGGGACTCGCTCGCGCAGCGCTTATCTCGCATCGCGCGAAGGCTTGCGTCGTACGCCTTGCCTACGTCCCCTCGCAATGATTCCTGAACGCCTTCTCTCCCGCATCGGAAACCTCTACCCATTTCTGGTCCGGCGGCGCGTCAGGCACGTAGCTGTCATGCCAGTTCCACCATTTATAGGTCGGCGTCTGGGGATAGCCCGCCGGTGAATCTTCCCAGGCCTCCTGCCGGCCCAACGGTGTGATGTCCAGGTAATTCCACGTCCCGCCCATCTGCTCGTCACCACGGTTGTTCAGGAAGTAGGTGCGGAACACGCGGTCTCCGTCGCGAAAGAACACGTTCGTCCCGTGCCATTCGTCCACGCCGAAGTCGGCATCGAAACTGTCGGTCAGGGTGAACCACGGCATCGTCCAGCCCATGCGCGCCTTCAAGCGCGCGATGGCGTCCTGCGGAGCGCGCGACACGAAGACCAGCGTGGTGTCGCGGGCGTTCAGATGCGCCAGATGCGCAACCTGGTCGGCCACCATGGAACAGCCGCGGCAAGCGTGCTCCGGCCAGCCGTAAACGCCGGGTTCGAAGAACGCCCGGTAGACGATGAGCTGACGACGGCCGTCGAACAGACCGGGCAGGGTGCGGCGGCCGGCGGGGCCTTCGAACACGTAGGGCGTGTCGACGGCCGTCCACGGCATGCGGCGCCGTTCGGCGGCCAAGGCGTCGCGGGCGCGCGTCTGGGCTTTTTCCTTCAGCAGAAGCTGCTGGCGGGCCGCCTCCCAGTTTTCAGGGGAGACAACCGGGGGCGTCTGCATGGCGGGGTTGGCGCCATTGGCTATGGGTTCGGTCGGCGTGCTCATGGCTTTGAAACCTCCTGGTTTGCGTCGATTTCCTTACCGCCAGGGAGACGGCGCCGTTGTGCGCGGAGTCTTGCTGGGGGGTGGGCCAGGGATAGTTTGGCACTGGGGATCGGGCGCAGGGGGTAACAAATGTGGCGCTATTTGGACGGAGGCCGCCTAGCAAGGGAGTCGGCAATTCCCCAGCATGGCGATGCTTCCCGAAAAAACTTCCAAACTTCTACCCGATCCGGAACCAGCGTAAGCGAAGCCGTTTCAGGCTGGACGAGCGGTATCCGTTCGCCGTCATCATGGATTGGGTTTGGTAACTGAGGTAACATTTGGATTCTAATACCGCTCCGGATGTTTCCGGAATGGATACATATTCGCGTCGGCGATGCGAAAGATCTGGATCGCTCTGAACTGACATGTGACCAGCCGGAATTCTTGGAATTCTCACGCTGTACAAAAATTTAAAACCCGCCCCAGGGCAAGAATCTAGGTAAGTTAATGGATCAATTAGTAGATCATTTCTTTAGTGATTCGAATGTGCAGCGTCTCGTGGCGTCGACCGCGACGTGGGAACCTCTTCAAATCTGCTATCCGAAAGAAGTTAATGTTTCGAGGTTCATCGCGTGGCTATTGGATCCGACCGAGGGCCATGGGTTAGGCGATCTTGCAATTCAGTCGCTGCTGGTGCGTGCGTGGGTGCAGAGCGATCAGGCCGAGCTCGACCTGCCCACTCTCCGATTTCTTTCGCCCGCCAACATACAGACCGAAGGCTTTTCGGCATCCATGGTGACCACCGAGGTGAATCTCGGCGGCCGCCACTTGGATATCCTCGTGGTTGATCCCAGCCGCAAGCGCTACGTCGCCATCGAGAATAAATTCGGTGCGAACCAGTCTGCTGGCCAATTGAAGGATTATCGCAAGGCGCTAGAGAAGCTGTTTCCGAGGTATCTGGGGGTTCACATTTTTCTCGACTCGAATGAGGCTGAGCCGAAGGATCCCTCCTGGATACCCATCGGATATGACTGGCTAGCCGAGTTTCTGCATGAAGCGGAGGCCCGCGAAGCCACTGCGGAGCACGTACGTAGCGCACTCTCGCAATTTCGCAGGGTGATCGAGGAAGAAGCGGACGAAGCCGTGGCGGAGACGAGCTACGGACGACTGGTGACCGAGGTCGCCAGCACGCATACGGACGTGGTTGGTTGCATGGCGGACTGGTCGGTCGAATCCAGTAAAGGCGCCAGGGCGCATATGCTGGCGCATTTGGCGGGAAATGCCGATACGCTGCAAGGCAAAGCGATGCTGCGGCTCTTCCAGCTCTACTGGCGGCGGACGTCCGTGTGGGACGACTGCATCCGACAAATGCAGTTCGCCCCCTTCATTCATGCCATGCGCGCGAAATTCACGGACCTCATCGTGAATGCCAAGCGTGTGAGAATTTCGTTTTCTCTGCGTGAATGGCACCCGTTGGTGGAGATGGACGCGAGGTACTTTCCCGCCGGTGTTACGGTTTGGCGTACGGGTGAGACGTTCAGGGTGATTACGTTCATTCAAATGAACGATGTGCGCTTGGACCGGCGTGAAGACGTCTTGAACGCAGCGTCACAGGCGCGTGAGGAAAATGGAATCAAGCGAAAGGTCCACGAAGAGCAGTCCTTTGTTGTACTTCGTCGACGGAAGGATTTAAGCCTGGAACGGGCCGTTGAAGAGGCCGTTGCGCAGCTTCACTATCTTCAAGAGATTCTTCCTTATTCCCCTTGATGGAAGCTCGCTCGGGCGGTTTTCCAGAAAACCGGTAAATCAAGATTAATCGTCCGAGCAGTATTCAATCGAGTCTCCACCCGTTCCGGTCTCCCCTCATCGTTGAGGGCCGCCAGGCAAAGCTGCGCCTGCCGTCCTGTCGCAAGCGGCTACGGGCGTGTCAGGCGGAGATAAGTCCCGCTTCTTGCGGCAGCCTGGGAGCGGTCCATCCGCGCAGGCTCTCGCGTAGCAGCGACACGGCGGCCTGGCCGCTTTCGTTCAGCCGCTTCGACGCATACATCCCGAACTGCGCGCTCAACCCCGGCGCGCCGTCGCCTCCGATCGAAATGACGCGCATGGTATCGGCCCGCAAGCATTCGGTCGTCAGCACCGCTACGCCCAGGCCGTTCTCGACAGCCGCGATCGTGGCGCCCACGTTGTGGCTGGTCAACGAAACCCGGAAGTCCCGCCCGGCCGCGGTCAGCGCGTCAAACACCAGCCGGCGCCAGGAGCACGGCTCGGCATAGACGATCATGTCCAGCGGCTGGTCCGGATCGGGCATATCGTCGATGCCGCACACCCAATGCAGATCCACCGCCCAGGTCTCGACGGGCTCATCCACGAACGCCGCGCAGACGCCCACCGCGACGTCCAGCATGCCTTCCTGCCAGCGCGCGGCAAGCCGCTCGCCATCGTCGATCACGATTTCCAGATGCATCTGCGGGCACGAACGCCTGAGCCGCCCCAGCGCGGCCGGCAAGGCCGCCACGGCAACGTCCTCCGACAGGCCGATCCGCACGCTGCCGGCGACGGCGCGTTCGCGCAGCCGCGCCGCGGCCGTCTCGCCCAGCGCCAGGATGCGGTTGGCATAGCTCAGCAGCAGTTCGCCTTCGGTCGTGGGCGACATGCCCCGCCCGGTGCGATGCAGCAGGCGCTTCCCCACCATCTCTTCGAGCCGCCGGATCTGGGTACTGAGCGCCGACTGCGCGCGTCCGGCCTGATCCGCCGCGCGGCTCAAGCTGCCATGGCGGCAGACGGCCACAAAGGTGCGCAACAGGGCAGGGTCAAAGTCGGCTGACATTATCAATCCATTAAGTCTGAATTATGAGATATCAGTCTACCTTTATCTCTGGAGGGTGCCTAGCATTGGCTTGTCGCTACTAACTGACCCAATCCAAGGAGATTTTCCCCATGTCCGACACCCAAAACCTGCGCGTCGTCCTCGCGTCCCGCCCGGTAGGCCGGCCCCAACCCAGCGATTTCCGCTTCGAGCGCACGCCCATCCCCGAACCGCGTGACGGGCAGGTGCTGCTGGAAGTCCAGACCCTGTCGCTGGACCCCTACATGCGCTGGCGCATCAGCGACGCCAAATCCTACGCGCCGCCCATCGCCATCGGCGACGTGATCGTGGGCGGCACCATCGCCCGGGTGAAAACGTCGCGCCACCCCGATTGGCGCGAGGGCGACATCGTCCTGTCCGAAGCCGGTTGGCAGCACTACGCACTGTCCGACGGCAGCGATCTGCGCCGGCTGGACCCCGCCATCGCGCCGCCGTCCACCGCACTGGGGGTGCTGGGCATGCCGGGTTTCACGGCCTACGCCGGACTGCTCAACATCGGCCAACCCAAGCCCGGTGAAACCGTCGTCGTCGCGGCCGCCAGCGGCGCGGTCGGCTCGGTCGTGGGGCAGATCGCCCGCATCAAGGGCGCGCGCGCCGTGGGCATTGCCGGCGGCCCGGAGAAGTGCGCCTTCGTGAAGAATGAACTGGGCTTTGACGCCGTGGTGGACCATCAGGCGCCCGATTTCGCGCAGAAACTGGCCGAGGCCTGCCCCGATGGCATCGACGTCTACTTCGAGAACGTCAGCGGCCATGTGTGGGATGCGGTGCTGCCGCTCTTGAACAACTTTGCCCGCGTGCCGCTATGCGGACTGATCGCCAACTACAACCACGGCCCTTCAGACCAGACCGGCCCGGATCGCCTGCCCGCGACGATGCGCGAGATTCTTTCCAAGAGCATCACGCTGCGCGGCTTCATCGTGTATGACTTCGCGGGGGCGCAGGAAGACGAGTTCCAGCGCGAGGCCGCGGGGTGGATCGCCGACGGCCGGCTGCGCTGGCGCGAGGATGTGGTGGAAGGGCTGGAGCAGGCGCCGGAAGCCTTCATCGGCCTGCTGGAAGGAAAAAACTTCGGGAAGCTGGTGGTGCGGCTGGGGAACTAGCCGTTACGCCCGGATCGTCTATTCCTCCATACGCCAGGACTTGCGCCGCGAGACCTTCGGTTTGGGCGCCACGCCCATGCGCGGGTCCCGCGCCACCGCAAGCTCCGCCAGCATTGCCGCCGTGGCCTCGAATGCCTCGTCCGACTGTGGCAGATACAGCCACTTGCCCAAGACCGGATGCGGCAGCAATCGCGGCAGGTCCGCAAGCAGTGCCGCATGGCGGTCCTGCGAGGTGCACACCATCACGCCGTTCCACGGAACGTCGCGATCGGCGACGATCAAGTACAGCAGGCCATCCAGGTACGCGGCATCGGCCCCGAACATCTTGCGGTGCGTGTAGCCGGATTCCCGCTCCAGCGGTTCCAGGATCCACAGGAGCGAGTTGAGACGGGCGCCGCGCTGCTTTCTTGGCGGGGCGAAGGGATTGGGCGGGTTGCGCATGGGAAGGGAGTGTAGCCAAACGGCCAGGAAGTCCCTGCTATTGCTCGGATCCCTCGAACAGCGGCGCCAGTGGCATGAGGGGGCCGTACTTCTTGAACTTCTTCCAATTCTCCGCCGCCTGGCGCAGTTCCTCGTTCT